>SXGR01240617.1_pt1 | contig 12633 bp, 6 predicted proteins | sample 3174711 | NCBI WGS metagenome assembly SXGR01 (sample SAMN11356860, study PRJNA531348) | freshwater metagenome | isolation source: freshwater sample F1-60 | place: China: Fuxian Lake, Yuxi | collected 2017-12-25
CTATGAGAAAGATAAAATACTATATAAATTCATTTACAGCCTTGGTAATGGTTGCACTTGTTTTTTCAAGCTGTGAAAAATTTCTTGATGTTAATAAGAATCTAAACAGTCCAACAGCAGTGCCTGTATCTCTTATATTAAGTAATGCTGAAGTTGGTCTTGCCCGCAATGTTGCGTTAGGTACAGGTCTTGGTGGCGTCGCTTCAGTATATACACACCAAACAATAGGTAGAGTAGGTGCTGATAGATACGGAGCAGGTGCAGCAGGATGGGGTGGCATTTACAGTGCTATTAAAGATTTAGATGTGGTCATTAAACAAGGTACTGCTGAAAAGCGTTTTGTTTATGTTGGTGTTGCTAAAATTTTAAAAGCGTATGCTTTTAGTGTTTTAGTTGATGTTTATGGCGATTGTCCTTTTTCTGAGTTCAATAAATTTGAAAATGGTATTACGCAACCTAAATTTGATAAAGGAGCTGATATTTATCCGCAATTAATTAAATTAATAGATGAAGGTGTTGCAGATTTCAGCAACCCTGCACCCAATCCTTCAAAGCCAGGTAACGACGATTATATTTACAAAGGAAATACAACTAACTGGATTAAAGCAGCGAATACAATTAAATTAAAATTATACACGCAAATTAGATTGGTACAAGATGTGAAGACACAAGTTGCTGCTTTATTATCTTCACCTACTACTTTAATTAATTCACAAGCGGAAAGTTTCATGCTTCCTTTTGGTCCTTTTGGTACTACTGATGACAGACACCCGGCTTATGGTGATTATAATGCTACACAACGTGGTGGTCAATTATTTAGTCCATGGATGTATGAAATTATGAAAGGGAAAAACTCAAATATTTTAACTAATATTTCAGATCCAAGAATTCCTTACTATATATATAACCAAAAATCTGCAACAGGTTCAACAGCTACTCCTGAAAACTGTACAGATTATAGAGATGGTGGTTTTATTACAATTACTTTTGGATCAACCGGCCCTTGTCGTGATGGATCAAATAGTTCTACTTATTCATTATTAGGTTTGTACCCTGCTGGTGGTAGATTTGAGGATGGTGGTGCGAAAACAATTAATACATTAGGGGCGCTTAATGCAGGTACAGGAGCACTTCCTCACCAGTTTATAACTTATGCTGACAGATTATACCTTGAGGCGGAGTTAATCAATGCAGGTATTGCATCTGGAAATGAAAAAACAGTATTTAGCAAAGCCTTAGATGAATCATTTTTACAAATGGATTACATAATTACCAACTTTGTTAAGCCAGGTTCTGCAGGTGCGCCACAAGTGGTCCCTGCAATTGCACCCTTAGCTGCTACTACAACCTATAAAACTGCTGTTTTAGCTGCTTATGATAAAGCTGCAACTGCTTCAAAAAGATTGGAATTTATCATGACTGAAAAATGGATCAACAGAATTGAAAATCCTGTTGATAACTGGACTGATTACAGAAGAACTAAGTTCCCTGTATTATTTTCACCAGCACCCATTGGTACTGTTACAACTTTTGCATCTCCTGGAGCCCCGCCAACGTATCCTCCAACAAATGTGCCTGTATCAAACGATAGAGCATACCCATTGTCATTACCATTCGATGTAAATGAAATACAATTAAACTCAAATGCACTTCCTCAAAAAGTAGCTGAATCTTATCGTGTATTTTGGCAACCAGTTGGACAATAATAAATACTCGTTTGATATATTAAAATAAAATTAATAGATTATGAAAAATAGAAAAATAAACATATTTGCGACCTTAACCTTAGGTCTTATCATCGTCCTCGCGGGTTGTAAGAAAGATGATGGACCCATTAGGTCAAGTGTTATAATCAACGGTGTGCCAGCAGTAACAACTAGTGTTCAATCTTCTGGATCACAGTCTATTGATATGCTAAAGCTTAATGTTTTCCTTGGTACATTTCAAGTTAGAACTTACTTTCAAGGAGCCACTCCTCCAGATAAAGTAGATATTGTTGTAAGAAAAAATGGTAGTAGCAGTAATGTAAAGGTGTTTAAAAAGGACGTTACTACATTTCCAGCAACTTTTTCAGTAACCGCTGCTGAAATTGCTTCTTTATTTGGTGCACCAATTGCATTAGGAGATGCCTATGATTTTGCACCTGATTTATATGTAGGTGTAAAAAAATATGAAGCATTCCCTGCATCAATAGGAACACAAGCGGTTACTCCTAATAATAGTGGAATCCAAGCTTACCCAGGTTTTAGTCAATTTGCTCGTTTTGCAGCTATTTGTGCATACGATCCAGCAATTTATGAAGGTGATTTTGTTGTTCAATCAGATGCTTGGGGAGATTTTGTAAAAGGTGATATTGTAAAACTTACTAAAGTTAGTAATACACAGTTTTCATTCAAACATCCGTATGGTGTTGGACAAACTCCTGTTGTAGCAACAGTTGCAGCGGATAATTCAGTTTCTATCCCAAAAAGTAGCGTAGGCTCATCTTGGTCATATTTCACAGGTACATATGCAGGTGCTTATATAATTACTGCAGGTGCTGCAACTTCAAGTTTTGTTGCCCCTTGTGCACAGACGCTTTCATTGAATTTGAACTACATGGTAGATCTCGGCACTTTTAGCGGTGGACCTTTTTTATTAGTACTAAAGAAAAAATAGTATAGTTTTTTGAAACCTGTTTGATATTAAAAAAGCCTTTCCGATTTCGGAAAGGCTTTTTTAATTAGTGCTACTGTCACATCCTGAAATAGTGATTCTCATAATCAAAGTGTAAATTGCCAATTTACCCCTTTGAATCCTTAATTTTACTTATAAATCAATTTCTTGGAAGCACCTGTATTATTAATAACACCTCCTTTTACTCAATTAAATACACCGTATCCGGCTACTGCGTATTTGAAAGGGTTTTTTAATACAAAAAACATTGCTACTGTTCAAGCTGATTTAGGAATTGAAGTAACCATGGAATTGTTTAGTAAACAAGGGCTTGAAAAACTTTTCTCAACCATTCAAACAAACACGGAATCAACTGAGGTAACACTTTCCGGAAATAGTTTGCGCATGATTGCATTACGCGACACCTATATTCAAACCATTGACCACGTTATACAGTTTTTACAGGGCAAACAAAATACATTAGCGCATACCATTTGCACCCGACAATTTTTACCAGAAGCAAATCGCTTTGCGCAAATGGATGATTTAAACTGGGCATTTGGTAGTATGGGCAAACAAGATAGGGCAAAGCATATTGCTACTATGTATTTAGAGGACTTAGGAGATTTAATTAAGGAAACGGTTGATGTGCATTTTGGATTTAGTCGTTATGCCGAAAGTTTGGGAAGGTCCGCAAATTCATTTGATGAATTATATAATGCACTACAATTACCTTATACTTATTTGGATGAAATATTAATTGAAATTTTAGCGGATCGTTTAAAACAAGTGCAGCCGAAATTGGTTTGTATCTCGGTGCCATTTCCTGGTAATTTATATACTTCACTGAGATGCGGTCAGTGGATTAAAAAAAATATGCCGCATGTTAAAGTTGCCATGGGTGGTGGTTTTGCAAATACGGAGCTGCGTTCTCTGAGTGATGTTCGTGTATTTGAATTTTATGATTTTATCACTTTAGATGATGGAGAAGCGCCCTTGGAAATTTTAATTGAACATATTGATGGGAAAAAGGAATTAACTGAATTAAAAAGATGTTTTACACTTGTTAATAATACAGTCACCTATATTAATAATACCAGCTGCACTGATTATAAACAAGGCCAGGTAGGAACGCCTGATTATGAAGGGCTTTTATTGGATCAATATATTTCTGTTATTGAAATAGCCAATCCAATGCACAGTTTATGGAGCGATGGTAGATGGAATAAACTAACCATGGCGCATGGATGTTATTGGGCCAAATGTACATTTTGTGATATTTCCTTAGATTACATAAAAAGCTATGAACCCATATCTGCTAGCTTATTGCTGGATAGGATGGAGGAGTTGATTGCTAAAACTGGTCAAAATGGATTTCATTTTGTGGATGAAGCTGCGCCACCCTCCATGATGAAAGCGGTATCCATTGAAATTATAAAACGAAAATTAGTGGTAAGCTGGTGGGCCAATATTCGTTTTGATAAAAGCTTTACACAAGATCTTTGTTATTTATTAAAAGCATCTGGTTGTATTGCAGTGAGTGGTGGTCTTGAAGTTGCATCAGACAGATTATTAGATCTTATACAAAAAGGAATTACTGTTGCACAGGTGGCTAAAGTAAGTAAACATTTTTCAGAAGCAGGTATTATGGTCCATGCATATTTAATGTATGGATTTCCAACACAAACAGTTCAAGAAACCATTGACTCCTTGGAAATGGTAAGGCAATTATTTGAAACTGGCGTTTTGCAGTCTGCTTTTTGGCATTTGTTTACCATGACAGCACATAGTCCCGTAGGCTTGGCCCCGGAAAAGTTTTTAGTAAAAAAAGTTTCCAATGAAATTGGCACATTCGCGAATAATGATATTGCACATACCGATCCTACTGGCGCCGATCACGAATTGTTTGGTTTCGGATTAAAAAAAGCTTTGTTTAATTATATGCATGGTAATTGTTTTGAATTTCCGTTACAAAAATGGTTTGATTTTAAAGTGCCTAATACAACGATTGCACCTCACTTTATACAAAAAGCAATTACAGATCCTGATTTAAATACATCCACTAATTACAAGGTAATTTGGCTGGGCGTATTACCTAATATAACCATTGTCCAAAAATCAAAAAAAGGGAATAAGTGGGAGGAGATGACGATGGAGTTTCAATCCAACAAAAATGCTTTTACCATAAATGTAGCAAGTGATAAAGGGGCATGGTTATTAAAACTACTTTCTGAGATTAATATTCAAAATTCCAATGGGCTATTATTAGCAGATATTAAAAATAGCTATACACTTGCAGGCTTAAACGATTTTGAATTATTTTGGGACAATAAGCCAGTCACCCATTTATCAAAAGCGGGGTTGTTGCGTGTTTAAATCCCCGCCCAGAAGTACGAAAACGATTTCGTGATTATTAAAAGACCTAATTCTACAAATCAAAAAAATTATTTAATTTACGAGTAGAATATATGCTTTATATATTATAAAATAATTGTATATTATATTTATTGCTTCTAAAAATTAAAATTGCTAAACCATGAGAAAAATTCTCTTGACGATCATGTCGTTAACTTTTCTTGCCAGTATTTCATGGGCCCAAACCCGTCCATTGTCTGGTACTGTTGTTGGTGATAACGGTGTTCCTTTAGTAGGCGCTAGTGTCACACAAAAAAATTCAACCAAAGGCACCGTTACGGATGCGAATGGTAAATTCACTATTTCTTTACCAACTGGTAAGGTTTCTTTAGTGGTTAATTCTGTGGGATATACTGCACAGGAATTAGCTATTACTAATCAAAATGAGGTTAGGGTTCAGTTAGTCACTGAAAATAAATCATTGGAAGATGTAGTAGTCGTGGGTTATGGTTCAGTTCGTAAGAAAGATTTGACGGGTGCTGTAGGTTCTATTAGTACAAAAGATATTGTTCGTAGTAACCCAGCTAACGCTACACAAGCATTACAAGGGCAAGTGACTGGGGTGGTTGTTACAAAAAATAGTAACAAGCCAGGGCAAGCTTTTAGTATTGATATTCGTGGACAAAATACCATCACGGGTGCAACGGAACCATTGGTTGTTGTTGACGGAGTGATTGGTGCAAGATTACGTGATATTAATCCGCAGGATATTCAATCCATTGATGTCTTAAAAGATGCATCTTCTACGGCCATTTATGGTGCAAGAGGTGCGAACGGTGTTATCATCATCACTTCTAAAAAAGGAATTGCAGGCAAACCTAAAGTTACGCTTGATTCTTACTTTGGAAGTAAGCGACCAGGACATTTAATTCAATTACAAAATGCACAACAGTTTTATAAATCTGCAGTTGATGACGCCGTATTAAATGGTGGAACTGCTACTGTTTTCACTGCAAGTGAAATGGCTATGATCAATGGCGGAAAATCTACTGATTGGGTAGGTTTGGTAACGCAACCAGGGATTACTGCAAATACAACGGTAGCCGTCACTGGCGGTAATGCAGGTACTACCTATCGTTTTTCTGGTGGTTATGTTCAGGAAGATGGTAACATCCCTGTTACTTCATTTAAAAAATATTCATTAAATGCTGCTTTAGATAGCAGATTAAATAATTGGCTTCGTGTAGGCTTCACAGCTTACATTAACTATAGTACCAATCCAACGGGTTCTTTGGAAGTGCTTCGTTCTGCTTACAGAGCAAGACCAACCGGGGTAGTTAATTATAGTGATATCGTGAATCCAAGTGAAGCATTTGATTTAGCTATTGGACCATGGAATGGATTATCTGTTTGGATGGGCATCAAAGATAACCAGGTACCTAACCCATTGATTGATGCCGATCCTTCTATCTATCAAAATACCACCACATTTAGTAATTCAATGGGAAATGGATTTGTTGAAGTTGGACTTGCAAAAGGCTTGACTTTTAAATCCTCTTTCTCTGCATCTACCATTGATGAAAGAAACGGGGAGTTCAGAAATACACTTTCTAAATCTCAGTTATTAAATCCACCAAGATCAAATTTCCAATACCGAAATTGGAGTACGTATACTTTAGATAATCAATTGTCCTATAACTTAACAAAAGGGAAACATAAGTTAAATGCAACTGCATTACAAAGTGCATACAAAAATACCTATGAAACTTATTCTATTGCTGCAACGAATCTTCCCTATGAGTCTCTTTGGTATAATATAGGAACTGGAGGAGTCGTTACCGCTGGTAGTACTTTTGTACGCCAACAGCTTGAATCTTATATGGGACGTGTTAACTACACTTTTAATGAAAAATACTTATTAACCTTAACGGGTCGTGCGGATGGCGCTTCGCAACTTGCACCTGAAAATAGATGGGCGTTTTTCCCTTCTGGAGCTTTTGCATGGCAAGCGGGTGATGAGGATTTTATTAGAGATTTAAATGTATTTTCTGATTTAAAATTACGTGTGAGCTATGGTGAAGTGGGTAACTCAAACGTAGCAGCATATAGCACACAAGCTGGTTTATTAACAACCAACTATAGCTTTGGTGCTACCGCCTTTGGTGGATTTGCACCATCTGCGATTGGTAATAAAAATCTTAAATGGGAAAGAAGCCAGGAGTTAAACTTAGGTTTGAATATGGGCTTTTTCAATAATCGTATTACAACTACTGTTGAGGTATATAAAAGAAACACCAAGGATTTAATTTTAAATCAAACACTTCCAACATCAACAGGTTTCTCAACTGTGACTACCAATGTGGGTCAAGTATCTAACAAGGGTATTGAAATTATGATTAATTCCAGAAATATTGAAACTAAAAACTTTACTTGGTCAACCAATATAAATTTTTCTAAAAATATTAACCGCATTGAATCACTTGCGAATGGGGTTAATGCTATTATTGGTAGTTCCTTATTTGTGGGTAAGCCAGTAAGGTCATTGTTTGATTATAAATTTGCAGGTATCTGGCAATTAAAAGATAGTACCATGGCAAAAACTTATGGTCAAATGCCAGGATCAGTAAGAGTAGAGGATACCAACAATGATGGTGTAATATCAAATTCAACGGGTAAGGATGACCGTGTTTGGTTGGGCACACAATTACCTAATTTTATTTTGGGTGTGACCAACAGGTTTACTTATAAAAACTTTGATATGTCGTTTTTGTTGTATTACAGAAATGGTACCATGTATAATAACGCAATGTTAGGTGGCACGATGGCTGACTATACAGGAAGCAGATATAACCATGTGGTAATGAACTATTGGACAAAGAATAATCCAACCAATGATTTTTATGGTCCAGGAGTTCCGCAACCATATAGAGGTGCAAGAAACTATGAAGTTGCAAGTTTTTTAAGACTTTCTGATATCACTTTAGGTTATAATGTACCAGCAAGTGTACTTAAGAAAAAAATAGAGCGAATTAGAATATATGGTCAAATTATTAATCCAGGGGTATGGTCTAAGTATAATGGACTTGATCCTGAATATAATTCATCTACCTATATTGATGATGTTCCAACCATTACTTATGCAGTCGGTTTAAACATCGGATTCTAAAACATCAATTTTTAAATTACACAATTATGAAAAAAATATTTTCAACTCGATACATACTTACAATCGCTATAGTAGCTTTGGTTATTACAGGTTGTAAAAAAACGTTCTTGGATGAGTATAATCCAAGTAATAGAACTACGGATAATTATTATACCACAGCAACTGGATATGAAACATTAGTAACTTCTTGTTATCCTTTGCTTAGGGATATAGCACAGGTGCGTATTCCAACCTTAAATGGAACAGATATGTTTTCATCAGGCGGTTGGTTTGGTACAATTGCTTTCCCTTCACAAACATCTCAAACAGGAAGCCCCTATGACACTTATGATATTGGGTTGAATTCCTCTTTAGGAGAATTGCAATCTTTATGGGATTTATTATACAGGGAAATTAACAGATGTAATGCTGCTATTGAGCGTGCGCCAGCAGTCGTTAATATTGTTGATTCTGTTAGAAATTCAAGAGTAGGGGAAGCTAAATTTTTAAGATCACTTTCCTTATTTCGGGCGGTACAACAATGGGGTGATGTTCCAATGCCTTTAAAGGAAACAAAAGATGCAAGCTTGACGGTGGTAAGAGTTCCTTCAAAGGATATCTATACGCAAATCATCACAGATTTAAATGATGCTATTGCGAAATTACCTAATACCCAAGCTGCTGCTGGTAGGGTTACAAAAAATGCAGCTAAATTTTTGTTAGCACGTGTATATTTAACAAGAGGTTGGAATTTTAATGGCGCCTTAGGCGGAACTGCAACTGATTTTAATAGTGCCTTGGCATTATGCGATGATGTAATTGCATCAGGTTTACATCCATTAGAAAGCAACTGGAATAATTTATGGCCAATTCATAATAAAAATCCTAAAAAAGAAACTGCAACTGCTGCAAGCTCTGTTGCGGTAGCAAATGCGAGCAAGGAGGTTGTTTTTGCAATTCAATATGCCAATCCAGCTGCCTATAATGGGGACGCGAATTTAAGTACTTCTAATGGAACTATTGGAAATGACTTACATACACGATTTAGTGGTGGACCTAGTGGTGTTGCGCAGGAAGCAAGAACTGGTACTTATAATAGATGGTTGCCAGCACATAATGTTACTTGGGGTGCTTATCGTTTGTTTGATCCAGTGATGGATGTGAGATACGAGGGAACTTTTAATAGTGTTTCTTATGCTACATTGGCAGGTTCAGTATCGCTTTCGAGTAATAAGCCTTATTCACAAGCTCTAACACTTACTTATGCTTCTGGTGATACAACTGCAGTTGCGTTGCCTTGGAATGTGGATGTAAGTGATGTTAAAATGTTAGGCGTTAATATTCCAGGGGGTACTAAAAAGTATTCTGTACAAAGTTCCATCGATTTATATTGGTTAGGTAAAGCAACTGTTGGACAACAAATCGCTGATGCGTTAGGTTGGGGTGGTCCAATGTTCTGGAAGTTTTTCCAACCAGGAATTACTTATGGGGATGGCTTTTCAACATTCAATGATCCATTATTCCGTTCTGCTGAATTATATTTAATGGCAGCTGAAGCAATTGTAAAAGGAGCAACGGGTGCTAAGTTAGGAACAGCAGATGTTTATTACAATATTGTTCTAGATAGAGCCTTAGCTTCTAACAAAGGCAAATCACCTATGCGTGCAACTAATCCAGGAAATGTAAAAGACCCATTAACAAACATTACTTCCTATAGAGCCACGCCTGCAACTATCAATATTGATATGATATTGGATGAGTACGGCCGTGAATTTTTAGGAGAAGGTAATGAGCGTTGGTATCAATTAAAACGTACTGGAAAATTAATTGAACGTGCAACAAAATTCAATGGTTGGACCGTTTGGGGAAGAGGTGGCGCGCAACAAATTGCTGCGAAACATTACTTAAGACCAATTCCACAAGGGATGTTGGATAATTCAAGTCCAAGAATTGAACAAAATCCGGGGTATTAATAAAGGGGTTCTTTAATATAAAAAGGCCAAGTTCTTTAATGAACTTGGCCTTTTTATATTAAAGAAATTATATTATTTATTTACATCATATTTCGTTAATTTTAAATATGAAGGCGTTTGTCGCAAAAATATTTGATATTAATAAAAAGCCAAATTTCATCACAGTACTTTGGTTTTTAGTGCCCTTTATTGCATTAATGATAGAAGTGCAAAAAGAAGACATTTTCATCAATAATTATTTGATTTTCAAAAATGTATTTTGGCATTCACTACATCAAGAACATTTATATCAATTATACCCTGAACAATATTTTGATAAAAATCATTACGGCCCTTTATTTGCTGTTTTAATTGCACCATTTGCCATGTTGCCCAATTATTTAGGGTTATTGTTGTGGGGCATGATGAATGTTTCCCTTTTATTTTATGCGGTGGGAAAGCTGCCTATTTCGTTTTGGGGTAAAAATATTATTTTATTAATATCCTTAATTGAAACACTAACAGCGATTCAAAATTTACAATTTAATCCCATGTTATGCAGTTGGATTATATTGTCCTATGTGGCTATCAAAAATAACCAACTAAGTTTGGCTGCTTTGTTGATTGTTGCTGGCACATTCATTAAATTATATGGAATTGTTGGATTACCCTTTATTTTTTTTACTAAGGATTACAAAAAATTGATAGGGTATCTAATATTATGGGCAATTATTTTGTTTTGCTTGCCCATGTTTATTTCAAGTCCTGAATTTGTATATCAATCCTATATCGATTGGTTTCATGTACTCGTTGAAAAAAATTATGAAAATATTAACTCCTATATGAATTCGGGTATGCAGAATATTTCAGTAATAGGTTTTGTTAAAAGGACTACAGGTTTTTATAATTTAGCTAGTTTTTATTTTATCATACCTGGTGGCATATTAATGCTACTCCCATTGTATCGTTTTTCGAAATGGGGCAATAGTCGTTTTCAACTAACCTATCTGGCACAACTATTAATAGGATTGGTTATTTTTAGTACATCTGCTGAATCCCCCACTTATGTAATTGCGGTGGTTGGGTTTGGTATTTGGTATGTTTTACATGCGCCAAAGCCACCATTCTATTTGTATTTGTTACTCATTCTGGTATTGGTATTAACAGTTTTTTCACCCACTGATTTATTTCCTGAAGTTTTTCAAGCCATCGTAGTAAAATTTGCGTTAAAAGCGTTGCCTTGTTTTTTAGCTTGGTTGTTTATCAGTTATAATTTATTATTTAATTCATTTGATAATAATTCACTCCCCCATGAAAAAGCTTAACATTGTATTACCCGCGCATAACGAGCATAATAATATCAGTCCCATTTATAAAGAAATTATATTGGCATTAGCAAGTTGTAAGTATCCACATGAAATTTTATTTATTGACGATGGTAGTACAGATGATACCCTTGCGCAAATAAAAGCTTTATCTGCAGAGGACAGTAAAGTAAAGTACATTGAGTTATCTAGAAATTTTGGACACCAAAATGCTTTAAAAGCGGGTTTGGATATGTGTAATGCAGATATTATTATTATGATGGATTGTGATTTGCAACATCCACCACATTTAATTAATGAATTACTACGAAATTATGAGCTAGGCTATGAAATTGTAAGGACGCATCGTATTGATAGTAAATCGGTTGGTTTTATAAAATCCAAAACTTCGTCATTATTTTATAATATTATCAGCAAATTCTCTGATATTAAAATTGAAGAAGGTTCGGCCGATTTTAGATTAATTAGTGGCTCTGCAATAACACATTTAAAATCATTCAATGAGTTTGATTTATTTTACCGCGGTTTAATCAAATGGATGGGATATAAACAAATTAGTATCGAATATATGGCGGAGCAGCGTTATAGTGGTGTGACAAAATACACCTATAACAAAATGATTAGTTTTGGAATTAAAGGATTTACCTCATTTAGTACAAAACCATTGTATTTTGCCGCTTATTTAGGATTATTTTTTGCTTTGATGTCTTTATTGTATATCCCCTATATTTTTTATGCCTTTTATTCCGGTACCGAAGTACATGGATGGGCATCGGTTATTGCGACTGTGGCATTTTTTGGAGGCATCAATTTAATGATACTTGGTATCATAGGATTTTATTTAAGTAAATTGGTCATACAAAGTAAAAATAGGCCCCACTATATAGTAAAAGCGTGTAATTTATGACGCCTAAGATTTTATTAAGTTTTGATGTGGAGGAGTTTGATATGCCTCTGGAATATAATTTTAATATTACTATTGAAACCCAAATGGCAATTGGAAGAAAGGGCTTGAATAATTTGATGCCCATTTTAATGGATCAAAATTTAACGGCCACTTTATTTACTACCGCTAATTTTGCCAATCAATATCCTGATACCATCAAAGCACTATCTGAGAAGCATGAGATTGCCTCCCATACTTTTTATCATACTAACTTCATAAATGCGCATTTACTTGCATCCAGAATCCGATTAGAAG
>SXGR01297805.1_pt1 | contig 12632 bp, 8 predicted proteins | sample 3174711 | NCBI WGS metagenome assembly SXGR01 (sample SAMN11356860, study PRJNA531348) | freshwater metagenome | isolation source: freshwater sample F1-60 | place: China: Fuxian Lake, Yuxi | collected 2017-12-25
ACGATGCCCGGCGCCCCACGTTCGGGCGCTTGACTTGCGGATCCGAGGAACGCGCGGCTCGCGACCACGGTGACGGTGGCGTCCGCACCGAGGCGGTCGCGCGGTGCGCCCACGGCGGCGTTCGCCGGTGCGCTCGCCGGTGCGCTCGATGGCATGCTCGCCGGTGCGCTCGCTCGGCTAGCGACGGGGCGCGTTCGCTCCGACTCCGTCTCGGGGTAGAGCGAGCTCGGCGCGTCGTCGAGACGCGGGTGGCTGGCGGCGCGCCGCTCGGTCGTGGCCTCGATGCTCGGCAGGCGCCCGCGCCCGCGCGTCACCTCGAGCGCCCACGCCTTCGCGGCATCCGACGCCTGCACCAGCGTCGGTCCGTCCTCACCCCAGTCGACGTTCCGTGGCAGGGTGGCGTTGGGATCCGGCGAAGGGGCGGAGCCGCCTACGGCCTCGGGCCGGTTGAGCATCGCAAGCTCTGCCCGATCCGCGCGCGCCGCCGCGCCGAACTCGCCGGCGATGGCCCGCTCGAACCAGCGCAGCTGGCGCAACGCATTGCGGCGCAGGAACCGCGCGAGCGCCTCCTGGTTGCCTTCGCGATAGCCGTGCGCGGTCAGCCACTCGTCGAGCCGACCGCGCAGCTCCGCGGCGGACGAATAGCGCGCGCTCGGCTCCTTCTCGAGGCAGCGCTCGACGACCTCGACGAGAGCGCGGTCCATGCGCGGGCGGTGGCTGCGCAGATCGAGCGGCGACTCCTCGAGCACGGCGCGCATCGCCTCGAGCTCGTTCGCGCTCGACCAGGGCCGACGCGCCGCGAACAGCTCGAACAACACGACCCCGAGCGTGAACAGATCACTTCGCCCGTCGAGCGTCGCGCCGCGCACCTGCTCGGGGGACATGTAGTGCGCGTCGCCCTTGAGGAGGCCGGTCAGCGTGCGCGTGAGCCGCTGCTTGGCCTTGGCGAGCCCGAAATCCGCGATTTTTACGGTCCCCTCGACACCGAGGAGCACGTTACCAGGCGTCAGATCCCGGTGCACGAGCTCGAGGTGCTCGCCCGCCGGCGTGCGCAGCTCGTGTGCCGCCGCGAGCCCGTCGGCGATGGAGCGTCCGATGAAGACGACCATTCGCTCACTGAACATCTCGCCCGTCTCGACGACGGTCTTCATCAGCCGCAGGAGCGAGACGCCGCGCACGAGCTCGACGGCGAGAAAGGAACCTAGCTCATCGTCGCCGAACCCGACGACCTCGACCACGTTCCGGTGCCGGAGCGCGGCGGTCATCCACACTTCGTCGCGGAACATCGTCGCGAAGGCGGGCTCGGCGGCGATGTGCGGGTGCAGGCGCTTGACCGCCACGAGCTCGCCTGCGCGAGGTCCGTCGGTGAGCCGCGAGAGCTCGACGCGCGCGGTCTCGCCGACCGCGATCTCCGCCAAGAGCTCGAAGCGCAGCACGCCTCGCTCGGACTCCTCCACGGCCGATGACACTAGTGCCTCGATTCGTCAAAATCGAGGACCAAGTAAGCCGCCGCAGCGAGTCAATACCATCGGAAATCGAGGGATTTCGATGCCCGCGCCCGATCGGGGGCGTCGAAATACCCGTCGCTTCGATGGACTCGGTGCGCTGTCCCTCGATTCGTCAGAATCGAGGACCAAGTAAGCCGCCGCAGCGCGCGCGTCAGGTGCGCGCAGCAGCCACCGCTTGAGCGAGGTTCTCCGGGCTCGCGCGCAGCTGGACGTCGAGGTGGTCGTCGCGCGTTCGAATCGACGCGACGTTGAGCACCGGAGTCAGGACCGCGAGCGCGCGGCGCAGCCCCGTGCGCGACGCCAGCTTGTCGGCCTTCATCACGTCGACGACGATGCGGTCGTCCTTGGCGTCGACGACGAACGGCGGGCGATTGGGCAGGAAGGCGAGGAGGTTGCCCGGCTTGCTGAGGTCGAGCGCGCCGGACTTGAGCAGCCCGGCGATCGGCGAGTCGCCCGAGAGGACCTCGAGCTCGAGATCCGCGATGCGCGTCGTCAAGAGGATCGCCGACGGCGAGACGTCGATCCCCTCGAGAAACACCGTCACGCGCGCGCGCAGATCGCTGCCCATCACGCGGAACGTCGCGCCGATCAGCAGCCCCGGCGGGGCCGCGTCGATGACGAGATCGCGCGGCGCCTTCTTGCCGCTCAAGAGCTCGCGCGCGAAGTAGCGAAACGCATCGAGCGGGATCCCGACGCGAAGCGCCATCGCCGAGCGCAGCGCACGCATGAGCTCCTCCGGGTGCGTCTTCAGATAGCTCGCGGCGGCTCGCGCGATCGCCTTGGGATCCGGCTTGGGCATCGCGCGCAGGATCGACCGAACTCGTGTCGCCGCGCAAGTGCCAATGCCGCTGCCGTGGCGATGGACGAGCGGCGCCGTTCGCGATAACAGGCCCGCGAGGACGATGGCGCTCAAGGACACGCTCGAGTGGGCTCGCACGGAGTGGGGGATCCTCACCGAGGCCGACCACATGAGCCTCGTCGAGCGCGCGGAGTGGCTCGCGCAGTGGGTGCCATTCGGCGCGAAGACCATCGGCTACGGCACGATCAGCGTCGTGCTCGGACCGCTCACGCGCGAACACGAGGCGAGCCTCTGGGCGATGCGCTCCTGGTGCCGCACGGGCGTGAAGCAGCTCGGCGTCGCGGCGCGCGCCTATGGCGTCGAGAACGCGCCGCACGAAGGCGGCTTCGTCTACGCCGCCAACCACCAGAGCCTGCTCGACATCCTCGTGCTCGGCGCGCTGCTCGAGGGCGATTTCAAGTGGGTCGCCAAGCGCTCGCTCATGAAGATCCCGTTCTTGGGCTGGCACCTGAAGCTCGCCGGCCACGTGCCGGTCGACCGGACGGGAGGGCGTCGAGCCGCGGCCGAGAGCATCGAACGCTTTCGCGAGGTGCTCGTGGCGGGCAAGCCGCTGCTGATGTTCCCGGAGGGCACCCGCAGCCTGGACGGCGCGGTCGGAGAGTTCAAGACGGGCGGGTTTCACGCCGCGGTGCGCGCGGGCTGCCCGATCGTTCCGGTGGGCATCGACGGCACCGGGGAGCTCATGAAAAAGGGCGCCGCCGACGCGGGCCGCGCGAAGCACCGCAAGCTCTTCCCGATCGCCGTGTGCGTGGGCGAGCCGCTCCACCCGGACAAGGCGCTCAAAGAGAAGGACCGGGTCGCGGAGCTTCGCGATCGATCGTTCGAGGCCGTGTGCGCGCTGCGGGGCAAGGCCGAGCGGCTGCGGCTCGAGAGCGCGTGAAGAGCGCGCGAGGTCACATGCGCGCGCGCGTCCCCTTGCCCGCGGCGGTCGTCACGATGGCGGCGCTCCTCACGATGGCGGCGCCGGGCTGCGACGACGCGCGGCCACCGGCGGACACCGCGGCGAGCGCCGCGCCGAGCGTGCTCGGCCGAACCCACGGGGTCGACGACTCGGTCGTGCCGCCCCGTCGCGCCGTGCATCCCAACCCGCTCGGGCTTGGGCCCGTCAACGTCGCGCTGAACCCCGGGCAGCGGGTCTTCGCGGTCCCCGCGCGGATGCTCTCGGGCGCGCACATCGGCTCGAGCTTCGCCCTCGCGGCCGCCACGGTCGAGGCCATGGACGCCGCCGACGTCGTCGTGCGGATCGGCCATGAGATGTCCCACACCGTTCACCCCGGCTACGTCGTCGTGCCGCGCGCAGGCACGCTCGAGCGCGGCTCGCTCGTGTTCGCGCGCTTCCGCGACGAGCTGCGCCATGGGGTCGTCGAGCGCCTCGCGCACAAGCAGGTCGTGGTGCGCTTCACCGACGTGAACGTCCCGGGCGCGCTACAGCCCGTCCTGCGCGACGAGGTCGGGCTGCTCAGCGGTGGTCTCGCGCCCGGCTCGTACGCGCTCCGCCGCGGCGAGCACGAAGTCACGCACCTGCTCTTGGTCTCGCAGACGTTGGGCGCGGACGGGGAGCCGACCTGGCTCGCCCTCGGCGCTGCCGGCGCGGTACAGCTCGTGCCCGCTCGCGAGCTCGAGCCGCTGCCGTCGCGTCGACTCCCGGACGCCGGCGATGACGTGCTCGTCGCTTGGCGCGGCGCGATGGTCCCCGCCACGGTTCGGAGCGTCGAGCCGCCGGGGATCTTCACGGTGCGCCGCCCCACCCTGTCGACGCCGATGGTCGTCGGCCCCGACATGCTCGCGCCGCTGCGCTAGCTCGGTCCGTCCTGCGGCTCGCGCCGCACGAAGGGAGGGGCCTCAGCCGCCGACGGTGTCGCAGCCGACGACCACTTTGACCTTGGCGTCGGCGTCGCCCTTGAGCGTCTCGCAGCTCGCGCCGTAGAGCTGCACCTGCGTCTGACCCGGGAGGTAGTCCCAGCCGTCGCCGTGGCTCGCGTCGCGCGGCACGGTGAACGTCACTCCATCGGCGGTGACCGTGATGTTCACGGCGTCGAAGTTCGGCGCTCCGCCTTCGACCTTGGGCAGCTCGAACGTGCAGCTCATCGCCTCGAGCGCGATCGACTCGAGGGCGCTCGCGAGATCGTCGGTGAAGGTGGCGACGTCGATGCGGTACGCGCAGTCGTCGGTGGCTTCGCAGCCCGGGTAGCGAGCGGTCCCGCCCGCTTGCGCGATCGCCGAGAGCGCTCCGGCATCGGAGGCCTTCACGCCGTCGATGACGCCCATGACGTAGGTTCGCACGGCGCTGCCGTAGCCGAGCGCCGCAGCATCGATCGCCCGCTGGATGTCGTTCGCGGTGGGATCCGCCGCCGAGTCACACGAGGTGGGCAGCCCATCGGTGAGCAGCACGACGCTGCTGACGCCAGTCGCCTTCATGGCGGCCATCGACTCGACCGCGCCTTGGATCGCCGGCGCGAGCGGCGTGCCCCAGTAGAACTCGTCGTCGACCGTGGCGATTTTCGCCTTCATCGTGTCGACCTGAAGCGCGCCCATGGCGCCGACGCCAACGGCGAGGTCGTGGTACGCGGTGGCCTCGCAGCGGTTCTCGGGGCCGGGAAGCTCGCCCGCCGCGCAGCCGCCGCAGGTGATGGTGTTCGACGTGGTGATGACGCAGCAGTCGATGGGCTGATCGCCCGAGGGAAAGAGCGAGAGCCCTCCGTGCGTGGCCTCCGGCATCACGTCGAGCAGATCGAAGAGCCCCGCCTTCGTGAGCGACCAGCGCGTGTCCGTCGCGCCGACGCGCAGGTGCATGCTGCCCGAGCGATCGACGAGGAACAGGATGTTCGAAGCCGCCGGCTCGACGTCGATGACGCTCGTCGCGTCGGGGCACACCTCGGGCCCGGTGTCGACCTCGCCGCCAGCGCCAGCGCCAGTGCTCGTCGAGACCGAGCCGCCCGCGCCGCCGTCGTCGCTCGGCAGGTACGGAAGGATGGTGGCCTCGTCGTCGCTGCCGCAGCCCGACACGAACGCCCCCGCACCCACGAGCACCAAGGTCACCGCACCAGCCAGCAAGCGCTTCATCGATTCCTCCAGGGCAGCCGCCGCACGATTCCTCTTCGTGCGGCGACGGCGCCCATAGCGAGCTTCGTGCCAAGCGCATCGAGCGCGCGAATCATCGAAGAACGTGGCAAATCACGCGACGGCGCAGGTGCCGGGGAGGCGCCGCGCTGCAAGTGGATCGGCACTAGACCATGTAGGCAGATCCACGACACGAGCGCCTTGGCGCGCACGTACCACGCGGAGCGGACGACTCACGCGAGCGCCTGGGCGCGCACCGACGCCGGCGAGCGGACGACTCACGCGAGCTCGCGCGGGGGCACGCCGTCTTGCGACGCCGCACGCTGCGATCGCGGCCGCGCGGTGCGCTGCGCTTTGAGGTACGGTCGCTCCCGTGGGGCGCCTCGTCGAACTGCCTGCGCGCGGCCGCCTGCTCGTCGCGACCGATCTGCAGGGCAACCTCGCCGACTTCGCGCGCCTCGAGGAGCTCTTCGAAGTGCGCGCGCGAGAGGCGGACGGCGCCGTGCTCGTCGTGACGGGCGATCTGGTCCACGGCCCCGAGATCCCCGAGGACGCGTGGCCCGACTACCTCGGCAGCTTCTACCACGGCGACTCGCCTGCGTTGCTCGACCGCGCCCGTGCGCTCGCCGAGCGTCACCCCGGCCGCGTGCACTACCTGCTCGGCAATCACGAGCACGCTCACCTCGGCGGGCCCGTCGTCGGCAAGTTCTTCCCCGACGAGGCGCGGCGGCTCGAGGAGCTGCTCGGCCCCGAGCGCACGCGGGAGATGCGACGGTGGCTCGCCACCTGGCCGCTCGCGGCGGTCGCGCGCACCGCGGGGCTCGTCCTGGTGCACGCCGCTCCGTGCGCCCGCATCGAGTCGGCCGCGGAGCTCGAAGAGATCGAGCTCGCCCGCGGCGACGGGACCATCGATCCGCGCCTCATCGGCATGCTGTGGACCCGCACGCCCGTGCCGGACCAATTGCGCGGGTTCATGGACGCCCTCGGCCCCGAGCTCACCGTCGCGGTGCACGGACACGACGTCGCGCGCGAAGGCGTGGCGCAGGACGACGAGCACGCGCTCTGCCTGTCGACGAGCTTCGCGTGCTTCGACGGCGACAAGCACTACCTCGAGTGGGATCTCGCGGTGCGCGCCGAGTCCGTCGCGAGCGTGTGCGAGCGCGGGCTCCGACGGCTGTATCCGACGAGCGAACGTGTGCTGTCGTGCGAGCCGCCGCCAGGCTCGAACGACACGGGCTGATCGGGGGCGAGCGAAGGGTCAGCCTATTTCGGACTCACGGACTGACTCGGTAGCCGCGCGTCACGTCAGCGCGCGAGCTCGGCGACCGCGGCGACTCCGCGATCGAGCTCGTCGTCCGAGAGGTACGGCGCTGGGCCGAGGCGCAGCAGCGTGCCGCGCGCATCGGTGAGCACGCCGCGGTCGCGCAATGCGCCGACGAGGTCCCGGGCGCGAGGGTGAGCGAGCGACACGAAGCCGCCGCGCCGCGCATCCTCGTCGCTCGAGACGAGCACGTAGCGTCCCTCGCTCGGCTCCCCGTTCTTGGCGAGCACGCCGTGCGCCATGAGACCGTCGATGATGCGCCGCGTCTGCCGCGTCGAGATCTCGCGTAGCGCCGGCACGGTCAGGCCGAGCGCGTCGAACTGCGCGAGCACCGCGCGCGCTCGATAGAAGCCGCTCGCCTCGAAGGTGGCGCCCGCGAATCGCGCGCCCGCCGCGCCGTAGCCGACTGGCGGCCGCGGCAGCGTGCGCGGCTCGGCCAGCGCCGCGTAGTCCGCGAACCAGCCCGTATAGCGAGGCCGCAGCTCAGAGTCGCGAGGGATCCGCATCCAGCAGATCCCGTTGCCGAAGCCGGCGTACTTGTAGCCGCCGGCGAGCACGAACGCGCTCTCGCCCGCGGGGCCGTACGTGAGCGGCACGACGTTGAAGGCGTGGTAGGCGTCGACGAGCGCGATCGCCGAGGCGTCGCGCGCATGCTCGAGGATGCGCGCGAGCTCGGGTAGCACGAACGAGTCCTCGAAGAATACCGCGCTCAGGGCGACGACGAGCGGGCCCTCGCCGCCGCTCTCCGCGTCGATGGCGCGAATCACGCGCTCGGCGAGGTCCGCGCGCGGCGTGGCCTCGACCCACCGGACCGCGGTGCCGTCCTCGGCGAGGCGGCCGAGCTGCCGGTCGAGCGAGTGAAACTCACCGGTGGTCGTCACGATGCGCGTGCGCCGAAGATCGAGCGCGCTCAGCAGCCGCACGAGCAGCTCGTGGGTGCTCTCGCCGAACGCGATGGCATCGTCGGCCGCAAATCCCATGCGCTGAAGCACGCCGCGGCCGACCTCTTCGACGATCGGAAAGACGGCGCGCTCCCACTTGTCGTCGACGTGCTCTGCGGCGTCGTCGAACACCGCCGCTTGTGCATGCCGCGCGACGTCGGGCCACGCCTGGTGCGAGTGTCCGCTGAGCAGCACGCGCCCGGGTCGGAGAAATGCCGAGTACGCGCGCCGGATCGTCGCGAGGTCAGCGATCATCGACGTCCCTCCGTGGGCGCCCCTGGCTTGGCGCCGCTCGTGTCGTCGGCCTCACCCTCCGGCACGGCGCTCGGAGCCACGCTGGCGCTCGGAGTTGGGCTCGGTACGTCGGCCGCGCTGCCCGCAGCCGGCACCTCGGGTGCACGCGCGTTGATGATCGTGAGTCGCTGGCGCAGCTTCAGCGTCGAGCGCTCGCGCGACTCCCCGGCCTCGTTCGTCGAGCCGGGCGGTCCGTTGGCGAGGATCTGCAGCTCGCTGTCGAGCGACCCCGTGACGCGCACCGGCGCGATCTGACCGCGCGCAAGCTCGAGCCGCAGCGCGCCCGTGGCCGCGCCCGAGAGCACGTCGACCTCGATGGGCTCGGCGAACTTGCCGTCGTCGCCGTGACTGTTGACGGCGCGCTCGCGCACGCTCGCGTCGATGACCACGCGGCTGCCGTCGCTCTCGGTGAGCGTGTAGTCGACGCGCCGCACCATGCTGAACCCGCCCCGATCGAGGCGCCACATCGCGCTCCACGTCGCGCCCTCGCCGAGGCGCACGGTGGGCAGCGGCACGAGGATGTCGTGCATCGTCTCGACGAGGCTCGAGAAGATCTGAAAGGCCTCGGGATCCTTCGCGGGCGAGGGGTGCTTCACGGCGACCCCGCGCGGATCGACGAACCACGGCGCCTCCATCCCGGTCATTCGCGCGAGGATCGGCGCTATTCGCGACGCCGGTTCCTCTTCTTCGGGGACCGCGACGACGGCCGCGAGCTCGGTGAGCTTCACCGTGAAGTCGAGCTCCTCGTCGTTGGGCTCGGAGTTCGCGACGCTCGTGTCGAGGCGCATTCGCAGCCGCGGAACCGGGATCACGGTCGCCGTCGCGTGCGCGCCGCGGACGATGGTCGTGTCCACGTCGAACTCGACGCCGAGCGTGTCCTTCTGACCGACGTCTGGCGCGTAGCGGAGCAGCTCGCGCGGCTCGGCCCCTTCGCTCGTGAGCGCCAGTCGCACTTCGTTCCCGCGCACGAGCGCCTCGGCCTGCTCATCGGTGAGCGCGGCTCGGCTCGAAGGCAAGGCCACGACCGAGTTGAGACGCGGATCGAGATCGGGCGCGCCCTGCGAGGGAGCCGCCGACGGTCCGGAGCGTCCGTTCCCGTGCGGCGAGCAACCCTCGCAGCCTGCGAGCGCTGCGAGAAAAATCGGCAGCAGCGCGGAAAGCAGCGCGGCGCGGTCCCGCGTCGTCCGTAGCCGCTCTCGCCTGCTGCGAGCTGGGCAGACGACCTCTGCCGAGTCCTTCGGGATCACCGCGGAAAAGAGTGGCATGAATCGCGTGTCCGCACGCGCGACGGCGATGCTAGTGCCTCATTTCCTCCGGATCGAGGACCGAAGAGCGCTCCCTGCAATTTCGCGCGGCGCCTCGGAGCTCGCCACGCCCAGGCGCCACGGCTCATTCCGCGCGTCGTCGGCATGCGGTGAGCGGGTGGCACAGCTTGACCCGTTCGTGGTCGCACTCGACACGCCCTGCGCGGGCAAAGCATTGATAATCAACGGTGGCACACCGTATGCTCATGCGAGACGGCATGAACCAGGTGACCAAGCTTGGCTGGATGTGCGCGCTTCTGTCGACCTTCTCGTTTGCCGCCTGCGGCGGAGAACAGGAGGAACTGGAGTCGCTCATCGTCGAGGAAGATCCGGGCTGCGAAATCAACCAGAGCCGCGCCTGCGACGCGTCCGGCAGCGCGGGCACCGCGTGGTGCGTCGAGGAGGAGGAGAATGGCGGCGCGCGCGGGTGGACGGAGTGCGAGGTGAACACGGCCCCCGATCCGTCGAGCTCGAGCACGCCGCTGCTCATCAGCTTCGACGGCGCCGCCGTGGCCTATACGACCTTGCCAGGCGAGTTCGATCTGACGCGCGGCGGGCTCTGCGCCGCGACCGATTGGCCCAGCGCAAGGACTCCCTGGCTCGCGCTCGATCGCGATGGCGACGGCGCGATCACCAGCGGCGCCGAGCTGTTCGGCTCGGCCACGAGCCTCGCGAGCGGAGCGCACGCCGACAACGGCTTTCAGGCGCTCGCAGAGCTCGACAGCGACGGCGACGGGCGAATCACCGCGACGGACGGCGCCTTCGCGAGCCTGCGGCTGTGGGCCGACGCCGACGCCGACCGGCACAGCTCGACCGCCGAGCTCAGAACGCTCACGCAAGCCGGAGTCGCGGCGATCGAGCTCGGTTACCGCGTCGACCGTCGCTGCACCGCGCGCGGCAACTGCGAAGTGGAGCGCGCCGCGGTGGTGCTCGACGCCGGCGCGGCGCATCACCACGCCGAGATCGTCGACGTGCACTTGAAGCACCAATAGGCTGAGCGGATCGAGGGCGGCGCGTCGTCGTGACCCAGCGCGACGCGCGCCCGAACGATTCCGCTTCGTTCGCTTTCCGCGCGATCGCCGCTCGGGCTATCTTCCATCGCGCTCCCCTCGATGGACACGCGCGAACACTTTCTCTCCCGGCTGCTCGAGCTCCCGCGCGTCGACGACCTCGAAGTACGCCGCGGCGTCTTTCGGCAGACGATCGTGTCGCTCGGCAGCGGCGAGAGCACGGGCGCTCCGATGGCGCTCGCTGGGGTCGATCCGCGCGCGCTCGGGCGCAGCATCCAGGTCGTGTGCGCCGACGGGATGCTCGACCGGCTCGATTTCATCGAGCCGCGGACCGCGGCCGTCGCGCTCTACCAGATCGCCGGAGCGCTGCCGCTCGGTGACGAACGGCGGGTCATCGGGCGCCACGTCCTGAACCATCTCTATCAAGGCGACGCCGGGACGTTCGCCGCGCTCGCGTGGTGCATGGCGATGGGCTCGAGTCGCCCGTTGACGAAGGCCGCGGTGCGCGCGCGGGTCGCGCTGTCGATGTCGCTGCACGGCCACGCCGAGGCCGAGATCGATCGCCTCGCCCTCGCCATCGTCTCGCGGCGCGAGCTCGCGCAGAGCTGGATCGTGACCGCGGCCACGGGCTCGCTGCCCGAGCGGCGCATGGCAGCTCAGCTCCTCGAGCGAGCGGCGCGCTGTGCTACGCGACGCGCGATCGCGGGCGATTCGCACCCGCTGCGCGTGTTTCAGGCGATCGCGAGCGCCGCGAGTGGCGACCCCGCGGTGGCGCGCTCCGGGTTCGCCGAAGTCGCCATGGCATGGGACGCGCTGCTCAGCGATCGCGAGACGCTGGTGTGGCGCCACGTCGCCGTCGCCCGCGGCCTCTTGTGCCAGGTGATGCCCGCGTTCGTCGACGAGACGCGGTCGATGCTCACTCCCGAGCAGACGGTGACCGAGTGGCGGCGCGGCGCGACCTCGCTCGTGGCGCGCCTCGCCTCCGACTGCGATCGCGGTCTCGCCGAGGCGATCGCGCTCGTCGACAGCGGGCTGCTCAAGCGCGATCCCGGGATCGCCGTCGCCATGGTCTGGGGCCTGTCCGTGGCCGCAGAGGCGGAGCCCGAGGCCGCGGCCGAGCTGCTCGACGTCCTCGCGAGCGCCGCACCGTTGTCGATCGCCGAGAGCCTCTCCGAGCTGCGGCTCGAGCTCCCCGACTTCGGCGCGCGCGCGCGAGCGTCCTGTGCCGCCGCCCTTCGTTCCAGCATGGCGCGCCCCGAGCTCGACGATGGCCTGAGCGCCCTCGCGCGGCTCGTGCGCGACGAGCTCGACGGTCGCCCCTCGTCGACGCTCGCGGCCCAGGTGAATGCGGCGCTCGCCGCCTTCGGCGAGAAGGGCCCTCGTGCGGCCCATGCCCTCGCGCGGCAAGCCCTCGCGCTCGCCACCGAGCACGTCGTGAGGCTCGAGACCCTCGTCGTCGGGCACGATCAGCGCGCGGCATCGGCCGACGCGCGGCGCGACGCGATGCAGCTGCTCTTCGAGCTCGACCGCGCGATGCTCGAGTCGCCGACGCTCGGCCACCTCCTCGTGCTCGATCGCCCGCCCGGCGCCGACGTTACCGGGATCGGCGCTGTCGACGAGCACGAGACGCGCATCGGCCGCTGGCTGCTCGATCCGCAGCGGCTCGCCGGCACGCCCGAGCAGCTCGCCGCGCAGACCACGCTGCACCAGCGCCAGCTCCGCACGCTCTTGCACGTCATCGACAGCGGCACGACCGATCAGGCGGACGACCAGGCGCGCCGCGGCCACGTGCGCCACCGCTTCACGCTCGCGATCCGCTCATTCGCCGCCTACTTGCGTGGTCGTCCGAGCACGCGGCTCACGCGCGCCATCATCGCGTCGGTCGCGCGCGCCTTCGACGCCCTGGTTCGCGACGGCGCCGCCGAGGTCGTCGACGTGTTCCTGTTCGTCGCGATCACGTTCGTCGACGCGGCGCACATCGCGATCGTCGCCGAGGCGAGCATGCAGCCCGACGTGACGCAGCTGCTCACGGCGTACCTCGAGTTCGTGCGCTTCGAGGCGCCGGGCACTGGCGCCGAGGCGCTGCGCGCACGGGTCGAGGCCTGCAAGCGGTTCCTCGAGCGCTTCCCGAGCCAGACCACGCTGCGCGCCGAGGCCTTTCGGACGACGGCGTGGCGCCTCCTGCGCGCGCTCTCGGCCGTCATCAGCGCCCACGATTTGAAGGCGCTCCTGCCGGCCGCGGCCGACGGCGCCGGCAGCCCCCTCGATGCCATCGACGACAGCATCACCCAGCTCGGAGAGCTCGTCGTCGGCGCGGAGCGTCGCGCCGCCGAGA
>SXGR01646218.1_pt1 | contig 12630 bp, 10 predicted proteins | sample 3174711 | NCBI WGS metagenome assembly SXGR01 (sample SAMN11356860, study PRJNA531348) | freshwater metagenome | isolation source: freshwater sample F1-60 | place: China: Fuxian Lake, Yuxi | collected 2017-12-25
CAAGACCGGAACGCTGACCGAGAACGGTATGCGACTCTCGGAGGCCCGGACGCTGGCCGAGGCGAGCGCGGATCAGGTCGGTGCCGTGCTGGCGTCGCTGGCGGCCGACGACACTCGCCCGAACGCCAGCATGCAGGCCATCGCGGAGGCCTATCCGCAGCCGCCCGGATGGACCGCGGCGGCGGTGGCGCCCTTCAAATCGGCGACGAAATGGAGCGGAGCCTCCTACGGAGACAACGGGAACTGGGTGATCGGCGCCCCGGACGTGTTGCTGGACCCCGACTCTCCGGTTGCCGAACAGGCCGAGGAGATCGGCGCCCACGGTCTGCGGGTGTTGCTGCTGGGCGCCTCGGACGTCCGGGTGGACAGCGCGGACGCCCCCGGCCGGGTCACCCCGGTCGCCCTGGTGATCTTGGAGCAACGGGTGCGCCCCGACGCCCGCTCCACCCTGGAGTACTTCGCCGACCAGCACGTCTCGGTGAAGGTGATTTCCGGAGACAACGCGGTGTCGGTGGGTGCGGTCGCCGGATCATTGGGATTGCGCGGCGAGACCATCGACGCCCGCGAGTTGCCCGCCGACCCCGACGCTCTGGCCGACACCATGGCCACCTATACGACCTTCGGCCGGGTGCGGCCGGATCAGAAGCGGTCCATGGTCCACGCCCTGCAGTCGCGCGACCATCCCGGCGCCATGACCGGCGACGGCGTCAACGACGTCCTGGCCCTCAAGGATGCCGATATCGGCGTCGCCATGGGATCGGGCAGTCCGGCCTCGCGCGCGGTCGCCCAGATCGTGCTGCTGGACAACAAGTTCGCCACACTGCCCTACGTGGTGGGCGAGGGCCGCCGGGTCATCGGCAACATCGAACGGGTCTCCAACCTCTTTCTGACCAAGACGGTGTACTCGGTGTTGCTGGCGCTGCTGATCGGACTGGGGGGCCTGGCGTCGCACCTGCTGCACTCCGAACCGCTGCTCTACCCGTTCCAGCCGATCCATGTCACGATCGCGGCCTGGTTCACCATCGGGATTCCGGCCTTCGTGCTCTCCCTGGCGCCCAACAACGAACGCGCGAAAACCGGATTCGTGCGGCGGGTGATGACCTCGGCGCTCCCCGCCGGAATCGTCATCGGCCTTGCGACCTTCGCGTCCTACCTGCTGGCCTACCCGGGCCGCGACGGCAGCCCGGTCCAGCAGACCCAGGCCTCCACGGCGGCGCTGATCACGCTGCTGATCGGGGCGATGTGGGTGCTGGCCGTGGTGGCCCGGCCCTACCAGTGGTGGCGGGTGGGACTCGTCGGAGCGTCGGCGCTGGGCTACCTGGTGATCTTCGCGCTGCCACTGGCTCGCAGGACGTTCATGCTCGACCCGTCCGACCCGGCGCTGACCACCACCGCCGTACTCCTCGGCGTCGCCGCGGCCGCCCTGATCGAGGCGTCCTGGTGGATTCAGGGCCGGGTTCTCGGGGAACCGAGACACCTGTGGCGCCGGGCTGAGTCCGGTGCGTAGATTGACGCGGGGACCTCAGCCGGACAACCGGCCGGCCCCAGCGAATGCACACATTCAAACCACCGTGAAAGGGTGACCACATGTCCTTCATCGACAAAGCCAAGGATGCCATCGCCGACACCGTCGACAAGGCCAAGGACGCGATCTCGGAGAACGCCGACAAGATCGAGGCCACCATCGACAAGGCCGGCGACTTCATCGACGAGAAGACCGGCGGCAAGATCTCCGAGACCATCGACAAGGTCCAGGGCGCTGCGCACACCGCGGTGGACAAGGTGCAGGATGCCGCTGGTGCGGCCAAGGATGCCGCCGAGAACGCCGCCACCGATGTCAAGGACGCGGCCCACAACGCCGCCACCGACGTCAAGGATGCCGCCGAGAAGGTTGCCGACAAGGTCGACGGCCAGTAACTCCCGATGGCGAAGGTCTCGGTCTCCGTAGACGTTCCGCTATCTCCGGAGGAGGCGTGGCAACACGCCTCCGACCTTTCCCGGTACAAGGAGTGGCTGACCATTCACCGGGTCTGGCGTTCGACGTTGCCGGACAATCTCGTCAAGGGCTCCGTGGTGGAGTCCATCGTCGAGGTCAAGGGCATGCCGAACCGGGTGAAATGGACCATCGTCCACTTCGACCCCCCGCAGACCATGACGCTGGACGGTGTCGGCGTCGGCGGGGTCAAGGTCAAGCTGGTCGGTAAGGTCCGCCCCAGCACGAAGGCCGCCGACAAGGGCGGGGCCGCTTCGGTCGTCACCATGGACGTCCATCTCGGCGGCCCCGCTCTGTTCGGTCCGATCGGCATGCTGGTCGCGGCCGCGCTGCGCGGCGACATCAAGGAGTCGTTGAACCGGTTCACCTCGACGTTCGTCGCGGAGGACGAACGTCGGTGAGTATCCGATACGAGTGCGGGGTCGATCTCGACGCGGTGGAAGCCATCGACTTCCACACCCATGTCGAGATCGACTCCGCCGGTCACTGCGCCTACGACCCGGTGCTCGCCGAAGCCACCGGTCGCTACTTCAAGCTGGGGCCCGACCTCCGCACCGGGGTCGACGACCTCGCCGCGCACTACCGTCGGCACAACACCGCCGCGGTGGTGTTCACCATCGACGCCCGGACCGCCTCCGGGCACCGGCCCAACTCGGTCGAGGAACTGATCGAGGGCGCGGCGCGGCACTCCGACGTGCTCATCCCCTTCGGCACGGTGGACCCGTGGGACGGCGAGGCCGCGGTGCGGCGGGTCCGCCGACTCGTCGAGGAGTTCGGTGTGCGCGGCTTCAAGTTCCACCCCAGCCTGCAGGGTTTCGAGCCCAACGAACGCCGGTTCTACCCGATCTACCAGGCGATCTCCGATGCCGGTGTGCCGGCGTTGTTCCACACCGGTCAGACGGGCCTGGGTTCGGCCCTGCCCGGCGGTCACGGCATCAAGTTGCGCTACTCCGATCCGATGTTGCTCGACGATGTCGCCGCCGACTTCGCCGATCTGACGATCGTGATGGCGCACCCGGCGGTGCCCTGGGTCGACGCCCAGATCGCCATTGCCTCGCACAAGGCCAACTGCTACGTCGATCTGTCCGGATGGTCGCCGAAATACTTCCCGCCCCAGCTTGTCCGGGCCCTCGGTCGACAGCTGCGCACCAAGGCGCTCTTCGGCACCGATCACCCCTACATCACGCTGGAGCGATGGCGGCGTGACTTCGCCGCCCTCGACTTCGACCCCGAGGTGCTGTCGTTGATCCTCAAGGGCAACGCCTCACGGGTGCTCGGCCTCGGCGGGGCCGAGTCCTAGCCGTTCGATGATGCCGACCGGCGGTGGCGCCTTGCGGGCACGCCGGCCGCGCTGTCCCTTGCGCAGCGTCTCCAGCAATTCGTGGTACGGCCCCACCAGGTAGGCGGTGTCACCGGCCCGGAAGCTGCGGTCCGGTTGCGGGTGCAGTTCGGCGGCCCCGCCGTCGCGTTCCACGGCGATCACCCGGGTGAGCGTGGACAACTCGAGAATCCGCATCCCGTCCAGTTCGCTGCCGGATGCCACCCGGACTCCGCCCACCATGAAGGACCGCTGGCCGACCGAGAAGGTGCCCAGCACATCCAGGCCCATCGCGGCCCCGATGAACCACGGGGTGGCCAGGTCAACGGTGGAGCGCACGTGGTTGAAGTCCAGCCTGCGGCCGACCGCGGCCCCCAGCGCGCGGTCATAGATCCGCAGGACGATGGGCATCCGGGATTCCTCGGTGGCCTCGGCCGGCCGGGTCATCTCGCGCAGGACCAGGCCGGTCTCGATGTTGACCATGTCGTCCTCGGTCAGCACGGCGACGGCCCGGGCGCGTTGTACGCCGGCCGCCGTGAGGGTGGTGCGCTGGGTGGCGTCGCCGGAGATCACCGGGATGTGCATCTCCGCCGCTGCGGACAGGTAGCGGTTGTCCTCGTCGCGTTCGATGACCACCACGGAATGCCCGGCATCCTTGAGCATCCCGGCGACCCGGACGCCGAACGAGCCCAGACCCACGACCACGACATGCTGGCGTAGATGGCTGACCCGCTGCCGGTTGGCGGCCTCGAACAGCCGGCGGGACAGCAGGACATCGGCGATGAAGGCCACCATGATCGAGATGATCGCGATACCGCTGAGCATCATCACCACGCCCCAGATCCGCAGCCAGGTCGGCTGGCCGAGCAGGTTGAAGTCGCCGTAGCCGACGGTGGTCAGCGTCTCGGTGGCGAAAGACAGCGCGTCGAGCCAACTCATCTCCGGCCGGAAGCCGAATCGCAGCGCTGCCGTGGAGCCCAGCAGCATGGTCAGTGCGACCACCAGCGACCCGTAGAACATCGGGTTCATGTCCTCGCGGAACGCGCGCGCCCCGTCGAAGGCGCGCACCGGCGGGGTGCGTCGTGCGAGGGCGGGATCCCCCTCTGCGCCCACCGGCAATCCCCGCAGGTGCAGTTCCTCAGCGGGTCCCATCACCGTGGCCCGGTCCCCCCGGAACACCTCGACGTCGGGATGCGGGCAGGGGACCACCTCGCCGGGGCTCGGGGCACCCTCGCCGCGCACCACCGCCACCGGGGCGAGGGGCCCGTAGAGTTCGCGCAGGGTGCCGTTGCGGGTGACGGTGTCGCTGGACACCACGAAATCCACCCCGCCCGCGGTGATGGTGTGGGCGGTCCGGCCGAGCAGGGCCTCGACCACCGACGGAGCGGCCAGATCGGCGACGTCGAGCACGGCGCCGGGCCCCGCGCCGTCGTTCATGGCCTGGTGCAGGACGGTGTTCGACAATCGTGCGACCACCCGGACGGTGGGACTGGCCTGCCGGGCCAGCAACGCGACCTCGAGGTTGACAGCGTCGTCGGCGGCGGCGGCGATCACCGCGTGGGCGGTGGTGACCCCGGCGGCCTCCAGGGCGGTCGGGGCGTCCAACAGCACCACCGAGCGCTCCTCATCGTTGAGCTCGTCGATGATCCGTCTGGCGAGCGCATCCTGGCCGCAGACGATGATGTGACCGCGCATGGCCGAAACGGTACTGGGAAATCGGCGCACCGGTCCCCAGCCGGTGCGGGTTAAGGTCGTCTGATGGCACCCCCGCGTCCCGGTTGGGTGGTCGCGGTATGCGCCGCCGGCCTGGCGGTCAGCGTCTGGTTGCCCTGGTTGACCACCGCCGCGCACGGCGGCGGGCGGGCCAGCGCCATCGGCGGCACGTTCGGCAGCATCTCGCTGCCGCCGCGGTTCGGCGCGGGCCAACTGATCGTCCTGCTCGCCTCGGTGCTCCTGGTGCTCGGCGCGCTCGCCGCGCGCGGGCTGTCGTCCCGGCTGGCGGCGTCGGCGGCGGTGGTGATCTCTCTGCTTCTCGCGGTGCTCACCTGGTGGTACTTCCATGTCAACGTCAGTGGGCCGGTCGCGGCGGGTTACGGGTTCTACCTGGGTGCGGCATGTGTCGTGAGTGGGCTGGCCAGTTCGGTATGGGCGTTGGCGTCAGCGCTGCTCAGCCGATGACTCCGCGGCGGTCCGGACCGTGCCCGGCGTACGCCGGTAGGCTGTTGCGGGTTTCGAAGGGACGTGGATGGCGGGCGGATGTGGATGGCTGATGTGAATGGTTGGCAGGCGCGGACACTCGCGGCAGGGCTGGCGGGTGTGCTCGCGCTGACGGTCGCGGGATGTTCGGGTGATGCGGCCAGCGCCGACAAGTGTCAGTCGGTTGCGGCGCCGCTGACCGACGTTCCCACCCGGACCGACCAGGAGCCCAGAATGCGCGTTCCGCTTCCGCAGGGCTGGGAACGCAGCACCAAGATGGACAACGAGCAGATCCGCTTCGCCATTCGCAACCCCGGGTTGGCCGCGGACGGATTCACCCCGAACGCCGTGGTGACCCTGCAGCGGCTGGGCCCTCACAAGGGCAAGCCCGAGCTGATCCTGGAAGCACAGAACGAACAGCTGACCAAGAAGCTCAAGCTCACCGATATGACGTCCACCCCCGCCGAGGTCTGCGGTGCACCGGCGCTCTCGAGCACCTACACCGCGCCCGAAATCAACATGGGGAAGAAGCTTCCACGCGTGCCGCCGCGGTCGGCGAGTCAGCTTGGCGCGATCTACAAGACCGGGGACGTGAACTGGGTGGCGACGCTGACGGTTCAGACTGTCAAGCCGGACAACCAGACCTTCGCCAAGGACTCCGCGGAGATCCTCAAGGGATTCCAGCTGCTTCCGCCAAAGTGACCCCGACCTCGGCCCCGGTCAGCCTGGCGCCGCACCGATCACAGGCCAAGACGGCGTCGAGAACCTCGCCGCAGCCCCGGTGCCGCAGCACCACGGCAGGACCCTCCGGAGCCAGGAACCACCGCTGGGCCCACTGCAGGGCGGCCACCAGGACGCCGCCGAAGGCGCGTCCCTTATCGGTCAGCAGGTAGCACGCGCGCTCGGCGTCGCCGGGAGTGTTCAGCACCCCGATTGCGCAGAACGTCTGCAGACGTTCGGCCAGCAGGCTGGGCGGTACCCCCAGCTGCTGCTGGAAGTCGGTGAAGCGCGTCGCACCCAGAAATGACGCGACGAGAAGCGCTGCCGCCCAGCGATTTCCGAGTACCGCCATGGTTTCGGGGACCAGTCCCCCCTGGCGGGCGGCGGAATCCGACTCGGAGCGGCGGCGGGTCGCGACGACCGGGGCCGACCGTGACCACGTCCCGCTGGGGCCCAGCCTCAGGTCGATATCGCCGGTGCCCACCGCGGCCCCGCAGCATGAACACTCCAGCATCGGGGTGAACAGCTGCCCGCACCGTTCGTGGCGCATCGCCGGAAGGCGATCGCGGTGCGCGTCGACCCAGGTCCGTTCCCATTCCCAGATTGTCAGCAGCACCGGCCACAGCGACCGCGCCCGCCCCGTTGCCGAATACCCGCCCCCATCGCGGGAGAGCAGTCCCTCCACCACGAGCACGCCCAGGCGTCTGGTGAGGACGGAGTTCGAGATGGGCAGCCGCGCCATGAAATGGCTGTAGCGGGTCGCGCCCATCAACGACTGCTGGACGATCAGCAGATTCCACTCGTCGCCGAGCAGCCCCAGCATTCTGCCGATCGCGTTGGTGTCGCCGGCGTGCAATGCCGTGGGTCGAGACCCCGCCACTACAGCCCGACGGCGGCGGCGGCGGAGTCGGTCTCACGCCAGCGCCGCAGGGCGGACCCGGCCACCCAGGTGGAATGCGTTCCGCTGGAGATCCGTTCCGGAAGCCGCAGTCTGCAGACCGGGCCGTCCTCCAGCCGCGCCGCGTCGAACACCAGGCAGTACGAGGCGTCCTCGTTCATGTCGGTGGTCAGGGTCACCAGATATCCGTCGTCCTCGGCGGTGCTGCCCAACCGGGGCGCCATCGCGGTCTCGCTGCCGTAGACCCCGTCACCGAAGCTGATGCGCTGCTCGCTTCCAGTTACCACGTCGTGGCGGATCAGCCCGTCGAAGAGGAACCAGCCGGGCTTACCGGTTGCGGCGTAGGCGTACCGGTACGGCTCGCCACTGTGGGCGGTATTGATCATGCCGAACTCGGAGATGCTCTCGCTCAACGGTTCCTCGGTCGACGCGCCGGTGCGCAGATTCAGCCGCCAGCGGTGCAGGCGGGCCTGCATCCGGTCCAGTGCCAGGAAGCGGAAGGCCCGCTCCCACTTGGTGCCGGTACCGTCGTCGGCGGCCTCGGGATCGCCCTGGTAGAAGCCGTCCAGCACGATCTCCTCGCCGTCCTCGTAGGCGTTGGTGAAGTGCAGCACGAAGGTCGGGTCCGCCTCGAACCAGCGGATCTCATCCGCACCCCCGCGGCGGGGGATCACCGCGAATCGGGACGGCATATCGCGGTGGAATCGGGCGACGTGCAGGTCCCGCTCCAAGAGCTCCGGGTCCCACAACAGGGGAAAGTCGTTGAGAATGGCGTAGTTCCGGGTGAATGCCATGTCGTGGGGCAGTCGCGGGCCGGGCAGGGGAACGTCGACGTAGTGCACCAGATCGTTGTTGGCATCGACCACCCCGTAGTGCAGATACGGGGCCTGCTTGCTGTAGTTGAAGAACAGCAGTTCGTCGGTGCGATCATCGACCTTCGGGTGTGCCGAGACCCCCCAGTCGAACGGGAAAGCGCCGTTCCAGGTGTCCTTTCCCAGGGTTTCTCCGCTGTAGGGATCGACCCGGTAGAGGTCACCGCACTGGTAGAAACTGGTCAGCGCGTTGCCGCGGTGCACGATGACGTCGGTGCTGGAGGCGTCCTTGAGTAGTGTTCGCGCCCCCCAACCGTGGTCGGTCCGGGCCAGCGACAGCGGTTCGGCCAGCCCCGGCCACAGCGGCCCGCCCGACTCCTGTTCGGCCTCGAACCCGTCGGTGCGCACGAAACGGTTGCGGTAGAAAGCTTTTCCGTCGCGGAACCCCACGATATGCAGCATCCCGTCGCCGTCGAAGGGGTGATAGAACTTCAGCGCCGGGTGCAGGGGATTCTCGGTGTTGCGTAGATACACCCCGTCGAGGTCGGCCGGAATTTCGCCGTCGACCGCGATCAGGTCATCGGCGCGCCACTCGGTGGTCTGCGGACGCCACGGTCCGGTCCGATAGGGGTGGTCGTCGTCCTCGGGCAGGGTCGACAGGAACTTTCCGACGATCTCGACGTCCATCACACCTCCGCGTTGGCGATCACGAAACTTACTGTGGTGGCGGTACTTCCGCCGATGTTGAGGGTGCCGAACCGGCGCGCGCCCTCAACCTGGTAGTCCCCGGCGACGTCGCTGACCTGTTTGGCGGCGTCGAGCATCATCCGAATCCCGGAGGCGCCCACCGGGTGCCCGCCGCCGATGAGGCCACCGCTGGGGTTGATCGGCAGCCGTCCGCCGAGGGCGATGTCGCCGGATTCGACGGCTTTCCAGGACTCGCCGGGGCCGGTCAGGCCGATGTGATCGATCGCGAGGTATTCGCTGGGGGTGAAGCAGTCATGCACCTCGAACCCGTCGAGATCCTCCAGACTCACCGCGGCACGGCGGAAGGCGTCGTGCACCGCGGTACGGACGTGCGGGAGCACGTAGGGATTTCCGTTGTCGCGCTCCAGTTTCTGGCGCAACCCGAGTCCGACGGTGCGGTGCCCCCAACCCTCGATCAGGCCGATCGGCCGAACGCCGGGGTGCGCGCGGAGGAACTCGTCGCCGACGAGGACCACCCCGGCGCCGCCATCGGTCATCTGGCTGCAGTCGTAACGGCGGATCCGGCCCTCGACGGGCGGGTTCACCGCGTCGTCGCCGCCACTGGTCGCGAGATCGGGCACCTGCCAGTCGCGAGTCTGGGCGTTGGGGTTGTTTTTGGCGTTGGCGAGGTTCAGTGCCGCGATGGCGTGCAGGTGCGATTCGTCGATGCCGTAGCGGTGGTCGTACTCGTCGGCGACCGCGGAGAACATCGACGGCCAGAGGTATGTCGCGTCCTGGCCCTCGTGGCCGGTCCAGGCCGCCGCGCCGAGGTACTGGGCCGCGGTGTCACCGGGGACCGTCTTCTCCAACTCCAGGCCGATCACCAGGGCGGTGCGGTAATTGCCGGCCCGCAGGTCGGCGATCGCCGCCAATGCCGCCACACTGCCTGACGCGCAGGCCGCCTCGTGTCGCGTCGAGGGGGTGTTCCAGAGGCCCTCGTGCACCGTGGCAGGCATCGCCCCGAGGTGGCCCTGGGCGGCGAACATCTCCCCGAAGGCGTTGGCGACGTGGATGACGTCGATATCGGCGGCGTCGATCATCGACTCGGCCAGGGTCTGGTCGACCACTTCGCGGGTGAGGGCGGCGAAGTCGCGACCCTCCCGGGTGAGATTGCGCGCGAAGTCGGTTTGATAGCCGCCGAGAATCCAGACATTGCCCGCCACGGGGTCGAACTTACTACAGTTAAGAGAGTGCGGGTTCCCGGAATGACGCTCTTTGCTCGCTAGGACATCCGGGCTAATGTCTTCTCAGTTCTTACTCAGCTTTATTCTATTCGGGCCTCATGTCTGCAGTGAGTCACTGCGGACCCACTTTGAAGGGAATCCCCACCATGACGATTCGGCCACGGACATTCGCAGTGACAAGTGCGGCACTCGCCGGCGTCGGCGCTCTCGTCATCGCGACGCCGGCCATCGATTCCGATCCGGATCCGACCGCACTGCTTGGCTCGAGCCCGGTATCGACTGCCGTCCAGTTGGTGTCCAACGTCAACTACGCGGGCAAAGACGGCGACAACGACGATGACGACGATGACGACGACAACGATGACTACTACGGCTACCACGACGATGACGACGACGACGAAGACGATGACGAAGACGAAGACGGATTTGGCCGAGGACTCGGCGCTGTCGTCACCGACTTTCTCGACCGCAACGAGGCCACAGTACTCGCGGTGACCGCCAGGATCCCGGTTCTATACCTGGGACCGGTCGCAGTCGGCAACTCGTTGCTCGCCAATGCTTACTACAACGGCTACGAGGGCTCCGCGGCGGGCGTCGAGGGAGTTGTCTCCTACGTCACCAGCCAGATCAGCACGCCGCCCGCCAACGTGCTTCAGGATTTCGTCCTCGGCCTGACGTCGATGGTCCCGCAGTTCAACATCGGTCCGGTCGCGGTGGGCAATTCTCTGCTGGCGACTGCGTATTTCGACGGCTATGGCGGCTCGGCTACGGGCCTCCCGGGTGTGATCTCCTACGTGACAAGCCAACTCGGGGTGCCGGCGAATCCGGCTGCGGTGACCGTCAGCGCCGTGACTGCGTCGGCGTCGCCGGCTGCGGTGACCGTCAGCGCCGTGACTGCGTCGGCGTCGCCGGCTGCAGTGACCGCGGTTGCGTCGGTGGGGGTCGAGGACAAGGACATCGCTGCGGTCTCTGATCTGGATGATGGCGTCGCTGAGAAGGCTGCCGTGGCCGATGTTGACTCTCCTCGTCGCACCGCCCCGGAGGCCGCGAGTGACATCGGCGGTCAAAACACGGCACGTCCGACCCGCCGCGTGCCGACGGTCGCCAAGGCCGGCGACTCCGGTGGTCAGTCGCAAGCACGTTCGGCGCGGTCGGCGTCGGCCCGGTCGGGTGGCGGCGAACGCTGAACCTGGCGGCATAATCCGGCAGCACAGCGAAGAGGCCCCGTATCCCACTGCGAAACAATGGAGGACACCGTGGCGGAGAGCCCGGAGAGCAGCGCCCCGGCCGAGAAGGCTCCCGCCAAGAAGGCTCCGGTGAAGAAGGCCCCGGCCAAGAAAGCCGCCGCCAAGAAAGCGCCGGCCAAGAAGGCTCCTGCCAAGAAAGCGCCGGCCAAGAAGGCGCCCGTGAAGAAGGCCCCCGCCAAGACCCTGCGGGGCGGGGAGACGGTCACCGAGGCCAGGCGCTTGGGCGGCTGGGATTTCGCGACCTGGCGGATGGCCACCGACGACCCGGTGATGCGCTCGACCATCCTGGGCCTGCTGGTCCTGGAATCCAGCCCCGACTGGGACCGGATGTGCGAGCGCTACGAGCGGGCGACCCGACTGGCGCCGGTCCTGCGGTCGGTGGTGGTGGAAGGGCCGACGGGTCTGGAAACTCCGCGGGTGGTGGTGGACCAGAACTTCGATCTGTCCTTCCATATGCGGCGCTTCCGGATGCCGGAAGCCTCGACATGGGACGACGTGCTCGAAGAGGCTCGCCGCCAGAGTATGGCCGACTTTGACAAGGACCGCCCGCTCTGGCGGGTGACCCTTCTTGAGGGCCTGCCCGGCGGGAAGTCGGTGCTCGTGCAGAAGCTGCACCACGCGATCGCCGACGGGCAGGGCGCTGTGCAACTCGGTCTGGCGCTGCTCGACTTCACCCCTGAGGGAGCCGATCTGGGTCCGATGCCGCCGGCCCCCGAACCCGTGGTGCTCGACACCAAGGGCTTCGTGCAGGCCGTGATTCGTAACAACGTCGGGTGGGTGGCCAAAACCGCCGAGGACGCCATCAAGGGCATCGGCCCGCTGGCGCTCTCGGCCATCCGCCACCCGAGGACATTGTTCGGCAAGGTCCGCGACACCGCGGGTTCGCTGGCCCGTTTCACCAAGGTGTCGGTCGAGCCGCTGTCGCCGATCCTCAAGGGCCGCAGCATCAATTACCACTTCGACACCATCGACATGGACTTCGAGGCGTTCAAGGCGGCCGCCAAGAAGCGCGACCGCACCGTCAACGACCTGTTCCTGGGTGCGATCAGCGTCGGTATGAATCGGTACCACGAGCAGATGGGTCATCCGGTCGACGAGCTTCGGATGAATATGCCGATATCGTTGCGGACTTCCGCCGACCAGAGCAACGCGGTCACGATCGCGCGCTTCGAGATCCCGATCAGCAATGTGATCGACGATGTGCTGGAGGCCGCCGCGGACACCGTTCGCAGCTGGCGGGCCGAGCCCGCCCTGAAGCTGGCCGACTACCTCGCCGAGCTCAGCCGCTTCCTGCCTCCCGAACTGGTGTCGGCGGCTGCGCAGACCTCCGATCTCACGGCGTCCAACGTCCCAGGGCTGCCGGTGCCGGTGTGGCTGGCCGGGGCCAAGGTGGAAAGGATGTATCCGCTGGTGGGAACCGTCGGCGCGGCGGTCAACGTCACCATGCTGACCTACACCGATACCGCCAGCGTGGGGGTCAGCACCGACGACGCGGCGGTTGAGGACCGCGAGGAA
>SXGR01455289.1_pt1 | contig 12626 bp, 11 predicted proteins | sample 3174711 | NCBI WGS metagenome assembly SXGR01 (sample SAMN11356860, study PRJNA531348) | freshwater metagenome | isolation source: freshwater sample F1-60 | place: China: Fuxian Lake, Yuxi | collected 2017-12-25
ACTGCCGAAGGGCGACGGGGCACACTACTCCTCGGCTTTCGCGGTGGAGATCGCCGGGCAGCGGCAGTACATCCAGTTCGTTCGCAGCGGCGTGATCGCGGTCGGTGCCTCGGATGGTGCGTTCCTCTGGCACTACGAGGCCCCCGCGAACGGGACCGCGAACTGCTCCATGCCGCTCTACGCTGACGGAGCCGTCTTCGCGGCCTCGGCTTACGGCACCGGCGGCGGCCTCGCCCTCATTTCCAAGAAGGGCAACAAGTTCGAGGCGACGGAGGAGTACTTCGACAAGAAGATGCAGAACCACCACGGCGGCATGGTGCTCGTCGATGGCTACGTCTACGGCACGAGTGGCACACTCCGCTGTATCGAGTTCAAGACCGGGAAGGTGATGTGGGAGGGCAAGACCGGCAAAGGGTCCGTCACCTACGCTGACGGGCACCTGTACGTTCGCAACGAGGGCAGCAAGGGCACCGTGTACCTCGTGGAAGCGAACCCGAAGGCATACACCGAGAAGGGCAAGTTCGATCAACCGGACCGCCAATCGAAACCAAATGGGAAGCAGACTTACGAGGCGTGGGCTTATCCCATAGTCGCCAATGGGCAGCTTTACATCCGCGATCAGGATATTCTGCTCTGCTACGACATCAAGGCGAAGTGATCACTGGGCTGCTCTGTCGAAATCCTTGGCGAGGTCGGGACCCTCGAATGGCGCATGAGTACCGCCCGACCGATGACCAAGTCCGCGCTGGCGGTGGCCGGACAGGCGCTCGAGGCCGCCCCGGCCGCTCTGCCGGCGTACGAGTCCAAGTTCACCAAGAGGACGTACAGCCGCGCACAGCATGGACACGTAACGCGGCGAAGTGGTCACCGTGGTGAAACCCGGCAGCAGCTTGTTCGCCAGCGCGACGAGGCGGCGGAAGCGATGGCGAAGGGCGGGAAGGGAAAGACGTGCCCGCCGATGCCGGCGCTCAGGGCGCTGAACTCACCGGCCCTGGCGGAACTGCTTGCCGGCCAAAAGGGGCCGTTGCGGCTGCCGAAGTTGGAGACCGTCACCGACGACGTTCTGAAAGCCCTCGCCGCCCACCGAGGCGACCTCGATCTCTCTGGACTGGCCGGGCTGTCCGCAGCGCGGGCAAAGCTGCTGGCGAGTCGAACGGGCCCGACGTCTCTCAACGGAATCACCGAACTGGCCGAAGCGGTCCTTGACGGTCTGCGGCTCGGAATCGTAGTCGAACGCATCCCGCACGCGCGGGCTGGTGATCAGTTCCCAGGCCCGATTCTGATAGCTGTTGAGACTGCCGATCACGCCAGCCGAATCGACGTCGCGCAGGTCGGGGGCCCCGTCCTCGATACACCGGACGAGCGCCGCGACCTCGGCGTCCGCCAGCTTCTCCCTGGGCGGCATCTTCAGCGCGCCGGACTGCCGCACGGCCGGGATCAGCGGGCTCCTGTCCGGGTCGCCGTGCACGACCGCGGGACCGCTGTCGCCGCCGCGCTGCCAGCCGTCCTTGGTGTCGAGGCGCCGCCCGCCCTTCTGCTTGTCGGGGCCGTGGCACGAGAGGCACTTGCCGAGCTTCAGCGGGCGGACTCGCTTCCGAAAAACTCGGCTTTATCAAATGGCACGTTGTCCGCCGCACGCGACGGAGGGAGCGACGCGAGCAGCAGGACAGTGACGAGCGTGACGGGGGGCTCATCATCGTGTTCCACATTGCGCCTATCCCGCCTCGCCGAATGAGCGGCAATCGCCGGGTTCGCTATCGGCTGCGCTTGCGGCCGAACTTATTCGGCCGGGTCGAGTATGAGCAAATGCACGCCGCGAACGTAATCTTTGACGTCGACGCGGTATGCCTGCATGTGCGGCGAGGCCGAATGTGCCTTGAGCGCGGCGAGGTCTTCCCACTTCTCCACGACCACGACCTTGTCGGGGCCGATTGTGGCCTGATTGGACAGATCGGTTCGCGAGTCGATCGCGGGGCCGTATTCGATGCAGCCCTTCTCGGCACGAACATCGGGTATGAGCTTGCGGAACACGGCCAGGTAGGCTTCACGTGTGCCCGGCGCGAGTTCGATGGTGGCGATGACGTGGATCATGGCAACCTCCCCTTGTGGCTCTCGATGTGCTTCCGCAGTTCATCGGTAGCCTCCGTGACCCGCCCCGTGGCGAGCAAATCAACCAATCGACCGTGGCTCTCGATGCCGGCCTGCCATTCCGCACGCTTGACGCTCTCGCGGAATCGCTGAAAGAACACGTTCAGTAAGTCGCCGAACGCCATCAGGGGCTTCAGCCCGCTTGCTTCGAGCAGCGTGCGGTGAAACTGGATGTCGAGTTCGATCCAACCCTTCAGATCGCGGGCGGCTCGGAATCGCTCGGCCAGCACGCGGAGACCCGATTCGATCGCGGGATCCTTCGCCATGTTGCGGGCGATGTGGGGGATCACACCGGTTTCGAGGATCACCCGGCTGTCGATCAACTGTTGCGGATCGACATCGAGCAGGCCGGTATGGAAGCCGAGGTGTTCGGTCACCCGCCCCATGTCGATGCGACCGACGGTCAGCCCGACGCCGGTCTTCGATTCGACGATGCCGAGGAATTCGAGCGCCTTGGTCGCCTCGCGCACGCTCAGTCGGCTCACACCGAGCGTTTCGGCGAGTTGCGTTTCCGTGGGCAATCGATCCCCGGGGGCAAGATTGTGCGAGACGATGTACTGCTTGATCTGCTCAGCAGCCTGGTCGCGGAGTTTCGGGCGACGCAGCATTTGCATGGCAGGAACTCGTCTTTCTCGGGGGTACTGCGTTGACGGCCTGGAGGCGCGTCGTTAGTTTATCTGACAATCTGATCGCGTCAAGTTCGCCCGGGGAAACCCGCATGCCCGTCGCGGCCGTCACGGACTACACGTTCCCCTCGCTAGAGGTCGAGGAGGCCATCCTCCGCGCCGCCGGGGCCGAACTCCGGGCCGGCAACGATAAGGCGGTCGCGGCGCTGAAAGCGCTCGTGTCCGACGCCGACGCGGTGATCACGCAATTCGCACCGATCAATGAGGACGTCATCGACTCGATGCGGCGAGCCAGGGTGATCGTGCGGTACGGGATCGGCGTCGACAACGTCGATTTGAAGGCGGCGGGCGAGCGCGGCATTCCCGTCTGCAACGTGCCGGATTACTGCATCGACGAGGTGGCCGATCACACCCTGGCGTTCATTCTGGGCGTCACCCGGCAGGTCGTGCCCAACACGCTGCTCGTGCGCGAGGGCAAATGGGGGCTGGCGACGCCGCTCGCCCAGTTGCGGACGCTGCGCGATCAGGTGATCGGACTGGTCGGCTTCGGTCGCATCGGGCGTGAGGTCGCCTCGCGCCTGGCCCCGTTCAAGTGTCGGCGGTTCGTCCACGACGCATTTGTTCCCGCCGACGCAGTGCGTGCCGCCGGTTGCGAACCGGTCGCGTTTGATGTTCTGTTGGCCCAGTCCGACATCGTGACGCTGCACTGTCCGTCGACGCCGCAGACGAAGAAGTTGCTGAACGCCGACACCCTCGGCCGGATGAGACGCGGTGCCGTGGTGGTGAATCTCGCACGCGGCGATTTGATCGACACCGCCGCTCTCGTGGCCGCGTTGCAGTCGGGGCAGGTCTCCTCTGCGGCACTCGACGTTTGCGATCCCGAGCCGATCCCGGCCGACAGCCCGTTGCGGTCGCTGCCGAACGTCATCACGGCATCGCACATCGCATCGGCCAGTCCCAAAGCCGTGCGAACACTCCGCGAGACGGCAGCGGCGATCGCGGTGAGGGCCCTGCGGGGCGAACCGCTGCCGAACGTCGTGAACGGGGTGACTCGATGAGCGCGGTTAGGGTGCTCGTAACCGGAGCCGGTGGGTTCATCGGAACCTGGGTGTTGCGCGAACTGCTCGGCCGTGATGCGAACGTGGTGGCCCTCGACGTTCGGCCGGCGACCGGGCGTTGGTCGCGTGTCATCGGGGCGAAGGCCGAGGACGTTCTCTTCGCCGACGCGCCCTTGACCGACCGGGACGCGCTCCGGGCCGTGATCGAGACGCACGGCGTGACCCACGTCATCCACCTGGCCGCGTTGTTGACGCCGGACTGTCAGCAAGATCCGTTTCGTGGCTGTCAGGTGAACGTTCTGGGCAGCACGGCGGTTTTCGACGCGGTCCGCCTCGCGGGATCGGTCCGGGCGATTTCGTTCGCCAGCTCCTACGCCGTGTACGGCGAGGACGGCTCCAGCGCGTCACAGCCCCCGATGTTTTACGGCGCGTTCAAGCAGGCGGTCGATGCGATCGCGGACCAGTACTGGCGGCACTTCGGGCTGCGCTCCTTGGCGATTCGGCCGCACGTGGTGTACGGGCCCGAGCGCGAATCCGGGCTGACCGCCGGGCCGTCGCTGGCGTGTCGGGCGGCGGTTCGCGGCGAGAACTACGAGATCGGCTACACCGGCATCGCCGGCTACGACTACGTCGAGGATGTCGCGCGCGCGTTCGTTCGGGGCGTTCTGGAGTGCCCGGCGGGAGCGACCGTTGCCGACCTGCCCGGTGAGCCAGCGGCCACGCACGAGATCGTTCAACACATCCAGCGGTGTTGTCCCGGTGCGACCGGGCGCATCACGGCTTCCGGCCCTGCGATTCCGTCGAACGTCCCGCCGGCGCCCCGCGACATTCGCCAGGTGCTGCCCGGCTGGGAGCCGACTTCGCTGGCCAGCGGCATCGCCCGGACGCTCGCCTATTACCGCCGAACCAACGGGATCGGCGTGCCGACGAACCCAGTCGCAGCGGAGGGAGATGTGCCATGATGTCGAACCGCGGGGCACCCGCGCGGGTTTCTCTCCCCAAGGCCACTCTGTACGTCGCCGTTGTTGTCGCCTTCGGCAACTCCGGCGATGCGGCGGGCGGGGAACCGCGTTTCGTTGACCATTCGCTCCTCGTCGCTCCGGAGTATCCGTGCACCTGGCCGAGCCATCCGTTCCCGCGGTTTGCGCTCACCCATCAACGGAAGATCGGTCCCGAGTCGGCGTACAACGTCGATGTTCTGCTGATCGACGGCAACACCGGAACGCAACTCGACGTGCCCCCGCACTCGGTCGCGCGGCCGGACTTGAAGCGCGAGAAGTCGGGGCCGCTCGGGCTGGCGTACACGGACAAGATCGAGCCGTGGCAGTTCGGCGGCGAGGCGTGCGTGGTCGACGTGCGCGACCTGCTCGACAAGGCACCCAAGGGCGTCAGCCCGTTGGTCAAGCCGGAGCACGTCGAACGGTTCGAGAAGCAGCACCGTAAGGTGCGACCGGGCGACGTCGTGCTGTTCCGGAGCGGTTACTCGGACAAGTACTATCGCCCGCTGCCCGAAGGCCGCCGATTCATCGCCGACGTACTCGACCGCAAGGCCCCCGGCTACCCCGACCCCGACCCGGATTGCATGGAGTTCCTGGGCAAGCGCGGCGTGCTGGCACTTGGCACCGACAGTGCCAGCATGGGGCCGCTGCCCGATCTCGCCGAACCGACCCACTACGCCGGTCTGAAATACGGGATGATCTGGACCGAAGGTGCAACCAACCTCGGCGAGCTCCCGGCGACCGGCGCGTTCTACTGCTTCCTCGGCCCGAAACACGAGGGCGGTCCCTACGGCGAAGGGCGGGCGTTCTCGGTCGTCGGCGGCGATCTGCCGAAGCGACTGATCGAGTCGTGCCAGAAGAAACGGGCGATCGACCTGTCGCCAACATTGTCGCCGAAGTTGCCCCTGACTTCGCCCGGCATCGGCACGGGGAATCACCGCCAGGTCTACTTGAAGGTCGATTTCCTGTACTCGAAGTATCTCGACATGTGGCACCACGGCCACCTCATGGATGCGATGGCGGGCACGCATCTCGTTCCGCCGGCCTACGCACTCCCGGAGACGAATGAACCGGTCGACTACGAGCCGGAGATCCGCGGTTGGCTGGATCAGTACGAGAAGAAGTACGGTAAACGCGGTGCCAGCAAGATGACGACCGAGAAGGTGCCGCTCGAGTGGACCTGCGGCGAAGCCCGCGTGATCGACGTCCGCGCGCTCTCCGGAACGACCAAACAACGCGACTGGCCCGCGTCCCCGGAAGTCACCGTCGAGCACATCAAGACTTACGAACGCGACACCCGCGAGCTTCGCGCGGGCGACGTGGTGATCTTCCGGACCGGGCACACCGACAAGCACCTCAAGCCCGAACCGGCCGACGCGGGGATGTGGCTCGACCCACTCTCCGGCAAGACGGAAGGCTGGCCCGCCCCCGGCCCCGATGCGATCGTCTATCTCAAAGAGAAGGGGATTCGATGCGTCGCGACCGACGCGCCCGACCTCGGCGGCGTTGCCCCGCGGCGGGCGTTGATGACCTACTGGGCGCTGGGCAGCCGCGAGATGGTCGGCGTGGAGATGCTGGTGAACGTCGAGAAGATTCCGGCGAAGGGTGCGTATTTCCTCTTCGCGGCGGTGAAGGTTCGCAACTGTCACGGTGGTCCGGGACGGGCCATTGTCTTGTACTGAGGACTCGCCGTGACGCAGGACCTCGAACGAACGACTCTCCGAGCGGTCGCCTGGCGAATCGTGCCGTTCGTGTGCTTGCTGTACGTCCTGAACATCCTCGACCGGGCCAACGTGGGGTTCGCCCGGTTGGCGATGCAGGACGATCTCGGCCTGAGCAAGGCTGCGTTCGATCTCGGATACGGGATGTTTTATCTCGGCTACATCCTCTTTGAGTTGCCCAGCAATCTCCTGATGAGGCGGATCGGGGCACGAATCTGGATCGCTCGCATCATGATTAGTTGGGGGCTGGTCTCGGCGGCCACAATGTTCGCTCGAGACGTGTGGACCTTCTACGCTTTGCGGGTTCTCCTCGGCATCGCCGAAGCGGGGTTCTTTCCGGGCATCATCTACTATCTCTCGAACTGGTTCCCGGATCGGGAACGAGCCAAAGTGACCGCGTTCTTCATGCTGGCCATCGGCGTCTCGAACGTCCTCGGCAACCCGGTCTCCGGCTGGATCATGGACCATTTCAACGGCGTGTCCGGCCTGTACGGCTGGCAGTGGCTGTTTCTGCTCGAAGGCATCCCGACTGCGGTGGTCGGAGTGGCCGTACTCTTCGTCCTGAAGGATTCCCCGCGAGACGCGCACTGGCTGACCGAGGGCCAGCGGGAATGGTTAATCCGCCGAATGGCCGAGGAAGATCGCGTCCGCCAACAGCAACACGGCCCGGACAGGTGGCAGGCGATGCTCCAACCGCGGGTGTGGCTGCTGATCGCGATCTATTTCACGGTCGCGGTCGGCACGAACGCGGGCGGGGCGTACTTTCCGACGCTGGTGAGGGAGCAGTATCAACAATCGACGAACTTCCAGGTCGGCCTGTTGACCGCGCTGCCCCATCTGTGCGCGATCCTCGCCATGGCGTTCGTCGGCATCAACTCCGACCGAACCGGCGAACGTCGTTGGCATCTGGCCGGCTCGGCCCTCGCGGCGGCCGCCGGGTGGAGCCTGGTCGCCTGGGGGCCGACGCCGCCGGTCGCGCTGACGGGGCTGTGCATCGCACAGGCCGGCATGATGAGTATGCTGCCCGTTTTCTGGACGCTCCCGACTGCCTTCCTTTCGGGAACCGCGGCTGCGGGCGGGATTGCACTCATCAACTCGGTCGCCAACATCGGCGGGTTCTTCGGAGCGACCATCCTGGGCCAGTTCGGCCTCTGGGCGATGGCCGGCATCCTGTTGGGGGGCGCGATACTGACCGCGGCGACGATCCGTACATCGTTTCGGACACAACCCCTGGAGGGGAAGTCATCAGCATGACCAGTGAACTGTTTTCGTTGGCGGGACGCGTTGCCGTGATCTCGGGAGCCGCTCAGGGACTGGGGCAGGCGACCGCGCTGGCGTTGGCTCGGCACGGTTCGGATACCGTGCTGGTCGATCGGAATCTGGCCGGCGCGGAAGCGACCGCCGAGCGCATCCGCGGCCTCGGCCGGCGCGCCGTCGCTTTGGGCACCGACGTCTCAAACCCCGACGCGGTGGACGAGTTGTTCCGCCGAGTCGATACCGAGTTTGGTCGGATCGACTTCCTCGGCAACATCGCCGGCGACGGTCACCTCGCCAAACCCGAAGACCTCACGATCAGCGATTTGCATCGCGTGCTGCAGAACCTCGTCGTGGGTCGATTCGCGATGTGCCAGCAAGCGGGCCGGCGGATGCTCGCCCAGGGTCGTGGCTCGATCATGAACATCGGCTCGGTGGCCAGTTCCACGGCCCTCGGTCGCGGGCACATCGCCTACAGCATGGCAATGGGTGCGGTCGTGCAGATGACCCGCGAACTGAGTACCGAGTGGAGCCACCGCGGCGTGCGGGTGAACTGCGTCACGCCGGCCCAGGTCGTCAATCCGGGACTGACCGCGCGGATGCAGGCCGACCCGACCCTGGAGGGCCGATTCCTCCGCGGCATCCCCGCCGGGCGTCTCGGGCAACCGGGCGACATCATGGGGCTGGCGGTGTTCCTCGCGTCCGACGCGTCGTCGTGGATCACCGGGGCGGTTATCCCGCTGGACGGCGGCAACACGGCGATGAACGCGGGCGGCACGCCCGGCCACGAGTGCCTCGCGGTTCAATCATTTCTTCCGGAAAAGAAGTAGCAATTCATGACACACCCCGCCCCTCCGACCGACGAGCAAATTCTCGCGTTGTACCGCACCATGCAAGTCATCCGGCAGACCGAGGAGGAACTCGCGCGCTGCCACCAGCGCGGACTGATCCACGGCGCGTGCCACACCTACGTCGGGCAGGAGGCGATCGCGGCCGGCGTGTGCGCCCACCTCACCGCGAAGGATTCGGTCTTCAGTACGCACCGCGGGCACGGCCACGCGCTGGCCAAGGGGATGCCGCCGCGCGAGCTGGTCGCGGAACTGTTCGGCCGCGCGACCGGTTGTTCGCGCGGCCGGGGCGGGAGCATGCACCTGTTCTCGCCCGAGATCGGGATGATGGGCACGAGCGGGATCGTCGGCCCGTGCATCCTGCAGGCGTGCGGCGGCGGCTACAGTTCCAAGCTGTTGAAGAACGGCACGGTGGGCGTGGCCTTCTTCGGCGACGGGGCCGTCAACAACGGCGCCTTCCACGAGGGCTTGAACATGGCCAGCATCTGGAAACTGCCGGCCCTGTTCGTCTGCGAGAACAACCAGTTCGCCACCGAGGTCCCTTTCGCCTACGCCAGCGGCATCCCCGACGTCGGGCGCCGCGCCGCGAACTACGGCATGCCGGGGTTCGAAGTCGACGGCAACGACGTCGTCGAAATCTACCGCGTGGCGGGCGAGGCCATCGCCCGCGCCCGCGCCGGCGGCGGGCCGACACTCATCGAGTGCAAAACCTACCGCACCCGCGCCCACGCGGAAGGCATGAGCGACTTCACCTATCGGACACGCGAGGATGTCACGAGTTGGAAGGACCGTTGCCCGATTCGCCGGTTGGTCGAACGGCACGCGGAGTTGCGCTCGCGCTTCGCGGTAATCGAAGCCGAAGTGGCGGAACTGGTTCGACAGGCGAAGGAGTTCGCGGAAGCGAGTGCCGTGCCGGATTCTGCATCAGCAACCACCCATGTCTACGCGGAACCACGACGAATCGACGCGGAACCACGAGCCACGACCAGCCGCGAGCGAACCTTTGTTGCCGCCACGCTGGAGGCGCTCGATCACGCAATGGCCAATGACCCGACGATCTTCGTGATGGGCGAAGGAATCGGGAAGCGTGGCGGGAACTTCACGACGACGCAAGGCCTGTACGCGAAGTACGGCGCCGAGCGGCTGTGCGACACGCCGATCTGCGAGCGCGGCTTCGTCGGCCTGGCGTGCGGGGCGGCGATGACCGGGACCCGGCCGGTGATCGACTTCATGTTCATTGACTTCATCAACGATTCGTTCGGCGAGATCGTCAACCAGATCGCCAAGATGCGGTACATGAGTAGCGGCCGGCTGAAGATGCCGGTGCTGCTCCGCGGTTGCGGCGGCGTCGGCCACTCCGCCGCGACGCACCACTCCGGCCTTTACCATTCGATCTACTCGCACATTCCGGGGTTGCGGGTCGTGCTGCCGTCGAATCCCTTTGATGCCAAGGGCCTGATGGCCCACGCCCTGCGGAGTGATGATCCCGTGCTGTTCCTCGAACATCGTGAGTTGATGCAGAGCAAGGGGCCGGTTCCAGAGGAGCTATACGAGATCCCCTTCGGGCAAGCTCGTGTCGTGCGGCCCGGAACCGATGTGACGGTGGTTGCGCTGTCGCTGATGGTTCACCACGCAACCAGGGCCGCGGAGGCCCTGGCCGGCGAGGGCGTGTCGGTCGAGATCATCGACCCGCGAACGGTGTCGCCGCTGGACACCGAGAGCATCCTGCAATCGGTCGCCAGGACGGGCCGGTTGCTGATCGTGGACGAGGCGTTCGGGCCGTGCGGGTTCGCCTCCGAGGTCGCCGCGCGTGTGGCCGACACGGGGTTCAACGACCTCGACGCCCCCATCAAGCGGTTGCACGGTGCCTTCGCCCCGACCCCGTACGCTCCCACCCTGGAACGATCTGTCGTGCCCGATGTCGCGCAGGTGGTCCGAGCCATTCGCGATCTGCTGGAGGAGTAACGAGATGCCCCACGACATCACGATTCCGCGGCTCGGCTGGTCGATGGAAGAAGGAATCCTCGTGAACTGGCTGAAATCCCAGGGCGATTTCGTCCGTGCCGGCGATCCTCTCTTTACGCTGGAAGGCGAGAAGGCCGCTCAAGAGATCGAATCGCTCGACACGGGGTATCTGTGCATTCCGCCCGATGCGCCGCGAACGGGGGAGACCGTCAAGGTCGGCCAGGTGGTCGGCTTCCTTCTGGCCGGGGGCGAACCCACGCCGACGACGGTGCGGAAGGCCCCCCCTCAAACTTCGCCGTCCCCCGTGTCCGCACCGCCGGCCGCCAGCACGTTGCCCCGTGCCGCAGGTCCGGCCGCCCGACGACTCGCACGCCAACTTGGCATCGATCTGAGCACGGTACCGACTCCCGATCCGACGGACCGTGTCATCTGCGAAGACGTGCAACGGGCCGCGGTGAAACCGGAGTCGGCCCCCTCGCATGCACCCCGGCCGATCGCCACCCCACGAGCCCGCCGTCGCGCGAAGGACCTGGGCGTCGACTGGACTTCGCTCCCGGGAACCGGGCGCGACGGCCGGATCCGCGAACGCGATGTCGTGAACCGCCGGCCAACCCCGAGTCCTTCGGTGCCACCCGGGACGACACCCGCGTCACCGGGAACGCACACCCCCGCTTCCAGACGGCGGTCGGTCATCGCTCAGCGAATGGTCGCGGGGGTTACGCAAGCCGCTCCCGTCACGATCGCGACGAAGGTCGACGCCGCCCCACTGATGGCATTCCGAGATCATCTGAAGCAATCGACCCGGAAGGGAGGGACGCCGAGTTACAACGACATCCTCATCCATCTGGCAGCTTGCAACTTGCGTGAGCAACCACAACTCAACGCCTGCTGGCACCGCGACGGGATCTACCAGTACGACGACGTCCACATCGCCCTGGCGGTCGATACCGATTTGGGACTGCTCGCACCCGTTGTCCGGCACGCGGATCGATTGAGTCTTGACCAGATCGCGGCCCAGACGCGGCAACTCATCGCGGACGCCCGAGCCGACCGGCTGACCCACCAGCACCTGGAAGGCGGTACGTTCACGCTCACCAACCTCGGCACGTTCGGCATCGACGCCTTCACTCCGATCCTCAGCTTGTCGCAAGCGGGCATCCTCGGCATCGGGCGTATCGTCGTAGAGCCGGTCGTTCGCGAGGGGCAAATCGTGGTCGGCCACACACTCACGCTGAGTTTGACCTTCGATCACCGGGTTGCGGACGGCGCACCGGCGGCGCGTTGGCTGCAGGCGTTGTGCGGGCGAATAGCCGCACTCTGACCGGTCAACGCAGCGTAAACGTCAAGGAGCGGAACTGCCGGATCCGGGCCGGCGGACTCGCACACCAGACCCTTGGTGCTACGCTGCCGGGGCCGTGGCCGCCGGGTGCCGCGTAGGGGGAACCGCCCAGGAAGGCACTTCCGCTCGACGGCGAGGTGTTCGAGGTGTCCGGGCACACCGCGTTCCTGATTCCCGCACAGGCCGACCCGCACGCGGTGGCGAAGCCGTGGGTGTGGTACGCGCCCACGCTCCCGAACATGAATTCCTTGTCGGTTCCGACCGGTCCAGCAACCCGTCCGCGAACGATCCATCCAAATCCGGCGCTCCATTCGCCCTTTCGTGCCGGTGGCGTAACTGTCCTCTGCGTTCTGACTGGATCACGAGGACGAAGGGAATCGCGACCGGCGGTCGCCCACAACCATCACCCCTCCGGCGTTCTCGGTTCCCGTCGATCACGTCGGCCACAGCGTCATAAGGATTTTCGCCTCAGCAATGTAGCCAAATGTAGTTAATTGCCCGCAACCGGAGTCAAATCCCAGACTCCACTCGATCAAGTTCAATCGGTTTATCCTTGCTTTTCAAGTCGATTTCTGGCTCAGTGCCTTCACCGAGGTGATAGTTAATCCCTATCGTCGGCGAGGATGAACACGACGTTGGGCTTCGGCGCGGCGCCGACCGCCGGGCACA
>SXGR01117743.1_pt1 | contig 12624 bp, 10 predicted proteins | sample 3174711 | NCBI WGS metagenome assembly SXGR01 (sample SAMN11356860, study PRJNA531348) | freshwater metagenome | isolation source: freshwater sample F1-60 | place: China: Fuxian Lake, Yuxi | collected 2017-12-25
CCAAAACCAACTTCACTGAATCCCCCTTGGGCCGAGTTTTGAGATCAGCTTCTTGCCACTGCCCCAGCTTCAAATCCTCCGCGATGATTAATTCCGCCAGCGCCTCCGCCGTCTCCGCGCGCTCCTTGCCGTAATGCTCCGCCCCCATCCGCTCGCTCATCTGCGCCAGCATACTCGACCCTCAACTTGCGGGCCATGACTGGACAGTGGCTTCGGCCGATTCATGTATCAATATCAAGAACCGACCCCTTTGCTTTAACATCTGCGCCAGCATACTCGACCCTCAACTTGCGGGCCATGACTGGACAGTGGCTTCGGCCGATTCATGTATCAATATCAAGAACCGACCCCTTTGCTGACCTGACCCCTTTGCTGACCCCTTTGGGCGGCATCAGCCTCTGGGACCGCTCCGCCTCAAAGGCGCTGGAGGATTGGGCCAGTGACCCATGGATGCGCTGGGATCAGTCCGGCCCACTCGGTGGGTTGATTCCAGTCCGTGCCTCACCAGCCTTTGCGGTAGGCGAGGATGAGGAAGGTGGTGAAGGCGGCGGCGAAGGCCACCAGGGCGAGGATGAGCAAGGCCTTGAGGACCTTGAAACCGAGCTTCAGGAAGAGCAGCACCAACGCCAAGCCCACCGCCGTGGCCACCGCGATGGCGATCCATTGTGCGGTGCTCAGGGCGGGGAGCATGGCTGGCGGGCGGTGGTTGAGTCGGTCCGGTTGTCAGGTCGTCGGGCCGTCAGATCGTCGTCGTTGCAGCGGGCGCTGCCGTGGGACGGGCCACGGCCGATTTGCGCAAGAGTTCGGCGCCGTGCCGCAGCATGCGCTCGGTGACTTCCCAGCCCAGGCAGGCGTCGGTGATGCTTAGGCCGTATTTGAGGTCCTTGGGATCCTTCAGCGCTTGAGCGCCTTCGGTCAGGTGGCTTTCGACCATCACGCCGATGAGCGGCTTGCAGCCCTCAGCGCGCTGGGCGATGAGGTTTATCCAGACGTCTTCCTGACGGGCATGCTGCTTGCCAGAATTGGCATGGCTGCAATCCACCATCAGGGCTTCAGGCAGTTTGGCCGCCTTCAATTGGGCCGCCGCGTCGGCGATGGAGGCTGCGTCGAAATTCGTGTTCGCCCGTCCGCCGCGCAGGACAATATGGCCGTCTTCGTTGCCGGTGGTCCGCACGACGGCGGTGACCCCTTCTTGGTCCATGCCCAGGAAATGATGTGAGTGGCGCGCCGACAGCATGGCGTCGATGGCGATTTGCAGGGAACCGTCGGTACCATTCTTGAAGCCCACGGGCATCGACAGGCCACTGGCCATTTCGCGGTGGGTTTGGCTCTCGGTGGTCCGGGCTCCGATGGCGGCCCAACTAATGAGGTCGGCCAAATATTGTGGCACCACGGGATCTAGGAATTCGGTGGCAGCCGGCAGACCCAGGTGGTTGACCGCCAGGAGGAGACGCCGTCCGTTTCTTAGGCCGGTATCGACGTCATAAGATCCGTCCAAGTGCGGGTCATTGATCAGGCCCTTCCAGCCAATGGTCGTGCGGGGCTTTTCGAAATAAACCCGCATCACGAGGAAAAGCTGGTCTGCGACCTCGGCCGACAGGGCGGCGAGTTTGCGAGCATAGTCCATTGCCGCTTCCGGATCGTGGATGGAGCACGGCCCGATCACTACGAGCAGGCGCGGATCTTCGCCGCGCAAGATGCGCTGCACGGTTAATCGGCCTTGGACCACGGTTTCATTGGCGCGCTCGTCCATCGGCAGCGCTTCCTTGAGTTCGCGCGGTGCCGGGAGGCGTCGTGTGGCGACGACGCGGAGGTCGTTCGTCTTTTGCATGTCGGGAAAGAGTGTAGGGGTAGAAAACTAAGGTTGGAAGGGCTGCGGTGCGCCGGGCAGCAGCTTGACGTGGGCCTCGGCCCGGAGTCGGTCGCCGTATTCTGGAATCCGTACCTCCATATCGCGTTGGATCATGAGGTCACGAATTTGTTCGGTGACTTCGGCCAGCGGGATGATTCGGGCCGGAACCTCTTCAAGTTTCTTGAACACATGGAAGCCAAACTGGGTGGTGACCACCTGACTGTGCAGGGTGCCGGGCTTAAGGTCCCAGACCGCCTTTTCGAACTCGGGGAACATCTGACCTTTCTGGAAGACGTATTCTCCGCCGCGTTCTCGCGAGGTCGGATCTTCGCTGAGTTGCTTGGCCAGGGTGGTAAAGTTGGTTCCGGCCTGCAGTTGGGCCAAGGTGGCTTCGGCTTTCTTCTTTTTTGCCTCGATGACATCAGTCGGCAGCTTTTCGCGATTTTCTGCGTTGATGGTGGCGAAAAAGATTTGGGCCGCCTTCACCTGATCGGGCTTCTTCCAGCGAGTGTCATCCGAGTCGTAGTAGCCCTGGATTTCGGAATCCGGGATACGGATGCGGTTCTTCACCTCTCGGTCGATGATATTCACCACTAGCGCCTCTTCAAACTTCTCCCTGCGGAAGGATTCTTCGGTGTAGCCGGCCTGCGCCAGAGTTCGAAAGAAGGCGTCGGCGGAAGGGGCGTTCTTGATCATGCCGTCGATGCGGCTCTTGGTTTCAAAAAGAGCGCGGTTGGTGTCGCCCTGATCGGCCCGACGCAGGACCAGTTGCACAAAGATGAGGGTGTCGAGGGTGCGTCCCCGCAGGGCGGTCAGGTCGCGATCCGAAAGAGAGCGGCCCGCGGCGGCGGCTTCAGCGAACGAGCGCGACACTTTGGCATTAACGGCGCTGGCGGTGATGCGGAGTCCATCGCCTTCAGCCCAGACGGATTCTCCATTGGTTGAGACTGTTTGGACCTTACTGGTGGAGGTGGCCGCAGCCGTGCTGGCCGTGCTGGCCGTCGTGGAAAGGGCTCGCGCGGCCGGTGCCGTGAACGCGTCCAGCGAGTTGGTCAGAACCAACTTGGGCACGGGACGCCCGGAAGCCGTAGGCGGAGTGGTGCCATTCTGCGCCAAGCCTATCGGCAGGAGCCACATCCATAGGGAAGCAATCAACAACCTCATGAGAGGCTGAGGCTAACCCCCAGCCTCCGGGAAAACCAGCCTGGAACCCGCCATCTGCGCCCCGCCAACGGTACGGCCCGATAGCTGCGGAACTCGGGGCCGAATTTTCCGTGTCGGTGACATACCCAGAGCGGCTGCTGATCGGCGGCGGCCGTGATGCTCGGGTTCAGTCTCTGAATCCCAGCCGGTCAAGCCCGGTTTGTACTTCGGGGCAGGACATGAAGAGGCGCCAGAGCAGGCCGGTGCGATGGTTTTCCATCATGACCACGATGGGGCCCTGATCGATGGCGAGGTACCAGGGTTTGCACCAGCGGTGATGGAGGCTGAAGCCGTCGTAGAATCCGTAAGGGCCGTAGATCCAATGGCCGAGGTCGTCGTGGAAATGACGGAGGGCTCGCAGGCTTTCTCTTGGGGTGTACGGGAAGGATGACAGGGCGGCCGTCGGGGAAATCACTCCCAGGTCTTCGCCCGGGCGGTGCGCCGCGTAAAACCCCACGGAGTATCCGGCGGTCAATCCCCAGCACTGGGGGCCGTAGCCGCGGTAGCCGTGCGGGTTGTCGATGCAGTGCTGCCGGTTGATTCGCGTGTGTTCCACGTTGTGCCGCCAGTAGTCGGCGTAGCGGTCATGGAGTCTGCGCGGGTCGAGTCCGAGGAAGGAATAGTGTGACCAGAAGAGGGGACCGCCAGACCGAGAATCTCCCTGGTGGTTGAGCTCCAACTGCGGCCCCGGGTTTTTTGGATCGGTGTTGTTCTTAATGCGCCCGCTGCGCGCCCAGCCCTCGTGGTAGGCCGCTGCGGGGATGGGGTGGGCGGGTGATGCCGCGGCTAGCACATAGGCGATCAGGCATTCGTTGTAGCCCTCGATCGGGAAATTCATGGCCCAGCCCCGGTCGGGTGACCAATGCCAGTAGAGGACGTTCTGTCCGCCGCGTTGGTACCAGTCCCATTCCACGCCGCGCCACAGCCGGTCGATGCGTTCGGCAAAGGCTCGTTCCGCCGGGGAACCTTCGCGGAAGTATTGGCGCACGCAGAGCAGGCCCTGGACGAGGAACGCGCTCTCCACCAAGTCCCCGCCATTGTCGTTGCGGCTGAAGGGTTTCACCCGGCCGGTGGGGCCTTCGAGCCAATGGGGCCAGGCACCATGGAAGCGGTCGGCTTTCTCCAGAAAACTCACAATGCGCGTCAGGCGCTCGGCCCCTTCAGTCCGCGTGATGAAGTCCCGTTCGATGCCCACCAGCAGGGCCATCACGCCGAAGCCCGTGCCTCCGGAAGTGACGATGTGCGCGTCGTGGTCGGGGTAGTCGCCGTCGACGTGGACGCGTTCGCGCGCGGCCCCGGAGTGGGGTTCCGCACCGTCCCAGAAGTAGCGGAAGGTGCGCTGTTGGACTTCGCGCATGAGAGCGCTGTCGCTCAGGCGCTTCGGCGCGATGGGCTCCGGTTCGCGGACCCGCGGGTTTCCGCGGAGTTCCACGCGGGACGGGCTGAGTGTCGATTCCAGGGCTGCGCCCACGGCGGGTGGGGTCACGAGTACGAGGACCCAGAGAGTGATCGACCGGAGCAGGACGCCTCGGAACATGGCGGGTAGGAGCTATTGAGCGACGAGGTGGGTTCGGTGGGCTTTTTTGGCCCGAGGGGCTAACAGGAAAGGGTGGCGAAGAGTCTCAGTGGATCCTGGGGACTCCCGCTAAGGTCCTCCCATCAATGCCCCGGGTTCGAAGCCGGTTGTGACCAGTTTTCCTGGGCTTTCTTGAGCTGCTTGGCGCTGAGACCAAAGGCCTTCAACACCCCGGTGGCCATCATGCGATTGCCTTCGGGGTTCATGTGGACGCCGTCGCTGGTGAGCAGGTTGCCCTTGTGATCGGGGCCGGCCTTGGTGATGGCGGCCTGCATGTCGGCGTTCAGGTCGGCCAACCGGCACTTCTTCTTCTTGGCCAGGTCGCGCAGAAAGTTGTTGTACGCGGCGAGCTTCTGGTTGTTGGAGTTGGGCGCATCCTCGCCGATCATGGTGGACGTCAGGATCATCACCTTCACGCCAGCGGCCTGACACTTCTCCACAATTTCAGTGATGTTCTTTTTGTAAGGTTCCAGGGGGATGCCGTTGGCCCCGTGCCACACATCGTTGACCCCGCAGCTCAAGGTCATCCAGTCGGGTTTCTTGCTCAGGACGTCGTGATCAAGCCGCTTGAGCATCTGGTTGGACTTGTGACCGCTGATGCCCGCGGGGATGGAACTCACCCGAAGGCCGTTGGCCTCGAGGCCTCGGATCACCAGCGTCAGATAGCCCTGGGGCTCGACGCCGGCCTCGGTGATGGAGTCTCCCATGAAGCCGATCTTCTGGCCGTTCTTGAGGGGGATGCGCGCCGCCTCGACGGGTGCGGTGAGCACGGTCATCGAAAGCAGGAGGGCTGACATTAATGTGGCGACCGTTCCCGGAACGCCGTGGAAGAATGGAATGTTCATGGAGGGACGCAAGGTGCCCGGGGCCGCGTCAGGGGTCACGACGGTTTTGCTTCGGGTTTAGCCGGAACGATTCCATTGGATCGGTCGCGCTGGCTGCGTCTTCTTCCTCAAGAGCTTCGTTGTTCGCTCGTTACGGGCCTCAAGCACGAACCTCAGTGTGGCCCGCGCCTCGCTCTCGCCTCGTCTTAAGAAACAATCCGCCACGCCATCCCTTTCCTCCCAACTGAATCGTTCGGGCTCAGAACATCCGCTCGGTGTTCGGAGTGGCGGAAGGCCAGGGCCAGTCCCGCTCTTCGCCGACGATCTGGTTCCTTTGCTTCCGGGTCCGGTAGATCCCGCCGTCATCCTTGCTGTCAGGGCCCACGCTCCAGAGTTCGAATCGGCGCCGGCCCGGTGATTCCAACAACGCCTCGATAGGAGGCTCAATGAGAGGCCGGCCAACGCCCCGAATTCGGCCGCGGCTCCGGTCATCCACCCCACGAAACCAACGCCGCCAAGCCACTGCTGGCCGCGGTGACCGTCAGCATGCACATCCAGGAATACCGGGCTTCGGGCTGTGTCACCCACGGGCGTACGAATCCCAAACAAATGGGGCGTTCATTTCAACGGAGCAGGAATTCAGAGAGAGCATGGGGTTTCGAAAGGCGAAGGGTTTTCGGAGATCGGGAAGAGTAGAAATGGGCCTTAGTGCATCAGGACACTGGGTCCATTTCTGCGATCTGGATTCGGGGTTGGTACAGTATGCAGGCGGCAGAGGTCTTCCAGTTTGGAGGGGTCCCAGTTCACGAGATGGATCAATTCACAAACGACGACGGATCTCGGAGCTTTTTTCGTCTATCGGCAATGGGTTCAAAGATGGGGGCACTCCAAGAATGGCCGTGGATGAAGACCCTGGGCAATAATCTTCGAGGGGTCGGAGAGTGCGTTTGTACCGCTAGAATCGAGGGCTAAATAAAAATAAGTCTAAGCTTCGGCATCCAGAGTGACGATTGCTCAATGAGCTCAAGGAGGATGGCTCGGTGGAAGGTTACTTATAGTCAAGGAACACCTATGAATAGGACGAAGATGTCGTATGAACGGAAATTTAAACCCGGAAAAATTATAAAAACATCATGATGCTAGACAAAATATTTTAATCCTATACTTTCTTCAAACAATTGAAACGGTTGAAAACAGTCGAACCACAGTCCATGGAACCCGCTCAAAGTCATTACTGTCGGACACGGGACAAATCTCGGAGATTTCTGGGTCAATCCTTTTCGCGATGGACGGGCGGAGTGCCAATACGAGCCTTCACTTTGGTGGAACTCCTGGTGGTCATTGCCATTATAGCAATTTTGGCGGGTTTACTTTTACCCGGTTTGGCATCGGCTCGCTCAAAAGCCGTTTCGGTTCAGTGCCTCAACCACCTGCGCCAATGGGGGTTGGGTATGCAATTGTATGCCACGGATTCTCGAGATGCGATTCCGCGCGACGGAACCGACGGCGGTGGCCAGTACGGTGTCGATACCGGGGCCGTGGAAGGCCCCGGCAGCCCGAGGGATCCTCTGGCTTGGTTCAATGCCCTACCGCCCTACCTGGGACAGCGCACGTTCGCGGGGTACGCCACCAACTCGACCACGACTGATCCGAAAGAGTTATGGCCTTTTCCCGGCAAACAGGGAGGGGTTTTCAATTGTGCCGGAGCGCGGGCCGCTGGCGGAGACACTTTCATGAAGGGTGGAGCCTTTGGCGTCTTTAGCTATGGAATGAACCTCGACCTCAAATTGCAGTCTTCTATTCGTAATGGGATTCAAGGCAACAGCTACGAGTACCCGATGATGCCGCCGATGAGTGCCGTGGCCGCTCCCTCGGCGACAGTGTCTTTGCTGGACCAGGCTTTCAGTCCCACGCTGGAGCCTTGCACTCCGGATCCGACGCGGAATGGGGTATTTCCGGCGGCGCGCAGCGAGCGTTTGGCATTGCGTCACGGGTTGGGGACCCGCGGAGGGGCCAACCTCGTGTTCTTAGACGGTCATGCCCAGTTCTTCCGTCGTAGTTACCTGCTAAGCCCCACCCCCGGTCGCGAGGAGAAATTCCTCAGCGATGTGATCTGGAATCCCAACCGCGAGCGTTACTGATCGCAGCGGGACTTCAGTGGAAGCGAGTTTCTTCCGAAAAGGGAATAGAGGACTTCTGGAAGAAAAAGCGGTTGGAGTCCGGGTTTTCAGAGCCATCGGGCTTTCAAAAAGGCATACGTTCCAGCAAGGCGGGGTAATAACTGTCAAAAATATATTAATATCGAAGCCTTGAATTCGGTTGAGTGTGCTGACTGACCGAAGGTTTTTATTTTGATCAATAGATCGGCTTAGATGTTACAATTGTCACTGTCAATGAAACCCAATTTGCCTGCTATGGGGCGACTTCTCTATCTGAGTGGGGCTTATGACCAGACGCGGTCTATTCTAATCCTGTGTGCGCTGATCTTTGGCGGCGTGTGTGGAAGGGTTCACGCGATCGATGACATCCCGGAAGGCGGATTCCGTTGGATTCAGGGCTACGACGGAAATGAACCCACGGCCGGATTTCGTGTGGATGGACGGCTTCGGATCGAAGCTCCGGACGAGCCCCAGTCGGTGGGCATCAATCTCAGTTCAGGGCGAATTGACGTGGGCACCACCGGAGAGATTCTCGTGCAATACGGCCCGGGTGGTTCCCGGTTCATCAACGGCGATCTGGTGAACGAAGGGTTGGTTTCCCTCAAGTCGGTGCTCCTCTTCAGCCGGGATGGGGCCGAGTGGGTCAACCGGGGTGTCATCGAGGCCGCTAATTACATGGGGCTGGCGATCACCGGCAAGGGAGCTCGTTTTCGGCAGTTTTCCGGGGAGATTCGTGTGGCTGGACCCTCGAGCCGGTTTGAATTCTATAACCAAAGTCGTTTTATCTACGAGGGGGGCCACGTGTTCGCCCGGCCCTTGTTGGTCGCAGCCTCGGCGGAGGTGGTTTCCGAGACGACGCAGAAACTAGCTCTCCGGTTTGCGGCCCAAGGATCGTCTCTTGAGGGGCGTTTTCCGGGCGACTTGTCCATTGTCCTGGCCTCAGACGATGCCTTTGGTCCCAGCAGCCTGCTTCTCAACACGGTGACCCCAATCGAGGGGTTGATCGAGTTGGTTGCCGCCTTCGGAAACCCTGGGGCTTTGCTGCAATTGCCCGAATCAGGAATGACGTTGGCACCGCGGGGCGTGCTGCGGGTGAAGCCCGGGGCCGGCCTCTCTGAGATCCGCGGACCCTTGGCCGTAGAGGGGTTGCTCGACGTCCAAGGGTTCGCCCAATGGGCCACCTCGGGGGAAGCGCTCACCAATCGGGGCAAGATCCGCCTGCCATTTGGTGGGCGTCTCCAGGTCTCCGCGCCGTTGGTTCAGGCCGGTGGCACCCTCCAGGTCGAAGGCGGAGAATTGGGATTGTCCCAGGGGTTGAGTATAGAGGGCGGAACCTTGATCGCGGCCGGCATTCTATCGGGCCACCTCACCAATGGCGCTCTGGCGGTGGTCGATCAGGAGCAGCCGGGGCGAGTTCGCGGAGAATGGACCCAGACCTCTAAAGGGACCCTTCAAGTACGGGTTCACGAAACCACCGTCGCGGCCGAGACGGCTTTGCAGGTGTCAGGCCCTTTGAACTTACGGGGCACCCTGGAGGTGGTCCTGGCAGACGGTGTCCGGCTTTCCCGCGGTGCGGTGTTGAGGCTGGTTAAGGCTGACAGCCTCAACGGTTGGTTTGAACGGCTCGTATTGCCTCCGCTCGAGGCTGGGTTGCACTGGCAGGTGGTGCCTTCCGAGGATGAGATTCGCTTGAGTGTTCGAGACACGCCTCCGCCGGTGCTCATCGAGTGGGTGCAGCGCGTCTCGGGCGACCGTGTCCGAGTCAGCGGTCCCTGGAGTCTGGAGACCAAGGCAGTCCTTCGGATTTCCCACGATCTGAGGAACTGGACGACCGTCGAGCGCCGGAGCCCCTTTGCGGGCATGACGTGGTTCCCGGTGCCCAAGGCCGACGAACCCGGTGCCGATGGTTTGACGGTGTATCAAGCGATCCTCAGCCCTGTGAATTCTCCGGACTGACCTTCATTGGTTGGCGGCGGCCGCTTTGAAACAATCCCCCGGCAATGCCATCGCTGGGTAATGCCACTACCCTCGATTCAGGTGCTTCTTGGGCGGGGGATAACCCATGACGGTCGTGATTTGACCCCGGGGAGTCGTTGGCAGCACATTGTGCGGCACATGACGGCATTGGAATCGGAGATCTTGGAGGCGTTGATTCGCCTAGAGAATGCGGCCACCGGGGGAACGACGGGCCAACCGGAAAGTGTGCTGCCTATCGTGAAGCGTTTGAGTGAACTCACCCACGCGTTGCCTCCGGGAACCTCCCCCGACTTGCTGCATTACCTCCACAAGCGCAGCTACGAGAAGGCCCGCTTCTGGCTCCAGGGGCGCGATGCGGAGAATGCCCAAGGCAATTGCGGTCACGTTGGAGGTTGAGCTGTTTTTGTGAATCCTTCCGACACCATCGCAGCCGTGGCGACGCCTCCAGGGACCGGAGGACTGGCCGTTCTGCGCCTCTCGGGAAGGGAGGCTTTGAACGTGGCCGACCGATGTCTGCGGTCCGCCGGCGGTCGATTGCCCTCCTCGTTCACGCCGCGGATGGCCATTCTCGGTGAAGTCCACCGCCACGGAATCCGAGTGGATGAAGCCGTGCTCACGGTCTTTCGGGGTGCCAAGTCTTTCACGGGCGAGGACACGGTGGAGATCGCCTGCCATGGCGGAATCCTTCTGACTCGTCGGGTCTTGGAGACCGTGTTGGCCGCGGGCGCCCGACCGGCCGAACCGGGGGAGTTTACCGCCAGGGCCTTCCTCAATGGGCGCATGGATCTCGCTCAGGCCGAGGCGGTCGCCGACCTGATCCACGCCCAGACCGACCGCGCCCTCGGCACCGCCCGTGCTCAATTGGCCGGAGCGTTGTCGCGCCGTATCGAAGTTTTGCGCGATTCCCTCATGGGCGTCCTCGCGCATATCGAGGCCCATATCGATTTTCCGGATGAGGACATTTCCCCGGACACGACCGCCGTGCTGACGTCGAAGCTCCGGTCGGCACTGGACGGAATCGACGCGTTGCTGCGCACGGCGCGCGAGGGGCGTTTCTTGCGGCAGGGGGTTCGCACAGCCTTGGTAGGGCGACCCAATGCGGGCAAGTCTTCGTTGCTTAATCGCCTGTTGGGACACGAGCGAGCGATCGTCTCTCCGGTGGCAGGAACAACCCGGGACACCTTGGAAGAAGTGGCTCAGGTTCGAGGCATTCCGCTGGTCCTGGTGGATACCGCGGGCCTTCGGGAATCGGAGGATGCGGTGGAACGGGAGGGGATCCGACGGAGTCGCGAGGCGGCCGCGGAGGCGGAGTTGATCTTGCACATCGTCGACGCGTCGGAGCCGTGGTCCAACGAGGAGGACGCACTGGTGGCGGCGTGGGCGGGCAAAGGCCGCATTTGCGTTTCCAATAAATGCGACCTGCCTGGGGCGCAGGTTCACCCGGGCTCGGTGCCAGTGAGTTGCCGGACCGGAGTCGGCTTGGATGACCTGGAGCGGGCCATCGAAGAACAACTCATTTCCAAGAGCATCGGTGGCAGCGGAGACGATGGAGTAGCCATTGGAGTCCGCCATCAGCGCGTGCTGGAGCGGGCTCGGGAGGCGGTTCTCCAGACTTGTTCGGGGCTGGAGAGCCAGCAAACCCTGGAGTTGGTGGCCTTTGAACTGAGGGTGGCGCTAACGGCCTTAGGAGAGGTGGTCGGCAAGACCTCCATCGACGATTTGCTGGACTCCATTTTCAGCCAGTTTTGCCTCGGCAAGTGAGTCGTCAGCGCAGGGCGTCGATGAAATGGGTCGGTGGGCTGGACAAGGTTTGTCCGCCTCCCGACAAGCGAGGCATCTTGTCGGTATAAGAGGCCGATCTTGGATTCAGCGCGCCGTCGCCTCTGTCGTTTCTGGGCGACGCGTGTCTGCAAATTCCCAAGAGTGATGAGCAAACGACGAACGCAGTTTATCCGTATGGCCGAGGGTTTGTTTGAGAGAGTTCGCTCAAACCTCAGACCTTGAACCTAAGGCCCTGTACGGCGACTATTCGGAAACAGAACCCCTTCAGATGGAATCACGGCTTCAAGCCAACACATCGCCGACAGTGCTCGGGACTCAGGACCTATTGGCAACGATTGACTCGGTGATCGCTGCCAATCGCTCCGTGGCTGGAGCCCTGCTCCCGATGCTGCACGGGATCCAGGACCTCCTGGGTTATGTTCCCAGCATCGCGGTGCCCCGGCTCGCCGATGCCCTAAACTTGTCGCAGGCAGAGGTCCATGGCGTGCTGAGTTTCTATCATGATTTCCGCACGGTGCCGCCCGGTCGCCACATCTTGCGCCTCTGTCGGGCTGAGGCTTGCCAAGCCATGGGTTGTGATGCACTAGAAACCCACCTTCAAAAACAGCACGGACTGTCCTTCCATGAAACGTCCATCGATGGCGCCGTCACGTTGGAACCCGTCTATTGTCTCGGAAATTGCGCCTGTGCTCCTTCTGTGCTGGTCGATGGTGAAGTCCGAGGCCGCATGACCGCGGAGAAGCTCGACCAGTGGATTCAGAATTGCCGGGCCAATGCTGGAGGAAATCCATGAGTGTCACCGTTTACGTCCCCAACGATTCGGCCGCGATAGGCCTTGGCGCCAACGCTACGGCGCAGGCCATCTCCAGAATCGCCGCCGAACGCGGCATTGCCATCCGCCTGATTCGCAATGGTTCGCGGGGCCTGTTTTGGCTCGAACCCTTCGTTGAAGTCGTCACCACCGAGGGACGTATCGGCTACGGACCGGTCGAAGCGCAGGATGTCCCGTCTCTGTTCGATGCCCAGTTCCTTCAGGGTGGCTCTCATCGTTTGCGACTCGGCGCCCCTGAATCTATCCCCTATCTCGCCGGACAGGAGCGGCTCACCTTCAGCCGCGTCGGCCTCCCCGCTCCTCTCAGCATCGCCGACTCCGAGGCCCATGGCGGGGGACGCGGGTTGCGTGCGGCACTTCAGGCTGAACCCGTAGATCTTGTTGAAGAGATTTACCAGTCTGGCCTGCGCGGGCGCGGC
>SXGR01110284.1_pt1 | contig 12623 bp, 11 predicted proteins | sample 3174711 | NCBI WGS metagenome assembly SXGR01 (sample SAMN11356860, study PRJNA531348) | freshwater metagenome | isolation source: freshwater sample F1-60 | place: China: Fuxian Lake, Yuxi | collected 2017-12-25
AGCGCGGCAGTGCGGCGATTGCGTCAACCACACTCATGCCATTGTCGACAATACGACCAAACACGGTGAAGCCGCCGTTGTCCGTATCCAGAAACGAGTTGTTAGAAAGATTTACAAACCACTGACTGGTGGCGCTGTTGGGATTGCCGGCAGCTTTCGCCATAGCCACAGTGCCGCGCAGATTGGACAGACGGAATTCATTGGCAATGGTGCCATCGTTGGGAATCGAAGACAGACCCTGAGTGGGCTCATCGAAGCGCAACCAACCGCCCTGAATCACGAAGGGTGTCGGAGAATTTTCCGAGCGATGAATGAAGGTGTTGTTGTAGCGACTACTGTTTACGTAATTCAGGAAATTCTTCACCGTGTTGGGAGCCACATCATCGAATAATTCAAGCGTAATTCCACCCAACGGCGTATTGATACGCACCAGGGTATCGGCATTCAGGTCTGCGCCCAGGAACCCGCAAACAATGCAAAGCAGACAGCCAAACAGGTGTTTGGCAAATTCAGCTGGTCGGAGTGCTAGCGGCATCAGGCGAGATTCTCTGGAGTAATCAAGCAGGGTTGAGGACAGCGATGTCTGTGGCACGCTGGTAGTTAAGGACTTTCTTGGAAGGGCTGCAGTCTACACGATGCGCTTGTCCAGTAAACCCTTGTAGGCAATTTGCTCTGCCGGGAGTCGCTGCAGGATTGCTTGCAGGTGCTCACGAAATCCGGGGACAGGCAGCAGTTGCTGCAACGGATGCAAGTAGATGCGAATGCTGAAAACGATGATTGCGCTGTCTGGAATTTTCACCAAGGACTGGCGCTCCACTCGCCAGTACAAATCCGCTTGTGTGGTTGCGGCGATTTGGTCGGACCGCCACAGGAGTTCATTGCCTCTTTGCAGGGACCAGTTGTAGCGCAGCAAAGATTTGCCAACCCGGATGCTGGCGAGCATGCGATTCACCCTGGCTGCCAGCTCGTCGGCATATCCAGGAACCGGAGCGTGGATCGCATCCAGTGTGCGTCCGATCTTGTCTTCGAGTTTCCAATTGGACGGAGCACAGACACTGGCGGCGGTCATGATGTAATGGGCACCTCTGGGCTCCAGCAGACAGATATCCTCCTGAATCCAGCGACTGCTTTGCGCAAGGGTTCGCTCTGCCAACGGCCAGGCGAGACCGGTGAGTAAATGTTGCAGCTTGGAATTGTCGATTGCATACGATGCGCCATGATGTTGCCGCAGTACTTGCAGCAAGTAGTTCGCAAATTGTTCCTGCGTCGAGCGGGATTCCGGAAGGCAGAGGCATACTCGATCAGATGCATTCTGCAGCACACTGGATTTGTGGGCGTGAAAGGCAGCGAAGTCCGCATCACATTGCAACCAGTCGGCAAGCGCGAGCGGCGTGATGCCAAGACGCAGCACGGTCGCCTGATCAGGCTCGGGGAGATAGGGTGGTGGTGCCTGGCTAGTTAATTGCACGGTTTGCCTTTGCGGAAGTGGTTGCCTATGCAGGATCGAAAAGAGGCAAGTTGGATTATACCTGTGAGTTCAAAGCAACGCCTGCTGCACCGGGAGTGCATGGGGTATTCAACTGTACTATGGGCTCCGGCCTCTCTATGCTTGCATTAGCCTGATTATGCAACAGGCTGATCTTGCAATGACTTTTGTCCGCATTGCCTGATGCAGAAAGGGCGGCATTTAGCGGCCAACTATTTCGAAATCAGTCAGGTGCTTGCGCCTGGCCCGAGAAAAATACCAGATATGCTAAACAAAGTAGTCATCGCAATCTTCACCATCAGCTGCGCCATGGCGTTGCTCCTGGTGGCAATTATTCTCGCCGACCCCGTTGCTAGCTCCGGGGGTGTGCCGCATCCAGTTATACCGGGAATGATGATTGGTGGTGATGGTGCGGCGCGCATGCTGGAGATTGGCGTGCTGGCATTCCTGTTCCAGAGCCTGTTGCTGCTGCTGATTGTCGCGCTCGCAGCTTTGGGAGTATCGGCCAAACATCACAGCATCAAGCTATACTTGCTTCTCGCACTTACCTGGCTCTTCACAATGTTTATATGGTGGCAGATGTATTTTGGTCACCTCGACTACCTCGAAACTGGTGAGACGGGGTACTTCCTTGGATTTCCCATTGCCACTGCCTGGCAAGTGTACGGCACATGGCTTGGGGCAATTCCCCTTATCCTGATTTATGTATTTGGCTTCAAGAATTTCATTCACAGTGATGAAGACGAACGCAAATACCAACAGCTCTTGCAAGACAACAACGCGGAATAAGGTTGGGCATGGAAGCTTTCAGGAACGAAATAATCATTGGTGCCGTGCTCTTGTACATGGTGTTCTGTGTGATCACCGGGATATGGGCCATGCGCCGCACTCACTCTTCCAGTGATTTCTTTGTCGCTGGCAGGGGACTGGGTCCTATCGTTGTTTCTCTGGCGCTGTTTTCCAGCACGCTCAGCGGCTTTGGCTTTGTAGGCGGACCTGGTCTGGTGTATTCCTCCGGCGTCAGTTCCTTCTGGATGATTGTTATTTCTTCAACCGGCTACGCGCTGGGTTTCTTTCTCGTCGCAAAGCGCATCCGCATGATTGCCAGTTTGCGCAATTGTATTTCTCTGCCCGATGTTGCTGTCGCGCGTTACGGCAGTGAATCTGTGCGCTTCCTGCTCGCCGTAACAATCGTGCTTGGGGTTATGGGATATCTGGCAACGCAAATACTGGCAATGGCGCTGGTCATGCAAGCGATTTTAAGCGGCACCGAAACTTTTGCTGATATTGGCCTTGTCAGCTGTGTAGTTCTCTCCAGTGCGGTGTTGGTCTTCTACTGTGTTACTGGCGGCATCATTGCTTCGGTGTATACCGATGTGGTGCAGGGGGCAATCATGATGATCGCCGGGGTCCTTGTCCTGTTCGCTTCAATCGCGGTTTTTGACGGTGGTATGCAGGAAGCCACATCGATCATTCTCGCAGATGATGCCGAAGCGATGATGCCCTTCGGTACCATGGGCATCATGGCTGCACTCGGCTGGTTTTTTGTTTTCGGACTTGGTCTGGCCGGCCAACCTCATCTCGTGACAAAGATGATGATGAACAAGAATATTGCCGACAATCGCAGCATTCTGCCCATGTCCCTGATTGGTTATGTGCTGGCGGCGCTGCTCTGGATAGCCATTGGCGTTGTCATGCGGGCCGCAGTACTGGCGGGTGTCACCGAGCCACTGACTTTGCCGGATGATGCGGCGGCGGTATTTCTTTCCACGTTTGTGAACCCTGTGGTCGCGGGCATTGTATTTGCAGGGCTCTTCGCTGCAATCATGTCCACAGCGGATACCTTTCTGAACATCGGCGCCGCCGCCATCATTCACGATATCCCAAAGGCGGTAAGGGGCAGAAGTCTGGAGAATGAACTGTTCTGGGCGCGAGTGGTGACGCTGCTGCTTGCAGTGGTGGCCGCTGGCTTTGCTTTGTACTCCCATTATCAGGAGGATGCCACGCTGGTGGCCTTGCTGGGTGCCTTTGGTTGGGCGACATTCGCAGCCGGTATTTTTCCGGTGATTGCGATCGGCCTTAACTGGAAGAGAGCAACGGCGGCAGGGGCCATAGTCGCAATCATCGCCAGCCTGTTAATCAATTTTATTGTCCAGCTGGCAGGTATTCCCATACCTTATGGCATCAGTGGTGGTCTGGTCGCATTTGTTGCTTCGCTGGTATTGTTTATTGGAGTATCTCTAATGACTACCGGCCGCAAACTGGACAAGGACATTGATGCCTTGATGGATATTTGATCGGCGAGTGTGAGTCTTCCAGAATATGATCATCTTTCAAGCCTTGCTTGGTCTCTGCGTATTCACTGCAATTGCTTTTGCTGTCAGTGAAGAGCGCAAACCACCTGGGTGGCGGCTCACCACAGCCGGTCTTGGGCTCCAGTTTGTTTTCGCGTTCATTGTCTTTCGTGTTGACCTGATTCAGCAGGCGCTCGCCACTGTAAATAAAGGTGTGTCTGCAATTGTCTATGCCACAGAAGCGGGCACCTTGTTCATGTTTGGGTATCTCGGAGGCGAACCTGGCAATGTGGCTTATCCCTTCGAAATTACTGATCCTGGAGCCACTGTAGTTCTTGCCTTTCGAATCTTGCCGCTGATCCTGATGTTTACAGTGCTGTCTGCCATTCTTTGGCACTTCCGCATACTGCCGGTGATTGTGAACGGGTTTTCTCTGGTATTACGTCGCAGTTTGGGTGTCAGTGGGGCAGTTGGTCTGAGTGCGGCTGCCAACATCTTCATTGGCATGGTGGAATCACCGGCCTTGATTCGACCCTACCTGAAGCGCCTGAGTCGCAGTGAATTATTTATTGTGATGACCTGTGGCATGGCTACAGTAGCCGGCTCCGTGATGCTGCTGTATGCAGTCATCCTGCAGGATGTGCTGGACAATGCACTTGGTCATATCCTTACGGCCTCGGTGATCAGTGCGCCTGCTGCAATCATGATCTCACTGATCATGGTGCCCCCAGCCAATGATGCGCACGCAGAGGAAGCGGATGAGCAGATGACAGTCAGTGTTCAATATCACAGCTTGATGGATGCCATCACCAGAGGCACCAGTGACGGACAGAAACTGATGGCAAATGTTGCCGCGAGGTTGATGGTGCTGGTGGCACTGGTTGCGCTGCTCAACAGCGTATTGTCGCTGTTGCCCGACATCGGTGGAGCTCCGGTTACCCTGCAGGCGCTGTTCAGTTATTTGTTCGCACCCGTGACATGGTTGATGGGAATTCCGTGGGCCGAGGCGATGACAGCTGGCAATCTGATGGGTATCAAAACTGCATTGAACGAATTGCTGGCCTATCTTGCGCTCGCAGAACTACCAGCCGGCACCCTCTCCTCCCGCTCAATCGTGATCATGACTTATGCTTTGTGCGGGTTTGCCAATTTCGGCAGTCTCGGAATCATGATTGCCGGATTGACTGGTATGTGCCCAGAGCGGGCAGAAGAGATTGTTACCCTGGCACCGAAGTCACTGATTTCCGGAACACTGGCGACTTGCATGACGGGGGCGGTTGCCGGATTGCTAACATGATTGACCTTGTCGATCCCATCTGAAAAGTAGCTCCAGAGATCATGGATCAGCATTCCATAGCCCCAGGAAAACAGTTTTTCCGATTTGGGGGCCATGAGACACGCATGAACCTTATCCTCATGGCCAGGGCAATCACGCATTACGCAAACAGTGCCAGCGGTTCCACCGCAATCGGAAACATTTTATCCAGGTCCGACTTCACGCCGAGGAAATTGCGCAGCGCGTGATGCACGTGTTGGGGAGTAACAGTGATGCTATTGGAGTCAGTCTGGAGCGTGCTGGGATTGAGTTTCAGCGCATTGAAGTTCTTGTCAGTCGCGCCAATCACGGAATTGCCCGTGATGCCGGCTCCCATCGCCATGATGCTGGTAATATTCCAGTGATCCTTGCCATCGCCGTTGTTGTAGAACGGTGTGCGGCCAAAGTCGGAACCGACAATCACGGTCACCTTGTTCTGCATGCCAAGCTTTTCGCTCTGGCTCCACAAATGATCGAGACCTTCCAGCAATTCTGTCAGGCTGCTGGTCTGATCGTCGTCGTGATCACCATGGGTGTCGAAGCCTCCGGCATTCAGATTGGCACTCACGGCCAGGCCGCTGGCAAACGCTGCCAGGGCGATCTCTGCCTGCCCTGCCAATCCATCTGAAACTTCTGTCGGCAGATATTTCAATAGCGTACTCAGGGTCACATCGGAATTGCGCACGGTCTCCAGTTGCGTCATCTGCTGCGTGCGTTTCGGCAGCGATTCCTCGATGCGCAGTCGTGTCAGGCGCGCGGCTCTTGCCTGTTGAATCGCTGTGGACGAAGCATTGCTGAAGTATCCCAGGTTCTGCTGGCTCGAGCTCTGGGGAAACTGGCTGTTCGGATACGCCAACTCGGTGAACGTGCTCGCCCCGGCAGTGCGCACAGGTGCTACCAGTGAGGCGGCGAAGTCATAACCACCATTGGAGATAAACGCCATTGGCTGCTCGGCATAGGGCGCGGCGGCCAGTGCCGCAACGCTGGGGTAGCCTTCTTCCAGTTTGCCACTCCAGACAAAGCGACGCCCGCTGTCATGACCATTGATTTGGGTGTCGATGCCATTGATCACGCGAATGCGCTTCGCGTGTTTCTTGAAGAATGTTTCCAGGTGCCCGGGTGAACTGGTTGCCGGTGGAGTAATGCCACTGGAGTAAGGCGCATAGATGATTTTGCCGGCAGTTTTGATCTCGGTGGCAGAGTAGTGATTGACCGGCCCAAGTCCGTCGCTGCGCGGCGCATCACCTTTGGGATCGATCAGGCTGGTGGGATCCCAGCCGCCGCTGGCATTCACCGCAATCAGGAAGCGATCTGGAGCTGCGCCATAGGCTGTCTTGATCAGTGACATCGGCAGCACACCTGCCATACCGAATCCGGTTACTGCGCGTAAGAAGTTTCGTCTTTTCATGGTGGTTCTCCTACTCGTAAAGGAAGCTGTAGTCAGCCATCAGGTAGGCAGCAACTGCCATCCATGCACGCATGACATAGTTGGAATCATTGGTCATCTTGGTTTGCAGAATTGCGCCGGTGGTCAGGTCACGATTGCGTTGGCACAGCCGTGGAAGCAAGCTGGTTTCGGTACTGCCGACATTCTTCTGTCCAGTACTGAGTACGCTGGTAAAGAGTGCATAGCTTGTCTCGATCTCGGGATCTGTCAGTGCCAGTTCTTCACCCAGCAGGTGCGAATGCAGATGCTGGATATTGGCCTTGATTGCTGCCTGGTTCTGGCTCGTGGTGGGCAGAGTGCTGGTTTCCACGAAAGGAAACATCAGGCGCTTCGAGGCTGCATTCAGGAAGTCATTGGGTACTGCATAACAGGCCAGCTCGTTCGCCATGCGCTCCTGCACATACACCATCAACCCATTGGATTCTGTAAGCCGTTCGGTGATAGCGAAAGAGTCAATGCCGCCATAGACGCTGTTATAAAACTGGCGTGAATCGATCAGCTTGGCAGAAGTTTCAAGGTTGCGGGTGGTAGAGTAAGAGTCCAGCGGGCCGCGCCATTCGAAACCGAGCAGGGCATTGATCTTGCGATGCATCAGTTCGGGCGTGAGAATGCGGGCAGCACCGGTTGCTTCATGCACGATGGCAAAAGCATCGCTCTCAATGCCATCGGCTCTGACATAGGGGCTTAGCATGATCTCCTTCACCAGGGTTTTCAGGTTCTGGTTGTCAGCCACATAGATGTCGCGCAAATCGTCAAGCCCTGAGGATTCAGCTGCATAGGCGTCCGCTTCTGCTTCTGTGGCTGATTCTCCTGGAGGTTCGAGAGGTTCCTGTCCAGTGAATCCGTAGTACATGATGCGTACCATGGCGTCGTGAAATCTTGGATCGTTTTTCATCTGGCCGCTGAGCCAAGTCAGAGAAGTATTCTTCTGGCTGTCGGGGCGACTGACACCGGCGAAACCGGCCTGGAACATATCTTCATACCAGGGTGTATTGGGGCGGTAGCGACCACGGCCATCCCAGTTCTGGAATGACGAGGCAACCGGGTCCAGCAGGCCGTGGCAGATCACACGGTCCATATTTTGCATGGTTGGAGCGGGGCTGGAGATATCGACTGCGGTGCCGTCCGGACGTGCACCGTCCAGTGCGAGTATGTCGACATCGAGAAATAGGTCATACACCACACGCGAACGGCCGCGATTGACATTGGTGTCACTGGTTGGATAGCGATTGAGGAACATGAGTGAGGTCAGCAAGCCGGCATGGGGAATGCCTGTCAATCGCGCAGGGAGCCATTCGTTGGCATCCCATTCATCCTTGAATTTGAGATCGTCGAATACGTCATAGCTCTTCGCCGAATAACCGTTCACCATGAAGTAATCAGCGGTGAGGGTTTCGGTCATTGGCAGTTTGTTCCTGACGACGTAATTGATCAGTTCCAGTGGTTCGCGCGCAACACTGTCATTGGTCGTCAGACGCAATTGCTGGTAATTCGGTGGTCTGTTGCCGACACCGGGGTCAAACCAGCGCACACTCGGAGAGCGCGGCATCAATTGCAGCGCCTGCTCAGCAGGACCATTCTTTGCCAGATAGCGATCAGTCAGCAGGAAGTCATTGAAGATTTCACTGACACGGTCATAGAACGCCTCTTCCAGCATCATGTTGTCCAGGACCGTACGCAGTCCGGTCTCACCTGAGGTGTTCACTTGTGCATTCTCAGCGTCGGTGGGGAGTCGACCCACCAGTTGCAGTGCAGCCTTGCGCAAGGTGGCGTCCAGAGGCAGCAACATGATGGATTCAACTTTCTGCGCCACCATCGGAGTGCTAATGGTTGAAAACACAGTCGTAATGTAACTGGCGATATCACTCGCACACGTGCCAACACAGGAGGCAGGAGATGTCAATGGCGTAACATTTTTTATATAGGTGGTCAATTGGCTCAGCGTGCTGCAGTTGGCGCAATTGACCATGGATACATTTACCGAACCACCGGTACCATTGGTGCCGTGGCAGCTCGCGCATTGCGCGTTGTAAGCATCCTGTCCCAGTATCTTGGTGCCATTCGCCGCGGTGAGGTGGAAAATATCTCCAGATTTCAGTTGCAACTGTGCGCTATAAAATTCAGCGCCTACCTTTAACGTCGGTATGGTCAATACGGCAGTAGCAAGATTGAACGTTGCTCCGGGAGACATCGCAGTGTTGGCAGGGACCGCAGTGGCAATGGCAAATGTCAGCGCATTCGCATCCTTTAAGGTAAGGGTTAATTGCAGAGACCCAAATCCCTCTACATCGATGCGCGGAATGTGTAGCGCAGAGCCCGCGAAATAAGGCAGCGAGTTACCGGATTGGGCAGATGCCAGCGGTATCTGTGCAAGTAGCAGCGCAAACAGGAATCCAGTCAGTATGAATTTGGTCATGGCCTTACGTGCCTCCATAGTTGTACCTCCAATTTTCAACAGTTTGAAGGTTTTAACGCGAAGGCAATGAAGCGGTTGACAGTGGAGTGGCGATCAGCAGGCATTTGCCAACTGCATCACAGGAATGGTGGAGCTAGATTCTGGTAGTCAGTCTTTTTGGTGGCGTAATTCTGGTTACGACTCGATAGATTGCGACTCGATATATTGAAAGCGCTGGACATCCTTGCCGTCACGCTGAATCGTTTCGAGAAACATTGGCAGCGGACGAACCCACAGCCCCTTCTCACCATAGAGCGCACGATAGACAGCCATGGGCTCCTGAGTCTCGCTGTGGTGGGCGATCTCAACCAGTTCGTACAGATTGCCTTTGAAATGGCGATATTTGCCAAGAGGGATGTGATCGTAATTGAGAATGCTCATTGCGGGGCTGGTCCTGGTGGAGGACGGTCCTCCGCCAGTGGCGGGGGAGGCAAGTCGGCGCCGGGAGGGCGCGATGAAAAATCCGGACGGCCACCTCGGGATCCGCCAAATGGTGGTCCTCCAATTGGGGGTTCACCAAATTGCGGACCATCAATGCCGGGGCCATCGCCATTACGGCGGTCATGACCATCACGAGGTCCGCGGCGATTGATCAATTCAACAGCTGCTCGCCGTTCTGACTCGGTAAGCTGATTCAACACCGCCACCGAATGCCGATGGGATATTTCCTGATATTGCAGATTGGCGTTGCGCAATTCGGTAAATGCCTCATCCAATAATGCAGCATTGTAGTCTGGATTCGCCATCAGTTCATTGGCACGGCGCTGTGCCTCAAACAAGCGAAGCCGCACTGGCAAAATTTCTTCTGCGCTACTCTGCATTAATGCTTGCAATTCGGCGCGGCGTGCTTCACTGAGGTCGCGTACCATCCAATTCACGTTAGGAGGCAAAGGCCGACCGCTGAACTCATCGATGCGATTAATCCGGTAGGCTATGCCGCCGACGAAAAACAGGTTCAGTCCCAATGAGACAACGAATGCGAGCAGTAAAAGTCGGGTCTGTGTCATAACTAATCCAGGCTCTCTGTGTAATCATTCAGTGACAACACGTATAGCTCGTCATCCCAGTACTCGAAGCCCTGGCTTTCAGCAATGACGCCGAAACTGAAATAGTTGCCGACAACGATACCAATCACGAGGGGCAGACAAGCTGCGAGAGCAGGGCGCCAGATTTGGGTGCTGAATATTTTGACGGGGAACAGCCAATCAAAAGTTTGGTCCAACCAAGACGGTGTGCGTACCGGCAGTGGCTGGTTAAGAATTCGTTCTGCCAGGCCCGGCATCGGAGGCACCACCAGTTGATCCAGTGCATTTGCCAATTGCTGGTGCTGGCGCAACAACTGCTGTGCCTCGAGGTCTTGTTCCAGAAGGGTCAGGCAGAGGTCGCGATGCTCAGCGGGCCATGCCGCTGAGTCAGCACCATAGCGGTCCAGAACGTCACCAAAATCCTGCTTTTTTATTGTCATGTATTTACCCCTGACCCTGCGCTTTTTCAGCACGCTGGGTCAAATCAGATGCGTTGAGTTCACTCAATCTTTTGCGCAATCTTCGCTTCGCTCTGAAGATGGCTGATTCCAGTGCTTCAACTGAAATATCCATAATTACCGCTGCTTCCTTGTTGGAGAAACCCTGATAGTGGCACAGCATTAATGCACTGCGCTGGCTCTCTGGCAATTCCTGCAGTGCCAGCTTCAAATAGCGAACAGTAGCATTCATGTCCCTATGCAGGCCCTGTTCATTGTCAGGTTCTTGCGTGGTCTCCTGATTGTAAAAGTCTTTCGCGTCAGAATCTGGGCGGATTTCCACTTGCAGCTGCGTGCGTCGGTGCCTGCGCAAATAATCAACGCAAAGATTGTGGGCAATGCGGTGTAGCCAGGTGGACAGGTTCGCTTTGTCAGTCTGCCAGCGCGCGGCATAGGTCCACAATCGGAGGAACGTCTCCTGAGAAATCTCCTCAGTGTCCTTGGTATTGCCCAGCATTCTATAGGCGTGATGACTGATGGGTTTCAAATGCTTCCTCACAATGGTTTGATAAGCGGACTGATCACCATTGCAAACGGCAAGCATCAATTCTTCATCAGTCATTACGCGTTTGCCAAAACTTCTATTGCTGTGGTGCTTGCCGAGGTCCGCGCTGAGGAGCGTCAGTCAGGTCGCCACGTGGTCCGCGTGGGCGCTCACCATTCGCTCCGGGCCGACCCATACGCGGTGGTCGCAATTCCTCAGCTGTCAGCACGCCGTTGTCATCACGATCAAGTTCGGCAAACATACCAGTCTGGAATTCCTCCAACGTGACAATCTCGTCGCCGTTGTTGTCCATTGCGGTGAACCGTGCAGTCGCGCGCTGAGTGCGCATTTCCTGCATCTTTGCCAATTGCTCAGCATCCGGTTCGCGCTGACTACGCGGCGCGTTGCCGGAATTGTCACCACGCCCCATGCGCATGCCCATGTTATCAGGGAGTGTGTTGATGAACTCGTCTATCGTCAATACACCATTCTGGTCATTGTCCATTGCGGTCAATGCGTTGTTGTCGCGATCCTGAAACTCGATCAGGCTGATCTGCTCATCGCCGTTGCTATCCAGGTTCTCCAGCACATTGCGTCGCGGGCCCTGATCATCTGCTGCGAGCGCGGTACTGGCGTACCCGAGCAAACCTACGTGCAGTATTAATTGCAATTTCTTCATGGTCTAACTCCTCTGTTGATGTCGAGTATATATACGTCAGTGGCGGAAATACCCGTCTCAGTAAAAAAGATTGAAATGACAATTGCCAGTGACCTTGTGGACCCCGGGCATGAGCAGGAGTTGCTGCTGCAGGTTGCCATATTTGTTCGGCCAGCGGGTTCATTGTCTCCTGAGTTTCCGCATCCGCCAGGCAGATTCAGTGTTGAAAGAGCAGAGTTCAGGAGAGGATGATCCGGCATTCCCGTTGGGTTCGGCTTAAAGACCTGCCAGAAATAATCTGCTAGAATCCAACATCCTTCCAATGTAGTCACCTGTTCGGAAATCAGTTCATGGAGTTAGCCGAAGAAAAGCTTGATGAGCACCACCTTGATCAGAAAAAGGTGGTGGATGTTGTGGTGCGTTTTGCTGGCGACTCTGGCGATGGCATGCAGCTCACCGGCTCAAATTTTACCCAGGCGACTGCCTTGTATGGCAACGACCTGTCCACCTTTCCGGATTTCCCGGCCGAGATTCGGGCGCCTATCGGGGCTACTTTCGGTGTATCCGCTTTCCAGATTTATTTTGGCGCAGAGGATGTCACCACGGCTGGTGATGCGCTTGACGTGCTGGTCGCCATGAATCCGGCAGCGCTGATCACCAACATCAAGAATGTGGTTGATGGTGGTCTCATCATCGTCGATACCGGTGCTTTTACTGCGAAAAATCTTACCAAGGCCAAGTATGCGACGAACCCTTTGGAAGACGGTTCGTTGGACAAGTATCGCGTTCTCCCCATCGATATTTCCAGTCAAGTGCTGGCCGCAGTGGAGCCTTATAACCTTGGTCATAAGGCAGGGCTGCGTTGCAAGAATATGTGGACGCTTGGACTTGTCATGTGGTTGTTTGATCGCGATCGCAATCCGGCCATCCAGAACCTGCGTTCGAAATTCGCCAAACAGACT
>SXGR01027891.1_pt1 | contig 12622 bp, 12 predicted proteins | sample 3174711 | NCBI WGS metagenome assembly SXGR01 (sample SAMN11356860, study PRJNA531348) | freshwater metagenome | isolation source: freshwater sample F1-60 | place: China: Fuxian Lake, Yuxi | collected 2017-12-25
ACTCATTGTTTTATATATCATTTATAAGACTGACTCATAAGCTTTAGTTTGCTCTCTTATAAGCATAGAGTATAGTTATTTTAATCATGCGACATCTAGCTTTTTTTGAAATCAAAAAACATCACAAGAGTGCTGTTTACCAAAGAGGTTTTACCTTAATTGAATTGTTAGTGGTCATTGCTATTATTGGCATCCTAGCAGCGGTTGGTATACCTGCTTACCAGGGGTTTCAACAAAACGCAAGATATAACGCAGCTATAGCGAATCATAAAAGTGCAGTAAATTGGTTAACCGCTGAACTTTTTAAATGTAATAGTCAGTCTACACCAATCACTTTTTTTATGAATGGGACCGAAGAGGGTTGCATTTGTCCCCCAACATCAATGGGTTTTAGTAATTATGCCCACCAATATCTACTATATAAAGTTAAAAATCCTTACACGGGTGGCCCAGCTGTCAAAGGTGGAGCAGATTGGCCATCAACTTCTAAAGCTGACTGGGGCAGGATGGCAGTTGGGCCTTCAGGTTCCTCCGACCCAAATCCATATATTGTATTAACAACAAGCATAGGTGCGTCCTCAGGTAATATTGGAACTTTATTAAACATACAAATTTCTACTTCAGATCCATAAAATTTCCTAATGACTTGCCACAAAAAACCACCTTATTCCAAAGTTGTATGGCTAAAAATAGATATGCTTTTAATCCTCACGCCTGTGACCAAAGTAACAGAGCTAACTTATTATCTGAAATTTGTTATGTAAAGTATTAGTAAATGAACAAACTGATAATTTTTGTTAATCTATTTTTATTTGCTTGTTCACAAAGCGATTCTTACACTCTTTATAGAAATTCTATTGCAGATGAATTTGAGAGAATACATGTTGCAAGTTTTAATACAAAAGAAGGGGAAAAATACAATCAAGAAAACTGTGATATTGCAAAAGACTTATTTCAGAAACAGGATGGCGTAAAAACAAAATTTTGGTGCGAAAAGGGAGTATTTAAAAAATGAAAAAAATAGTGATCACACTCACACTAATTATCATGGCAACAAATGCTAATGCTGAGTGGACAAAAATTAGCACCGCAAAAAGCGGGGTTCTCTTCTATGACAAGCATACGATAAAACGGAATGGAGATAAGGTAAAAGTATGGGAGTATATGAATTACAATCTTGAGAATGAAACAGACCCTGATCTTTTAAAATACGCATCCCAAAGGTCATTAGTTGAAATAGATTGTGTTAATGAGACTTATAAAACTCTTACTTCTGACCTATATTCAAAACCTAACTTAGAAGGTGATTATAAAAAATTAACTTCAGATAATGAAATAAAATACGTAGTGCCTTACTCCACTTTTGCATCCTTAATGAAACTGACATGTAAAAAATAAAATTTCACTAACTCAGAAAGCACAAAATGAAAAAAACATTACTAATACTTGTTCTACTATTTACTTCAAACCTACTTCATGCAGGTGACCCGCCGAAATCAAATGAACCTGTCAAAATGTCAAAGACAGGTATCTGTCATGCACCTAACTCAACCTATTATGATAAAACTAAAAACTTTACATCTTATAAGACACTTAAAGAGTGTTTAGATGCGGGTGGAAGATTACCAAAGAGATAATTGATGAAAATATTAATTATTTTTTTACAGTTCTACTAATAACTGGATGCACGAAGAGAGAGAATGTATATCTTGAGAAGTTAAATATGTTTGGAGAATGGGAAAGAACTGCAGTTATGTTTGGTTACTATGATAATTATGAAGGATGTGAAGAAATAAAAAATGCAGTTATCTCAAAGTACCCCAATATAAATTACAGATGTATACCTGCTAACAATGCCTGGTTCTCTTTCATATTTAATGCCGTAAAAAAATGAAAAATATCTCTCTATTAATAATTGTACTATTTCTCACTCAAAATGTTGAAGCTGCACCTCTGCGTTTAACTTTTAAATGTGACGAACCTCCTATTGAATTTACTTTAGGTGAAAATTCAAATCCATCCAAAGCAGAATTATTAAAGTTATGCAATTGCGTAAATAAAAAGATATCTGATAAGTCAAAGCAGATAAATATCTCTATGAGAAGTAAAAAAGATGTCTCATCAGATGAAGTAAAACTATTTTATAACGAATTTGGTAAGGCAATGTCTAGCTGCAGTGCTATGAGCATCTAGCTAGATTGTCATACCCAATAAGGTTGTACATGTATTTTGGAGCAGGGAGATTGCTCCCCCTGGGTAGTTTCTGATTGACAGTTATCTGACCCAACTTACCATTTACTCGAAGGGTCAAATCCTTTGATACTTTGCCATCACCCTTCTTCTCTTCTGTCTTACACTAGACCTTCCCTATTTAATGGTAGGTATTAGTTCTGTTTGTAGAACACATATAAATTTATCTTTTCAAGCCCATTTAACAAGGATTTTCAAGTGTCTTTTTTAGACCGATTTCAGAACACTCATATAAGATGGCCTCCCCACCCTTATTCGAAAAGGGATCTAATCCTTAGGAGTGATTTGTTCTATCCATTGAACTATGGGGAGATAGTTAATTATACAATTAATCAAATCCTTTATTACTCGGGTTACGTTTGCGTAATTATATTTCTTTAGCGCTACGAGGGCAAAATGTAAAAGTTATTTTTTTAAAAATGATTTAAGAAACTGAATGCCAAAGTTAACCCCAAATCCGTTTACTTCACTTAAGGCTGCTCCCAGTCCGCCTTTACGATTACTTGATGAAAGATCGGTATGTAACCATGGAATATTATTTTCAATAAATCGATTTAAAAATCTAGCAGCGTGAATATGGTCGGCCCCACCCTCGAGGGTGCACTGTTTGATATCTGCAATCCCACTCTCAAGATCTTCTTCGTAGTCTTCATCAAATGGAAATGCTGTAATGCGCTCCCCTGCTTCACTGCCAGCACCTGCAGCTAAGCAAGCTAACTCAGGTTGATTAGAAATCACACCACTATAACGATCCCCTAATGCCGTCGCCATACTGCCTGTCAGTGTTGCAAAATCCATCATCATGTCAGGCTTCAAGCGTGAAGCTAGCGTTAAAGTATCCGCCAAGACCATGCGCCCCTCGGCGTCTGTATGCATAATTTCAATCGTGGTGCCATGAAGAGACTTCACCACATCATTTTGCTTATAAGCTTTGGGTCCAATATGATTCTGCGCAATCGCTAACCAACAATCTATTTGAACCGGCAACTTTAAAAGAGTGGCTGTGAGTAAAATCCCAAGGGAGACTGCTGAACCGTTCATATCCTCATGCATGCCAAGCATATAGCGTGCGGGTTTTAAATTATGTCCCCCCGTATCAAAACAAATCCCCTTACCTATCACGGCTACTGTTTTTTTCTTTTGCTTCGGTTTATAAGTCAAATGCACAATAGCTGCATCTTGAGGTTCAGATCCTTGTCCCACAGCCACAAAAGAACCAGCACCCATTTTTTTTAATTTCTGCATATCAAATTCTTCGTGCTTCCAGCCATTTGATTTCGCAAGTGACTTAATTTTTGTGCGATAAATTGAAGGGGTAAGTTCGTTGGGCGGTAACATGGTTAATTCGCGTGTTAATGTATTACCAGTGGTCATCGCAATTTCTTCTTTAAAGTTATCTTTAAGCTCAATACCAAATACCTCGATCGATTTCATATTTTTTTTAAGATTTTCTTTTTTACGACTGGGTAAGGTCTGGCTATTAATCAACGTCACATAGATTGCAGCGCGTGCATTGATTTCTTTTACATCCTCACCGCCAAACACAGCAATCGAAATAACTTCAGGATTTTCTAAGAGGAGAGGTTGTAGCGCTTTCCGAATTAAAGTGTGGCGCTGAAATGTATTATTTTTTTTATCTAAGATCACAAAACTTAATAGGCGCCCATCTTGAGTCTCGATAGTGATCGGCGCTTTGGCAAGGCTCACTATTTTTTTATCTGTTCGCTTGAGTTTGCGATCAAGTTCTTTCATAAAAGGAAAGTCTTTTGATGTCGCATCACTCAACACAAAAAGATGATGACTCCCTTTTAGATTTTTTACTGAGGCCAACCCTCTTTTTTGTACAATTTTAATCGTCATAAGCTAAAATCCCTGAAATGAATGCCCTATAAAAAAATATCAATAAAATCAATAGAATATTACTTTTTTTAACACTTTTTACTTACTTTTTTACTTGACCCAAATGCTTAAAAAAGCCAAACTTAAAGCTATGTGAGTTCATTCAATGCTTTATCACTCGCAACATTGGAATACCCTTTAGGCACATGGTAAATAGATTACTTATTATACCGTTAGCGTGCTCATAAAAAATCTGGAGTTATATTGAAACATGGCATCTATTCCTGATAGTGACAATATAGAAACGCAAGAGTGGCTCGACGCTCTGAGCGCTGTCATTGAAAATGATGGCGTAGAGCGAGCGCACTTCTTGATCGAATCTATGATTGATGAAGCGCGACGATCGGGTGCTAACTTACCATACAATGCTACAACGGCATACCTCAATACCATCCCTACGCACTTACAGCAACGCCACCCAGGTAATCCTGATATGGAGCGCCGCATTCGTGCGCTCATTCGATGGAATGCAATCATCACTGTATTACGTGCCAATGAAAAATCTCCGGGAGTGGGAGGACATATTGCAAGTTTCCAATCAGCGGCAACTTTATATGACGTCGGTTTTAATCATTTCTTTCGCGCTGCGAATGATAAATTCCTAGGCGATCTTGTTTACTTTCAAGGTCATTCATCGCCTGGGGTTTACGCAAGAGCTTTTTTAGAAGGCCGCATCAGCGAGGAACAACTTTCTAATTTCCGCATGGAAACAGGGGGCAAGGGACTTTCCAGCTACCCTCACCCATGGCTCATGCCTGATTTCTGGCAGTTCCCTACAGTGTCGATGGGGTTAGGCCCTATCATGGGCATCTATCAGGCAAGATTTTTAAAATACTTACATGATCGCGGTATTGCAGATACCTCAGATCGTAAGGTATGGGTCTTCTGTGGTGATGGTGAAATGGATGAGCCTGAATCATTGGGTTCCATTTCATTAGCGTCTCGCGAAAATCTCGATAACCTTATTTTTGTGGTCAACTGTAACTTGCAGCGTCTCGATGGTCCGGTCCGCGGTAATGGCAAAATTATTCAAGAACTAGAATCTGATTTCAGAGGTTCAGGTTGGAATGTGATTAAAGTCATTTGGGGCTCTTACTGGGATCCATTAATCGCAATGGATAAAGCAGGTTTGTTGAAAAAACGCATGGAAGAATGTGTCGATGGTGAATATCAGAACTTTAAAGCTAAAGGGGGTGCTTACACGCGCGAATACTTCTTTGGTAAATATCCAGAATTAAAAGAGATGGTAGCTGCCATGTCAGATCAAGATATTTGGCGATTAAACCGCGGAGGACATGACCCGCATAAAGTCTATGCAGCCTATGCTGCAGCCTCATCACACAAAGGACAACCTTCAGTGATCTTAGCTAAAACTGTCAAAGGTTATGGCATGGGGGATGCGGGTGAAGGACAAAATATTACCCACCAACAGAAGAGTATGGACATTGATGCGTTAAAAGCTTTCCGAGATCGTTTTGATTTACAAATCTCAGACGAAGAAGTTGAAAAATTATCTTTCTACAAACCTGCTACTGACTCACCTGAAATTAAATACATGATGGAAAGACGTGAAGCACTTGGTGGATTTGTTCCGCAACGTAAACGTAAAGGTAATAAACTCAAAACACCCGACTTAGCAGTTTTTGAAAATATGTTAACTGCGACAGGTGAGCGAGAAATTTCTACCACAATGGCATTTGTCCGAATTCTAACAACGCTTGTGCGTGATAAAGAACTAGGAAAATATATTGTACCGATTGTCCCCGACGAGGCACGCACCTTCGGCATGGAAGGTATGTTTAGACAGTTGGGTATTTATTCATCCGTTGGGCAATTATATGAACCCCAAGACTCGGATCAAGTCATGTTCTATAAAGAAAAAAAAGATGGTCAAATTTTAGAAGAAGGCATTAATGAAGCAGGTTCATTCTCATCATGGATAGCCGCAGCAACTTCATATACCGTAAACGGCATTCAAATGATTCCATTTTATATTTTTTATTCTATGTTTGGTTTCCAACGTATTGGAGATCTTGCTTGGGCGGCAGGTGATTCACGTGCACGTGGATTCCTCCTAGGGGCCACTGCAGGTCGCACCACATTGAATGGTGAAGGTCTGCAACATGAGGATGGTCACAGCCAATTGATGGCTGCTATGATTCCTAACTGTGTGTCGTATGATCCTACTTTTTCCTACGAACTTGCCGTCATTATGCAAAACGGTTTAAAACGTATGTTTGAAAATCAAGAAGATATATTCTTTTATATTACGCTCATGAATGAGAACTATAGTCATCCTGAAATGCCTAAAGGAAGTGAAGAAAATATCATTAAGGGTATGTATAAATTTTCGCAATCTAAGTCTAAAGGTGAGAAAGTTCAACTCATGGGCAGTGGTGTAATTTTGCGTGAAGTCATTGAAGCCCAAAAAATACTCGAGTCTGACTATCATGTTTCAGCTGACGTATGGAGTGTTACAAGTTTTAACGAACTTCGTAAAGATGCATTAACCATAGATCGCTGGAATCGTATGAATCCTGATAAGCCACAAAATGAATCGCATGTGCAAAAACTTCTTAAGAAAGCGCAAGGCCCTATCATTGCATCCACAGATTATATGAAATCATTTGCAGAACAAATCGCTGTCTTCTTGCCGCATAAATTTGTGGCACTTGGCACTGATGGTTTTGGACGCTCTGACTCACGAGAAAAATTACGTCACTTCTTTGAAGTGGATCGCTATCATATAGTGGTCGCAGCGCTCAAAGCTTTAAGTGAAGCAGGTAAAATTAAATCATCTTTAGTGGCCAGTGCGATTAAAAAATTTAAGCTGAATCCTAACAAACCTAATCCAGTGACACAGTAATTATGACTATCGAAAAAATACTCGTTCCGGATATTGGTAACTTTGAAAGTGTGGATGTCATTGACGTGATTGCAAAGGTAGGAGATACAATCAAAAAAGATGATCCACTGATCACACTTGAATCTGATAAAGCTTCCATGGATATTCCAGCCCCCTACCCCGGTATTGTTAAAGAAATTTTATTAAAGATAGGCGATAAGATTAAACAAGGCTCTCCCATCTTAATGCTAGATACAAATAAAGATGATAAAAAATCTGAGGCGAAAGTAGAAACAAAAGAAAATAAAAAAGAGGAAGTGTCAAAAACTATTATTCCTGAACCTTCACGTCCAGCGCCTGAACCACCCCAAAAAATTAAGCCTCAACACACACCTATTCCCATTGGAGATAGTGTCGCTATCGCGTCTAATAAACAATCACACGCGAGCCCATCCGTTAGAAAATTCGCACGCGAACTTGGTGTGAATCTTGCGTTTGTTCAAGGATCAGGTCCCAAACATAGAATTTTAGAATCCGATGTGCAAAGTTATGTGAAAGGTGAACTCTTAAGGCCTCGCACCGACAATATGGGTAACGCACCGACTGTGGTGCCCATGCCAGTCATTGACTTTTCTCAGTATGGTGAGATTGAAACGAAACCCCTGTCAAGAATTAAAAAGCTCTCAGGTGCTAATCTCCATCGCAACTGGGTCACCGCTCCCCATGTAACACAATTTGATGAGGCAGATATTACCGACCTCGAAGTATTCAGAAAATCCATGCAAACAGAGGCTGAGAAAAAAGGTGTGAAATTGACCCTACTCGCTTTCCTTATAAAAGCTTCAGTCAATGCACTTAAAACTTACCCTAACTTTAATGCATCACTTTCAGCGAATGGTGATGAGTTAATTTATAAGAATTACTACAATATTGGATTTGCATGTGATACACCTGATGGCTTAGTAGTTCCTGTGGTGCGTGATGTGCATCTAAAAGATGTACACGCAATTGCAAAAGACTTAGGTGAGCTTTCAGCTAAAGCACGTGAGCGCAAACTAAAGTTAGAAGAGATGCAAGGTGGATGCTTTTCGATTTCAAGTCTAGGTGGTATCGGTGGTACTAAATTTACACCAATTATTAATTGCCCAGAGGTTGCTATCCTTGGTATATCAAAATCATCGATGCAGCCTATCTATGATCCTAAGACAAAAACATTTGAAGCAAGACTTATCTTACCACTCTCGCTCTCATACGATCACCGTGTGATTGATGGTGCGGACGGTGCGCGCTTTACAAGTCACTTGCGCATGATGCTATCCGATGTGAGACGACTCCTACTCTAATTTTTATGGCCAATACTTTTCAAATCACGATACCCGATATCGGTAATTTCGACAGCGTTGAAGTGATTGACGTCATCGTTAAAGTGGGTGACACAATCAAAAAGGAAGATCCCTTAATCACTTTAGAATCTGATAAAGCTTCGATGGATATTCCATCCACGCATGAAGGTAAAGTCACTGCCATTAATTTAAAAGTGGGTGATAAGGTTAAACAAGGATCTCCTATTCTTCTGATTGAATTAACTGACTCTAGTGAAAAACCTCAAAAAGCTGAAACTAAAATAGAAGTTAAAACTGAAATTAAAAAAACATCTTTTGAAATCCCCTTACAAGCAGTCGCTTTAAAATCAGAAGTGACATCAACCCATGATACTGAAGTGGTTGTTCTAGGCTCTGGCCCTGGGGGTTATACGGCTGCATTTCGTGCTGCTGATTTAGGTAAAAAAGTGATTCTCATTGAAAGATATGCCACCCTAGGTGGCGTATGTCTTAATGTCGGCTGCATTCCATCGAAAGCACTGTTACACACCGCCAAAGTAATTACAGATGCTGAAGAAACATCACGCCATGGTGTGACTTTTGGTGATCCCAAAATTGATTTAGAAAAAATTCGCCATTGGAAATCTAATGATATTGTCGCGAAACTTACGCAAGGTTTAAATGCGATGGCTAAGCAAAGGCAAGTGACTGTCATTCAAGGTGCAGGTGAATTTACTTCATCACATCAAATCAAAGTAAGCAAAGAGAATGGTCAAAGTGAGACCATAGGTTTTGAGCATTGCATAATTGCAGCAGGTTCACAATCAACCAAATTCCCAGGTGCTAAAGACGATCCTCGTATCATGGATTCCACAGGAGCGTTAGAACTTAAAGATATTCCAAAACGTTTACTCATTGTCGGGGGTGGCATTATCGGTCTTGAAATGGGAACTGTCTACGATGCACTCGGTAGTAATGTGAGTGTCGTTGAATTAACGGATGGCCTCATTCAAGGATGTGATCGTGATTTAGTGCGTCCACTGCAAAAACGTATGGAGCAACGTTTCGAAAAAATTATGCTTAATACCAAAGTGACATCCATTGAACCTAAAACAGATGGTATTAAAGTAGTTTTTGAATTTGAAGGCAAATCAGATTCTGAGGTTTATGATCGCGTGCTGATTGCAATTGGTCGTCGTCCTAATGGTAAAAATATTAAAGCTGATTTAGCTGGAGTTAAAGTCACCGATGAAGGATTTATTCCAGTCGACAAACAAATGCGAACGAATGTATCCCATATCTTTGCGATTGGCGATATTATTGGCCAACCGATGTTAGCTCATAAAGCAACGCACGAAGGAAAAGTAGCCGCTGAAGTCATCGCAGGCCACAAGGTTGAATTTCAATCCATCACCATTCCGTCGGTCGCCTATACTGATCCCGAGGTTGCATGGGCAGGCATCACAGAAATAGAAGCCAAAGAAAAAAATATTGAAATTGAAAAAGCAAGCTTCCCGTGGGCAGCGAGTGGTCGAGCATTAGCCAATAATCGCTCTGAGGGTACCACCAAACTTATTTTTGATAAAGCCACACATCGTTTGATTGGTGCTGGAATTACCGGTGTGAGTGCAGGGGAACTTATTTCTGAAACAGTACTTGCCATTGAAATGGGTGCGGATGCAAATGATCTTGGTTTAACGATTCATCCTCATCCTACACTTTCTGAAACAGTTTGTTTTGCTGCTGAAATGAAGGAAGGTACGATCACTGATCTATATATTAAAAAACGCTAAAATATTTTTAAATATTTGTGTAAACAAAAAGTCCTTCAAGTACTAAATCTTTCTTGATCATGGTATGTGTTTTTAAATCCCCACTCAAGTTCTGATAAATCCACTCTGCATCACCACCACTTAAAATAATCACAACATCTTTAGACATGTTAGATGCAAGATCAAAAAAAGATTTGATACTTCCTAGAACACTCAAAATAAATCCTGACTCAATGGCATTAGCCGTATTAATAGGTGGCATTTGAAATATGCCCTCTAAATTTTTTAAACCTACTGTATTATTCGATAACGTATTTTTTGTAAGATAGCGTCCTGGTAAGATAACTCCACCTTCATATGTATGCTGGGTATTTTTTTGATCATAGCTTACGAAATCGATCGTCACAGCGGTGCCCATCGAGACAATCACTGCAGTCTGCTGCATAGTTTTAGATACACTTAACGCAGATAGCCAGCGATCTGCCCCAAGTGTTGTTATATCCTGGTAAGCAGTTAAAAGATGTTTGAATTTTTTTTGTGGCTTAATAAATTCGATGGGACATGAAAACTTTTTAAGTTTTATTTTTAATATGGCTTCCTTCTCAAAGCCTGCAACATTTGAGATTAAAATTTTTCGGATTTCTATCTCAAATAGAAAATTATCTTGATCAATATCCTCGGTTAAAAAAGTATCCTGTTGATGGATACTCATATTATCTCTGAGCATCCATTTTGTTTTGGTATTGCCTATATCAATGAGAAGAAACATAGTTATGCTTTTCGTAATGTAATTTCACCAGATGAAAATATTTCAATCTCATGAGAAGGTTTTTCAACGAGGAGCGCTCCATCATCATTGACACCCTGTGCTAAGCCTGTCACAGATCTTCCATCACCCACTGACAAGGTCACGATTTGATGTTGATATACGTGATAACTCATCCACTCTTCTTTTAAGGAAGCAAACTTATAGGTATTGAATTGACCTAATACATCTGCTAAATCTTTTAAAATCTGCCCTAGTAATAAGTTAGGATCAATATCCTCTTTACTGATACTTTTTATATCAGTGGCTGGCTGATCAATTTGATTAAAACTCTTTTTAGATAGCTTTAAATTAATACCAATACCTATGACAGCTGTGCTCTGCCCTTCCATATCTCCTTGGAGCTCAATAAGAACCCCTGCTAATTTTTTATATTGAGTACCATCTTGAATTAAAACATCATTAGGCCATTTTAATTGCGCATTGAGCATACCCAATCGATGTAGGCTTCTAATGATAGCTACCCCAACTGCCAAACTTAAACCAGACAGTGTGGCTGCCCCTCCATTAAATCGCCAGAGAAGAGAGAAAGTTAAACTCTCTCCCAACGCAGACTGCCACGATCTTCCTCGTCGCCCTCTGCCTTTCGTTTGAATTTGAGTCACAGCAACAGATGCGTGCGGATGACCAGAAGATGCTTTTTCTAACAAATAACTATTGGTGGAATCCATCACATCAAAAATTTCAAGGTTAAACCAATGATGAACCTCTCCCATCACTTGCTCAATAGCGGGTTTCTTCAAAAACATAATAGGCTGAATGAGTTTATAACCTCGGCCACGGACTGAATAAATTTCTACGCCAAACTGTTCTGCTTTTTTAATCGCATTCCAGATAGAGGCGCGAGAGATGTCGAATGTTTTAGCAATCGATTCACCTGAGTGAAATTTACCATCTGAGAGAACGTCTAAAACTTTAAAGACGAGGTTATGTTGCATTGAGTAGTGAATTAAAAATCAAAAGTTGATCTTATCATAGCGCATCTTTTTTAGCTTTAAGATCAATGGATTGGGGTAAATGAAGCTCTCATTTCAGTGTAGAATATGGGTCTATTATGTCAGATCACAAAACAACAACTCCAGCACCATCTAACTTTATCCGTGGCGTCATCGAACGGGACTTAGCGAATAAAAGTTTTGAAAATAAAACCTGGGCAGGCTCCCCTGGCGATGCATCACATCATGAGAAAGCCCTTATCGATCAAGCTAAAATTCGAACACGTTTTCCTCCTGAGCCTAATGGCTATCTTCATATCGGACATGCAAAAAGTATTTTTTTAAACTTCGGATTAGCCAAAGATTACGACGGCATTTGTCATTTGCGTTTTGATGACACCAATCCTGAAAAAGAAAATCAAGAATATGTCGATAGCATTAAGAATAATGTGTCATGGTTAGGTTTTTCATGGGAACACAATAAAACTTCTCATCTTTATTTTGCAAGTAATTATTTTGACTTCATGTATCAAGCGGCTGAATCTCTCATTCAATCGGGTCATGCCTATGTGGATAAACAAACACCCGATGAAATACGAATGAATCGTGGATCGTTGACTGAGTCAGGCAAGAATTCTCCTTGGCGAGATAAATCAATAGAGGAACATCTCACATGGTTCCGTGAAATGCGAGAGGGAAAACATCCTGACGGATCGATGATTTTACGAGCCAAAATTGACATGGCATCACCCAATATTAATTTGCGTGATCCT
>SXGR01534678.1_pt1 | contig 12622 bp, 10 predicted proteins | sample 3174711 | NCBI WGS metagenome assembly SXGR01 (sample SAMN11356860, study PRJNA531348) | freshwater metagenome | isolation source: freshwater sample F1-60 | place: China: Fuxian Lake, Yuxi | collected 2017-12-25
CGACGCACGCGGTGCTGCACGAGGCCGGCCACGGATCCACTGGCGCGGCAGCAGTCGCGTTTGCCAAGCGCAAGATCGCGACTGGCGCGGCGAAGCCGCAACTCCAAGTTGCGGGCTGCGGCTCTGGATGCGGTTGCCACTAAGACCGCAGCGCCTCAACCAACCTGAGTCTCACGCGCCTCTTGATCGCGCCAATGCTGCTCGTAATGGAGAGGCTCGGTAGAGTTCCTCGTCATGACCCTTTCGCGTGGTACGAACGCTCGCTGCTCATGGTGCGGCACAGATCCGATCTATGTCGCATATCACGACACCGACTGGGGCGTTCCTGAACTTGATGATCGCGCGCTCTATGAAAAACTCGTGCTCGATGGATTCCAAGCGGGGCTCTCTTGGATCACCGTACTCAAGAAACGCGATGCGTTTCGCAAGGCATTCAAGCAGTTCAATCCCGAGAAGGTCGCGCGATTCTCTGAAACCGATGTTGTGAGGCTCCTCGACAACCCTGGAATCATTCGATCAAGACTGAAGATCGAAGGCGCAATCAAGAATGCACGCGCATGGCTCTCGGTGATGGAGCAAGGCGAGGGAGCGTTCCGAGATTTGCTTTGGGAGGCCGTCGATCACCGCTCGATTGACCTGCGACTCAAACGCAGCGAAGAGATTGGCACGCTGAGCGCAGCAAGCACCGCCCTCGCCAAGACCCTCAAGAAGCGCGGTTTCACCTTCTGTGGACCGGTGATCGTCTACGCATTCATGCAGGCGGTCGGGATGTACAATGAGCACCTTCTCAGCTGTCCACGCCACAGCGCTTGTAACCGAATTGCGGGGCGATAACTCGCGTCTCGCGTGGGCTTCTCCGATTCCGCTTCCGCTCTGGAACCCTTCGTGCATACTCCCTGATCGCCCCCTCGTCCGCACGGTCGTGCGTCTGCCCGAAGTCCCAACTAGGAGATGGTCATGCTTGGAAACTTCCGATTCCTGCTCGTCGCTTTCGTGATCGCAGTTCTGACCTTCAGCGCCTCTGCCGAGACAACACAACCAACGGTGCGGCAACTTGCAGTGGACTCGAAGTCCATCGTGGTTGGGACAATTCTCAGCTCGAAGTGCGTATACAACGAAAAGGGCTTCATCCTCACGAAAACGCAGATCAAGGTGCTGCACAGTGTCACGCATCCGCGTTCTGTAGGAACAGTCATCGAAGTGTCCCAGCTCGGCGGCGAACTCGATGGGAAATCGTTCGATGTCTCCGAGCACACTCGCTTTGACACCGGTGCGACCTATCTGCTCTTCCTCGAAGACCCATCGCGCGTGCTCATACCCGCAACGCTTGGAGGGGTGCATGGATGCATGAGGATCGTGCGAGGGGATGACGGGGTTTCCTATCCCGTTGTGAGCGGATACCGACCCGTGACTGGAGTTCAAGGTGGTGAGTTCCATTATGCCCGTCGAGCAACAAGCCTCTTGAATGGAGTCGCCACCCTTGCCGCGGCAGAGCCGTCCCGCGCGATTCCTGATGTCGGAGTTGTGGGCAATGACATCACGACTGCGGTCGACATCAACACCGCGAGTGCGATGACACTCGAACAGATGCTCGCGACAATTCATGCTGAACGCGGAGATCGCGCGCGAACCTCTCCCGTGCTCCGCGGCATCCAGGTGCTGCCGGTGTTTGAATCGAATGGCCTCACCCTTTGTTCGTGTGGGTACCGCGATCTGATGCTCGTCTATGAACAAATGCCAACCGCATGGACCGCGTACGATCACAATGAGTGGGCAATGGCTCGTTACAACGAGTACTTCGATGTCCATCGCTACTCTGCGGATGATGGCACCTGGAGCGCCCCAAACAGTGAGGACGAACTCTGTGGCTGGCCGAGCAGTGCCCAGATGATAGAGATTTACGGCTCTCTGGGCTCGTGGGGAGCGAATGTCCTCGCGGCGAACTGGGGATGGTCAGGAGATGGATGCGACAACATTGTTGAAAATGACATTCACTTCAACCCAGCGTATTCATGGGAGTACGACCTTGATAACGTACTTGGTCTGGCGGGACCCTTTCTCTACGGACCGACCGTGATGCACGAGATGGGCCATTCGCTTGGACTTGAAACAGGGGATTATTGCGGTGCGGAAACCTATAATTTCGACCGGCCGAGCGTGATGGTTGGTGGCAGTCGCTCAAACGTGGAGGATGGGCGCGGCTTGCACCGCCGCGATGCCAAAGCCCTTCGATCGATCTATGACACTCAGGGCACGAAAGAGAACATCGATGACATGGGTGTCGAGTCTTGGTGGATGAATGGTTCCATTACTAATGGGACGGTGACGCCGACGACCATCTCGGTTGGCGCGACGCTCACCCTGACCAATCTTTTCGTCGAGAACATGTCCACGAGTTCCGTGAGCAATGTTCGACTGCGCGTCTACCTCTCGAAGAACACGAACATTACAGAGAGCGACATCTTGCTCGGAACATACAACTCCTTCACCACTTTTAGTTTTGACGACGATTGGCGTGGCAATCTCACGCGGACGATCCCGAGTTCTGTCGAGAGTGGTTCGTACTATGTGGGTGTGATCGTGACATCCAACGGATCAAGTTACGATTGGGATGATTACACCGGGAACAACACAACCTACTTCCCAACCCCTATCACGGTAATCAACGCTGGTGGTGATGTTCCTGGCGATGATTTCCCATTCCACGCCTACCCAGCTGCAATGCTCGCCACTCGGATCTTCGTCGACACAACTGGCGCGCACCCCGACCCCGATCCTCCGTACTGCCCCGGTACTCCACCGATGGGACCTGGCATCTTCTTCGACATCGTGCCTCCAGAGGATGGAGAGATGGAGGTGCAGCGCGATGCGGGTGCAACCAACGGCCTCGTCGCCGCACCTGATGTTGTCGCCGTCTACCGCGTCAATCAACAAGGTCCGCCGACAACTCTGCTCTCGGTCGGATGCTCAACAGATTCGACGCCGCTCCATGTCCCTGTACTTGCAGGAACCACCTACATCGTTCGCGTCGGTGGGACTGAACTTGGAGATGTCGCTTCGTGGTATCGCGTGGCCATCAACCCCACGCGACCATTCGGCAGCGTTCCCGCGCTTGCGATTCCGTGGACAGCCGCACTCCCCGACCACAACCTCAACATGAGCGCGGCAACCATGCAATTGCCGTGCGCCCAATTCACGACCTACGGCAAATGGTTTGAGTACACCGCGCCAGTCAATGGCATGCTCCTCGCATCAACCTGCGCTCCCCAGACAAACTTTCCCAATGCAATCTCCATCCACTCGACTGGTCCCAATGCCATGCCGATTGGATGCGGAGTCTCGAATGCATCGGGTGGCGCATGCATAAATCCCAACGGCGCGGCCACGACTGCACTTGTAACGGCCGGTCAACGCGTCCTCGTGCGTGTCGCGAGCATCTCACAGCAGCGCGGCGACTTTGAGCTTGATCTCAAGTTTCTTCCAACCAACGACAACGCGGGTGGATGTGGACAGATGCAGACGGTTACGCCTGGTGTTTATCCGTTCACAACCATCGGCGCCAACGCCGACATCGTGCCAACTTGCGTCGGAACCTCGGACGGCGAACGAGCGACATGGATGAAGATCGTCCCAAGTGTCTCGGGCAAACTTCTCGCGACAACCTGCGCTGACTTCGGCGGCGAAACACGCGACGAGCCGCATGTCTCGATCTACAAGGGTCCGTGCAATGCACTGTTGCCCATCGCATGCGACAACCACGGATGCGGCTCCGCGGGCGCACGAGCGATCGTGATCGCAGGGGTCCCCTACGCCATTCGAATCAGTGGCGGATCTGGGGTCGGCCTCAACGGCGCATCTGCAAGTGGCAAGATCGCGATCCTTGTTGAACCATTCTGCATGGGTGACCTCGATCACGATGGCATGGTCCTCGCGTCGGACCTCGCGATCGTCCTGAACGCGTGGGGCGAAACCGCGTCGGTCGCCGATCTCAACGGCGATGAAATCGTAGACGGCTCCGACCTTGCGATTCTTCTCGATGCGTGGGGGCCGTGCGAGTGATCGCACGCGCTCGGTCAACGCGTGGCGAGCGATGCTTCGAGCGCGTTGCGTGCGGGCCATTGCCAGCTGTCAATACCCGCATCGGCGATGATGGCGACCATGCACCGCACGGCGTCGGAAGAAGTCCCCTCGAGCCCCTTCTCGAGCACACGCGCAAACTGTGCCTGCGTGGGAGGATTGGTCACGATGGAGGATTCATCCACAGCGAGATCGGTGTGCACCACACCAAGCGCCTTGTAGAGCGCGGTCACTTCGGGCTGACGCACCGACATGAATGCAATGGCGAAGAACGGCGAAGCCCGCTGCGGCTCGCGGGCAAGCGCGAGCTTGGTTCCATAAACATTGGAGAGTCGCCACTGTGACTTCACTGTCTGTGGGCGAGACTTCGTGATGTCGGCCACGATGCGAGCAAACGCGTCGCATTCGGCCGGCATGCCCTTGAGGCACTTCACGCATTGCAGCATGAGCTCTTCGCGAAACTCGGCGGGAAGACTCGGCCAGATGTGTTCAAGCATGATCGACGGTTTCCAATGAGTCGGGCTCGGAGCGCTCAGTACGCGAGGCAGTCTTGAATGGCGCGCGAGACGCGGTTGGCGTCTGGGAGGTAGTCAAGTTCCATCTTGTAGTAGGGCATCGTGGTATCGAAGCCCGCAACCCGTTGCACAGGTGCCTCAAGTTGCAGGAAGCATCGCTCCATGATCCGAGCGGCGATTTCACTTCCGAAGCCGCAAGTCAGCGGTGCTTCATGCACAACAACGCAACGACCAGTCTTCTTCACACTTGTGGCGACTGCGTCCATGTCGAATGGATAAATCGTGCGCAAGTCAATCAGTTCAATCGATCGCTCGCTCTTCTCAATCGCCTGCATGCACTGCACCACACTCGCGCCCCAACTCACAATCGTGAGATCTGAGCCTTCGCAAACAGTGCGGGCGACTCCGAGCGGAAGCGTGTATTCGTCCTCTGGTACCTCTTCGCGGATCGCGCGGTAGATGCGCTTGGGTTCGAAGAAGATCACGGGATCAGGCTCACGGAGCGCCGCGACGAGAAGCCCCTTCGCGTCATACGGGGAGCTCGGCATCACGACCTTGAGCCCTGGCGTGTGCGCATAGATCGACTCGGGTGAATCGCTGTGGAGTTCGGGCGCATGAATGCCGCCACCCACCGGCACACGAATGGTCATAGGCACTGTGAAGGCGCCACGCGTGCGACTCCGCATACGCGCGGCGTGTGAACAAATCTGGTCGTATGCAGGCCCAAGGAATCCCTCGAACTGGATCTCTGGCACAGGATGCAGTCCGCCCATGGCCATTCCGATGCTGAGCCCGATGATGCCCGACTCCGCCAGCGGAGTGTCAAACACACGCGCGGCACCAAATCGCTTCTGCAATCCCTCGGTGACACGGAAGACGCCCCCGTTGACGCCGATGTCCTCTCCGAGAACCACGATGGCATCATTCTTCTCCATTTCTTGGATCAGCGCGAGGTTGATGGCTTGAACGAGGGTGAGATGGGCCATGGTGATTTCGATTAGTGCGCAGAGTGCTGGGCAAGTGCAGCGGCATCCAATTGTGCCGCACGCTCTTGTGCCTCAGGTGGAAGTTGAGATGGGTCTTGACCGAGCGAATGCGTCTGACGAGTGTCCCGCTGCAAAGCGAGGTCGGCGGGCATGTCGGCGTACATGCTGTCGAAAGCGTCCACGCGATCAGGAGGGGTGATGTTTTCTGCGCGCGCGACCGCGTCCGCGATGTCTTGTTCGACCTTCGCTCGCAACGCGGCCTCTTTCTCGTCATCCCAAATCCGAAGATTCTTGAGGTGCGCGTTGAGACGAATGATCGGATCTTTGCGTCGCCATGCTTCGACTTCGTCGGCATCGCGGTATCGCTTCGCGTCATCTGCAGTGGTGTGATCGCCAAGTCGGTAGGTCACCATCTCGACGAAGTACGGCTTGCCGTGCTTGCGCGTGTACTCCGTCGCTTGCTTCATCGCGTAGACCGTGGCGAAGATGTCATTGCCATCGACCTGCACACATGGCATCCCATACGAGAGCCCCCGTTGCGCAAATGTTGGCGCCGCGCTATTGATCTTGGATGGAGTGGAGATCGCCCAGAAATTGTTCTGACAGACAAAGACGACTGGGATCTCAAGGTTCGACGCGAAGTTGCACGCTTCGTGAAAGTCGCCCTCGCTGGCGGCGCCATCGCCAAAGAAAGTACACGCGATGCGATCAATGCCGCGATACTTCGCCGCGAGCGTGAGTCCTGCCGCGTGCAACATCTGCGTGCCAAGCGGAACATAAATCGGCGTCACCCAATGCGGCTTCGGCATCGCGTTGCCGCGTTCGTCACCCATCCAATGCAGCAAGATGCCCTCCATTGGAACGCCGCGCCAGAACAGGCCGCAGTTCTCGCGGTAACAGGTCACCATCCAGTCATCGGGGCGAAGCACAAACGCGGCGCCGAGGCTCGTAGCCTCTTGTCCCATGTTCTGGGGATAGGTTCCCATACGACCGGATCGCTGCAGTCGGAACGCAACTTCGTCAAGGTGACGGCATGCCACCATCGCTCCATACAAACGAACCAGCGCGTCGTTGGGGATCAGCCCGTCGCCGAGCTTCTCGTCGAAGTTCGCGTGCTCATCAAGGATCGAAATCTTCTTGATCTCGGCGGTGTAGACAGTGGTGATTGGCATGGCTTCGCGTCGCGTACGGGGCATTCACAAGCGGGGCGAGAAGTGTAGCGGAGGGACGGGAATGCCCGCCCGAAAAATCCTCCGGCCGTCTCGCCGTCACGCGTTGGAGGAACGAGTGACCGGAGGGGTCTCACGCAATCCGGGCGAGCCCGTCCGCGAGGTCCGCGATGAGATCCTCGACATGCTCAAGCCCGATATGAACTCGTAGCAGCGGACCAGATGCGCGCCAACGCGAGGCGGTTCGTCCACTCCCTTCCTCGGCGAAAATGATAAGGCTCTCATATCCGCCCCAACTGTAGCCCATCCGAAAGTAACGCATGCCGTCAAGCATGCACGCGATCCTCTCGCGCGACGCATTATGCAACTCGAAGGCGAACAGCCCAGTCGCGCCCGTGAAATCTCTCTTCCACAGGGCGTGACTCGCATCAGACTCGAGCGCGGGATAGAAAACGCTCTTCACCTCTGGACGAGATTGCAACCACTTCGCGATATGCAGCGCACCCACCTGATGGTGCTGCAGCCTGATGCTGAGCGAGCGCATCCCGCGCAAACACAAGACACAATCTTCAGGGTGCGCGAGAGAACCGAGGTCATCCGCATACCCCTTCACCGGTCGAATCGAGTCGCGCGTCCGCGCGATGACCGCGCCCAAGAGAAGATCACTTGAACCGCCTTCGTACTTCGTCAACGCGCGCACGACGAAGTCTGCGCCGAGTTCAAGAGGGCGGCAGTACAGCGCCGGCGCCCAAGTGGAATCCACGACCGTCAACACGCCGCGCGCTCGCGCCGCGGCACTAATCGCGCGCACATCTTGGATCTCAAAGGTCAACGATCCAGGCGACTCCATGTAGACCACCTTTGTGTTTGGCTCGATGAGTTCACCAATGGCAGAACCAATGTGTGGGTCGTAGTAGGTCGTTCGAACACCCATGCGACTCAGGACCGCATCACACAATCGTCGCGTCGGCCCATAGGCCGTGTCCACCATCAACACATGATCGCCATGTGAAAGGTGCGCAGCAAGGGCGATGTGTACGGCGGCAAGGCCGGTCTGGACGACTACCGCGCCTTCGCCCCCATCGAGCGCCGCGAGAAGTCCCTCCAGTTCGCGGGAATTCGGCGTCCCGAGCAGTCCGTAGATGAACTCGCCGGTCTGCGGGTTCGCGCGCGTCGCAGCGTCGAGCTTGGCGAGCGTGCGATGGACGACAGTCGATCCGCGATAGGGCGGTGTGTTAACGAATCCAAACTGTCGATCGCTCTCGCGGCCGCAATGCACAAGGCTGGTTTCGGGGCGAGGCTTCGGAGTGCGGGGCGCGTTGGAAGTCACACAGCTCACTGTAACGAGTGACTCCGACGGTGGATCGACACTTCAAATCACGAAACACCCCCGCGTGTCAGATTGATGGACGGGGTTTCTGCTTGCTCAACCTGCGGTCGAACGCGATCTCAAAGGGGTCTGAAATGGGCCAGCAGCGTGCCGAGGTCAAGCGTGTCCACGATGTTGTCGCTATTGAGGTCGCCATACAGCGGATTCATTACTTCCCCACCAAGCCAGCAGGATCGAGACACCTTGGTTGTCGATGACGCTGTTGGGGTTGAGATTTCGCGCGAAGCACTGCTTCCTTGTGCGATGCGGCACAAGCAATTGAAAACCGCGCCTGAGTTTCAGGCGCGGTAAGAAGGAAGTTCAGAGGCACGAGTTGCGATTCGCGATCACAAGAATCAGCGGGGACCAAAGCGCGCGAGCAAGGTTCCAAGGTCCATCGCGTCGACGACGCCGTCGTCGCTGAGATCGCCAAAGAGCGGATTCGCAATGCCCCACCAACCAAGGAGAATCGAAACATCCTGGCTGTCCACCAAGTTGTTGAGATTGAAATCGCCGTAGTTCGTCTCGCAAATGTCGAGTTCGCCGTCTGAGTCCCAGTCCGCAGCACCAGCCGCCAGTTCCGTGCCGTCATCCACGCCATTGTTGTTGCAGTCGTTGATGATTCCGGCTGCCGTCTCGCCGGCGATCACCTCGTCGATGAGCGCGTTTTGCGCTGCGGTCGAGGCAATCACGCTTTCTTGCCAAACACCAGCGGTGCTCTTCACACTGACCTTCGTCTCGACGACGAGGCTTGAACTCGTGTCCACCACCGCGACAACCTTCTTCGTCGAAGTTGATGCCACCTGCACCGCTGCGACCTGAGCGAGCACGGAGGAATGCATGATCAGCGCCGACACGATCGCCGAGAGTCCAATGAATCCGTGCTGAGCGCCTCGATTGATTTCGGTCTTCATTTGAGTGTTCCTGTTGTTCGGTTACTGGAGTTCAATCGACCCCCACTGGATCGACTGCGACTGACCCCGCCTACGATTGATTGCGCGCGGCGAGCATCAATCTCTCCGCAGCAGCGACAAATGATCGAAAAATCTCGGCTGAACTTGCGCGGAGGAAAGCGCTCGCCGCCTGCTCTCCCCTCAAACAGTTCCTGTTGTGCCGTACTTCGGGGTTGAGTGATCGAGCCACCCCGGTTCGATCAATCCTCAACATAGACACCGAATCGTTCGAGCACGAACTGTTCCGGCGGTTCAACGCGGTACCTAGGAATCCACCCTCTCGCGACAAGACAGCATCACGCGCCGTGCCCGAGTTCGCGAGCGCCGTTGCAAGTATGCGCCAAAACGCGCAATCGCCGAGTTGCTCGGCAGCAAGATTTCTTAGTCGAGAATCGGCGTAAGCGCGATGTTTCGGAACTCAATGTGCGCGCCTTCGCTTTGTAAGCCAATACGACCAGCGACAACCTCGCACTTCGTCGCAACATTTTGCAAGACCCCGTTCACCCACAACTCCAGTACGCCCTTGTTGAACACGATGCGATAGTGATTCCACTCTCCAAGCGGTTTTTCATTGCACTCGTGCGCCTTCGTGGTATGGCGACCTTCGGTGCGTGACTTCGTCGCTTCCGCTGGGAACTCTCCGATGTTCCAAATGTCGCCGGCATTTCGAGAGTGCAACTGCGCCTCCATGCTCCGAGGCCACACTTTGTCTTCGCCAGTCACACGCAGCAGGACTCCAGAATTCCCCTCGCCTTTGCTTGGATCAAAGCGCCAATCCAATTCAATGACGAAGTTTGTATAGAGCGCCTCGGTTTCGATGTATCCAATCGGTCGACCCGTGCAAACAAGCACTCCATCGCGAACGATCCAGACCGACATCGGATCCTTCGACTCCTTCGCCAGATCCGGGACGAAGGCCTTCCAACCCTGCGTACTCTTGCCGTCGAACAACTGCACGGTGGTTCCCGCAACGAACGGCTTTCCATCCGCCATGAGACTGGAACTTTGCGCGAGGGCGCGGTTCTGTCCTGGCGGCGGGATCGGAACCGACTTGTCTTGCGCCAAGTGCGTCGCGCCCGCGAACACGCATACCGAGGCGAGTAGGCAAAGGTTTCGACTGGAGTCCTTCATAGGTTCGGGCATGCTACGCCCTTGATCGCGAAGGGTGCGAAACGCGAGCTTCATCATTTGCGCCACCGGGTGAATGGAATCCGCACAACCACGCGGCTGTCCTTCGTCGCGCGGATTCATTGAAGAATCTTCTGCCATCCCGCTCGCGATCTTCTGCGCGACCGCACCGCGGTAAGACGGTTCTCCTTCGGTTGCGACAGTTACCTCCAGCGTCTTTGCGTGCTCGGGAAGTGTGCAGCGCTCACCCGCATGTCGCGCACGACCACGAGCAGCGAATACGCGCTTCCACGCGTCGTACATCGCAGGCGCTGTATAAGAACGCGCCCAAAGTTCTGCGGTACGACTCGGGACTTGAAAACCTTCGCGCGCGTAATCGATCGCGGGCGCAAGAAGTCAAGTGAATGGCAGCACGCGGTGTTCCCTCCACAGTGCGACCCAATCACGCACTACACCTTGCACGGTGATGGGTCCCAAGTCTCGTCTCGGCATTCCAGGTTGCCCGTCGAACCCTCTTCTTGGTTGGTTTGCGGGAGCGCGGCCGAACGCATTGAGACCGACAACTTCCCTTCCGATGATTCCCAACACGAAGGCGTCGCCCCCGATTCCATTCGTCGCCGGTTCGAGCACCGTCATCACCGCCGAAATCACGAAAACAGCGTCAGCAGCGGTTCCGCCGCGACAGCGCAGCGCAAGGCCCGCCTGCACCGCAAGCGGTTGACTTGTCGCCACTGGCATCGAGCCACAAGCTGCCAGGCATCGCCCGTCGCTGGGAGGCGATCAAACGAGTCAAGGGGTGGGGTCAGGGCATTGCGGACCATGAATAGGCTCATCTGCGCCCTAACCACGAGCTATTGTTCGCAGTCCATTCGCCGGCGCTGCGTGTGGTACAAACGGCGTTTCCGAGGCGCCCCTGTCTCGACAGTCTGATTTGTGCGCTTGTTTGACCCACTACGCCAAGGATCTTTGAGATGGCCGGAGTAAAGCAGCCTTCCGACAAGAGTTACTTCCTCCTTCCTGACCTTGGAGAGGGTCTGGCGGAGTCTGAGCTAGTGAAGTGGATGGTGTCAGCTGGCGACACCGTCAAAGAACAGCAAACGATTGCGGAAATGCAAACCGACAAGGCGCTTGTCGAAGTTCCATCGCCGTGGAGCGGCACCATCAGTGAGCTCTGTGCACAGGAGGGCGAGATTGTGAAGGTCGGCGCGGTCCTCTTGCGCTACGGGGCAGCGAAGCCCGCTGCCGCTGCGAAGCCGGCCGCGGTTGCTGCCGCGAGTTGTATGTCGGTTCAGATCGCGCAAGGTGTGCAGGAAGCAGATGCAGGGACCGTCGTCGGCACGATGACTGGCACACTCACGGTCAGTGACCGATTTGCGCGCAAGGTGCCCGACGCAGTGGTGATTGCGCGCGACGGCAAGGCGCTTGCCACGCCAGCAGTGCGAGGACTCGCTCGCAAGTTTGGCATCGATATTCAGAGCGTTCCCGGATCAGGTCGCGGAGGGCGTGTGACTGCGAGTGATGTTGGGTCGTTTGCAGAAGGTGGCTCCGCAAGCCATGCGCCGTCAGTCCCCGCGTTTACTCCGCGCATTCAATCCATCGAACCAGGAAGCGTGTTCATCGATCAAAGCGATGTTGCCAAGCGCGTGCCTTTCCGAGGCGTTCGCCGAAAGATTGCTGAGGCACTCGCGCGAAGCGTCCAGACGGCGGTTCACTTCACGGTTGTCGATGAGGCTGATGTCACCGCGCTCGAGGTGAAGCGACGCGAGTACTCGCGCGTGGTGGGCGAAAAACTCTCGATGCTCCCGTTCTTGATGACGGCCGTTTGTCGGGTGCTCAAGAAGTATCCAAATCTCAATGCCATCGTGGATGATGCGAAGAGTGAGGTCATTCTCAAGAGTGGCGTCCATCTTGGATGCGCAGTGGACACCGACGCGGGGCTAATGGTTCCCGTCATTCGAAACGCCGAAAAACTCGCGCCCGTGCAGCTTGGCGCGGCAGTGAAACTCCTTGCGACCAAGTGCAAGGATCGCACGATCACGCGCGAAGAATCGCTCGGCGGAACTTTCACCATTTCGAATGTCGGAAGTTATGGTGGGATGTTCGCGACCCCAATCATCAACTACCCCGAGGTTGCGATTCTCGCCGCTGGTCGCGCAAAGGAACGAGTCCTCACGAAGGATGGGAAGTTCTACGCGGGGCTCGTACTTCCACTCTCCCTCTCCTGCGACCATCGAGTTGTCGATGGCGCCGAGGGCGCACGGTTCTTGAACGCCGTGGTGAAGTTGCTCGAAGATCCAGACGCGCTTCTGGGCTAACCACGCACGCCGTGACGGTCCATCCAATCAGTGGGAAGAGAGATCGGCCGCGATTGTGGTGCCATCGTGATTGGAATCGCCGGCGACACATGCGTGTCACGCGTTGAGCA
>SXGR01479750.1_pt1 | contig 12619 bp, 10 predicted proteins | sample 3174711 | NCBI WGS metagenome assembly SXGR01 (sample SAMN11356860, study PRJNA531348) | freshwater metagenome | isolation source: freshwater sample F1-60 | place: China: Fuxian Lake, Yuxi | collected 2017-12-25
AATCCAGTGCACCGCGAAAGACACCAAGCGCACACCTTTTTCAGGGTTGAAGCGCTTTACCGCTTTCATTAAGCCAACATTGCCTTCTTGCACCAAATCGCCCAGCGGCAGGCCGTAGCCATTGTAGGAGCGAGCGATGTGTACCACAAAGCGCAGGTGCGCCATAACCAACTTACGCGCAGCGTCGAGGTTGCCGTTAAAATACAGATCGTTTGCGAGCTTTTGCTCTTCTTCTACCGTAAGGATAGAAAAAGCGCTCACCGCTTGAACATAGGCGTTCAGGTTTGCGCCGGGGGCGAGTACGCCTATGGGCTGCAGACTTGTGCTTGTGCTCATTCAACTTCTCCAATAACTTCTATGTACATAAATAATTGAGCGTGAGGCTCGTAGTTTCTTGCGTGGCTAGAGTCTAGCACTTGTTTTTTTAGAGTGCTATCTAACGGAAAGTTCCGCAAGTGATGCTTGTCATAGATTGTGTTTGATATACGTCAACGGGGCTGAATTTGGATCAGATGTTTGAATACCGCAATCCAAGCACCTACCCACCCCGTTAAACCAGCCAAGAGGACTAATTGCATGCTGCCAAAGAACCCCAAACCTTGTAGGCGGAAGTTGCTTTGGTAGAGGGCTGCCAGCTGATTGACCGTGCTCGATACCCAAAAAAAGCCGATTCCCAGTATTACCAAGGCGAGCAAACCGCCACCAATGCCGTACCACAAGCCGGTGTAAAGAAAGGGGCGCGCAACATAAGAATCTGTACCGCCTACCAGCTTTACGACCAATATTTCATCGCGGCGGTTTTCTATGGCAAGGCGAATAGTGTTGCCTATGACCAGTAGAACACCTAAGGCGAGCAAGCCGCCGAGGCCGAATACCATCTTCTTACCGAGCACCATAAGCTGCTGTAAGCGCTTAACCCATTGCATATCTAAGCGTACATCGGCGACGGCTGGGTCGGCCAGTAAGGATTGTTCTAGTGACGTTATGGCGGCGTCACTGCCATTTTGCAAGCGTGGGGTCACTAATAAAGTGCCGGGGAGTGGGTTTTTCTCTAAGCTATCGACCACTTCACCTAGGCCAGATTGCGCTTTGAACTCTTCTAAACCCTGCGCTGGGGAGACGTAAATCACCTTGGCGATATCCGCGCGGGTCGCCAGTTTAGTGCGCATCTCCTCCGCTCGAGCGTCAGTCGTTTCAGGGCGCAGGAATACCGAGACTTGGCTGGAGCCTTCCCAGGTTTCGCCAAGATGCTGCAAATTGGCAAAGCCAATGTAGAGCGCAGCGGGAATGGCCACCGCAATCGCAATAACCAGCCAAGTCATTAGGCTTTGAAATGGCGACTCTAGCAAGCGCACTAGGCTGTCGATGGCGGAGGTGCTGTGGTGCGCAAAATAGGCTTCAAATTTATCGGCCAATCTAATTTTGCTTTGCACTGCGCCTTGCTGACGAGCGGGTTCAGGCGCAGGTGCGCGCTCTGGGCGACGAGTGACGCTGGCTCCTCGGCTCGCGCCGGTAGAAGGACGAGCGCCCGTAGAAGGGCGCGTGCTGGGGCGGTTGCCGGTGACCGAGGGACGTTTTGATTTCACCAGAGCACCCCATCGTGTACGAGTTTGCCTTCAACGAGGCCGAGAATGCGTTTGTTCATACGTTTAAGCAGCTCAACATCGTGGCTGGCGATCATAATCGTGACGCCAATTTCGTTGAACTGGCGAAATAATGTCATGATCTCCTCAGATAACTCGGGGTCGAGGTTGCCGGTGGGTTCATCTGCCAGCAGCATGGTTGGCTTATTCACCACGGCGCGAGCAATGCCGACACGCTGCTGTTCGCCGCCGGAAAGCACAATCGGGTTCAAGCGCTCTTTTTCGAGCAGGCTGACTTTATCCAAGGCGGCGCGCACACGGCGGCCAATGTCATGGTGGGACAAGCCCGCGATTTGCAGCGGTAGGGCGACGTTATCAAATACGCTGCGATCAAATAGGAGTTGGTGGTTTTGGAAAACCACGCCGATGTTGCGGCGATAGTAGGGAATTTGGCTGTTGGACATGCGATTGAGATCGTGCCCATCCACCGTTATCTGGCCGTTACTGGGGCGCTCCATCTGCATGATGAGCTTCATAAGTGTACTTTTACCGGCACCCGAGTGGCCGGTTAAAAACAGCATTTCGCCCGGTTCAACGGCAAAATTGATGCGTGAAAGCGATTCAAAGCCATTGTCATAGCGCTTGCTGACGTTCTCAAAACGTATCACGAAGTCTCCTTTTTACTCTGTCGCTTGGCTAAATAAGGCTTCAATAAAGGGTTCGGCAGCAAAGGGTTGAAGGTCGTCGATACCTTCTCCCACACCGATAAAGCGCACCGGCAAACCAAATTTTTTGCTGAGCGCGAAGATTACGCCGCCTTTGGCGGTGCCGTCCAACTTGGTTAAGGCCAAGCCCGTTACGCCCGCCGCCTCAATAAATTGTTGTGCTTGATTCACGGCGTTTTGGCCGGTGCCGGCATCCAGCACTAACAAGACTTCATCGGGTGCGCCTGCGTCCAGCTTAGCCAACACACGTTTCACTTTGGCGAGCTCATCCATTAAGTGATCTTTGTTGTGCAAGCGGCCAGCGGTATCGGCAATTAATACATCCATGCCGCGCGCTTGGGCTGCTTGCAGGGCATCGTAAATTACCGAGGCAGAATCTGCACCTGTGTGCTGGGCAATCACGGGCACTTGATTGCGCTCACCCCAGACTTGTAATTGTTCAACAGCGGCAGCGCGAAAGGTATCGCCTGCAGCCAAGATCACTTTTTTGCCTTGATTGTGCAGACGCTTGGCAAGCTTGCCGATGGTGGTGGTTTTGCCCACACAATTTACGCCAACCACCAAAATCACATAGGGCTTTTTGATGCCATCGACCACGCGGTTTTCAACCACGAGCGGCTTTTCAACGGGGCGAAGTAAGAGCGCGAGTTGTTCACGCAGTGCGGCGTAGAGCGCATCGCCATCGGTAAGCTGTTTGCGGGCGACGGCTTTGGTGAGGTTGTCGATAATTTCGGTGGTTGCATCCAAACCGACATCGGCAATCAAAAGTTGCGATTCCAGCTCTTCAAATAAATCGTCGTCAATGGTTTTGCGGCCGAGAATGAGGTTGCCTAAACCCTGCGCAAAATTGCTGCTGGTGCGGCTTAAGCCTTGCTTGATGCGCGCAAAAAAACCGAGCTTGGGTTCTGCGGCGGCCGTTGCTTGAGCGGGTGCTTGAGCTTCAGTTGCCACTGCATCGGAAACGGCTAGGGGTGCTGCAGCGTCTACATCGCTAATGATTGCAGTAGGTTCGGCGGGCTTGGGTTCAGATCGTTTGAAAAACTTGGAAAACATAGGGCGCAGATTCTTCAATAATTCAGGATTAACAGGGAGCTATAAAAAACCGTTATCCTACCATCATTCCTAACACTTCTATTTTGAAATTTGAGAATTAAGCCGTGAAACCCGAGCGACCGTCGCCCAAAGCCATGCAAAACAATCAACTTCGCATCATTGCCGGTCAGTGGCGCGGCCGAAAACTCGGTTTTCCCGATGTGGATGGCTTGCGCCCTACAGGCGACCGCATCCGAGAAACACTCTTCAATTGGTTGGCACCGGAAATTCAAGGTTCGCGTTGTTTGGACTTGTTTGCGGGCTCAGGCGCGCTAGGCATTGAAGCCTTATCGCGCGGGGCAGAAATAAGCGTTTTGGTTGAACGCGATGCCAAAGCCGCCGCACAGCTCAAAGCCAATCTAGACAGCCTTAAGGCTGAGCAAGGCCGCGTTGTGAATGCAGATGTGTTGGGGTTGTTGCAGAGGGGAAATACGGATGCGCCCTATCACATCATCTTTATCGACCCACCCTTTCAATTGAAACTGTGGCAAGCCGTCATAGAGGCGTTGGAGGCAGGGAATTGGTTGGCAGATAACGCGACTATTTATATCGAATCTGGCCGTGATGATGAATATCAACCGCCCATCAATTGGCAACTGCACCGCGATAAACATGCCGGCGCGGTGAGCTACCGGCTGTTTTACCGCGAGCAATCGTAAAGCTAATCAATGTGGAACTAAATCCACAAAGCCGCTGTACATTCCATTTTTATCAAACGCGGAAATTTGAAAGGCATAATTGCCGGAGAGCCAACTGAAGTTATAAAAATTTTGCCAAGCATCATTCAACGTTAGATAGGTAAATGCACTGTCAGTATCCTTCCGGTAACGCAACTCATAGCCACCCAATTCTGTTATATCCAAAAAATCACCATTTTCACGCTGGTTAGGAATGAGCCACTTCAAGCCTACTGTACCCGCGACCGTTGAAAATTGTTCTGAATGAGGAGTGGCGCTGCGAACACTAGAAGAGGCGGCTGAAGATGGGCTAGCACTTGAAGAACTCTTGGATGAGCTCGCCATTACAGAGCTTGAAGAGCTTGATGCGGAACTACTGATATTGTTTGGAATATTTTCAATTTTAAACCAATTCAGATTAAAACCGTTTCCTCGAGCAATCACCGAAAGAAGAAAGGAATGCGTGCCTTGAGTTAGGGTAACCGTCCGCTCTAGATTTACCCATGTCTGCCAGCCACCTGTGTTGCCCACATTAACAGTATCGTGCGTGACGCTAGTATCCGCCTCGTTGAGTGCAAAACTACCGCCACCTAAACCTGCAACACGATAAGTAATTTTATAGCTACCGGTAACCGGAATATAAACGCGATGATTTGAATAAGACATCCAATCGTTGGCATCCATATAACCAAGATTCTGACCGCCGCCAACATCTGACGTTGACTGCGCCAGAACACCACTCATGGTTGCATATTCTTCAGCTTGTATTGTCAAAGGCAGTGAGCTGCCCATGCTTTCAACATCAAACCAATTTAAATTGAAGCCATTACCACGAGCAATAATGGCTATTGTAAATGCGTGATTTCCTGCGGGGAGTGTGATGATGCGCTCTATGTTTTTCCAGCTAGTCCAACCACCCGTACCCGCAACATTTACCGTGTCATAAATGACTTGAGTGTCTGCATTTTTAAGCGCGAAACTGCCACCACCCGGCCCCGCTACTCTGTAGGTAATTTTATAGTTGCCCGCAACTGGAGCATTGATTGTTACGTTTTTATAAGTCATCCAATCGTTATTATGAAGATAACCCACATTTTGGCCTCCACCGATATCTGATGTAGGCTCTGTTTGAACTCCACTCATTGCAGAAAATGATTCAGCTTCAATTCTTTTCGGGGAAGGAATAGCTGCATTACTTGAACTGCTCGAGGAAGAACTCGATGAATTTGCCGCTGTGGCAACTGGGCTAAATACAGCCATCATGGGAGCACAAAACGACATCACTAATGTCATTTTGCGCAATAACATTTGCCAATTTAGCCCGCGATTTAATTCCAACCGGCCAATAAAACCTTGCTCAATTAAAATCTCACCTAGAGATGTCGGCAATTGCTGGTCTAGATGCGTATTCGTACGACGCTGAAGTTGTAACTTAACAGCTATATCAAGCTGCGCTTTAGTGATCAATCCTTTCTCTAAAAGAATCTGGCCTAAACGTGTCGATTTTGTATTGTTCACTGCAAATACCTCCAGTTAACTTGAATTTATACAACAACGTAAATTTAGCCTCACTTAAAGAGTGTATAACCTTTTATAAAAAAAGGTTCAGGTGTTCAGCTCAAAGCATGTAAAAGTTAAAACCAATTTGAAATAACCACCAATCCTTTATGAGCTTAAACAGATATTTATTTTCAATTGAAGCCTAAGTATTTAAACCATAATTTTTATGCTCAAAAACAGTTAAAAACCTAGCGATAGATGAAATTAATCTATGCGAAAAACCTGTTAGATACGTATCCAATTAATATAACGACTACCAAGCCTCATCAAAAAATACCGCCCTCCAAAAAATTAGATGTCTCAAAAAAAGTTGGCTTTTGGGATTGTCTTTTGTGCTTACCTCCCAAATTGTTTACTATGCTCCCACAATAAACCCCAAAAGAGAGCTTTCCATGCGTAAAGTGGTTTACCCGGGTACTTTTGACCCTATTACCAATGGCCATATCGATTTGGTTGAACGAGCCTGCCGTTTGTTTGACCGTGTAGTTGTCGCTATTGCTGCAAGTAATCGTAAAAATCCTTTATTTACCATAGAGGAGCGCGTTGCGCTTGCGCAAGAAACGCTCGCACACCTACCCAACGTTGAAGTGGTTGGTTTTGATATTTTGTTAGTGGAATTTGTTCGCCAACAACAAGCTCAAGCCGTAGTGCGTGGCTTGCGTGCGGTTTCTGACTTTGAATATGAATTTCAATTGGCGAATATGAACCGCGCTTTAGCTCCAACCATGGAAAGCTTGTTCTTGACGCCAGCCGAACATCTTTCTTATATTTCGTCATCCATAGTGCGCGAAATTGCTTTTCTGGGTGGCGATGTAAGTCAGTTTGTCGCCAAGCCTGTTGAAGCTGCGTTGCACAAAAAATTTAGTCGATAATTTGCGAAAGAAAAAGCATGGGCTAACCCGTAATGTTCATTACCGGTCAGCCCTTGTCAGCGGTTGAGACTATATGCACTGGATTAAAAAAGCAGATTAAATGAGTCATAATCTATGTTTCATCGCCACAATTCTGCCGTAAAAACTCGTCATGGCTTGGCAAAGTTTTCACCATAGATTGAATTGCCTGCCGCGCCATTTTTAGCGTATCGCTAATTTCCTGGTAGTCCATATTGTCCACGCGCGGGCAATATTTGTTAGGTCTAATACCCATTCCTTCGAAAACGGATTGCCAACTGGTGCTACGAAATAATTCATCGGTACCTTCTCGTACTATACCGTGGCCTTTAAATAAGGCGATACGCTCTTGTAGCGATTCAGGCAATTCCATTGTTTTGCAAAAACGCCAAAAATCTGTGTCTTCACGTTGTGTGGTGCAATAGTGCAACACAATAAAATCGCGCACTTCTTCAAAATCCGTTGCCATGCGGCGGTTGTATTCTTTAATTAAACTCGGGTCACAATCGCGGTCGGGGAAAAAGCGCAAAAAGAAATCCATACCGCGCGCAATTAAATGAATAGAGGTGGATTCAAGTGGCTCTACAAACCCAGAAGACAAACCCAGCGACAGGCAATTTTTCTCCCACATGTTTTTGCGGCGACCGGTAGCGAAGGGAATAACACGTGGGTCATTAATACGCGGCCCATCGAGATTTTTTAGCAGCGTCGATTTTGCTTCCGCATCACTGCAAAATTGACTGGAATAGACATAGCCGTGGCCGGTGCTATTGCGCAGCGGAATTTTCCAACCCCAACCCGCTTTGCGTGCAGTCGCGGTGGTATAGGGCGGGCGTTTTTCTTGCGCAGCAGTTTTCACCACCACCGCGCGGTCACAAGGCAAATATGTTGACCAATCTTCAAAACCCACGCCCAGCGTTTTTTCAATCAGTAGCGATTTAAAACCGGTGCAGTCGATAAAAAAATCACCGTGAATTTCGCGGCCATCACTTAAGATTAATTTTTCAATATTACCCGTGGCGGTTTGTGTCGCTTGCGTGACTGTGCCCTCGGTGCGTTTTACTCCGCGTTCACTTGCGTATTTATGTAAATAATTCACCACTAATTTTGCATCTAAATGCACGGCATAGCTTGCGCCACCAATGGGCGTATTTTGTAATTGCGTTGGCCAGAAAAATTTTTCTTGCTCTGCCATTACCGAACAGGGTGAGAAATCTTGCAGTGGCGAGGTGTCGCCCTGCATAGTGGCCTTTAACCAACACTGATAAAAATCGTGGGAACCTATGCGTTTTCCGATAACCCCAAACGGGTGAAAATAGGATTCATTTTTTTGTCGCCAATCAATAAATTTAATGCCGAGCTTGAAACAGGCTTGAGTATTTTGAATAAATTGTTGCTCATCAATACCAAGGTTTTGTATCAAGCGTACAACGGGAGGAATTGTCGATTCACCAATGCCGATAGTGCCAAGATCATCAGATTCAACCAATTCGATTTCGCATAATTCTGATTTGAGATGATAAGACAGCATGGATGCCGCAATCCAGCCCGAGCTGCCGCCGCCCACAATGACAATTTTTTTAATAGGATTTATATTGGTCATAATTTTTTATATCGCCACGCCGATAATTATCAACTTTTGTTTTTACTATTAAGTTCTTTCCACTACCAACTTTGGTTTTCTACCAAAAGGCCAGACCCGCTGGTATCTTGTGCGGTGGTGTATTGCCAGCTATTGACTTGAATCGCGCGGCGCACAGCATCTATCGCTTTATGGCGTGGAAAACTTGCGCGCCATGCTAAAGAAATTTTACGAACGGGATGACTTTGCAATGGTCGCGTGACCAAGGCTTGCGATGAAAAAAGGGCGGAGCTCGTTGCCGATGATGGCAAGATACTAATACCCAAACCAATGGCAATCATATGGCGCAAGGTATCCAAACTACTGCAGTCAATCGCGTTTTTAGCCGAGGGCTCAAACACCGCCAGCACTTGCTCGCGCAGACATTGCTTTTGGCTTAATAATAAAAAAGGTTGTTCGTGCAAATCATCCAGCGCGATAGTTTTTTTGGCGGCAAGTGCGTGGTTTGGCGGCATCACCAATTGAAGTGGTTCGCTATAAATCTCTTGCGTGACTACGTCCGCTTCAACGAAGGGCTGTGAGATAAGAATGGCATCTAACTCACTGGTGCGCAGCTTATGGCGCAGGTCACTGTTATAACCCTCGTAACAACTCAACGTCAGCTGGTTTGCAATTAACTTTAACGATGGAATCAGTTGCGGCAGCAAATAAGGGCCTAGGGTAAAAATAGCACCGAGCTTTAACTCCCCGCTGAGTTGATTTTTATCGGCTTCTGCCAGAGCAATAATACTATCGGCCTGCGCCAGTGCGCGCTGCGTCTGAGCGATAATCTGCTCACCCATTTGCGTGGTGCGAATGCCCGACTTACTGCGCTCAAACAGCAACACCCCCAAATCTTCCTCAAGTTTGCGCACCGCCATACTCAAGGTTGATTGGCTGACATTAAAGCGATCAGCGGCACGGCCAAAGTGACGCGTCTCTGCCACGGCTACCAAATAACGCAGTTCCATTAGGGTCATATTTAATAGCGTCTCTGGAAGTACAAACAACGAAGCTTGGATCATAGTGGCAATCAGAAGCACAAGCGGCCGAATTTACCATAGTTCAAATTGATGCTCAGCCTAAAGGTGTATCTAATCACACTCTCTTGACCAAGTTCCCTTGGACGGTTGCGGCAAAGTACAATTTATTCGACAATCGCAGCCGCTTCTCATTGCACCTCTAATTAGGTATTGAGATTGATCCTCGTAACTGTATTTAACAAGGAACCCTCTATGAAGGCAGCAACTTTAACCCTCACTTTATTTACTGGACTTTTTTTAGTCGCTTGTGGCGGCGGTGGTAACAGTAGCTCCCCTGCGATTAGCTCAATCCCCGCTGTGAGTTCTACCTCTGCTGTCAGCTCAACTGCTAGCTCTATTTCCAGCGCTACTACTACTTCTAGTTCCACGGCTAGCTCTGCCGCTAGCTCCAGTGCTCAATCGTCAGCGCCACTCTACTCGTTGGGTGGCAGCATCAGTGGGTTAGATGGAAGCCTGAACCTTCATGCCGGCGACCAAACCCTTAATATTAGTAATAATGGCAGTTTTAGTTTTCCCAATTCATTAAAAGAAGGTACTCAAATCACGCTCAGTTTGAGTAACGCTCCTTTTCGGCAGAGTTGCACTATAAACAGCCCCATTCAGCTCACCCTGCAAACCAATATCAGCAATATCAGTGTCAGCTGCAGCCCCTTGGGTGTGCTAACGGGCACTATTAATAACTATCACACTGGCGCACCCATTAGTCAGGCACAAGTCACCGTTACTGCGCTCAATGAGGACGGCGACAATCTCATGAATACTACAGCCTTAACTGACGAAAATGGCACCTTTCGCATAGAAGGATTGGGTATTTCAGCGCGCTTTGTATTGAATGCCCAACGCGATGGCTTTGCTGCCCGCAGCGAGATTTTTTCCAACTCTGCTGAGCAACCCAACGTAGAACATTCGGCCTTAGTGTTAAGCGCCCATTACAGCAATAGCTTTTCTGCTAATTCGGCCGCAAGCCTAATAGTAGATGAACAGACGTTGATTGAGCTGCCTGCCAATGCCTTTGTGACTGAAAGTGGCAACCCTGCGAGCGGCACAATCACCCCTTCACTCACGATTATCGACCCATCCGGTGATGCAGGTGTTATGCCGGGGAGCTACGAAGCACGTGACCCCGAAACAGATGAAATTAGCTTGATAGAGTCTTTTGGTGCGCTGGACGCCAGCTTTCGCGATGCTGCTGGCAACCTGCTGCAACTAGCCCCCGGTGTCAGCGCCACTATTTCTATTCCTGTGGCCAGCCGCATAACGACAGAAACAGCACCTGCAAAGATTCCGTTGTTTTATTTCGATGATGCCAGCGGTTTTTGGGTTGAGGAAGGTGAAGCAACACTGGTACAAGAAAGTGGTCAGTACTTCTATCGCGGTACCGTCACCCATTTCACCACTTGGAATGCCGACCGCGTTTACGAAACTGTGAACCTGCGCGGCTGCGTGCGAGATGCCAGTAACAAGCCACTGGCCAATGCTCGTATCATCGCCAGCGGACGCGACTACATTGGCCAAAGTACTGGCTACAGCGACAGCACAGGAGCCTTTGTTTTACCGGTGCGTAAGGGATCATCCATTTTGTTAACGTCTATTTCCGGCTCCCAGAGTGATACCGTGGTTATCCATTCAGGAAGTGGTGACAGTATTATAGAAACCTGTCTGCAACTCGCTGAGAGTTCCGCAACGATTACCCTGACATGGGGCGAAAACCCGGATGATCTCGATTCACACTGGTTTGTACCTGATGCGGATGCGGATGCGGATATGGAACACCAGATTTACTTCGGTAACAAAACTGAAGAAGTCAACGGCGTGGTTTTTGACTTGGATGTAGATGACACGACTAGCTTTGGCCCCGAAGTAGTTACTGTGCCCGACTTCCCTCACGCAGGTACTTACCGATTTGTGGTAAGGCTCTTTAGTGGCACAGGTACAATCGCATCATCACCTGCTCGCGTGGAGCTAAACCTTCGTGGGCGTATCCATGTGTTTTCGCCCGTAGAGGCCAGCGGAGATAACACTAAAAAGTATTGGCATGTATTCAATATTCAAGTTGATGCGAGTGGAAGCGCCACTGTAGTAGAGGTGCAAAAGTTTTCAGGCGGCAAATACCCCGATCCGGTCGTGAGTCTTGCTACAGTGCGCAACAAAAAAATTGGAAGCACCCCGTCTGCAATAAAACTGCAAGAAACGATTAAAAAAGAAGCTACGAAAAAAGAAACCAAGTATTACGCTAAATGATTTATGTGCTCCCCGGCTCATGCTGGGGAGCCTTTCAGCATTTCTATCAATTCGGCACCCCCAAATCTTCCTCAAGTTTGCGCACCGCCATACTCAAGGTTGATTGGCTGACATTAAAGCGATCAGCGGCACGGCCAAAGTGACGCGTCTCTGCCACGGCTACCAAATAACGCAGTTCCATTAGGGTCATTGATTACCACCCAAGAAATTTTATTTTTTCTCCGCAAGCTGCCGCCGTAGTGCTGTAATCACCGGGATCACTTCTGGGCGAATTTGCCGCCACAAATAGAAAGCTTCAGCAGCCTGACCAATCAACATGCCCAAACCGTCAGCTAATTTTACAGCGCCCTGTTCCGCCGCCCATTTCAAAAATACGGTTGGTTCTGCGCCGTACATAAGGTCATAACAACTGGCATTCGGATTGAGTAAACCCTTGGGCAAAGGTGGCAAGTCTCCACCTAAACTGGCCGAAGTTCCATTTATCACAACATCAAAGCTTTCGCCCGCTAACCGTTCAAAACTGCGCGCCTGCACATCACCAAGATCATGAAAGTGCGCTGCCAATTCCTCAGCTTTTGATACTGTGCGGTTGGCAATAACCACCTGCGCGGGCTGCTCCGCCAACACCGGCTGTATAATTCCGCGCACCGCCCCGCCCGCACCCAAAATCAAAATACGCTTCCCCTGCAATTCCCAACCGAGGTTGTGCATATCGTGCACCATGCCAATGCCGTCGGTGTTATCGCCTAGAATTTTTCCATCCGCTTGCAGTGCAAGCGTATTCACCGCGCCCGCACATTGGGCGCGCGGCGTTAATTCTTGTGCAAAGTGAAAGGCTTCAATCTTGAAAGGCACGGTCACATTTAAGCCTTTACCGCCCTCTGCAAAAAAGGCTTGAGCCGTTTTTACAAACTCATCTTCTGCCACTAAGTGCTTGGCGTAGTGCAAATCCTGCCCCGTTTGCTCGGCAAACTGGCGGTGGATAGCAGGGGATTTACTGTGATTGATAGGGTTGCCGAATACGGCGTATTGATCAGTCATGAGAGTTCACTTAAAAATTACATCAATTGCGTGGGGTGGATAAGCGGAGCGTCTTCAAGCGTTATTTTAGCCAATCGCGATGCGGCAAAAACTGCTCGTAAAGCTCCGCCTCTGGGCTGCCAACTGCAGGGTGAAAATCGTATTCC
>SXGR01494072.1_pt1 | contig 12617 bp, 11 predicted proteins | sample 3174711 | NCBI WGS metagenome assembly SXGR01 (sample SAMN11356860, study PRJNA531348) | freshwater metagenome | isolation source: freshwater sample F1-60 | place: China: Fuxian Lake, Yuxi | collected 2017-12-25
CGTGAGGCGTTTCGTAAAACGCTGGCTGAGCAGGGCGTGGTTCAGGACTGGATCGCCGAAAGTCGGATCGCGATCGATCAGGCACGATTGCTGACGATCGATGCTGCTTGGCAGATGGACAAGACTGGCAACAAGGCGGCTCGCAACGCAATCTCCTCAATCAAGGTCGTCGTGCCACGGATGGCCTGCGAGGTGATTGACCGCGCGATTCAGATTCACGGCGGCGCCGGCGTTAGCGGGGACACGCCGCTGGCGGCGATGTACGCCGGCGCCCGCACGCTGCGTATCGCCGACGGCCCGGACGAGGTTCACAAGATGGTGATCGCTCGCCGCGAGCTGAGCCGCTACGGCCAGTAGCCGCTTAGGCTTGGGCGCCGCGGCGGCTGCCGCGGTCGAGCGCGGCGCAGGCCAGCTTCGCGAGCACGATTCCAGCGAGGCTTCCGGCGAGCACATCGCCTGGGTAGTGAACGCCGGTGTGAACCCGCGAGTAGGCGACGACGGCGGCCGGCAGCGTAAGCAGCGCGCCTGCGGCCGGCATCACGTGGCCAACCCCGATCACGAAGGCGAACGCCGAAGCTGAGTGGCCGGAAGGGAACGAGGTTGAACTGGGCATCGAAACGTGCCGCTCTTCAATCACGCCGATCGCCACGCGGTCAGGGCGGCGGCGGCGGCTGAGCGGTTTCATCGCGACGTTTACGACCGTTGAGGCCGCCGTGATTGAGGCGATTCCGTAGAGCGCGGCGCGGCGCCCGCGAGGCCCACCGATCAGCGCCAAGGCTGCTGCACTGGCGATCCATGGCTTTGAGAGGTTGGCGGCGTCGGAGATCAGCGCCAGCGGGCCGTCGAGCGACGGTGTGGAGCTGGCAGCGATCGCGGCGTAGATCGAGTCGTCGAGGCGGTTGATCTCGGCGACCAGTCCGCTCGCCGGTTCGGGATTTTCGTTCGTGGCAGGCACTGAAAAGCGATCTTAGGGGCAGCGGCGCGTAGGATCTGCCCTGTGCCGACCAACGAAGCCACCGTCGTCCTGCTGCGCCACGGCGAAACCGAATGGTCGCTGAACGGTCGCCACACCGGACTAAGCGACATTGAGCTGACCGAAAACGGCCGCAACGAGGCCTGCGAGGCGGGCGAGCGGCTGGCCGGGATGAAGTTTGATCACGTTCTCACAAGCCCGCTCAAGCGCGCCCGCGAAACCTGTGAGCTGGCCGGTTACGGCGCCGGCGCGCAGACGACCGACGAGCTGACCGAATGGAACTACGGCGAGTACGAAGGAATCACAACGGTTGAGATTCAAGAGAAGCGCCCCGACTGGTGGCTCTTCGCTGACGGCTGCCCCGGTGGCGAAAGCGCGGCCGACGTAGGCAAACGCGTCGATCCGCTGATCGAGCGCGCGAGCAATGCGGGCGGCAGTTGGCTCTTCGTCGCGCACGGCCACATTTTGCGGGTAGTCGGTGCGCGCTGGGCTGGATTGCCGGCGCACGAGGCCTCGGTGCTGCTGCTGGGAACGGCGGCGATCTGCGTGCTTGGCCACGAGCACGGCCGCCCGGCGCTGAAGCATTGGAACGAAACCGGCTCGCTTTCCTAAGCGTTACCGTAAACGCTTATGTCCACAGCTGAGCGGCCGCCAAACCTGATCCTGCTGATCACCGATCAGCAGCGCGCCGTTCAGCACTGGCCCGACGATCAAGAGTGGCTCGACGCGTTGACGCCGAACGATGCAGCGCTGCGCGCGAGCGGCGTTGATTTCACCCGCGCATTCACGGCGACTGCGATGTGCTCGCCGAGCCGCGCCTCCTTTCTCACCGGCACCTATCCCTCGCGCCACGGCGTCACGCTGACACTGGTTGAAGGCCAAATCTGGCCGCAGCCAGAGAACGCACGCGCTTCGCTGCCTTTGGCGCGCGAGGCGGTAAAGAGCGGTGCCGTCAGTCTGCGCCGGATGGCCAAGAGCCTTGGCCGCTCGTTGCTCAGGATCGGCCCAAAGTCGGGAAACGAACCAGAGCTTCCAGCGGGGATCGCGACGCTCGCGACGATGCTTGGGAGCCACGGTTACCACGTCGCCCTGCGTGGAAAGTGGCATCTAACCAAGCCGGTCAACGGCACTAACTGGACGGCCGAGGACGGCCAGCGAATCGAGCGCGACTATGGCTTCGCTGGATGGGAGCCGCCGGACGCTGGCGGCGATACCTTTCCGGAAACCTTCGGCGGCGGCGAAGGTGGTCCGGCGAACGGCGGCTGGGACAAGGTTTACATCGATCAGGTCGAACGCTTCCTCGCGCAAGAGAATTTGCCCGAGCCTTTCTGTCTTGTCGTCTCGCTGATCAACCCGCATGATGTTCTCGCCTACCCGACAAGCTTCCGCACCGGCGGGTACACGCGCGAAGAATTTGCTGACCTAGACATTCCGCTTCCGCCGACGATCGACGAATCGCTGGCCAACAAGCCGGGTGTTCATTCGGTGGCGCTGGTCGGGATGAGCGCCTACCTTGGCCCGCTCGTCAACCGCGATGAGCAGCGCGACTACGTCAACCTCTACGCTCATCTTCAACGAGTCGTTGACCGCCACGTCGGCCGCCTGCTCGACGCGCTCGGGGATGCCGGTGACCCAAGCTCGCTGCGCTCACGCACGGTGATCGCGCGAACCTCCGATCACGGCGAAATGGGGCTCTCGCACGGCGGCGCGCGGCAGAAGATCTTTAACGCCTATGAGGAGACGATCCGCGTGCCGCTCGTTTTTTCCAACCCCATTTGCTTCCCGAAGCCGTCGAAGACCGACACGCTTGCTTCGCTGATCGACCTCGTTCCGACCTTCCTTGGGATTGCCGGTGCCAAGACCGAAAGCCAGCTCGATGGACGCGACCTGAGCCCCGTTCTCGCCAACTTTGCCAAGCCGACCGCAAAGCGGCTCGAGAAGTGTGGCGTCGATTTCGGGCCGATCGTTGACAGCGCTGCAGGCGCGAAGGAAGTTCGCGACCACATCCTCTTCACCTACGACGACCATCAGTCGGGCACTGCGATGCAGAACGGCTCGGGCCAACCAAACCGCGTTCGCTGCGTCCGCGACGAGCGCTGGAAGTACGCGGTGTACCTTGACCCAGACGGCATTCAGCCACCCGAGTATGAGCTCTACGACCTCATGAGTGACCCCGACGAGGCTTACAACCTCGTCGACACGCGGACCGGCCGGCCGCGCTCGCCGCGAGCCGTTCGCGAGAAGCCACGGCTCGCTGCGTTGCTGACCATAGCCTGCGAAGAGGCGGGCATGACGTCGCCTCCGCTTCCCGCCGTTTAGGCGAAGCGTCGCGCGCGCGACTAACCTGGTCGGCGTGAAAGCGATCACCGAGAACGCGCCGCTGGCACCGCTTACGACGCTGCGTATTGGCGGCGCTGCAAAAAAGCTTTGGACCGTTGACAGCGAGGACGAATGCGTCGCGGCGATCAGGCAGCTCGATCAGGACGGCGAGCGGTTCTTCGTGCTCGGCGGCGGCAGCAACGTTGTGATCGCCGACGAGGGCTTCGATGGCACGGCGCTGCACCTGATCTACGAGGGCGCCGAGCACCAGCAGCGCGATGATGATTGGTTCGCGATCGACGCCAGCGCAGGCGATGATTGGGCGCTGCTTGTTGATGCTTTGGTTGAGGCTGGGTTAAGCGGCGTTGAGTGCTTGGCCGGGATTCCCGGGCTCGTCGGCGCGACGCCGATCCAAAACGTTGGTGCCTACGGCCAGGAGGTCGCGACGACGATCGAAGCTGTGCGCGTCTATAACCGCGCGACGCAGCAGGTCGAAGAGTTGACTCCAGAGCAGTGCGGTTTCGGTTACCGCACAAGCGCGCTGAAGGGGAACAAGGACTTGGTTGTGCTTGGCGTCTGCTTCCTGCTCCAGCGCTCACCGCTTAGCGCGCCGATTGGCTACCGCGAGCTGGCAGAGAAGCTTGACGTCGAGCTTGGCGAACGGGCCGAAGCGGAGGCCACGCGCAGCGCCGTGCTCGAGCTGCGGCGTGCGAAGGGGATGCTGCTCGACGAGCGCGACCACGACACTTGGAGCGCAGGGTCGTTCTTCACAAATCCAATTCTGACGGTGGCTGAGTTCGAGCGGCTCGGGCAGCGCGTCCGCGAGCACTGCGGCGACGAAGCAGCGTCTCCGCGCTTCGATGCCGCTGGAGGCATGGTCAAGAGCTCGGCGGCCTGGCTGATCGAGCAGGCTGGCTTCAGTCGTGGCGAGCAGCGCGGCGAGGTTGCGCTCTCCTTCAAACACACACTCGCGCTGACGAACCGTGGCGATGCAAGCGCAACAGAGCTACTGGCCTTTGCTCACGAGATCGCGGCGCGCGTCGACGAGCTCTTCGCCGTCCAACTGCATCCTGAACCGGCGCTGATCGGGGTTGAGTGGTGAGCGGCGCGGCTTAAGTGCGGTCTTCGTTCTCATCACGCGCTGTTACACGTGCGAGGTTTACCTCTTCGCCGTCCTTCGTGTCCGGGTAGACGACGTAGGCAAGCGGTGCTCCACCAAACCAAGTCGCGTTCTCGCCGTCGCCGACAAAAACGCCGGCCCGCTCCGTGCCATCTGGCTGCTGGACCCATACCGCTTCGCCTTCTTTAAAGAGTGCCATCCGCGCATCTTGGCGGATCGCGACCTTTTTAGCGCCGCGCCGTCGGCCGCGCATACTTCCATTGGGTGCATCCCTATTGTCTGTGGCCGATGAGTGTCGTCGGCAGCTCAACTGCAGATGCTCGCGCGCAGTCACGGCGCCGCAGCGGAATCGCCGCGATCTGCGTCCTCGCCTTCGGCTGGGCCTTCGTAATGCAGTCGCTCGGCTGGGCCCAGACCTCCTACTTCGCTTTCGTCAAAGCGCTCGGCGACGGCAACGCCCAGATCGACAAATACCACTGGGAGACTCGCGACAAGTCGTGGATCAACGGCCAGTTTTTCTCGGTTAAGGCGCCAGGGCTACCGCTGCTGGCAACCCCCGCTTACCTAGCGCTGAAGGCAATCGGTGGGGAGGGTCTTTCGCGCGCCGCGGCCGACAACGCGCGTGAGAGCGGGGCCAGGCTCTGGACCTACAAGGCACTGAGGATTTCGGCCTATGGCTACAGCACCTCCAGAGCCCGCGCAGTAACGCGGCAGCTTGAGATACAGGCGCCGCTGGTTTGGGCGCTGGGCCTGCTGACCAGCGTGCTACCGGCGCTCGGCCTGCTGCTACTGATTCGAAAGATTAGCGAGCGGATGCTCCCTGGCTACGGCACTGCTGCAGCGCTCACGCTTGGAATGGCGACGATGGTGATGGTCTTCGCCAGCCAGTTCTTCGGCCACATTCTCGCCTCGCTCGTAGCGTTCGCTGCCTTCGCGCTCTTGATGCGTGAGCGACGTGGGCCGCCGCGGTTGGCGCTGGCCGGGCTCGCCGGGTTGCTCGCCGGACTAGCAGTGACAATCGAGTACCCACTTGCTCTGGCTGGAATCGTGATCGGGCTCTACGCGATGTTGCGCGGTGATCTGCCAAAGCCCGGGTTCGCGCCAAAGCTATGGCGTGGCGTGGTCTACGCGGCGGGTGTGATCGTCGGCGTGTTGCCGCTTTTCGCTTTCAACCAGTGGGCCTTCGGGTCGCCAGCGACCAACTCCTACAGCAACGCCGTTGACGTGCAGGGCTTCACGGGCCACGACACGCTGGGCCTCAACTCAGGCGGTTTCTTCGGGATCGGCGTCCCCGACCCGCAAGCCGCGCTCGAGCTGCTGCTGGCGCCGCGCGGGATCATCACGATTACTCCGGTCGTGATTGTTGGCCTCTACGGCGTCTGGATGATGCGCAAAAACGGCAGTCGCGCTGAAGCCAACACGATCATCGCGATCGTCGCGCTTTTCTTCATCTACGACAGCGGTTACTGGCTGCCATTTGGCGGAGGGACGCCGGGTCCGCGCTTCCTGATCCCAACGCTGCCGTTCCTCGCGCTCGGCTTCGCTGAGGCTTGGCGACGAATCCCGGCGACGACTTTGGTCCTCTCGGCCTGCGGTTTCGTCGTGATGACGACGGCGCTGGTGACCTATCCCTTGGTTGGCGCCGGAAATACCTACCAGTGGCAGGAGCGGGCGCTTGACAACACCTTTCAGCACACGATTCTCTCCGCTTTCGGTTTGGGAGACGGCTGGCTGACAACCATTCCTTTGTTGGCGATCTTCATCGTCGCGATCTGGCTTGGAGCTCGCGCGACCGGCGCGCTGGCGGTGCGAGCTGACACGCGGCTGGCGCTCTGGTCGCTCGCTGCGTGGGCATTACTGGCGCTGGCGCTCTCACGGCTGCTCGGCGAGCGAGCCTCCTACGGCAGTAACCCGGAGGCTGTAAACCACGCTGGGCTGCCTGTAGCGGTTGTGATCTTGGCGCTGCTGGCAAGCGCTGTAGCTCTGCTGCTAGCGCGGCGGGCCGAGCGGCTTAGCGCCGATCGGGGGCAAGGCGAGGATCAAGAGCGGTCCGCGCCGCTCGCTGCTGACGCCTGAAAGCGGCAGTAGCCGCTCCGCAGCCGCGACCAGTTTTGCGCCGCCAGGAAGTTGGTCGTTGATCACGATCGTCGCGACCCCGCGCGAGCGCAGCTGATCGAGCGCTTGCACGCTGCTTAGCCCGTCCGCGGCGCGCAGCGTGGCGGCGAAGTAGCGCGGCTGGAAGCCGGTGCGGCCGTTGAGCATCTTCGGGAAGCCGTCGGTTGACCAGAGCAGGTAGCGGCGGTTGTCGGGCGCCGCGGCCGGAAGCTCAAGCAGCGGTTGGCGCAGGCCGGCCAGTGAGGCTGGCGCAGCTGGGACTCGCGGATGGGGGTAGACCAGGCCGCTGCCCTCAGTCAGGATGATCAGCGTCAAAAGTGCGCCGCTGGCGGCGGCCAGCATCTGATTCTTTGAGCGCACCGCGATTGCCGCCGCGACGCGCGCCGCGCCGCCCGCTGCCAGCAGCGCCAGTAGCAACGAGGTGATCGTCTGCAATCTCCCGGGGACGCGAATTCCCTGCCACCCGGGCAGCGCCTCAAAGAGCCAGCGGTAGGGGAGCCAGCCGCCGATCCCTTCGGCAGCGAAGCCGAGCGAGAGGATCGCGCAGAGCAGCGCAGCAACGCCAAGGCCGATTCGCAGCCCCCTCGGATAGCCGCGCCAGCTCAGGCCGATGATCGCCAGCAGCATGATCGCCAAACCGGGGAAGAGCGTCTTCTCAGCGACGGCGTCCATTCCCGCGCGAACCGGCGCCGTAATCGAGCCCCAGATTAGGTTCGTCTCGGGAGCTGCGATGAAGGCCTTCAGCGGCGGCGAGTAGTAGCTGACGAGGTTGGCTGAACGCTCCGCCTCGGGGTAGGAGTCGAGCACACGAAGGTAGGGGCGCGAGAGCACGAACGCGGTCGCGGCCATCAGCAAGCCACCGGCCAGCGTTGCGATCACGACCGGTCGCGCCGGCGCGGGCCTGCCGGCGCGCCACCAGATCACTGCAGCGATCAGCGCCAGCAGCGCGAGCAGGTAAACCAGCGGCAGTCCGAGCGAGAAGCCAAGCGAGAGCTGCCAAGCGGCCACCGCCCAGCCGCCGATGATCAGCGCGCCGGATTGGCGCCGGTAGCCGCGCAGCAGCAATGCTAGAGCGATTGGTATGCCGCCGCTCGAGATCACATGCAGGTGGCCGCCTTGCTCAAGCCGCCAAGGCGCGTAAGCGAATGCCGCGCCGGCGATCAGCGCGGCCCAAGGCGGCGCGCCAAGTTCACGAGCCAGCAGGTAGGCGCCAAAGAAGCAGAGCGCGAAGGCAAAGAGGAAGAGCAGGCCGTAGCGTGCGACCGCAGCCTCGGGGCCGGAACCGATCATTCCCGCGGGTGTGTACCCAATTAGCGCGTCGGAGAAAGCGAGCGTGTCGTGCAGCGGCCAGAACTGGTTGCTCTGGAAGAAGCTGAGCGGCTGGGTCAGCAGCGCGTGGCCGTCCCAGGCGATCTGCCAAGCCTGCGCCAGCGGGTCGCCAAGGTCAAGTGGAATCTCGCTGCCAAGATTCAAGATCAGCGGCCAGAATTGAATTGTCGAGACTAGGGCAGCCACCAGCGCGACGAAAAACAGTTCGCGGCCGCTGAGCCGAGGGGATCGTTGCCACCAGTCGGCGATCATCGCTTGCCGAGGTTACAGAGCGCAGCGTTCCCATAATTGACGAGCACGATTGAAAAAAACCCAATAGGCTCGGCACCGATGATCTTCGCTGTTGGAGTTGACCACGCCGGAGCACCGCTCCATGACGTCGCTACCTCGACGCTGGTTGAGCTCGGCCATGAGGTAATCGACCTTGGCCAGTGTGACGACTACCCCGATATGGCGCTGAAAATGGGAAAGGCAATCGATTCCGGCGAGGCTGAGCGCGGCGTTCTCGCCTGCGGCTCCGGCGCCGGTATTGCCGTTGCAGCCTCGAAGCTGCCCGGGATTCGCGCGCAGACGATTCACGACACCTACACCGCCCACCAAGCCGTCGAGCACGACGCCGTAAATGTGCTTTGCATCGGCGGCCGCGTGATCGGCAGTGAGGTCGCACGCGAGCTGGTCCGCACCTTCGCCCAGGCCGAAGTAAGCGATGAGCCGCGCCACCTGCGCCGCCGCGCGAAGGTGGAACTGATGGAACTTGAAGGATTAGATGCCAACCTCGAAGGAGATAGCTAATGCAGATTGGAATGATCGGCCTCGGCCGGATGGGCGCCAACATGGTCGAGCGACTGATGCTCGACGGGCATGACTGTGTTGTCTTTGACCCCAACCAGGACGCCGTTGACGCGCTCGTCGCGAAGGGTGCCACCGGCGCCGAATCAGCCGCCGATATGGCCTCAAAGCTCAGCGCCCCGCGCGCAATTTGGCTGATGGTTCCGGCCGGGATCGTTGATCCGGTGCTGAAGGAAGCCGTCGATGCGCTCGAGAAGGGCGACCTCGTAATCGACGGTGGCAACAGCTATTACATTGACGACCGTCGTCGCGCAGCTAAGCTCAAAGAGAAGGGTCTCCACTACGTTGACTGCGGCGTCAGCGGCGGTGTATGGGGCCTGACCGAGGGCTACGGTCTGATGGCAGGCGGCACCGATGAGGCGATCGCGATGATCGCTCCGGTTCTGCAGTCGCTCGCCCCAGGCGTTGACTCAGCGCCGCGCACGCCCGGCCGCACCGGCGATCCAACCCCGGCCGAAGAGGGTTGGCTCCACTGCGGCCCTTCGGGCGCAGGCCACTTCACGACGATGGTCCACAACGGCATCGAGTACGGCCTGAGGGCCGCTTGCGCCGAGGGCCTCCACATTCTCAGGCACGCCAACGTTGGCAGCGGCACGCAAGAAGTTGATGCTGAAACGACTCCGCTGCGTAACCCGGAGAACTACCAGTACGACCTCAACCTGCCGGACATCGCCGAGGTTTGGCGCCGCGGCACCGTGATCCGCAGCTGGCTGCTTGACCTAATCGCCGACGCGCTCGCCGCCGACCATGACCTCAGCGGCTTTGCTGGCCGCGTCTCCGACTCCGGCGAAGGCCGTTGGACCGCCTTGGCAGCGATCGACACCGGCACGCCGGCCCCGGTTCTGACGACGGCGCTCTACGAGCGCTTCACCAGCCGCGGCGAAGCCGATTACGCCGATCGTCTGCTTTCGGCGATGCGCAACGAGTTCGGTGGCCACGATGAGAAGCCAGCAGGGAGCAAGTAGTGGCTAAGCCAAAGAAGGGCGACGCGCTGGTGATTTTCGGAGCGACCGGCGACCTTGCGTTTAAGCAGATCTTCCCTGCGCTGCAGCGGATGATCATCGACGGTGAGCTCGACGTGCCGGTTGTAGGCGTGGCCCGCGAAGGCGGCCACGTTGTGCAGCTTCGTGAGCGCGCCAAGGCCAGCCTGGAAGCCAGCGCCGACGGCCTCGACAAGGCGGCCTTCAAGAAGCTCAGCTCGCTGCTGCGATATGCGGGTGGCGATTACGCCGACCACAACACCTTCGTTGAGCTGCAGGAAGAGCTGAAAGACTGCAAGCGGCCGGTTCACTACCTCGCGATCCCGCCGGCGCTGTTCGGGCCGGTCGTTGGCCACCTCGGCGACGCTGGGCTCGCCGAGCAGGGCCGTGTCGTCGTTGAGAAGCCGTTCGGTCACGACCTCGCTTCGGCCGTGAAGCTCAACGATCAGCTGCATTCGGTCTTCCCGGAGGACCGGATCTTCCGCATCGACCACTTCCTTGGCAAGACGCCGGTTGAGAACATTCTCTTCTTCCGCTTTGCCAACGCCTTCCTTGAGCCGGTCTGGAACCGCGACCATGTTCGCCAGATTCAGATCACGATGGCCGAGGACTTTGACGTCGCCGACCGCGGCTCGTTCTACGACGCTGTTGGCACGATCCGCGACGTAATCGAGAACCACCTCTTTCAGGTCTTAACGTTGGTCGCGATGGATCCGTTCAGCGGCCACGGCGACTCGGCATTGCGTGAGGAGAAGGCGCGCTTCCTGCGCGGCGTTCGCACGCTCAAGCCGAAGGACATTGTCCGCGGCCAGTACAGCGGCTACCGCAAGACGAAGGGCGTAGCCGCGAACTCGAAGACCGAGACCTACACGGCGATGAAACTGCGCATCGACACTTGGCGCTGGGCCGACGTGCCGATTCTGATCCGCGCCGGCAAGTGCCTTCCGGTGACGGCGACCGAGATCGTCATCGAGCTGAAGACGCCGCCGGAGAAGCTCTTCCCCAAAGACCACCCGCGCGGCAACCGGATGCGCTTCCAGATCAACCCGCAGGTGATCGTCTCGATCGAGGTTCAGTCGCGCAAGCCGACCGTTGACAGCTTTGAGGTTGAGGACATTGAGCTGGCAGCGGTGCGTCAGGAAGCGCACCAGATTCCGCCCTACCAGCGGCTTCTGTCGGCGGCGCTCGAAGGTGATCACGACCTCTTCGCAACGCAGGGAACGATCGATGAGGCTTGGCGGATAGTTGACCCAATCCTCGGCAATGCAACGCCGATTTATCCTTACCGGCGCGGCTCATGGGGCCCGAAAGAGGCAGACCGTCTGGCCCCGGCCTCCGGCTGGATCGCGCCGCACATCCACGACGAACCGTCCAAATAAACGCAGCTAAGGAGCATTAAGCGATGAAAGCGACACAGGCCCTCCACGAAGCGGGCCAGAGCCTCTGGCTCGACAACATCACACGGACGCTGCTCGACGAGGGCACGCTGGCGAAGTACATCGCCGAGCTGAGTGTCACCGGGCTGACCTCAAACCCGACGATCTTCGAGAAGGCGATCACCGACGGCGACAGCTACGACGAGCAGGTTCACAGCTTCCACGGCAGCGAGATGACCGATGAGCAGGTCTTCTTCGAGGCTGCGATCGCCGACCTCCAGCGCGCCGCCGACCTCTTCGGCGAGATTCACACGCGGACCGACAACCTCGATGGCTTCGTTTCGCTTGAGGTTTCGCCTGAGCTGGCCTACGACACTGACGCAACGGTTGCCCAGGCCAAGGAGCTCCACACCAAGGTTTATCGCTCCAACGTTTTCATCAAGATTCCCGGCACGCCTGAGGGGCTGCCGGCGATCAGCGCCGCAATCCACGCCGGCATTCCAGTCAACGTGACGCTGCTCTTCGACAGCGCCCACGCACTGGCCGCAGCAGATGCCTACTACACCGGTCTGGAGCGCCGCGTCGCCGATGGCCTCTCGCCAAACATTCAGTCGGTCGCATCGCTCTTCATGAGCCGCTGGGACGTTGCCGTTGCCGACCAGGTGCCAGCCAACCTGAAAGACAAGCTCGGCCTCGCAATCGGCGGCCGCGCCTACCGCGACTACCGCGACCTGCTTGCATCAGAGCGCGTTCAGGCGCTGATGAACGAAGGCGCACGGCCGCAGCGGCTGCTTTGGGCCAGCACCGGCACGAAGGATCCAGACGCCTCCGACGTGCTTTACATCGCAGGGCTCGCCGCCCCGTACACCGTCAACACGATGCCCGAGCAGACGCTGCTCGATTACGGCGACCACGGCCCAACGCCGGTCGTCGTGATCGACCCCGACGGCGGCGACTGCGAGCAGGTTCTCAGCGAGTTTGAGGCTGCTGGCGTTGACTTGGACGCGCTCGCGGCGAAGCTGCAGAGCGACGGTGCAAGCTCTTTTGTCAACTCGTGGACGACGCTGATCGAAGCGATCAAAACCAAGCGCTCAGACCTCGCAGGAGCGTAGCCGCGATGGAGATCAAGCAGACACGCCTCGACGAGCTGCCCTCGTGGGCGGCGCTTAAAGCAAACGCCGCTGAACTCAAAGGCCAGAGCCTAGCCTCGATGTTTGCAGCCGACGACAGCCGCGCCGACGAAATGTCGGTCGACTTTGACGGCTACCACTACGACTATTCAAAGCAGCTCGCCAGCCCCGAGACGATCAAGCTGCTGATCGCCTGCGCCCGTGAGGCAGGGATCGAAGAGCGGATCAAGGCGATGTTTGCCGGCGAGGCGATCAACGTCTCCGAGGACCGCTCGGTGCTGCACCTAGCGCTGCGCGCGCCGAAGGGCGACGAGATCATCGTTGACGGCGTCAACGTCGTCGATCAGGTCCACGAGGTGCTTGACCGGATGGGCGACTTCACCGACAAAATTCGCTCCGGTGAGTGGAAGGGCGCGACCGGCAAGC
>SXGR01005970.1_pt1 | contig 12615 bp, 12 predicted proteins | sample 3174711 | NCBI WGS metagenome assembly SXGR01 (sample SAMN11356860, study PRJNA531348) | freshwater metagenome | isolation source: freshwater sample F1-60 | place: China: Fuxian Lake, Yuxi | collected 2017-12-25
GAGCACAGTGGGAAAGCACGGAGATGAAGGCAAGATTGGCAAGTACGTGAAGAATCAAGGCAACGAATATCAACAATTACATTCAGAGCCGCAGCTCGGGTTGTTCTGAATACCCCGCCCCTTGGGGCGGGGATTTTTATTTCACGGCGGCGGTGCCGGGCACCACCAGAAGATCGAGCGCGACCGCGCCGCCTCGCAGCGGCCGCACCAGCAGCGGGTTCAGGTCTACTTCCATGACCCAGGTTTCCTCGTGGAAAAGCCGCGCCAGCCGGCTGATCACACCAATGGCGGCTTCCAGGTCATGCGCGGGCTTGCCGCGCGCGCCGGCAAACAGCGGCGCGACACGCAGGCTTAGCAAAGCCGCGCGAATCTCGTCATCGGTCGCGGGCAGGCCCAGAAAACGCACGTCGTCCAATATCTCGGCCCAGATACCCCCGGCGCCGACCATGGCAACCCGGCCGACCTCCGGGTCCACCGAGCAGCCGACGATCAGTTCCAGCCCGTCGGAGATCTGGGGCTGAACTGCATAACCTTCGATACGCGCCTGCGGTGCGCGTTGGGCCACGGTTGCCCGCATGGTCATCCAGGCGCGCTCCAGCGCGGCGGCGTCCGCCAGGTCCAGCGCCACGCCTCCGGCCTCACTCTTATGCGGCAGATCGGGCGACACCACCTTCAAAACCACCGGATAACCGGTGGACGCGGCAAAGGCCTGCGCCTCCTGCAACGTCTGGCAGGTACGCTCGGGTACGAGCGGAACCTGCGCGCGGCTCAGAAAGGCGGTTGCGGATTGTTCGACGCCCTTGCCGCCGTCAACACCGGTTATTGGCAACCGATGTACGGTCAGGCGTGGCCGCAACGAATTGCGGCGCCGGCCCAGAGCAGCGACTACGCGCTCGGCCGTAGGCAGCACGACCACACCGGCCGCCGTCAGGCGCTGGCGGGGTTCACGCGCCAACTGGTCGGATGAGGACAGGAAAGAAACCGCAACGTGTTTACCCACGCCCGCAGCCCTTCGGCCCAATGTCTCCAGCCAAGGCAGCAAGGCCAGGTAGTCGTGTGCCAGGCTGGTGAGAATCAGCAGCAGAGTGCCGATGGACGGGTCGGCCAGTACGGCGTCGGCGCATTTGACGTAACCGCGCTCATCCGTGAACAGCGCGGTGTCGACGGGGTTGGCAACCGCCATCTGTGACGGCAATATGGCGCGAAGGCTGGCCTGCGTTTCACCCGAAAACGCTGGAAGCGGCAGGTCGCATTCGGCCGCGGCGTCCGAGATCAGCACGCCCAGGCCGCCCGAAATGGTGAGCACGCCCAGGCCCGAGGCGGCGTCCTTCAATGGATCGCCCGCCACGTCGAAGGCCAGTGCCAGGTCGAGCAGGTCGTCCAGCGAATCGATCTCAATCAGGCCGGCCTGTCGCGCCACGTCACGCCAGACCTTCCAGGCCCCGGCCAACTTGCCGGTATGGGAGATGGAAGCGGCGCGTCCCAGCTGGGACCGTCCGGCCCGCAGTACCGCAATCGACTTGCCGGCCGCCTGAGCGCGCCGCGCCAGCGGTAGCAACTGGTCTCCATGCTTCAGGCCCTCGACGAACAACACGATCAGTTTGACCGTGTCGTCGCGGATGAAATGCTCCACCAGGTCCAGCACGCCCAGGTCTGCTTCATTGCCAGTGGAGACCCAGGTTGCCAGTCCCAGATCCAGGTCGTTGAAACTTTGCAGCAGCGAGTTGCCCAGCGCGCCCGACTGCGTAAGCAACGCGATTGAGCCCGGCCGCGGCATGCGGTCCTTGAGTACGGTGGAGAAGGTGGCGGTGACGCCGTAGCGCGGATTCAGAAGGCCGACGCAATTGGGGCCCACCAGGCGAATTCCGGTACGCTTACAAATATCCACAAGGCGCTGCTGTTCCTCAGGCGCGCCGGCTTCGGCGAACCCGCCCGCGATGGAGATGGCAAACGGGATACCGTGTTCGCCGCAGGCCTGCAGACTGTCGGCGACGCCACTGGCGGGCAACAGGATCAGTGCCAGATCGATGCCATCGGGCAAATTGGTCACCGATGCGTAACAACGCACACCGCCGATCTCGGTGTGTTTAGGATTTACCGGGCATACACCGCCGTCAAAGCCGAAATTGCGAAGATACGCCTGGGGGCGGCCGGCCAGTTTCGAGCTGTCGGGCGAGGCGCCGATCAGTGCTATCGCGCGCGGGTGCAGCAGGCGCGACAACCCGCCGATATCCGCGCGGACCGCAAACGCAGACACCGCGGATTTCTCAGTAGCTGCAACGCTCATGCAGCGCGTCCCTTGTTCTTCGCGGCCTTGGGTTGGGAAGCCTTGCCAGCCGAACCAGATCTGGCTGTCTTGGTTTTCGCCACCAAGGCCGGCAGGCCCTGCTCACCCGCTTCGTTGACGGCTTCGCCGCGCTCGATCTTGGCTGCGTAGTCGCACAGCCGCCACCCGGCTTGGCCCCAGGTGGTGATCCCGCAGACCGCCATGGTCTGCATCAGCGCTTCGGCCAATTGTGGAACCGTCAGACCCTCGCGCATGGCGGCATGCAGGTGGTTCTTGGCACCCGACAGGTTGCCGGTGACCACATCCAGCAATACATACACCAGTTCCTTGGTGCGCATGTCCAGGGCGTCCTCGGGCGGGCGGCGCATCAGGTATCTCCGAGTGCGCGTGTAGCCCAACAGCGCCTCGGGTGCATAGTCGCGCATGGCGCGTATCGGCTCGGGACTGTTCCCGAGCGTACCCATGTAGTGGTCAAGCGCTTCCTGAAGTTCCTTGCTGTGTTTTGCCATTTTGTTACCAAGCCTTTTCTAGTAGGGAAAGAATGGGAGCGTCCGTTTCGGTACGCCGTGGATTGAAAAAATTGCCGCGGTCCAGCAGCGTGTCGGCCGCAATGGCCGGCAACAAGGCTTTATCGAGGCCGGTGTCGCGCAGCCGGGTTGGCACCTTGGCTGCGATCTGCAAGGCGCGTACGGCTTCGATACCGGCCAGCGCCATGTCGCGTTCACTGCCGCGCGCTTCGCAGCCCATAGCCTGCGCCATCAGGGCCAAGGCGGGCGTAGCGTCGTCCAGGTTGTAGGCCAGCGCGTGCGGTAGCATGATGGAATTGGCTACGCCGTGCGGAAGGTTGCCGCGCGCGCCCAGGCAGTGACAAACCGCATGGTGGATGCCCACGCGAGCATTGGAAATGACCATTCCTGAAAGATGCGCGGCCATCAGCACACCGGCCCTTGCATCCACTGAATCCGGTACACGTACCATCTCCGGCAGCCAGCGCCCGAACAGGCGTATGCCCTGTAGGGCCAGGCCCTCGGACACCTGGTTCCGAAGGCGCGAATACAGACCTTCGGCGCAGTGCGCGAAGCCGTTCATGGCCGAACTGGCCACCACCGCCACCGGCACGCTGCAATTGGCCTGCGGGTCCAGCACGATCAGGCGGCTGGCGAGCTTGACGTCCCAGAACAGCAACTTGCGGCCCTGCTGGTCGCGCAGGCCGAGGCCGGGTGTCACTTCCGCGGCTGAGGCGGTGGTGGGCACCGAGATCACGGGTATCTTGGGACTGGGCAAGGGTTTGGGGAAGAACTGGTCGGGCGGCATGAAGCGCGACGCGTGTTCTTCTATCTTTCCGCCCTCGGCCAGCAGAATGGCGATGCCTTTGGCAGTGTCGGACGCGCTGCCTCCGCCTATGGCCACGATGCCGTCGATGCGTAATTCACGGGCGATGGCAGCGGCCTCGGTCACTAGCACCGTGGACGAATGCTCGACAACCTTTTCAAACAGGCCCACCACCAGGCTGCCCAGGCTCTTGTTGCCACGCTCGTACAAGGCGCTGCGGCGCGTCGAGCCGCCGCACACCACCAGCACGCGGGTGCAGCCCAGGGCCGCCACTTCGCGCCCCAGGTCGTCGATCGCGCCAGGCCGCTGCACGACGCGTGCGTAGGTGTTCTGGTATTCCATATTCATCGGTGTCTGCATAGATTTCTTCTCACGCCATCATGGGCGCGGCGGCCCTGGAGTCTTCGGGCAATATTTCCCCGCAGGGTGCGCCTACCAGCGAAGTGCGGTGCATGATGCGGGCCTGTTCGTGGTCGTTATCCGCCACAGCCTGGTGCAGCGTTTGGCGGTTGTCCCACATCACGATATCGTTAGGGCGCCATACGTGGCGGTAGGTGAACTGCGGCTGGGTCTGGTGTGCGAACAGGAATTCGAGGATGGCGTCGCTTTCCTCCTGTTCCATGCCTACGATTTCGGTCGTGACTGCCACGCTGACATACAGCGCCTTGCGCCCGGTTTCGTCATGCACGCGCACCACCGGTTGGGCGACGCGCGGATTGGCCCTCTTCATGTCGCGCACCTTGCCCTGGTCGAGGTTCTTCAGATCCTTGGTCTTGGAAAACAGTTCGTGCACCGCCGTCAACGACTCCAGCAGTTTCTGGAATGTGGGTGACAGCCGGTCGTAGGCCATGGTCTGGTTGGCCCACATGGTGGTTCCGCCTATGTCGGGAATATGGACGCAGCGCAATATCGAACCCATGGCAGGCTTGTTGGTGAACGACAGATCCGAATGCCAGTTCCGCGCCGCGTTGCGGGTCTCGGACGGTTTGCCGCCGGAATCGCGGTTGCTGAGCAGGAATATCTCCGGGTATCCCGGCAGGCGGTAGTGCACCAGCGGGTATTCCTCAAGTGTCGCGAAGCGGGCCGAAAAGCGCAGTTGCTGCTCGGGTGTCACGTCCTGGCCGGGAAACACCAGCACCTGGTGCTCGAGCCAGGCCCGGCGGATGTTCGCAACCGTGGCGGCGTCCAGCGGCTCACGCAAGTCGACGCCCCGCACCTCGGCGCCCAAGGCATAGGACAACCGGTGCACTTCGATTCCCATGTGTTTTCCCCTGTGTTACGCGCTGAGTTGTACGGCTTGCAGCGCAACGCGGTGGGCCGGCGTGTCCATCACCCGCATGCAGGCCAGCAATGCTTCGATGCGGGGCATCACGACCTCGGCGCGTTGTCCAAGTTCCACTACCGCGCCCAAAATGGCGTCCAGTTTCATCGGCCGGTTCGTTTCCAGGTCCTGCTGCGCGTCTTGCAGGCGCAGGCCGCTGGTCCGCATCGCGTAGAGATGCGCGCCGCGTGCCAGTACGGTGACGGCGTGGCCGGCGGCCAACAGACGCGCAGTAACAAAACCACCGACCGCACCAGCTCCAACAACAAGAAAACGCATCTGGATGGCCTTGCCTACTTCGACTTCCAGCGATCCAACGTCGAAGCGTCCCAGAAGACGACCTTGCGCTGCGCCCAGTCGGCGACCATGTACAACGACACGCCAATGACGCTCAGGATGATCAGGATGGCGAACACACCTGGTGTGTCGAGCTTGAACATCAGCTGGGTCATGAGGTAACCCAGGCCGGCTTCGGCGCCCACGAACTCGGCCGCGATCGCCCCCAGCAGCGCGAGCACGATGGAGGTCTTCATGCCGGCAAAGATGTAGGGAGCGGCGCTCGGCAGCCGGACCCACCAGAACTCGGCAAAAATACCGCCCTTCAGCGAACGGATCAGCGCGATGCGGTCCGGGTCAACCGCGCGCAGGCCGACGATCACGTTGACCAGCACCGGGAAAATCGCCACGATCATGGTGATGATGATCTTGGACTCGATGCCGAAGCCGACCCAGATCATCATCAGCGGCGCCAGCGCCACCTTGGGCATGGTCTGCAAGGCCAGCAGGTAGGGGTAGAAAAGGGTTTCGAAGGTGCGCGACAACGCAATGGGCGCTCCCACCAGGATGCCAAAGCTGACGCCCAGCAGATAACCGAACACAACCTCCTTGCCGGTCACCATGAGATGCTTCTGGAAGATGTTGTTGCGGAAGCCGCCCACGAGCGACGTGAAGATATCGCTCGGTGGCGGCAGCACCATCTGCGAAACCTTGAACTGCACCACGCAGAATTCCCAGACACCGATAAGCGCAAGGAACAGCAGCCAGGGTCCGACAGCGCGAAAAATCCTGGAACCGTTCATTTGACCTCCAGTGCGTAGAGATGCGCCCGCACTTCGCGCGAATATTCGGTGAACCGTTGCGAATCCAGCGTGGCCACGTCGCGCGGCCTCGGCAGATCCACCGCGATGTCGGCGATCAAGCGGCCCGGGCGCGCGCTCATGACGATGATGCGGTCAGCCAGAAACACCGCCTCGCTGATGGAGTGGGTGACGAACAGCACGGTTTTGGGCCGCAGCATCCAGATGCGCTGCAGCTCGGCGTTCATGGACTCGCGCGTCAGCGCGTCAAGTGCACCAAAAGGCTCGTCCATTAGTAGCAGCGACGGATCGTGCACCAGCGCGCGCGCCATACCCACGCGCTGTTGCATGCCGCCCGAGAGTTCGCTCGGGTAACGGTTGGCGAAGTCCTCCAGTCCAACGATCTTGAGCAGTTCCATGCCATGGGTCGGCCAGCCGGCTCGGTTGGGCCGCTTCTGCACCTTCAACGGCAGCAGCACGTTTTCCAGTATGGTCATCCAGGGCAGCAGGGTCGCGCTCTGGAATACGAAGCCGATGTCGTCGCGCGTAGCGGCAACGCTCTCGCCCCCAATGCGCGTTTGCCCGGAACTGGCGCTCACCAGCCCTGCGAGCACCTTCAGCAGCGTCGATTTGCCACAACCGCTGGGGCCGACGATGACGCAGAACTCGCCATCGTTGACATTGAGGTTGGCCTTGTCAACCGCGACCAGACTTTCGTCGCTGCGAGTCTGGTAAACCACCGACAGGTCGGAGACGGAAATAAAAGGCTGCGCAGTCCAGACCGGCGCGGGAGGCGTGGAGCCTCCGGCCGATACAGGCACCTTCTGGGTCATGGCTGCATTCATCATTTGTACGCTTGAGGAATTAGTGAACCCGGTAACGCCCCAGCTTCTCCGGATCGATCTGAATGCCCAGACCCGCTCCTTCGGGGACAGTAAGCATTCCATCGCGCACCACCACTGGCTCGGTAAGGATGTCGGACTCGGTGTTCAGGTGGAACGTAAGTTCCGCCGGGTTGATGGCAGTAGCGCGATGCGCAGCCGCAAAATGCAGTGCCGCCACGATGCCCAGCGTGCTGTCACCCTGGCTGCCGATGACCGTCTGCACACGCCGCGCAGCGCATTGCGCAACGATATCGCGTGATACGCGGAAGCCGGTGCGCGCGGTCTTGATGCTGATAGCCTGCACTATGCCTTCGTTGATTTCGCGCGTGGCCTCCTCCGGGTTGCGACAGCTCTCGTCGCCCATCAGCGGCACCCTGGAATGGCGCGCGACGAATGCGCGACCCGGACGGTCGTCTCGGTGTACCGGCTCCTCGGCCCATTTCAGGCCAACTTCGTATCCGGCGTCGAGCACGCGCACCGCGTCGGGCCCCGACAGTCCTGAATTGCCGTCCACGTACAACAACGCATCGGGCAAGGCGCGGCGCAAGGTGTGCAGCATGGCCACGTCCTGGCGCGGATCGATGCCGACCTTGAGCTTGAAGGACGTGATGCCGTAGCGCTCGCGCACCATCAGTGCTTCCTGCGCCATGATCTCCGGCGCATCGTAACCGCAGATATAGGTGGCGCGTATCTGGGTCGTCCAAGCTCCGAGAAGCCGGTGACAAGGCTGGCCGAGAATCTGGCCGGCCAGGTCATGCAGCGCGATATCCAGCGCGCCCTTGATGGTGTTGTTGTGTTCGACCGTCGCAAAGCCGGCCCAGGCCTGCTCGATCTGCAGCGGATGCAGGCCCGTAAGCAGGGGACCAAACCACTGCTTCACAGCCGCCACCATGCTGGCCTGCGATTCTCCGTAAAAGAACGGACGCGAAGGCGCCTCGGCACGCCCGACCAGCCCTTCATTCGTGTGGATCTCGACCAATACGTGTTCGGTCACCACTAGTCGGCCATTGGCAAAACGCACTGGCTTTTTCAGCGGAAGACTGAAAGGAGCGCAGTCTATACGGGTGACCTTCATGTGTGTTCTTGCTGGAATCCACTATGAATGTCAGTGAACGGTGTGGGCCTTGATCATTGCATCATCGAGCGTCAGGCCCAATCCCGGACGGGAAGGCGGACTGGCCATACCGCCCTGGATAACCAGGGACTCGTTGAACAGTTTCGGCCACCAAGGCACCACTTCGAGCGTGAGAGCGTTCGGCACACCGCACATCAGATGCACACCGATTTCGCCATATACGTGCGAGGCCATCGGGATACGATGGATTTCGGCCATCGCAGCGATTTTTCGCCAGCCGGTAATGCCACCGACACGCTGCAGATTGGGCATCAGGACATCGGCGGCTCCGATCTGCAACAGGCGCGCCGATTCGGCAACACCGAAGTTGGTTTCACCAGTGGCAATGTTCATCGGCACGGCGCGCCTGACTTCGGCGCAGCCCTCTATATCCTGCGCATTCACAGGCTCTTCCAGCCACCACAGGTCGTACGGCGCCAGAGCATGCGCGACACGTATGGCTTCCTTCGGCGACCACTGCTGGGTGCCGTCCGCCATCAGCTTGAAGGAAGGGCCTACCGCTTCGCGCACGGCACGCACACGTTCCCCATCCTGTGCCAGACTGGCGCCAATCTTGAATTTGTAGGCGGGGTAACCGAGTTCCGCAAAACCGCCAGCTTCCGCGGCCAGTTCGCTCACGGTTAACTGCAAAGAGCCGTTGCTGCCATATACGGGAATCGCATCACGCGCGCCGCCCAACATGTCGGCCACAGGCCGTCCGCACGCCTGTCCGGCAATGTCCCACAACGCGATGTCGATGGCTGACAGTGCGGACAATGTGGGGCCGCTGGCGCCGACCAGCGCCAGCGCGCGCGTCATGAGGGCCCAGAGCCGCTCGGTCTTATTGGCATCCTCGCCGACGATTAGGGCGCACAGGCTTTTGGCGCTGGCGAGCACTGGCGTGAGATCGGCGGGGCCAAATGCAAACGCATAACCACAACCCAGCAAGCCATTGCCAGCGCGAATTCGGACCAACAGAATATCGACCGTGTCTATGAGGCGAATGGCTGCACGGAAAGGTGGGGTCAGCGGGAATGCAAGGGCGGTCAACTCGAAGGACTCAATGGGCACCGGCGAGACGAAAGGGCTCGCGCCATCAGCGCGTTCCCGCCGGCCGGCTCCCCCTTCCAAACCCATGCCCTGCACCACTCAGCCCTTGTACTCGCGCGCCATCTTGCGGATGGCGGCCACGTCAAACTTGTTCATGTCGGCGATCAGGTCGTTGGTGTACAGGCTCTTGGCCACGACGGCTTTGTCCACGTCTCCGATCTTCTTGAGCATATCCAGATAGGTCTCGACGTCGATCTTGTCCATGTAGCCCCATTTGTCGCGCTTCACGGCCATATTGTCGATTCGCATGTTGTTGATGCGCGCGAGTATCGACCGCCGGCCGTAGGCGATGGCCACCGTATCGCTGACGCCGGTCGTCTTCTGCTCCGGATGGACCTTGAAATGAATACGCGCTGCGGCGTCAGGGTTCTCGAGCGCAAACACGGTTGCCTTGGCATGGCCACGGCCCAACTTGACCAGCAGGTCGCGCTTGGATTTCAAGGTATCTGTCTTGGCGCAGAGCGCAGTCTGGAAACTGATCTTGTCGGAAAGCGGCGAGGTCAGGATGCGCAGCTTGTAGAGCTCGGGGTTGACGTTTTCGATTGCCGCGTACACGCTGTCGTACATCGCCAGGGCATCGACCTGCTTGGTCACCCACAGGGCCGCGGCAGCCTGCGCGCCATAACCCACGTCGATGAAGGTGACACCGTTGTTCGGATCCACCCCCGCGTCCTCCAGCACCGCCCTAACGATCGGGATGGTGGCGGTAGCCTGACCGATCACGCCGAGCTTTTTCCCTTTCAGATCAGCCAGCGTCTTGATCGGGCTGTCGGCAGGAACGGCCGGCATCTGGAAGTTCTGCGTGATCATGTTGTAGAACGCCTGCATCTGCGCGCCCTTGGACACCGGCACCATCAGACCTACGGATGTACCCGCATGCACCACATCGGCTTGGCCGGTCACCACCAGTTGCGCGCCCAGCGCCGAGCCACGCGTGTATTTCATCTCAACATCCAAGCCTTCCTCGGCCCAGAACCCCAGCTCGAACGGAATCGATGTCTGCGTTGCCGTGCCCGCCTCGGCGGTGGCGGACGATACGACCAGGGTGAGTTTTTGGCGCGCCTGCCCAAATGCAAGGCGGGGTATGCCGATGGCTGATGCGGCACCTGCGACGACGCCCGCTGCAAGAATTCTTCTACGCAAAGTGGATGGGATCAATTTTGCTCCTTTTAAATGCAGTTTCTACAACTGAAACATAGTTTCTATACTCTGAGTATATTCGCCACCATGCGAATGTCAACGACCGCAATCAAATTTAGTGGCGCTATCCGCAACCAAAACCGAGCTCTCAGCGCCATCACACTGGGTAAACGAGATTGACATTGAAAACACTGGCACTATACTTTTTTATAGAGAAACTAGATTTCTTATAAACTGGGCAGTACTAAGGATGGTCTGAAAAACCCGTTCATAAGAGCACTATCGGGCCATTAATTTTCAAATATTGGGATTCCCAAGAAATCCCGCGAGATTTCGACACTTTTCCGTCCATTTCAGGCTGTTTTCACCCGTTTTCACGGATGCCCCCGGTTTGCAGGCGCACTTATGCCTGCAGGTCCATCAACTTGCCGCGCACCATCCACAAATTAGACAACGCGAACAAGGTAAATAGTTGCTGCGTGTTCTTCTTGAGCCCACGGTAGCGCACCTTCACGAAACCGAACTGGCGCTTGATCACCCGAAACGAATGCTCCACTTGCGTACCTGTGGCGTGCGCCAGCAGAGCGCCGGCCAGATGCGCCGGGCCACCGGTTCCGGCGGACGAATACGACACATTGCTGGTGTGCGCCAGCTTGATCAAGTCCTGCAGCGAATTTACGGGTGAATCGGGCGGTACCACCAGCACGGTCGGCAACACGGCAGTGTGCGACACCGCCACGAAATCCTTCAGCGGATCAGGCTTGGGCTTGTTCAGCAGGATGGGGTTGACGATGAAGGTCGATGCGGTTGATAGCAAGGTGTAGCCGTCCGGTTCAGCCTGTGCCACCGCGTCGGTGGCGATCTGGCCACTGGCGCCGGCGCGATTTTCCACCACCACCACGCTTTGGCCGATTGCGCTTGACATATCCTGCGCCAGCACGCGCGTGTAGGTGTCGAGCGGGCCACCGGCCGCGAAACCGATCAGCAGTTTGATCGGCTTGGTAGGGTAGGCGGCCTGGCTCCAGGCGCTGGTGGCGCAAATGCTGGCGATAGCAGCGGTGACAAGGGTTCGGCGGGAGAGCGTCATGGTGTGCTCACTTTTCAGGATTGATATCACAGAATTGCGATGGCGTTGGCGGGCGACCCGACGCCGCCGGTGATATTCATCGGTTTGCAACTCACCATGCATTCGTACACACCGGTTGCGGCGCAGTCCGCAGCCAATGCCTCAAGGTCCCACAACTCGCCTATGCAAAGGCCCATCAAGGCGATCAGGGTGGGATGCATCAGCCCGGCGTGGATGGGGTCGGCGCCGTCGGCTTTATCGCGCATCGACACGAAAGGAGATTGTGCCACTGAAGGAATCGCCTCAAAGCCGGCGTTGTCGGACGCACCTACCGAGATCCGGTGGTCCCAGAGCCACGCCACGGTTTCGCGCGCCTGCAGCAAACCCGTGCTCTTCAACGCTGTCGGTAGCAGGACGCGTTCGGCATCCGTCATCTCGTTGAAGTAGCAGGCCAGCCAGCCAGTGCGCATCAGAAGGATGTCGCCGGGCATGAAGCGTACGCCCTGGGCCGCCGCCACCTCGTCAAGCAGGCTGACCGGGAACGCCTCGCCGGCACGATGGTCCAGTGTGCGCCCGCGTTGCGACAGATAACGCTCGATGTCGATCAACACGCCGCGGCCCACGATGCCGCGCTCGGCATAGCGGTTGACTCCCAGGGTGGGCGAGCCGGGCGCCACGTCTTCGTCGCGCACGCCGTTGTAGAAACCATGGTCGCCATGCCGGAAGTGCCGCAGGCTGTCTACCTGGGTAGTGCCCTGCGGGTAGAAGTGGTCGATGTAGTCGTCACGGTGGTTCGGGCTGTTGCAGAACATGGTGTGGCGCGGCTTGTGCCGGTGTCGCGCCACTGGTGGATTGAAGGCGTCCAGGGATTTATCGAGGTTGAAGCAGACGCCGCGCTTGACCAGTTGCGCCGCGTACCGCGTGCATTCCGGGGTGATGAAGTTGACCATGCCGACTTCGTCGTCTTTACCGAAAAGCCCCCAAGAAGAGCCGGGCGGAGCATCGCTGCGTTGCAGCAGCTCGCTGTACAGGGGAAATGCCTTTTGCGCAGAGTAGGAAGCAAGCATGTTTGTTCCTCAGATCGTTGGAGAACGTTTCCTGTTCGAGTATTTTCCAATCCAGGTATGAGCCTGAAGGGGCTGGAGTTTAGATAACTTCGACGAGTGGGCTGATGTGGTTAAAAGGGGAAGTTTAAGGGCTCACTCCCCAAGCCTTTGAACAAGGCTGTCCTGGAAGTTTTGGCTTGCGGGAATTTTTTAAATCAGGCCCCTGCCAGGCCGCCGGA
>SXGR01537604.1_pt1 | contig 12615 bp, 9 predicted proteins | sample 3174711 | NCBI WGS metagenome assembly SXGR01 (sample SAMN11356860, study PRJNA531348) | freshwater metagenome | isolation source: freshwater sample F1-60 | place: China: Fuxian Lake, Yuxi | collected 2017-12-25
ACCGTGGCAGGGGTGGTAGGATAGGCATCAACTCAGTCCTTTGGGTGTGGCTTGTTTTGTTTGGCGACTAATGAGATCGCACAAACTGGACTGAGTTCCCTTCCTCCGGTGATCTACTATTCGGAACAGCTATTTAGGGCTTGCGCTTGTCCGTCTTGGGAAGCGGCGTCTTAGTGACTTCTCCATACCCCATCTTCATACGTACATTGATGCAGCAAAAGTGACCAACGAAGAAGCTCAAAGAATTTCGGATTACATAACACAGATAGCAGGTATATCTAATGCATCGACAGCGGACTGTGAACTTCATAACGGCTGGGTTCTTAAATTACCTACGGAATTCCTAATGATGCGAGGTCATGATTGGGAAACGTCTGTTCTATCGTGCATTCCGGAGTTAAATGCGATTTGCAGCAGGAATGGGGATGCAGGACTTAAGCTGGGGATCATGCAAGTTATTGAAGAATATCCTCAATTCTTGTCAACTGATATATCAAGAACTCTGTTGGCCCTTAAGTAGTGCCGTAGGGTGCAATGAAATTGAACCGCTAATTTGGTTTCTGCGGTTTTGCTCAAAAGCCGGTTTGCAAACGGTGCAATGCGCTGCGCTTATTGCACCCTACGTCTTTTCGTCAATCTGTTGGGGTGGGGCGGCTGAGCGCTGACTCATTACCAAGATCCCTGTTTTCCTCTTCAGACGGGCTGAAAAAAGCCACCTTTACTCATACCTCGCCGCTTCCCAGGCGTGTATCGCCTGTTTACGGGTCTCGCCCCAGTGATAGCCGCCGAGTTTGCCGTTTTGCTGAATGACTCTGTGGCAGGGGATCATCAAGGCGACGGGGTTGGCGCCCACCGCCAGACCCACGGCGCGGGCGGCCTTGGGATTGCCGATGGCGCTCGCCACCTGGGCGTAGCTCACCACCTTGGCGGGCGGGATCTGCAGCAGCGCCCGCCAGACGCTGATCTGAAAGTTGGTGCCGCTCACGTGCAAGGAGATGGGGCGATCCGGCGCCTTGCTACCATCGAACATGGTGTTGATGACCCCTTGGGTGCGTGATGGCGCCTCCCGCAGCTCCGCTTCGGGCCAGCTGTGGGCGAGGGCGGCCAGCGGCGCCTCTGGGGCCTTGTCATCGAGAAACGAGAAGTTGCACACCCCCCGCGGGGTCAGGGCGACGAATGCTTGACCGAAGGGGGTGTCGTGCACCCCGTGATCGATGATCAGCCCGGCCCCGCGCTGCTTGTACTCGCCCGGCGTCACCGCTTCGAGCTGCACGAAGTGATCGTAGAGCCGCGAGCCGCTGCTAAGGCCCAGGGTATCGGCCACCTCAAGCAGGGGGCGCGACTCCTGCAGCAGCGCCTTGGCCCGCTCCAGGGTCAGCACCTGCAGATAGCGTTTGGGCGTCACTCCGGCCCAGCGGCTGAACAGCCGCTGGAAGTGAAAGGGACTTAAGTGCACGTGCGCCGCTATCTCGTCCAGAGTGGGTTGGCGCTCCACCTGACTTGCGATAAAACGGATGGCATCGGCGATGCGGGCGTAATCAGACATAAGGCGCTCTCACGATAAGGTTTCGGTCGCAGGATCTTGGGGGCGACAACGTCATGTGCGACAAATTGATACCCCACCATCGGCCAGCAGGGCAATGCCGGTGGTAAAGCTGGATGCATCGCACGCGAGATAAAGGGCCGAGCGGGCGATCTCCTCCGGTTTGGCCAGCCGTTTGAGGGCATGCATATTCTGCACAAAGGCGAGGCTCTCTGGCGTATTGGCAAAAGCCCGCCCCATGGGGGTGTCGGTGCCCCCCGGCAGCAGGGCGTTGACCCGCACCCCTTGTGCACCATATTCTGCAGCCAGCACCCGGGTCAGGCCAATGAGGCCTGCCTTGCTCGCCGCATAGGCCGCCATACCGGGCAGCCCCAGGGTATGACCGACAAAGGTAGAGGTAAAAATAAGCGAGCCGCCGCCACGCGCCAGCATGGCGGGGATCTGATACTTGGCACCCACAAAGGCGCTGGTGAGGTTGGTATCCAGAATTTCCTGCCACTGCGCCAGTTCAAGCTCCTCTACGCTGCCCGGCATGCCAGTGGTACCTGCGTTGTTGAAGGCGATATCGAGCCCGCCGAAACGAGTTAGCGCGAGATCAACAAGGTCGCGGGCGTAAGTCTCGCTTTTCACATCTCCCGCCAGACTCACCGCCTGGCCCCCCTCATGGCGGATCTCCTCCACCAGCAGATCCAGCTCGGGCTGGCGGCGGGCGCCGACGACGACGCTGGCTCCTTCCCGGGCAAACAGGATGGCGCTGGCGCGGCCGATGCCGGAGCTGGCGCCGGTGATACTGGCAACCTTGTTGGACAGTAATGACATGGCAGTTCCCTCGCTGAGTGTGTTGTGCGCCAAATCAGTGGGGCACAGGGTTGGCAGTGGATTGGAACCTCAAGGGCTCGACCCCACTCGGGTTTGGCCCCCACTATGGCAACCACTCCTTGCCGGGACGACCCGAATCTTGCTCTCTTTGTTCCCAAGTCGTTTTGCTACATGTCGAAACAGGCCTTCGCGGCAACAAAAGGGGCGAACTGAGCCCCGAATTCTTTATAATGCCCCCCTTTAAAATCGCCGGACCCGGGTTCGGCGCTCGCTGATGGCTGGCTACGTCATCAGGCAGATCATCAGGATTGAGAAACGGTTATGCATACTCTGGAACAGCTGCGCGCAGGTGAACTGTGCGGTGCCCGCCATCTGAAGCTCTCTGAAAACCTCGCGGTTTTCCCCCACGAGATTTTGAGCCTGAAAGAGACGCTGGAGGTGCTGGATCTCACCGGCAACCAGCTAAGCGCGCTCCCTGACGAGCTGGCCGGGTTTGGCAAACTGCGCATTATCTTCTGCTCCGAGAACCGCTTTACCGAGCTGCCCGAGGTGCTGGGGCGCTGCCCGGCGCTCACCATGGTGGGCTTTAAGGCCAACCGGATTGCTACCGTCTCGGCCAAGGCGCTGCCCGCCGGTTTGCGCTGGCTGATCCTGACCGACAACGCGGTGGAACAGTTGCCTGATGAGCTGGGCCAGTGCGACGCCCTGCAAAAGCTGATGCTGGCGGGCAACCGCCTGCGCGAGTTGCCGACGAGCCTTGCCAATTGCCGCAATCTGGAACTGCTTCGCATCGCCGCCAACCGCATCGAACGCTTCCCCGAGTGGTTGCTCTCGCTGCCGCGCCTTTCATGGCTCGCCTACTCCGGCAACCCCTTTAGCGAAGGGGCGGAGGCGCGGGCCATCGATGATGCCCATGTCGCTCCCCTTGCTTGGGAGACGCTGGCGCTGGGCGAGCTGCTGGGGCAGGGAGCATCCGGCGTTATCCATCGCGCCACCCTTGTGGGTAATCCTGCTGATGAAGTGACTCAGGCCAGCGGCAGAGCCGATGCCAGTCAGGTGGCGGTCAAGCTGTTCAAGGGGGCGGTGACCAGCGACGGGCTGCCCCGCTGCGAGATGGCGGCATCGCTGGCGGCGGGCAGCCACCCCAACCTCATCAAGGTGATGGGCAAGGTAGCGGATCACCCCTCCGGCATTCCGGCGCTGGTAATGGAGCTGATCGACCCGGCCTTTGCTAATCTGGCCGGGCCGCCGAGCCTGGACTCCTGCACCCGGGATGTCTATCCCGAAGGGTTGCGCCTGAGTGTGCCAGATGCGCTGGCGATGGCCCACGGTATCGCTTCGGTGGCGGGCCATCTGCACCGCGCGGGCATCATGCACGGGGATCTCTACGGTCACAATATTCTGTTTACCCGCGGGTCTGACACGCCGGCTCGCGCTCTGCTGGGGGATTTTGGCGCCGCTTCCTTATATGACCGCTGCGACCGCGAGCGGGCCGTAGGACTTGAGCGTTTGGAAGTGCGCGCTTTTGGTTGTCTGCTTGAAGAGCTGTTGGCCCATTGCGATACGCAAGACTCACCGCTTGATGGGTTGCATCAGCTCAAAGCGGCCTGCCTCTCGGAACTCCCTGCCGATCGTCCCGATTTTGCTTATATCGAGCGCCAGCTGGCGGCCGCTCGCGCCACGCTGTCGTGATCTTTCTGGCGTTGGCAGGCACGTTTTGGCCTGCTAACGTCATTCCTTTTATTCATTCATCGCCATACATCCATGACGTTTTTGCATGGGGTGCTATGCCTTGTCCGTCATAAACGCAGCCAATTGCGATCATTGCGACAGCGAGGCGCACGGCAAGGGGACGCCCCGTCATTCGCCCGATAACACGCAGAGGCTGCGCGGCAAAAAGGGGAGGGCAGAGGGTTGCGCGGTGCCGGTTAAGTTGTGATATTGAGGCATCTTTAGTACAGAAGGGTAATAACGATGGAAGCTGCGTTTTGGCATCAGCGTTGGGAAGAGAACCGGATTGGCTTTCATCAGGCGGACTTCAACCACTGGCTGCAATCCTGGTGGTCAGCCCAGCAAGCGGACGAGCCGGTGCTGGTTCCCCTGTGTGGCAAGTCCCGCGACATGCTCTGGCTGAGCGCTCAGGGCCATCCGGTCGACGGTTTCGAGCTATCGAGCCTTGCTGTCAGCCAGTTCTTCAGTGAAAACCAGCTCGCCGCGACCGTGAGCGAGGTGGGCCCTTATCAGTGCCATCAGGTGGACAGCCTGCGCATTTTCCAGGGGGATTTTTTCGCCGCCCCCAGTCTGGGTCGCCGTTACCGGTTGGTCTATGATCGCGCGGCGCTGATCGCCCTGCCGACCGCGATGCGCCGCCAGTATGCGGCCCTGATCAGTTCACTGGTCGAGACCGGTGGCCAGATCCTGCTGGTGACCCTTGAATATCAGCCTGAGCAGCAGAGTCAGCCCCCCTTCTCGGTGGGTGAGATGGAGGTGCGAGCGCTGTTCGAACGGGACTTTCGTATCGAGGTGCTGGGGCGCGCCGCCGAGGTGGATCACCCGCGGGTGCTGTCGGGTCAGCTCTCCTACTTCGATGAGGTGGCCTACCGGCTGGTTCGCCGTGGCTAACGGGCCGCTAACGGGCGGCCAAAGGGTGATCTGCGCCGACAAATCGTCGGGCTGTGCGCTCTTCGCTACCTCCTTTGACGTAGATCAACGTGACTGACGGGGGGAGTGCCTAATATGAGGCTGTTTCTCAATCACTGTTGGCATTGCAAAGCGAGTATCGGGTCTTTCCCGCTTGCTGATCAGCAACTCAGTGTCTGATTTTCACGCTCATGTTCACTTTTGGCGGCTTTGGTCGCAATTGTTATGGTTTTTCCAGCCGACCCTGATGGGTCGGCTTTTTATTGTCTGCGATTTGCCGTGGGAATGGAAAAACGGGGGAGTGCGAGGCCTGATCAGGCCTCGAAGGTGGCGGCATTGAGCCGAAATGCCCGCGGGTCGTCGATAAACTGGCCGGTGATCCGCTCGTCATGTTCGTGCCCCTGACCATAGCTGCAGAGGATCAGCCGATCGGAGGTGCGCGAACGCAGCTGGGTGATAAAGCGCACCAGATCGGCGCGACTCAACTTGCCCACCTCATCGCAGACCCGTTCCCGCTGATCGAACCCCAGGTCCTTGTTGCCAATACTGACCCACAACCGCTGGCCGCGACTGCGCAGGTTGGCATCCCGCTCGCTCAGCTGGGCTTGCAGCCCCGCCTTGCTCTCTTGCCACTGCTGCTCGGTGAATTCGAGCATGGCGAGCGGGAAGAGGTCGATAAACTCCTCCACTGCATCGAGCAGGATCTGCGGCCCTGCCACCGGCGACTGGATATAGAAGATCAGGCCCGGGTGGCGATTGAGGGGCAGGTTGCCGGCACCCACCACATACCCCAGTTGCTGACGGGTGCGCAGCTCGTGGAAGAAGGTGGAGGACATAATGTGGTTCGCCAGGGTGAAGCAGGCGAGATCCCGCGCCCGGGTGGTACGGGACTGGTAGTAGACCAGCAGTGCCGAGTCTTCGTGATCGCAACCCTGCTCGCGAATAAGGGTGCCCCTGTCCTGAATGGAGATGAGCGGACGACGGGTCTCGCCGCTCGGCTTGCTGCTGGTGCCATTGATGTCGCTCAGGTGGCGCTCCATCAGGGCGGCCAGCTCCAGCGCTTCGGCGGCAGTCCAGTCGCCGTGTACCAGCGCCTCGACATGCACCTCGCCAAACAGCTGGGCCACGAAGCCGGGCATCTCCTCCAGCTCGACGGTGCGCAGGTGGCGCAGCAACTGCTCGAACGGCGGGTTGTTGGGTTGCAGCAAACTGGTGAGCTGGTTAAAGAGCTGGGAGATGGGGCGCGCCTTGGACTGGTTGTCCCAGTTGCGGATGAGCTGCTCCTTGATCTCGGCGAAGCGACCCGGATCCGGATACCCCAGGGTGCGGTTGCCGAGGATCATGTCGAGCAAGAGTGGCTGCTTGTCGGCAAAGCCGCTCAGGTTGATGGTAAAGCCCCCCTGATGGGCATAGATCTGGTAACCCAGCCCCGCCAGCTCCGCCGGATAGGTGAGGGCGTTGAGATGGTCGGCCAACAGCTCAACGGCGAGGCGCGCCATGGCGATATTGCGCGGATTTTTGACCGCATGTTCGCTGTCGATGGAGATATAGAGATTGCCCTTGGGCACGCTGAACAGGTGCTCATGGAGGTGCCAGAGGCGAAAACCGGGGCGATCGATAAGGCAGGCGGGCATGTTGGCGGCAAGCTCGGGCGTGCGCGGATCGAGCCTACTGCTGATAAAGGGGTTGGGCTTGGGTAGCGCCAGTGCCGGATCCGGTTCGCTCTGCTGCCAGCGAATTTTCTCGGCCTCGGTAATGGTCGTCACGCTGTAGGGGGTTTGATACCAGCGGGCCAGCCGATCGGTCGCTACTTCCGGCGCAGTGATGGTGATACGCAAATTGTGCGGGGTGAGCTTGGCGAGGAAGCGGCGGATCAGCCCCTCGTCATATTCGCGCATCATGTAGTCGCCGTAGAGCAGATCTTCAGGTTTGTAGCTAAAGAGGTTGAGCACCAGCCCAGACACCGTATCGAGGGGGCGGCCACGCTCCTGAAAGCGAAACGCCGACTCGAGTACGGTCCGTTTTTCGTCGTAGCGCCAGCTCTGCAACCCTTCGCGGCCAATCAGTTTCAGATAGCCAAACAGGGCGGCGAGGATGTCGTCCACATGCTCAAGGCCCAAGGGGGTCAGGCCAAAGTTGACGCCAAAATCCTTGAAGTTGGCGCCGCTAATGCCACCGCCCGCCGAGAGTTGGTTGACCCAGCCTTTCGCCTTGAGCAGAGAGAGCAGGCTGCCATCCCCCTCGTAGCCAATCAGATGGCTCAGGAAGGTGAGGGGCTTTTTGTCGTAAAACTCGTCCACATTGGGCAAGGGGAAGCAGAGCGACAGCTTGCGGGTCTCCTTGACCGGATTGATGTGGATGCGCACGCCGAGATCGTCGAGCCGGTAGAGCGGCATGGTGAGGGTCGGGGTTCCCAAATTGCGATTCAAAATGGGAGCAAAGTAGCGACAGCACCACTGCAACTGGGTATCGATGGATTCCGGCGAGATCATCACCAACGCCATGCGATCCGCGCTGTAGTGGCTTTCGTAAAAACGGATAAGGTCGGAGCGCAGATCCCGCCCCGGTAGATCGGCCAGGGTATCAAGGTTGCCCACCGAGAACTTGGAGAAGGGGTGCGCCGGGTTGACCGTCTCTTTATGCACCTGATAGCTGCGGCGCATGTCGTCCTGCAGCTTGAGGCGATACTCGGAGTCGACCGCGTTGCGCTCCTTGTCCACCCACTCCGGATCAAACGTGGGGCAGATAAAGAACTGGGAGAAGCGATCCAGCCCTGCTTCGAAGAAGCCGTTGTCGATCTCGAAGAAGAAGTTGGTGAACTCGGTGCCGGTCCAGGCGTTGTTGCTGCCGCCATGACGGCTCATAAATTGCTGGTACTCACCAGGCTTGGGGTAGGTGCAGGTGCCGAGAAACAGCATGTGCTCCAGAAAATGGGCCATTCCCTGCCGGTCGGCGGGATCGTCAAAATGGCCGGTATTGACCGCCAGAGAAGCGGCGGATTTGTCGGTGTCGGGATCACAAATCAACAAGACCCTGAGCCGGTTGGCCAGCTCCAGAAAATGGTATTGCCGATGGTCATTGGGACTGGCATATGGGCTCATTGGCGTGTGACTCACGTTGGATTTATTTGAATTTAAACATGATTATCGACCCCGCTATCCCGTCAGGCAAACCCTTTTCTGAGAGGTAGCGCAATTGTTTCCACACCCGTGGCGGGGTAAGATCCCCCGGCTATCAAAACAGGCCCGTTGGGCGAGGTTGTAATGAAGATCTATATCATGCGTCATGGCCAGGCTGGCATGAATGCGAAAACAGATGAACAGCGTCCATTGACCGAGCAGGGTATTGAAGAGTCTATCCAGATGGCCCGCTGGCTGGCGCCTCAGCTGATTGGCCCGCTGGATCGGGTGATCCACAGCAACTATCTGCGGGCACGCCAGACCTGGCAAGCCATATGCAGTGAATTACCTGACGCAGCAGCCGTTGAAGAGAGTGGCGACATTACCCCTTACGGTGATCCCGCTTTCGTGGCCAGCTACCTCACCACTTTGGCTGAACAACATGACCAGATCCTGATGGTCAGCCATCTGCCGCTGGTGGGTTATCTGGTGCAAAGCCTCTGCCCGGCCGCAGGAGCACCCATGTTCGCCACCTCGGGGATCGCCTGTATCGAGTGGCACGATGGCAAAGGAGCCTTGCTCTGGCTCGAAGGGCCGCATACAATAGGCTAAAAGTTAATAAAAAGTTATAGATTGAATTTTTTGGGAAGAGATGGGCGAGTTTTCCGGATTTTTATAAATACTTTACGGAATTAATTCGCAGAAGCTGCTGTCATACGGATACAACTGCAAGAGGTTGCAAACGATGAGAGTGTTCAAGAAGTACCTGCCACTGATGGTGGCAAAGCATGTCAAAACCTTCTTTAAAGGTCGGATTTACATCCATGGTCGGGGGCGGTTTGATTTCCAATCCGGTTTGTTGCTGATGCCGAATCCGGCGGATATTCCCCACCGCCAGACAGTCACCGAGGTCAACGAGCTGATCTCCAGACTGCACATGGATGCCGCGTGATGCGCTTCTGAACCTGTTTCTGCACTGATATGCCCGCACTTTTGCGGGCATATTTGTTTCTGGCGACTGGCGTTCACCGCGTGGCTGTTCAGGCCCACACCTTTGTTTCTCTCCCATCGCCCCCTATACTGGCCCGCTGTTGTCTCTTCGGTCTGGATCCTCTCATGCCCCTTGCCTTTCTGTTTCCCTTTTCCTGCATTGCCATCTGGGCTGGCAATGGCATCGTCAGCAAACTGGCGGTTGGTGTGTTGTCCCCGGCAGCCTTGGCCTGGTCGCGCTGGGTGGTGGCTGCGTTGGTATTAAGCCCGTTTCTGGCCCGTCGGGTATGGCGTGCGCGTGCCCGCATTCGTGTCGGTTTTTGGCAGATCGCCATGCTGGCTTCGCTGGGCATGGTGCTCAACCAGACTTTTGGGTACTACGCGGCGCAAACTCTGGGAGCCACCGAGATGGGGTTGATGATGGGACTGACGCCGCTGCTGACCGTGTTGTTCAGCATCTGGCTGCTGCGTGAGCGGCCCACCTGGGGCGCCGTGCTGGGGGCGCTGCTTTCCATCCTTGGCTTGTCTATCTTGCTGGGGCAGGGGGATCCGACCCGGCTGTTTACCCAAGGCATTCATATCGGCTCTGTCTATATGCTGATCTCGGCCGGTACTTATGCCCTTTACAGCGTGCTGCTCAAGAAGTGGGATCTGGGGCTCGACAACTGGTCGCTGCTCTACGGTCAGGTGATCTGTAGTGTGGTGATCCTGACCCCCTTCTTTTTGCTGATGGATGGCCAGTGGCCGGATGGCCGGGCCCTGTGGCTGATCCTCTATGCCGGTATCCCCACTTCGGCGCTCTCGCCCTGGCTCTGGATGCAGGGTATCGCCCTGCTCGGTGCCAACCGTACCGCCATCTTTATGAACCTGCTGCCAGTGATGACGGCTGGCCTTGCCATCACCCTGCTGGGAGAGCGGCTGACCAGCTATCACCTGATCGGGGGCGGTCTGACTCTGCTGGGGGTTTTGCTGGCTCAGTTGCTGGTGCGTCCGGTGGTGATGGGTCGTCGCCGGGAGGTGTTGGCTCCTTGTCCCGAATAGTAATCTTGCGTGAAAGCGTAGAGGGGCCAAGTGGCCTGCTTGGCCTTCAATGAAAAGCGCCTGCAGCAATGCAGGCGCTTTTTATATGATCAAGCAGTGCCAGACAGGTTACTGGGCGACCAGATAGAGGTCCCGGCTATAGACGATGTCTTGCGGGCTCTCATAGGGATAACCCTTGACGAACGGCTTGAGCAGTCGCGATTTGACGTAGAAGTAGAGCGGCGCGATAGGGGCGTCAGCCTCGATCAGTGCTTCTGCCTGCTGGTAGAGCTGATTGCGCTCGGCCGCATCCTGCGAGTCGTGGGCCTTGGCCAGCAGGGCATCGTACTCCTTGTTGAACCACTTGCCGCTGTTGGCGCTGCTGCTGGAGGTCAGGATATCGAGGAAGGTGGAGGCATCGTTATAGTCCCCGTTCCAGGAGTAGCGGCTCACCCCGAAATCCCCCTCGTTCAGTGCCGAGACCATGGTTTTCCACTCCATGTTGTTGAGGGTGGCGGTGACCCCCAGGTTGTGTTTCCACATGGAGGAGACAGCCAGCGCGATCTTTTTATGGCTCTCGTTGGTGTTGTAGAGGATATCCACGCTGAGCGGTTTGTCCGGGCCATAACCCGCTTCGGCCAACAGCGCTTTGGCCTGCTTGATCCGCTCCTCTTTGCTCTGCTGCTGACTGGCCGGTTTTTTCAGGTCAAAACCATCGACACTCGGTGGGGTCAGGCTGAAGGCGGGCAGTTGCCCTTGTCCCAGGATCTTGTCGGTGATGGTCTCCCGGTCGAGGGCCAGAGAGAGCGCCTTGCGCACTTTCGGATCATCGAACGGTTTGCGGTTCACGTTGAACACATAGTAATAGGTGGCGAGCATGGGGGCGCTGACCAGATCTTGCGGGCTCTGGCTCTTGATGTGCTTGTACTGCTCCAGCGGATAGGTGGTGTAGTGCAGTTCACCGGTGCGATAGCGGTTGTAGGCGGCGGTTTCGGAGACGATTTCCAGATAGACCACCTTGTTCAGGACGGTGTGCTGGTTGTCCCAGTAGTGGGTATTGCGCTCGGCACTCAGCCGTTCGTTGGGGGTCCACTCCTTGAGTACAAAGGCGCCGTTGGAGACGATATTGCCCGGTTTGACCCAATCCTTGCCGAATTTTTCAATGGTGGCCTTGGGGGCCGGGAACGTGGTGTAGTGGGTCAGCATCTTCAGGAAGAAGGGGACCGGATTTTTCAGGGTCACCTGCAGGGTGTGGTCATCGAGCGCCTTGATCCCCAGCGCCTCCGGGCTCTTCTTGCCCTGGATCACCTCGCCGGCATTGACCACACCGGTCAACTCGATAAACCAGGCGTAGTTGGAGGCGGTCTTGGGATCGGCCGCCCGTTGCCAGCCGTAGACATAATCGGCGGCGGTAACCGGTTCACCGTTAGACCACTTGGCCTCGGGTCTGAGCTTGAAGGTGTAGACGGTACCGGTTTTGTCAACGTCGTAGCTGACGGCGCCAGCGGGCTGAGTCTTGCCCTGGCCATCCAGTACGTAGAGTCCTTCAAACAGATCGTTGACGATCTCGCTGCCGGCACTCTCTTCCACCAGCTGGGGGTCGATGGTGGTCGGTTCGGTGCCGATATTGGTCACGTAGATTTGTTGGGCATCCGGCAGCAGCTTGGTACCGGCAGGCACCTGGGCAGCCCAGGCGGGAAGGGCAAACAGTCCGGCTACCATGCCGGCAATGAGAGTCTTGTTCATTGATAATCCTTGAGTTTTATTTGCTTCCAAAGCGAAATCAGTGTGCTGGATTGGCGATCGGATCTCAAGAGGCAATGGCTGAAGGATGAGCAGGCCCATCAGACTCCATCTTTAATGACTCAAGGCCAGTCAGCTCATGGCTTGCCACAGGTTATTGCCACGAATTAAGAGGCCGAAAGTTATCGATTGAAACCGAATAAAACGCGCCTTTTACCATAACATGAGGCGAAATAGCCTATTTAATAGGCCGCTTAATTCGCTGCAAAAACAAAAAACAGACGTTACATTAGGTTACAAATCAAGGCCGCCGGTGATCGGCATTTTTTTTGCCGATGCCTGCAAACGTTTTTAACGCCAACGGATGCGATCTAAAGGAACAAAAATGCGAAACATGATCACCATGGGTGAGTTCATCGTCAAAAAGCAGGCGGATTATCCTACCGCGACTGGCGAGCTGACCTCGTTGCTCAGCTCGATCCGCCTTGCTGCCAAGGTGGTGAACCGGGAGATCAACAAGGCGGGACTGGCGGATATCATCGGTTCCATGGGCGCTGAAAACGTACAGGGCGAGGTGCAGCAGAAGCTGGATGTTTACGCCAACGAACGCTTCAAGGCGGCGCTCGAAGCGCGCGGCGAGGTGTGTGGCATGGCCTCGGAAGAGGAAGAGGACTTCGTCGCCTTTGACTCACCGCTCTCCAAAAACTCCAAGTATGTGGTGCTGATCGACCCGCTCGATGG
>SXGR01166455.1_pt1 | contig 12611 bp, 15 predicted proteins | sample 3174711 | NCBI WGS metagenome assembly SXGR01 (sample SAMN11356860, study PRJNA531348) | freshwater metagenome | isolation source: freshwater sample F1-60 | place: China: Fuxian Lake, Yuxi | collected 2017-12-25
CTGCGCAATTTGCTGCAAATAGCCTTGATTGTTAAGGAATTGCGCTGATGATGTTTGGTTGCCGCCGGATGCCGCGTTTTGTCCGTACAGACCGGCCAACAGCTGAGCTAGGTTGCCCTGCTGCTGATTTACTTGCCCAGCCGTACCAGTAAACAGATTGCCAAGGTTTGAAGAACCAGAGCCAATAATGCTATTAAGGTCTGCCGCCTGTTGAGACGAAATACCAGATAGCGCATTGCCTGCATTGGTTCTACCACTCGCAACATTAACCCCAGTGTTGTAGAGATAATCGCCAGCAGTTTGCCCCCCTGATTGGTACAAGCTTGCCAAATTCCCGCCAAGCGCATTTGCTGCATTCATTCCCATTCCGCCAACGCTTAGGGCGCCCTCTCCTAAAGCTCGATTCACATCAGCAGATGCCATCCCTGCCTGAAGCGCTGCTTGCGCACCTTGACCGGCTAGACTGCCTTTAAGTGACGCCTCATTTCCCCTCAAGCTTCCAATCTGCCCCGCAGTTTGAACGCCAGTATTGGCAACACCAGTCAAACGATCAAGGAATGTGTTGTAGCCTTGAGCGGCACGGCCTTGCGCATCCCTTGACAGCTCAAGCAGTGCGTTGCCACCAACACCGCCAAGTGCGCGAGCGTTTTGTAAGATGGCCTTTTGTGCTTGCTCTTTCTGGTAAGCAATGTCCGGCGACTCCATAAAACTTTGCATGGCCTGCGATTGCGCATCAGCGCCGCCCAAGCCAAGATAATTGCCCAATGTGTTATAAGCGGTAACACCCTGCGGCAAGAACTGATTAAGCGCGCTAACCCCCTGATTGATTGCACCGGCAACATCAGCAGAGCCTTGATTAATTGCGCCAGATGCAGCAGAGGCAGCTTGATTTATTGAATCAAGTGCGCCCTTGCCATATTGCTGGGCTTGATTCCAGCCGCCAGCCAAAGCTTGGTTGCCGGTCATGTATTGCTGCATTAACGCATTTCGGGCTTGATCGATACCGCCCTGCATGGCACCAATTGCACTCTGAGCGCCTTGGTTTAATGCCGCCTCGCTTCCGGCTAATCCGTACTGAGGCGCGGCTGGGTTTGTTGGTGATCCGCCGATAAATGTTTGCTGTTGCATAGGCATGGCTGCGGGAGGCATAACTCCCTGAGCTTGCATTGACGCGCCTTGAGGCATTCCTCCAACTGCCACTGGTCGGTAGCCGTATGGCATTCCTGTTGCTGTTACTGCCATATTATCTACCCCGCTTATTCATTTGGCCTGCCAATAAGCTGGCAAGCGCCGGTTGAATTGTCTGGTTAACGCCGCCTTGAGCTGGAGCCTGATCAAAATTCATTTGCGGCATTTGCTGCTGAAGAAATGACAAATCAGCATTAATGGGGGTTATTTGCCCGCCCAATATCGCCGCCATCGCATTACTTGCGCCTTGATTAGCCACATTAACCTGAGCTGGTACGGCGCCGCGCAATACGTTCAAAGCCGCATTTGACGCGCTCATAGTGTTTTGCTGCATTTGCGGATAGAGTCGGTTTAAATCTTTGCGGGCAAGGTCGGTTTGCTGCTGAATAAATTGTCGCTCTTGCGCATTTTGCTGGGATTGCGCCTTTGCAGCCCCTTTGCCCTGATCACCGAAAAGCGTGTCTCTTACTTTTGACATAGCTCAGCCCTCAAAATAACCATTACACTCTGGTCAATGATTTCGCCGTTTTTTTTGTATGATCCACGACTGATTGATTCTTCAGTCATGCCCATTTTTTCACAAAACTTTTTGACGTTTGGATGTATTACTGGAACCTCGGCGAATAACCGGTTGTATCCAGTGGATAGGAAGAAATCTAGTGCCGCTCGACCTGCTTTTTCGGAGTATTCTTTTCGATATTCCGGCAGTATTTGCGCGTGGACTTGGAGCGTACAAACACCAAGCGCATGAAAGTTAAAACACCCGATTATTTTATCACCATCGTGCGCTAGTAGCCATGCCTCCCCATGCATATCAGGGCTAAATGACTCCATCGACACGCCATCTTCGGCTATATAATCCCAGAGCCTGAACATAATTGGCTTGACTATATCTGGCTCAAAAACGCGGGTTAGCTTCATTCCAAAACCCACCCTTGCTTGGTGTCACCAGCAACACTAGTCAGCATTTTTATCCACTTGATTGACCCTGTTGTGCCGGTTGCATCGATATAACTTGAGTATTGAGGCGCATCAATTACACCCTCGGGAGATCCGTCTCCAACAATCGGAATGTATCGGGTAACTGCCTGCGTCCATAACATGTACTCGATTGTCATTAACCCATTGGGCGCAATCGGTGGCTGTACCGGGCTTGGCGCAACTACTTTTTGTTGGCTCATCGTATATCCGCCGTTAAGCTAATAAATACTTTTTTGCAGTTATCAGAGCATGAGAATTTGAATATTTCAAACCTATCTACACGCCCATTCCTGCGGAAAATGGTGCGGCGCTTGGTCTGGCCAATCTTTCCTAATGATCTAACGCGGGTATCAGTGAAGACTCTACCGTCCTGACTTCTTGCCATGCCTATCTGTGGGTCGCTGCCAGATGTATCGCCAACACCAGCTTCACAAACAACTTCCAATGACGGGCAAAATATCGGCTTGTTTTGATTCACAAAAGGCTGTGTTACCCAATAAGTATTAATTGATGCGCCGTATTCCTGATATGTATCAGGTGAAAGCAATCCAATTCGACCATCCTCAGAATCACCAACATAAATGTTTCCGTAAGCCTGTACGATTGAATTAACACGCCAGCGCAGCGGGAGATTGTTTACATCTTTGGATTCTCTTTCGTGCCATTTCTTTGACACAAAATCGTACACTAGTGTTTTTGAGGGGAAACTAAACCCAGCAAAATACGCACCATCGAGTGAATACTGGAATGCGAAAGAGTTAATCGCCCCATCAAGCAATAGCTGTTCTCGGATTATCGTATCTTCGGCGTCTGTCGATATTTTCTGCACATCGCTGCCGCTAGAAACCCAAACGGCTGGCGTCTCGTTTACTCCTTGGCCAACCCACACCATATAGTCAGAAGTGGCGACAATGCAGTAAGGCAGGGCAAGACCCTTATTGATAATCAAGCCCTGAACTTTGCTAAAAGGAAATCCAGCCCCGCCAACGTTTTGTGCTGCTTCGGTTGTAATAGCGCCAAATAAATAAAGGAGACCTTTGAATGAAAGCGGGCTAACGATATCGTCCGGATCAGAATCAGCTCGCGCAAAGTCCAGCGCTGCCCATGCCATGCCATCGTCAATATCAGACTTTATGTATTTCTTCTCGTCGGTATTGCAGATGAAATAGCCATCTTTATAGACGACCTTTTTTGGGGTTCCGTTGGCGGTGAAGTTTGGATTGGTAATTTGCTGAAGTGTTGCATCGTCCCAGATATAGCCATCGCCTAATTCGTTTAGGATCATCAGCTGGGTGCCGTTATCGGCCATTGACACGCGACCATCGCCGGGAATATCACCCAATATGGTGAGGGTCATGTCAGCATTTAAGCGGACAAGCTTTTCACCTTGAACAAAGTAAGGAATGCCGCCCTTGTTGTGGGAGCCGCGACCGATAAAATTGAAGTTACCAGCAGTAGCCACTTGAGAGATCCCTTCAGTGCCAATCAGGAACCCATCAGACAACCCAACAGCCTGAGCTGGGACATAATAGCAATTAACCGCACGCGCACTTGAGAGCAGCGGCGAGCGGCTTTGATGTGATCCACCAAAAATCGGGAGGGAAACAGTAGCCATCATTCCCCCGAATAGAATTCGTCATAAGACCATTTTTCATTCCCTGAGCCAATTGGAAGAGTGGCAGGAAATGGCGTAACAAAGTCAGCAGCACCGACCAAGCGAATGGTGGTCATCCCGTCTCTGGCTTCTTTGTATAGCTCTGGCGAAACTATGCCGCCAAAATCGCCGCCAGCCATACGAATAGCAAGGTTAGCGATAATGCCAGACAAAACGCCATCGACCACTGTTACATCATCGCCGATAGAATCAATAGGGGTATAGCCGAGGTCAATATTTTTCGACTCGAACTCAGCCATCATAAGATTTAGTTCAGTGATGGCATCACGGTACTCATCAGCCTCAAGTGGCGACTCTGGTGCCTGTACCAGAATCTTTTGCAGCGCTCTTTTTATTACCGTTTCCGCTTTCATTTTGCTTCACCTTCGCTGCTTCTTCGGCTGAGTACACAAAACCATCTTTTTCTAACTTTGCGCATTCGTAGTCGTGCGCATGAATCCGCGTCACTTCACCACCAATGCTTTTGAATAGGGTTTTAATCATATAAACCTCGAAAGGTACGCCCCACCGAAGTGGGGCAACCTATTAGCCGTGGAACAGGCCAGCGAACAAAGGGTTCAAGCAAGCGTAAGCAGGCAACAAGTCAAAACGGATTTGATTGGTGTTTGCATCGCCGTTTGCGTACTTGGTAACACGGATTGACAGACCGTCATCAGTAGTAGCCAAGGTATCCCAAGTGTGCAGTTTTGGCAGCTTGATAGTACCGATGCCGAACGCGTCTTTGTGATAGAAGAAAGAAGGCTGCATGAACTGGTTAGCAGAGCCAAGGATTTCAACAGTATCGTTAGTCGCGATTGCGCTTGAGATATTGTTGTATTGGCCGTTCGCCTCGTTCAAGGCGGCAGCGGTTACAGTCACGGTTACCTCACCAGAACCATTAGTGTTGCCACCGGTCACCACTTTCCAATAAAACGGAATTGGTGAGCCATCAGCATATGCAACTTCACGGCTACGGATGTTCAACAAACTACGACCTGATTGCGTGACCTTGATCACATCACCAGCGCGCAATGCGTTAGTGGTGGAGTTGGTCAACCCGCCAATGGTAACAGTTTGGGTCATGGTGTCTTTAGCAGTCACATAGGTCTGATCTGGCGCACTAACAACAAAGCCAACGCGGTCAGCAGTTGCACCTAATTGGATTTGAGGCAGAGTAGAAGAAGTAAGCGCCATCAGGCCGCCGAAGTTTTTCTGGATCTTCGCCTTTTCCCATGCAGTGTCAACCAAGCTATTGGAGCCGCTTGCCAGACCTGACTGGGTATCAGCCAGAGCTTTGATAGCATATGGGTTCATCACCGCATAACGTTCACCAGACTGAGGAACGCCGATGGTATCCATCAGGGCGCCAACAGATGCAACGTCACCCCATTGTGCAATTGGAGTGCCTACGGTGCCAGAATGCAAGCCAGAGCGGTAAGCCATAAAACGTGAAAAGTCGGTTTCCAGATCGACAGCGATTTGCTGGGCGGCTGGGCGGATGATTTCGGCCAGCTGATCCAGCTGCAAAGCTTCTTCACGGTTTGTCCACTCAATGGGCACGGTGAAATAGTTTTGCACGGTTGCAGGTGCGCTACCGGAAATGATGCTATTTTTGGTTACCGCAGAAATATCACCACCAGCAGTGCGGTGTGAAAGATATTGGTGCGGACGCTTGAATCGTACAGTTTCACCAAATTGCGGGGTGAATTCTGACGAAATCAAGCTGGTGTTAACGGTTTTGGTAATGACGCGGGCGCGCTCGAATTCTTCCAAGAAGACGCGAGCTACTTTACTGGTTACGTTCGAGTTTAAATTGTTAGGCATTTAGCTTTCCTCATTCAAATTTAGCCCCCTTGCTGTGCTTGAAGTAGGGGTTGCCCTGCGGGGCGCTTCCTGCAATCTTCTGCACTGGCTCAGGAGTGTTGCTGATTTTTGGTTTGCGAGCGCTCAGCCTTGGCTTGATTTGAGATTCGATATACCGTGCGGCTTGAATTGGTTTCATCAGAGAAAGCTTCTCTAATTCGCCAACGTTAGACGCGAGATAAACCGTAATAAGCGCACCTACATCATCGGTTAGAATTTCTTCGATAAGCTCAGGGTCAGAAAGGTATGAAGCGACCCCTTGCCCTGCGTATTGCAATTCCTGAGCTGTTACGCCCAACGCAATTGCGCGCTTTGAATACTCTTCAGCGACCGTTTTATAGCGCTGCTGGTCATTCTCAAACTTTTGCTGCTGTGCAATGTTTGCCTGCTGTGCCAAATAAGCTTGCTGTGCATCATGCGCAGCTCGTTGCCTAATAGCTTCGTCCCTTAGTGCGACCTTCTGATCGAATTGCGGATCAAATGCGTCTGGGTACTCGGGGACTACTGGAGCAGGTGCAATTTCAGACTGCCTTGACTTGATAGCTGCCAACTCTTGCTCAATTTGGATTCGCTTGCGCTCTTCCTCTCGTAGCTTGAATGTTTTCTTGGCAATCTCTCTATTCAAAACTTCTTGTTGCTCAGGCGTAAACTCGACTTTTGGTTTTGTTTCTGCCTGTTCGCTCGCCGGTGCTAAATCGGCCTCGGGTTCTTCGGTTAAATCTTCCTGACTTTCCTCAAAAACCGGTTCGACGTAATCAAAATCGTCTTGTAGCTCATCGCCGCTCATAGCGTAATCTCACATTTATTGCCGCGAAAAGGTCGCGTACCTGTAAAGAATATCTTACACCCTGTTTAGGTTTTCATCAATTATCTGGTCTGTTTTGGCTATTTCTTGGTTTTGCTGTTCGTAATTCTGAGCAGCTTGAGCAGAAATAGCAGCATCAACACCCATTGCCTCACGTAATAGCTTGAGCGTTTCTGCTTGCGTCTTCTGGAACTCTGCCATACCCATGATGACCTCGTTTTGCTTGGTCATTTGCTCCATGAGCATGTCAAACTGACTGCGCTCTCTATCGCCCTGCAACTTGGCGGCCTGAATTTGCGCATCAATTTGCACTTTCTGCTGCTTGGTTTCAGCGTCAACCATCTTGGCTTGCGCTTCCGTTTGGAATGCCTGAGCCGTGATGACTTCAGGGCTTGGCGGCTGATCTTGTTGCGATTGCTGAGCCATTGCCATCTGCTGGCGCTCTTCTTCGGTAAGCTGTGACTCAGGTATCATGCCCTGCTTGAATAAACGATCACGCGCTCGCTCGGCCAAAATATCCATGCCGGGGGCGTTTGTGTTCTTCAACAATACATCTTGGCCAAACTGAATAATACTCGGGTCTACCACTGCCATTTCAGTTATGGCTGCTACCGTCTCTTGCTGGCGATTGCTAAACGCAGCACCGGCTGAGCAAACAACGTCATACTTACCCTTCGACAAATCATTAAGCGTAACCATTTGGCCGGTTTGCTCATCAATCACCGTTTCATATAACGTTTTGATTTCGCTTGAGCCGTCCTGACCAATAATCCGAACCTGTCTTTGCGCGTCATACACAAGCGGGATTGACTCGATAAGAATTCGAGCGGTGCGCGCCATCGCGAACTCAATAGCGTTAACGATCTTGGCTGATGAGATATCGCCTTTGTTCTGAAGCTTTCCAATAGCAACACCAGACTGTGCTTGAGGGTTATTCCCCATCTGCACATCAAACACGCCGGATATGTCGATCATATCCTGTGACATTGCCATGCGAAGCGTTTCAAGTCCCGGGTTAACGTTGTAGCCCCCGATTTTGAACGGCGGAGGCTGACCGTCAACATGCTTATAAACGAACACCGCTGATTGGTCGGTATTTAGTTTTGCGTATTTCCCCTGATACCCGTCCGCCTGCTCCTCTGATAAAGCTATCTTTTCCCTTGGCGATAATGCAGCCTCTCCCACTTGGCGGGATGCGATGTAGTTGTAAACGCGCTGCGGGTCTTTCAGCTTTGACACGGGGGAAATGTAGACCGGCTTATCTTCGGAAATGATGAATGACGGATACACAGGAACAACAGGGTTAGACAAAAATGGGGTCTCTTGAGCATCCGAAAGCCACTCTGACCCATCGAAAAACCGAGAAAACATTTTTGGCTTTTTGGTCTTGCGCTCGCGAACAACCGTTACGCCTGCCGCCTCCAGCTCATCCTTTACCTGCAAATAATCATCCGAGTCTTTTTCAAGCACCCAGCCATTACTCATCTGCATGATGGTTGTGGTTTCGTAGCGGCGGTAAATTAGCTCGCCAATGATGATAAATTCGGGCTTGCGGGAGTAAACATCTGATGATCGCCCCTCGCCAACAGAAACATAGCTCAGCTCGCCGTCTTCTTTCTCGAATCTTTCCTCATACGCGCCGCATGTAAGACTATCCAGCACAACAACCCATTCAGCGTCCTGCCTGTCTGCGCGCTGTGAGTTTGGATCGAACCACACTCGGTCATTAAAATTGTTAATTTTTTCGACAATCAAGTCCTGATCGAACGATGAGTAGTCAAGATAGTCGTTGCGAACGCGCCACCCGTCTTGGGCTGTGATGTACGCACCACGGGCAGCGGTGCGGATAATTGATGGCATGTCCGAAATGTTTTCAATGTTTCGGATAAGCCCGTCATAAATCTTTGCCGTTTCGTCGTTTGATTCGTTATTGGCGGGGATGATCTTAATATCAAAGTCCATTTGCTCAAGCTCGCCGCAAACGGATTCCACCTTGGGGGTGGTCTTGTCAAATGTGTAGCGCGGAAGCTGAGAGTACAGGCTAATGATCTGCGGCTCCCACTGGCCGTCCTTCTTATAGATAAAGTGCTCGTTGCTGCGCCCTTCGTCGCGCATGTCTTGTTCGTTTTCCTGAACATCAGCGAGCATCTGGAGAACGTCTTGTATGTCCTCGTAATCGTCTTCGTATTCTTTAGCCATTCCAGCCACCTGCCTCTATTTCGATTGGCTTGCGTTTAGGTTTTACAAACTCCATACCGCGACCAATGAGACTAAACACATCAACAATGTCGTCATTCTTACCGGCTGGAAATCTGAGCAATTGATTCAGTATATCACCTTTAAACGGCGCATTCTTAGGAAGAAACACCTTTCCCATGCTCGCCATGCCTTGGATTGTCCTAGCCCGTGTCGGCTTGTCATTAACACTTGGCATCCACTCAATGCGGCAAAATGCGTTTCGCTCGGTCATTCTTTGGGTCATGTAAGGAGCAATAGCTTTCTCGATCACGCCCTTTTCACCAAACCAAATAGCGGGCGACCACTTCAGAATCATGTCGCATTTTGCATTGATCCACACATCAGTAGTGGTTTGACCTGTCCATAATTCTGCACAGTATATGTTTTTATTTTGATCAACGCCAAATACCGCGTGAACAGTGAAGTCGCCACCACCATCAGTTACCGCGTAGTCGCTGCATCCGTAGAATGTAAGCTCATCGGGCAGGTCTTCATATTCACCAAACCAATTCGCCTTGAAGTAGTCACCATCATCAGGGATTGGGTTCTGCTGGTATAGGCTGTTCCAGTCACGGGCAGGCAATACAGACTGAATCTGTCTCAGCCGCTCGATTGGATACCACTCAGGCCAAAGCGCCTCACCGGCATTGTTAATGGCTGGAAGGCTCAGAACAGTCCACTTATCGCCGCCAATCTCTTGCTGTGCCAATAGGCGCCCACTTAGGTCATCATCGTGCCATCTGGTGTTAATCACAACTACAGCACCGCCAGGCATTAAGCGGGTATAAGCTGTTGATGTGTACCAATTCCAAACAGTCTCGCGTCTAGTCTCGCTGTCTGCTTCTTGGCGATCCTTGAATGGGTCATCGATTAGCAGGATATTGGCGCCGCGCCCAGTGATAGCCGTACCAACACCAGCGGCCACATAAACCCCATGCTTGTCAGTATGCCAGCGGTTAGCCGCTTGAGAGTCTTGAGCTAGCTTTACATCGAATAGCTTTTTGTACTCTTCAGAATTAACAATGTTGCGCACCTCTCGCCCGAAGTCGTTAGACAGGTCTGAGTTATACGATGCGGCAATTATTTGCTTATCTGGATTGTTGCCAAGATACCAAGCTGGGAAGCGCCTAGAAGCTAGCTCACTCTTTCCGTGCCGTGGCGGCATTGTGATCATTAGTCGTAATATTTCCCCGCGAGCAACAGCTTCGAGCGCCTCGGCTATTACTCCGTGGTGCCCTGCTGGCTGGTATGCGGGATTGGTATAGGATGAGAACCCTATAAGGGATGATCTAGCCTTGCGTCTGGCTAGTAGCTCAGTTGCTGCTTGAATTGGCAATGATTGCTGCAAGCTGGTCATCGCTTAAATTTGCCGGATTTATTTGGAGTGGGTTTTCTGGATCGCCAATCAATTCTGTCTGCTTAAGGTCTGGCAAATACTTGTTGACCAGCTTTAGCTTAAGGTCTGCTGATGCCTTTAGGCGTGCTACTTTATTAGCATCAAGATCGTCATCAAGGTCTGCGAGTTTTTCCGATATTTCAAGAACTTGCTGAGCAAGCCCCTTATTGGCAAGAAGCTCTCTTAATGCCTCTTGTCTTACCTTCCTGTTTCTATCCGCAGCGCTTACGCCGTCATTAGCTGATCTTGCCATCTTGATACCTATAGTGCCTCATTATGAGTGGTTATAGTGTATCACAAAGTAAAAATACTAGGCCAATATTGAATCTATGTGGATTTCAATCTTATAAGGAACCTGAGGATCACCGCCAAAACGAAAGTCTGGGTTTCTTATATGGCAAATGTCGCCGCGCTTTAGATCAAAAAGTGAATCTACATAATATTCGCGGCCATCTGTAGCTAATACTTTATATTTTTTATACATGCTTAACTCCAAAGTAAAAGCCCCAGTTAAAAGGCTATACGTACACATCGGCTGGGAATGATTTTGGGCTTTTCTCAACACCTTTAAGGCCAAGCCTTTCAGCTTCGGCCTTTAATTTACTGATCGCCGTTTTATCATCATCATCACTAAAATTAATGGTAAGCATTTCACCACCACGCACCACCGAGTAGCGAACATGTGTTTCCATTGTTTCGCCATTATGCCATTTGCTTTTGCGTACGCTGCCATCCATCATAATTGCCCTTTTACAAATGGCTTAGGGCGAACAATTCGGTAACTGCCATCACCGTTATACTTTAATCCACCCTGCCGATTAAAGTCAGGCTCCTTGTCTTTGTCTGCAATAATCTCACCGCGAAGCCTTTCAAACTCTGCAAAAAAAGCTTCTGTGATTTTCCTTACTGTAGGTTTATCGGTGAATATTACTGACATCACGCCACCCGACGAGCCTGAATCTTACCAAAACCGCCCAATGTGCTCACAGTGAACGTGGCGCGGGCAACAAGGTAAACGACTTGAGTTGATCCAGCTGGTACGACATAACGAGTGGTTGGAATAGTAGACACTTGGCCAACTGCTCCGGGCACTACTGCTGCGCATCCTTCAACAAATGCATCACCAGTAACGCTAATGGTTGCAGTGGTTGCGCTTGAGCCACCAGCTAATGCAGTGATTGAAGTAGAGGCAGCTGGGATGAACCCTACCGCTCCGCTTACGTCCCACTCGCCTTCTGTCAGGGTAATTGAGGTAACGTTGGCTGCTGTGGTGCTTGTGAGAGCTACCGCACTGCCTGATGCTACCGATGACGAAATGTAGTTACCAATAGAATCAAGATAGTTGTAAAGGTCTTGCAGGGATGGCTTTAGGTGTGTGCGTGGTACTAACATGTTTTTTCTCCTAGCCTAATTGCAGGGTGACAGGCGAGACTGGGTTAGCGGGCAAAACAGCCTGATAAATTCCGTCCGCAGTGATTGTTCTGTTTGGGTTTGTTGCTGTGAACTGAATAGCTGCGCCAGATGAATCAGTAGCAGGAACAAACTGATCATTAATTTCACACATGAGATTAATGACTTCCGCGCCAGCTAGCCCTGTGCTTTTTATTGCAGGGGTGCGACCGGGAGAAACCTTGAAAGGCATACTGGTTTGAGCTGTTGTTACTTTATTGAAAATAAGCATGGTGAAGCCCTCTTTGTTCGCTTGATTCTACCATATAGAGCAAATCATGCACAAACGTCAATAGCTGTTTTTATCACATCACCATGCCGCGCCTCGTTGTTACGGTCGTGTAGCTCTGGGTATGGACAGCCAAGGTGAGTAGGTTGGTTAAGCCATGCAATAAATCGTTTAATCATGTTTTTTCTCGTTTAGTTTGGCGAGTAGGGCGCGACCCTGATAATCAAGCCACACCTCAATCCTTAGCTCATACGATTGTGAAGGGTGGAAGTGCAGCATTGCTGAGTTAAGTAATTCCCGCGCATCATGCTCGGTGATGCGGGGTGATGGATTGCAAGACGGGCAATTTTCAGTCGGCATTACCGCGTGCCATCTATGCCCGCAAGTGCATTGTGCATTCCAGTCATCAGGCACCGCCACTGCTGGCGATTGCTGCGCTGGGATTGGGTGGGCGTATAATTCCGTCTCACCCTCTGGCATTTCATTTATTACCAGAAACTCAACACCGGTACCGGTGCTTGAATTTTTGTATGATTTTGCCAAAGGCTCCTGCGCATTAGCCGCATCAATCACGGCACGCAAGCGCTCAATCTCATCGCACAGCGCGCTAACTTGCTTCATTTGTATTGCTGGCCAGCCATCTGGCTCATGGTCAAACTCGAAAGACCGCATTTGCTCGACAATATCCATACAAACCCCTTTATTTTTTAGTGATTTCGGTTGCGGCAGCAAAGCAAAGCCCTGCGCCATGCATAGCGGTAAATTTTTCACCGACAGCCCTGTAATCAACATATCCAGACTCAAGCTC
>SXGR01348583.1_pt1 | contig 12611 bp, 6 predicted proteins | sample 3174711 | NCBI WGS metagenome assembly SXGR01 (sample SAMN11356860, study PRJNA531348) | freshwater metagenome | isolation source: freshwater sample F1-60 | place: China: Fuxian Lake, Yuxi | collected 2017-12-25
GCCGGCGGCTCCGCACCGAAACACGTGCAGCAATTCACCGAGGAAAACTTCCTCCGCTGGGACTCACTCGGCGAGTTTTTTGCGCTGGCAGCTTCCTTCGAACACCTCGGCATCACCCAAAACCACGCGAAAGCGAAAATCCTTGCCGAGACTCTCGACGAAGCCAACGGCAAGTTCCTCGAATACGACAAGAGCCCCGCGCGCAAAGTCGGCGCCGGCATCGACAACCGCGGCAGCCATTTTTATCTCTGCCTGTACTGGGCCCAAGCCCTCGCCACCCAGACCCGAGACCCCGAACTCCAGACCCGCTTCGCCCCCATCGCGGCGCAACTCACCGCCGCCGAAAAACAAATCGTCGCCGAAATGATCGCCGTCCAAGGCAGGCCCGCCGACATCGGCGGCTACTACCAACCCGACGACGCGAAGGCCTCGGCCGCGTTGCGCCCCAGCAAAACGCTCAACGACATCCTCGCGACCGTGTAGGGGCGCCGCGTGTCGACGCCCGATTTGATTTGCCGCATCCTCCTTCGCCAAGCCGAGGGGTCACGGGTGAACTCTGGATTCTGCTGCAGTCACCGCGGTTAACGCGGCTGATTTTCTTTCAGCCGCGCTCTCACGCGCGCCGCAACCCGCAACACCAACGGGAAGGGAAGCCGCGGGTCTTAACTCTGGGAAAGGCTGGAAAGAGTCAGGTCTAATTTCTTGACCGACGACTCACGTAGAGGCGCGGAGTTCGCACTGTGAGTGCTGGGGCGATCGACCGTCGCGCCGGCTCTTGAATTCGGTCGCAGCCAGCCTAAAACTAAAAATCTCATCGCCGTTGTCCGGACGCGGAGCCTTGGTTCGTTGCCGGTCTCAACGAACTCCCGATAGGCTGCGCGTATAATAACTCCATGAACCGCCGAACTTTTCTGCTGGGAAGCTCCACGCTTGCGCTGTGTGTCCGTGAAACGTGGGCCGCGAGCGGCATCGCTGACGCTTCCTGCTCGCCGGCGAAGGCAGCAACCGCGACTTCGCCGAAATCGGCATTCCCGATGGGCATCACTACTGCACCCACCATGACAACAAGCCCGACCTCGTCGCCAAGACTTGTGTCATCGAGAAATGGTATACCACGCAGTTCGCCTACTTCCTCGACAAAATGGCGAAGACCAAGGATGTAGACGGCAAATCCCTCCTCGACAACTCCATGATCCTCTACGGCTGCGGTAATGCCGACGGCAACCGCCACACGCACGCTAATCTGCCCATCATCCTCGCCGGCGCCAGCGGCGGCGTCCTCGACGCCGGACGCTACATCAAACACGAACCCGCCCCGCTCACTAATCTCTACCTGAGCCTAGCAGACCGCATGGGCGCAAAAGGCGTGGAGCGATTTGGCGATTCCACCGGCCTCTCGCCAATATCTGATCGCCAGATAAACGCATCGCCACGGGCAGCGCGCCTGTCTTGCTTACCAACCCTCGCTCCCGCCCATGCGCCATTGCATCTACCCCGGAACTTTTGACCCCATCACCTGCGGACACCTCGATGTGCTCGCCCGTGCCGCCCGTCTTTTCGATCGCGTGACGGTCGCGGTCGCGGAAAACGCCGGCAAAGCCCCGCTCTTCACCGCGCAAGAGCGCGTCGCCATGATTCGCCCTAACGTCGCCCAATTTCCCCATGTCGCCGTGACCACCTTCAGCGGCCTGCTGGTCGAATTTTGCATGGAGCAAAAGGCCGACGCCATCATCCGCGGCCTGCGCGCGTTGTCCGACTTTGAGTTCGAGTTCAACATGGCCCTGATGAACCGCCATCTGGAACCGCAGATGGAAACCCTGTTCGTCATGCCGAACGAGCAGTTCAGCTACACCAGCTCCACCCTCGTCAAACAGGTCGCAAAATTCGGCGGCGACGTCGCGCATTTCGTACCACCCAACGTCGCCACCGCACTCCGCACGGCGTTTCAATCCGCCTAAGTTCACGGCCTTTTGGCTCGAAATTTTCCCCGCGAGCCGACGTGCTCGCGAGATGACGATGCCCCCGTTCCCCGTTCGATCGCTGTTCACTTGTCTGTTGTTTGGCGGCGCCCTCCACGCGGCCCCACCCGCCGGCTACTATCGGTTTCCGTCGCTCCACGCCGAGACGATCGTCTTCACCGCCGAGGGTGATTTGTGGCGCGTCGGGGTCGCCGGAGGCATCGCGCAACGCCTCACGACCCATCCGGGCACAGAGCAACTGTCCGCGATCTCACCCGACGGTCAGTCCCTCGCCTTCACCGCCCACTACGAAGGCCAGTCCGAAGTCTGCGTGATGCCCTTGGCCGGCGGCCCACCCACTCGCCTCACCTACGAGGGCGAAGCCTCCGGTGCGCTCGTCCGCGGCTGGACTCCCGATGGACGCATTCTGTATAGCACCCCACACTACTCGACCCTGCCCAGTCGCCAACTCGTCGCCCTTGAGCCGCGCACGCGGGACCGCCGCTTCCTCCCGCTCGCGCAGGCCGACGAGGGTGCCTACGACGACACCGGCCAAACATTATTTTTCACTCGCCTCGCCCCGCAGAGCAGCCACGCCAAACGTTACCAAGGCGGCACCGCGCAAAACCTGTGGCGTTACTCCCCAAGTGAGGTCGAAGCCACCCCGCTCACCACAAATTTCGCCGGGACGAGCCGTTGGCCGATGTGGTCCCAGGGTCGCGTCTATTTCGCCAGCGACCGCGACGGGACGATGAATTTGTGGTCGATGCAGCCCGAGGGCACCGACCTCCGCCAACTCACGAAGCACACCGACTTCGGCGTAAAGAACCCCAGTCTTCACCGCAGCCGCATCGCCTATCAAAATGGCGCCGATCTTTGGCTCCTCGATCTGTCGACGAGCCGCACCGCGATCGTACCGATCACCCTCGCTTCGGACTTCGATCAAACCCGCGAAAAATGGGTGTCCAAGCCGATGGACTACGTGACCCATCGCGCCCTCTCTCCGACCGGCGACCGCGTCGCCCTCACCGTCCGCGGGCAAGTCTTCGTCGCTCCGGCCGGGCAGGGTCGCCTCGTCGAGGTCACCCGCCAGAGCGGCGTGCGCTATCGCGAGGCGAGTTTTCTGGGTGACGGCAAGTCGCTGCTCGTGCTCTCCGACGAATCCGGTGAGGTCGAATTCTGGCGGGCGCCGGCCAACGGCGTCGGCCCCCGCGAACAGCTTACCACAGACGCCACGGTCCTCCGTCTGCGTGGCGTCGCCTCGCCCGACGGCACCTGGATCGCCTCCGCCGAGCGTGATCAGGAACTCTGGCTCTTCCATACCAAGACCGCCGAGAAACGCCGGGTCGCCGTTTCACCGAAACGCGATTTCGACTCCCCCGAGCTGGCCTGGTCTCCGGACGGTCAATGGCTCGCCTACGTCAATAGCGCGGACAACGGCTACGGCGTCATCTGGCTCTATAGCGTCGCCGACGATCGCACGGTCCCCATCACCAGCGAACGCACCGACAGCAACCACGCCGCGTGGAGCCCCGATGGGAAATGGCTCTATTTCCTTTCCGCCCGTGCCCTCCAAAGCACCGTCAGCGCCCCGTGGGGCCTGCGTCAACCCGAGCCGTTCTTCGACCGCACCATGAAGATTTACCAACTCGCACTTTCCGCCGACACCCTGCGTTCGCCGTTTCAACCCGATGACGAACTCTCCACCGCCAAGAAATCGCTGCCCACTCCGGAAAAAAAGGACGATGTCAAAGAGCCGAAGCCAGCTCCCGACGCCGATTCAACCAAACCAAAAACATCCCGGCCCAATTCGACCGTGGTGCAACTCGCCGGCCTCGCTGGCCGGTTGTGGGAAGTTCCCGTCGCAGCCGGCAACTACTCGCATCTCACGGTCACCGACAAGGCCCTCTTTGTCCTTGATCGCTCCCGCAGCGGATCGGCCAGCCCGGAAACGGGCGCTCGCCTGCTCGGGATCGAAATCAAAAACAAGGACGTCGACACCAGCACGATTTCCGACGGCACCTCATCGTATGAGCTTTCTGCGGACGGAAAAAAAATTCTGCTCCGCCGCACTAACGACCTCTATGTCATCGACGCCGCCGTAAAGGCGCCCACCGGACTCGAAAAATCCAAAGTGAATCTCAGTGCGCTCAAGTTCTCGTTCCAACCGCGCGAGAGCTGGCGGCAGATGTTCACCGATGCGTGGCGCTTGCACCGCGATTATTTTTACGACGCCGGCATGCACGGCGTCGACTGGCAGGCCAACCTTGCCAAGCACCTACCGCTCGTGAACCGCGTGACCGATCGCGCCGAACTCAATGACGCCCTCACCTACATGATGAGCGAGCTCTCGGCGCTGCACACCAGCATCCAGCCCGGCGATGTCCGCTTCGCTCCGGAAGATGAAACCGCCCCGCCCGCCTCCCTCGGCGCCCGCCTAGTTCGTGATGACACCCGCGGCGGCTGGCGCATTATGGAAATCTACGAAGGCGACCCGGACTATCCCGACAAGGCCTCGCCGCTCACTCGACCTGGCCAGCGCATCGCCGTCGGCGATGTCATCGCAAGTATTAACGGTATCGCTCTCCTCACTACGCCTGATCCCGAGGCTTTGCTGCGCAATCAAGCCGGTCGCCAAGTCCTGCTGAACGTCCTCCCGTCCGGCGGCGGTGCGGCCTTCGCCACTCTGGTTACTCCGCTCAGCTCAGTCGACGCGAGCGCCTTGCGCTACACCGATTGGGAGCAGCAGCGACGTCGCCGCGTCGACGCAGCGGGCGGCAACCAGATCGGCTACGTCCATCTCCGCGCGATGGGCTCGACGGACTACGCCCAATGGGCCCGTGATTTCTACCCGGTGGCCAACCGCCCCGCCCTGATTCTAGACCTCCGCCACAACCGCGGCGGCAACATCGACAGCTGGATCATGTCCCGCCTCATGCGGAAGGCGTGGATGTGGTGGGCTCCCCGCTTCGGCGACGTCAATGCCAACATGCAATCCACTTTCCGCGGCCATCTCGTCGTCCTCGTCAACGAGTCTACCGCCTCCGACGGCGAGACGATGGCAAACGGCCTTCGTCACCTCGGTCTGGGCACGATCATCGGCACGCGGACCTGGGGTGGTGGGATCTGGCTTCGCTCGATCAACACCCTGGTCGACAAGGGCATCATCAGCGCCGCCGAAAACGGTTCCTTCATTCCGGGCGAGGGCTGGGTCATCGAGGGCAGCGGCCTCACCCCTGACGTGATTGTCGACAACCTCCCGGCCGCCACCCATCGCGGCGAAGACGCTCAGCTCAACGCCGCCATCACCAAGCTCCAAGAGCTCCTCGCCAAAGATCCGCGATCAGTCCCGTCGCCTCCGCCCTACCCGAAACTCGCTCCTCCGAGGTAGGAGCCTGCTCGCGGGCGATACTCCACAGCCTTCACCGCCTGTCAGGGACTTCGTCGCCGAGGCAGGCAGCGAACTTCGTCGCGCTCGAGGGTCTCCACGGGGCCACGTCGCCGGTCAGCGCATTGTCAGCCCATTGAAAGGCAGATTACTTTCATACCCTGGCTCGCGCCGCACGTCGTCATGGAAGCACGCCGCGTAGCTCCCAAAAACCGCTTCTTAGCTCGGGTCAAATTCCTGCGCCTGGACCGCGGCCTTCTTCGGCAGCAGGCAGCACAGTCACGAAAAAACTCGCGGTAGATGGAAGCCCTGCACGAGGCGAGACGAGGTCATGATTTCGACGCTTTTTGCTGTTCGTATTTCTTCTGATATTTTTCGTAGAGCCGGAGGTGGCGGTTCGACAGGTCGATGCGCGCGCCGTCGATGTAAGCCTGCTCAACCCGGGTCGGAATCTCCAGCGGATCACCGTCAGTCACGATTAGCGTGGCCCGCTTGCCGATCTCAATTGAGCCGAGCTCGGCACCGACCCCCAGAATCTGCGCCGCATAAAGCGTGATGGCTTTGAGCGCCTCCGCCGGTGGCAGGCCATAGGACGCGGCCTTGCCCGCCTCGTACGGAAGATTGCGGTCGGCCATCGTGCCCATCTCGGCACTCGCGCCGTTGTTCGCGATACAGAAACGCACACCCGCGGCGTGCAGCTTAGCCGGATTAGTGAAGGGTGCATCAAACGGATCTTCGCGGCGCAACGGCAGCGCCGTCACCGGGCTGACGATCACCGCGATGTCGTTCGCCTTGAGCAGGTCGAGCACCCGCCACGCATCCAATCCTCCGACGAGGGTAATCTTCAATTTCTCCGTCTTCGCCCACGCCACGGCCGATTCAATCTGCGTCATTTCGGTCGCATGCATAAAGACGGGCAGATTGCCTTTCAAAACGGGAATCATCGCTTCCCACCGCGAGTCGCTGTCGATCGGTTTACCCGCGCCTTCTTTGGCTTTCAGATAAGCTCGCGCCGTCGCAAAGGCTTCACGGATTTTCCGCACGTTTTCATCAATCGTCTTTTGCTGTTCTCCCGCGGGACGAGGGAAACTCGGGTCGCGATTCACCGTGAGCCTGGGCCAGTAAACATGCAGAGCCGCCGCACTGCGCAACGTGAGATCTTCCCACGTCCAGCCGTCCATGCGAATCAAGGTCGATGTCCCCGCCACCAGACCCGTCGTCAGCGGCACACTCAACGCCGTGAGGATACCGTTCGAACGCGACACGGGGATGTGCTCGCTGTCCGCGTTCAGCGCCGGCTGCGCGCGCGCATTGGGATTGAGCAACCCCGTTTCCGCGAGGTCCACGCTGCCCCGCACCGAACCCAGTTCCGTCAGGCCCATTCCCGTGTAGGCTGAAATCAATCCGGGGTAGATGTGCTTGCCTGTCACATCCACGATCGTCGCGCCCGCGGGCACGACGAGTGTCACGCCGATGGCGGCAATCTTACCGTCCTTCAACAAGACGTCCGTCGCCGGCAGATCAGCTCCGCTGACGGTATGCACGGTCGCTCCGCGCAATAGCAGCGGCTTCGTCGAACGAACCGCCGGCACATTTTCGGAAGCGCCGAGTCCCGCCGCAACCGCCAAGAAAAGCGCGAGGAGCGCGGGAAGATTATTGGAGCGCATTGGTCGAGCAGTTGGTGGCGTTTTGGCCGTTGTGGTAGATGGAGCGGTATTCATGCGCGGCGCGCTCTTCCATGAGCTGGATCACCCGCACCAGATCGGGAGTCGGCGCGGCGTCCGGCCGGCGCGCGCCGGCTCCAGCGCCAGCCCCAGCGCCGCCGCCAGCCAGCGCCTTCATCCGCTCGACGAGTGCTTTTTGCACAAGCGCTTCGCGCTCGGTCGTAGCCGACACCCGCATGGCCGCATCGTCTGCGAGTGAAAAATACCGGCGGCCATCCACCCACGTCTGCTCGGCGCGAGTGTAAGTCGAAAGCGGACTCGCACTCCAGATGACAAAATCGGCGTCCTTTCCCACTTCGAGCGACCCAACACGATCATCAATCCGCAGCTGTTTGGCAGCGTTCAACGTCACAAATTTCAGGGCCTCGTCCTCGGGCACACCGCCGTATTTCACAGCCTTCGCGGCTTCGGTATTCATGCGGCGCGCGAGTTCCGCATCGTCGGAGTTGAACGACGTGACCACCCCGGCCGCGTGCATCATGGCTCCGTCGTAGGGGATCGCATCGACGACCTCATATTTATAGGCCCACCAGTCGCTGAAGCACGAACCGCCCGCACCCAGTTTGGCAATTTCATCGGCCACCTTGTAGCCCTCGAGAATGTGTTGAAACGTCGCGACCGTGATTTTTTCCCGCTGCGCCAGCCGGATAAACATCAGCACTTCGTCCTGCCGGTAAGAGTGAATGTGGATCACCCGTTCGCCCTTCAGTATCTCCACCGCAGCCTCGAGCCGCAAATTACGACGCGGCGGCAGCGGCGACTTGCCGGCCTGCCAATCTTTCCATTCGCGTTCGTAGTCACGCGCCTGCGCAAACGTATCCGCCATGACCTGCTCCACACCCATGCGGGTCTGCGGGTAACGCGCGGGACCAGTGAGCGGTGCTTGAAAATTCGAGCGCTTCACGTTCTCACCGAGCGCGAACTTTACTCCGGGTTTAGCCCCCGCGAGCTTTAGGTCCTCGGGCATTCCGCCCCACCGCAGCTTAATCACCTGATTCTGTCCGCCCATCGGATTGGCCGATCCGTGCAGCACATTCGCCGTCGTGAGGCCGCCCGCCAATTGCCGGTAAATACTGATGTCCGTCGCGTCGATCACATCGCCGACTCGCACCTCCACGGTCACGGCGCTCGTGCCTTCGTTCACTCCCCGCGAGATCGCCGTATGCGAATGACAATCGATGAGCCCAGCGGTCACGTGTTTCCCCGTCGCATCGATCACGGTCGCTCCCGCTGGCGCGACGAGGCCCTGACCCACTTTTTCAATTTTTCCCGACCGCACGAGCACGTCGCCACCCACGATCCGCCCCTGCGGCCCACTCGTCCACAGCGTCGCGTTCTTGATCAAGACCCATGCGGGTTGCACCGGCAGTCCCTTCAGTCCGTAGGCTCCGGCAGGATACGCATCGGTCGTCGCAGAGAACTTCTCGGCGGGCTTCGTCTCGTCCGGCTTTTTCTCCGCGGATTTCTGGTCGTCGGTTTTTGGTGCCGTCGCACTTGCGGCCACCACCCGCGTCGCACTCCACCGCATCGTCGCCCCGTCCGGCAACAGGCCCGTCCCCGCCAGCGTGCCATCGTTGAGTGCACCCGACAGCCGCACCGTTCCCTTCGCCTCCTTGCCTTGAAACACCTCCGCCGGTGCCAGCACGGTCACTTGGTTTCGCACCTGGGTGAGCGTGACATCTTTATCACCAAACCGCGCGCGCGGTCGCCCGCCACCGCCGGTCGTCGCACCGACGCGACTCTCAATTTTCAACTCACGCGGCGCGCCCGTCGGAGCGCCGGTCCATGTCAGGGTCCACGTGCCTCTCACGTCCACCTTGCGCGCAGCCTCTAACTCGAAATGATCTCCGTCTACCCACATGTCGGTAATTTCCGCGATGCTGTCGGCGGCGAAAAGATCCCCGGTTGCAATCACCACGTGTCCGAGTTTCCCCACGGTCAACGTGCCGACAATATCATCCACGCCCAACATTTTTGCTGGTGCGGTGGTCACTGCCGCCAACGCGTCGGCGGGCGCCAGACCCCGCTTCACGGCCAAGCGCACCCCCGACCAAAACTGTGAGTCAGGCTGCTTCAGACCGGAAGTCGTGAAAGCGATGGGCACTCCCCGCGCCGTGAGTTTCGCCGCATTTGCCGGTGCCAGTTCCCAATGCTGCAGGGTCGAGAGCAACACATCCACGGCTTTCTCGGGCGTCTCGATTTCCGGCACGGTCGGAAAATTCAACGGCACGATCACGGGCGTCTTCGCCACCGCCAGCGCTCCGACGACGCGGTATTCGGTGCCCCGCCCGCGCAAAATCAGCTTCAACTTAAATTCGTCGGCGATTTTCTGGGCGCGCAAGAGGTCGAGTTCATCCTGCGCTTCGATCACCACCGGCTCCGTTCCGTTCGCCGCCGCCGCCAGCGCCTCCAAAGACGCATTCGCCTCGGGCCGAGCGGTGCCCGACGATTTCAGCTTCCCATAGGCCTCGTTCGCCGCGAGGTGCCACTGAGCATCCAGGAACGTCTGCCGGATCAACGCGATCCCTCCCATCAACGAGCCCGGATACCCGCTCTCGCGCCCCCCACCCAGTTCGAACGCCACGTGCTGCGCAAGGTGTGACCTCAGGAGCACCGCTCCCGGCGGCCGCCCACTCAAACTCACCAGCGCACTCTCACCGCGAAACACGCCGCGACCAGGCACCACCGCCGCCGCTGCAAAACCGAGTTCCCGCAGCGCCGTCGCTCCTTTGTCGTCGGCCACGAGCACCTTCGCCACGTCGCGCTCCGGTGTGACCCGCGCATTCCATGATCGGGCCGCTGCGGCCGGCGCGAGCGTTTCAGTCGGTGCCACCGCTACCCGTGCACCGCGTCCACCACCTTCTCCAGCCGCCGAGGGCGCGGGTGCCTTGAGCGCCGCAGGCAAATGCACTTCGGCGAGCGGCTCAATCAACCCCGCATAAATCGTCTTGCCCTCCACGTTCCACCGCCGCGCATCAGCCGGGACTTTCACGTCCACCTCGGCGCCGACGGCGGCAATGACGCCGTCGCGCAGCACAAGCGTTCCCCGCTCAATCACCACCCCGGGCGCCGTCACAATCCGCGCACCCGTAATCGCATGGACCCGCGGACTTGCGTCCCGCAAACCCTCGACGGGCGTCGAGCCCACTTGCGCCCGCAACGTCGTCAACGTCGCGACTGCCAAGGTATTCCTCATGACAAGGAGCGCCCGTAACGGACCGGCACGACGTGAAACTAACCGCATCCAAATGGAATTATGGGGCATGAAAAAAGCCGCGCGTGGACGCGACCTGCCGAGCCAACGCAGCCCGTATGACACTGGCAATCCCTTTTCGCCCAGATCACTCTACATCGCCGAAAACGACCGAAATATTTCTGTCACCTTTCAAAAATCACCGCGTCTATCCGCACCGTATGCCTTGCTTTTCCTGTCCTTACACGGAAACGTTTGTGGCGCGCTATTTTCCTCCCTCCAACTCTCCCGCGCTTCCCCTTCATCGTCTCCCTTACTCTCATGGCTAAATCGAAAAGTTCCGGCGGTCTTATCTTCCTCACCCTGCTCATCGCCGGCGGCGGCTACGGTGCGTGGTATTATTTCGGCGCAAAATCTGATAAAGCCCCGGAGTTCCAGACCACCAAAGTCACTCGGGGCGATATCACCCAGACCGTGACTGCGACCGGCGACCTCCAACCCGTCGTCACCGTCGACATCGGTGCCCAAGTGTCCGGTCAGATCAAAGAGGTTTTCGTCGACTTTAATTCCAAGGTAAAAGCCGGCGACATCCTCGCCCGCATCGACGAAGCCACGCCCAGCCAGCGCCTCAAACAGTCCGAAGCCGATCTCGAGTCCACCAAGGCCAGCAATCGCCTCCTGCAGCTCGGAGCAGAGCGCACGCGCGAACTCTCCGGCAAGAAACTCGTGTCGCAATCCGAACTCGACAACGCTGAGGCCCAACTCGCCCAGTCCAACGCCACGATGCTCACCCGCACCGCCGCGGTCGAAAATGCGAAGCTCGACCTCTCCCGCTGCACCATCGTCGCCCCGATCGACGGCATGGTCCTCGACCGCAAGACCGACAAGGGCCGCACCGTCAACGCGAGCATGAACGCTCCCGTGCTCTTCACCCTCGTAAACGACCTCACGAAGATGCAGATCAACGCCGCCGTCGCCGAGGCCGACATCGGCAGCATCGCCGAGGGCCAAGAGGTTAAGTTCACCGTCGATGCCTTCCCCAACCGCACCTTCACCGGCAACGTCCGGATGGTGCGCAACGCCGCCAGTGTTAGCCAAAGCGTCGTCTCTTACGCCACCATCATCGAGGTGAGCAACGAAGACGGGAAACTCAAACCCGGCATGACCGCGAACGTTTCTATCATCGTTCAGCAACGCCCCAACATCCTCCGGATTGCCAATGGTGCTCTCCGCGTCCGCGTCCCGCAAGAAGTGCTCGCGGCCGCTCCCGCAGCCACTCCCGTCGCCGCCAAATCCGATCGTAAGGGTGCCGAAAAAACGGGGAGCGCATCGACGATGACCGACGATGAACGCATGACGGCCACGATGGCCATCATGCGTGAGATCGGCTTCGAACGCGGCACACCCGCCTCTGCCGACCAAATCGAAAAGGCCAAGAAACTCGCCAAAGACAAAGGCCTCGACCCCGACCTCATCGCCGCCCGCCTCGCCACGCCAGGCTCCCGCAAAACCGGCAAAGGTGGCGACAGCGGTCGTGGTGGTAGCAGCGGAGCAGGTGGTGGTCGCCCCGTCGGCCCCGGCGGAGACCGGGGTTTCAACAGCACCGTGGTGACGCGTTCGCTTTACAAATTCGTAGATCAGGCCGCAGCCGATAAAGACAAGAAGGTCACGCAAGTCACCGCGAAGCTCGGAGTGTCGGATGGATTCACGACCGAAGTACTCGAAGGCCTCACCGAAGGGGACACCATCATCATCGGCGTCATCATGCCCGGTGCCGTCCCGGCCGCCTCTGGCGCCGCTCCCGGCGGTGCTTCGAACCCCTTCAGCGGACGCGGCGGCAGCATGGGCGGCAGTTCGCGCGGCCCCCGCTGAACGCGTCCGCCCCTCGGTCCACTTTTTTACCATGTCGTCTCCCGTCGTCCAAATCAAGGACATCCATAAGATCTATGAGTCCGGCGAGGTGCCGGTGCACGCTGTGCGCGGCGTGAGCCTCGACATCCAGCACGGCGAGTTCATTGCCCTCATGGGCGCGAGCGGCTCCGGCAAATCCACGCTCATGAATATGCTCGGCTGCCTCGACCGGCAGACCAAGGGCAGCTACCTCCTCGACGGCATCGATATCGACCAACTTGACCGCAACGACCTCGCCGATCTTCGCAACCAAAAGCTCGGTTTCGTCTTTCAGGGCTTCAACCTCCTCGCCCGCACGACCGCCCTCGAAAACGTCGAACTCCCCATGCTCTACGGTCGCCACCGCAAGGCGTCCTCCGACGAAATTCGCGAACGCGCCCTCCACTGCCTCGAAATCGTCGGCCTCGCCAACCGCGCCGACCACATGCCCAACCAGC
>SXGR01577487.1_pt1 | contig 12605 bp, 10 predicted proteins | sample 3174711 | NCBI WGS metagenome assembly SXGR01 (sample SAMN11356860, study PRJNA531348) | freshwater metagenome | isolation source: freshwater sample F1-60 | place: China: Fuxian Lake, Yuxi | collected 2017-12-25
AGACCGGCTCGCCGAAAACCTGCTCCACTGGCTGCACCATGCGGGGGTGGCGGGCGAGCTTCGCGAACACATCGCTGTAGGTATGGGCCGCGAAACTGGTGCGTGGTGTGACGCCGTCCTTCTCGCGAACGATCTCGGGGCGCTGTTCCGCATAGATTCGCGGGACCTCGTCGCGTAGCACCTTCATTTCGGCGGCGCTAAAGAGAGACGGGAAAAACAGGTATCCGTCGCGTTCGAACTGGTCGCGCTGGGAGGGGCTCAATTCCATGGTGGGTCTCCAGGGGCGTTGCAGCAATTTTAGACGGGTGGAGCGCTTCGCGCGAGGGGGGGTTGAGGCTGATGGGTCCGGCCTGGGCGGGGGCTGACCGTCCGCTTAGACGGCCTGCGCCGGCGCGCACGCGCCGGCGACAGCCGTTCGAGCGACTCAGTCAAGCCCGCCCCGCGCCCGAGCGATCAGCTCCCACCCACTCAAAGGGCAGTTTGCGGCCACGTCCTCGCACACCCCTGCAGCCACGTCGCCCAGTCGCGCCCCGGATGGACGGTCCCGCATTCGCTGCAGGTGCGCGCTGCCTCCGAGGAGTCGTAGAAGCGCGCATAGGTCCTGGGCAGATCCTCAACAATGCTCTGCAGCTGAATCTCAAGGCGCATGACTAGATGCCCACAGTTCGAGCAGAACCACTCGAAGGCGTCGATGACTCCTGCCGGACGGCTCCGCTCAATCACCGTACAAAGACTCCCCGCTTCGGGGCGTTGCGGCGAATGCCGGACGTGCGCAGGGAGCAGAAATACGTCGCCCTCTCGCAGGTGAATCCGCTCGATCTTGCCTCGGTCAGCCACCAGCACTGACGCAGCGCCGCGAAACTGATGAAAGTATTCCTCGAAGGGGTCATCATGAAAATCTGTTCGCTGATTTGGCCCACCTACGACCGTGCAGATGAGATCCGAGTCAGGCCAGATTTGCTGGTTACCCACGGGGGGCTTGAGCCGCTGGGCATGCGTCTCCAACCATCCTCCTAGACTGATGGGCGCGCCATAACGAAGCATGTCGGCAATCCGGGCCGAGTCGGCGACGGGTTTTGTCATGGTGGGGGTCCTCTCGATTACGATCCGGGACGCGTCAGAACGACGCCTTCCGCATAACAATACCCTTAACGGGGCTGCGCGATGGCGGGCGGTTCCGTGCACCGAGGCACCACTCAGCCTGACGATAGTTCGCCCACCGCGCGCTTGAGCAGCACGGCCGCCATATGCGCCCGATATTCGGCGGGCGCGTGAAGATCGCCGCACGCACGCGCCGGATCCAGCGTGAGGCCCGCCAGCGCCGCGCGATGAAAGTGCCCGCCGAGCCGCGCCTCCGCCTCAGGCCAGCGGCACACGCCCGCGCCCAGACCGGTGAGCGCGACGCGCACTGATCCCGGCAGGCGTACCACCGCCACCCCCACGAGCGCAAAGCGCGATGCTGGTTGTTCAAGCTTCAGATAGCAGCCGGCGATCGGTCGCGGAAACTCAACGCCAAGGATCAATTCATCCGGCGCAAGTGCGGTCGCGAAGATCCCCTTGAAAAATTCATCTGCCGGGATCCGGGACCGTGTGGTCACCACGGTTGCGCCGCTTGCAAGCACGCCCGCCGGCCAGCAGGCCGCAGGATCGTTATTCGCAAGCGAGCCACCCAGCGTACCCACCGAGCGCACCTGCTGATCAGCGATCCCGCCCGCCAGCGCCGCCAGCATCGGCCAGCCTTCCGTCACACCTTGGTCTGCGGCCACACGTGCATGCGACACCATTGCGCCAACGAGAAGATGATCAGCTCCGGCGCGAAGCACTCGAAGTTCGTCGATATCCTGCAGGTCAATCAGGTGAGTGGGCGCTGTAAGGCGAAGACGTATCGCCGGAAGCAGGCTCTGGCCACCTGCCAGCGGCTGCGCCTGCGGACTCACTTTCAGGCTCTCGATCGCTGAGGCGGTTGAACTCGGCCGGCAGTGAATCGGACCCCCCAGCGGCATATCCGGTGCGCGATTCGCATAAGGGATGGAAGGCGAGGTCAGCCGCCCACGGTCAGGGCGATCAATCGACGCCCCTTCAAGCTGACGATCCGCCGCGCGTGATCGACGGAGCAATGGCAGAACCTCGCAAATCGCCCGCACAATGCCTTCATAACCCGTGCAGCGGCAAAGATTGCCAGTCAGGGCTTTGCGAACAGCGATCGGTTCAGGCTCAACGGCCTCGCCCACCATTGCCAGCGCGCGCATCACAAAACCGGGCGTGCAAAACCCGCATTGCAGGGCATGGTGATGACTGAACGCCTGCTGGATGAGGTGCCGCGCACCGCCCTCGCCCCCAAGCCCTTCAATGGTCATCACATCGCAGCCATCACTTTGTTCGGTGAGCCGATTGCAGCTCTTGATCGGCAAACCGTTCACCAACACCGTGCACGCACCGCACTGTGCGGTATCGCAGCCCTGGCGTGTGCCGGTGAGCTGGCAGCGTTCGCGCAGCGTCTCAATCAGAGGCTCGGCCGCGTCAACCTCCAGAACACGCTCACGCCCATTGACCCGCAAAGCGATGATGCGGCGCTTCATGCCGGCTCTCCTGTCGAACCGGATCGCAACGCCGATAGCGCCTGCCACAGCTTCGGAGCAGTGAGCGGAAATTGCAGGTCAGCCTCGCCCCAGGGCGATATCGCATCGCGTGCGGCGTTCATGATCGCCGCCGGAACACCGATGCAACCTGCCTCACCCACGCCTTTCGCACCCAGCAGATTGAACGACGTGGGCTGCCCCAGGCTCTCGATGACAAGAACGGGCATATCCGAGGCGCGGGGTACGGCATAGTCCATCAACGAGCCGGTAAGGAGCTGCCCGGTTTGGTCATACACCACGCGCTCCATCAACGCCTGGCCAAGGCCTTGCGCGAAACCGCCCAGCAGCTGGCCGTGTGCGAGCGTAGGGTGGATCAGGCGTCCCGCATCGTCGACCCACACCACCCGCTCGATGGTCAACTCACCTGTATCCGCATCCATCGCAACCTGCGCCATGACGCAGCCACTGGCCCAGGACTCGCGCGCTGTGAATCGCGTCTCCACCGTAATAGGCAGCGCATCGCCCGCTGCGCGACGCGCGAGCGCCTGACGGCAGGCATCAACGATGGCGCTACCCCCGATTGCCGTGCTGCGACTGGCGAGCGCCCCCACGCCGTCCGGGCACACTGCAGTATCGCCCAGTTGTACGTCAACCACAGACTCATCGTATCCCAGCGCCTCAGCGGCAATCTTCGCAAAGGTGGTCGCATGTCCCTGCCCCTGAGCCGGCGAACCACTTGCCACCGTTACCCGGCCGTTGTCGTAGAGCGTGATGCGAGCGCTCTCCCAGCCTTGACCGCAGGGCTCGACATAGAGCGCAACCCCCACGCCGACACACTCGCCAGCCTGGCGCCGTAACGCCTGCTCGCGACGGGCCCGCGGGTAATCAAAGCGCTCACAGGTTCGTTCAAGCAAGGCTGCGTAGTCACCCGAATCGAATGTTTCCCCAGTTGGCGTGGAATAGGGCAAGGCCTGGGCAGCAATGAGATTGCGCCGCCGCAACTCCACCGGGTCGAGCCGCAGCGCCCTTGCCGCTCGCTCGATCAGCACCTCGGTCAGTAGCACCGCCTCCGGCCGACCGGCGCCGCGATAGATATTGACTGCCGAGGCATTCGACAGCGTGGCCTTGCCGTGAACCGACAGACCCTGAACCCGGTAGGGACCGGGCAGGATGCGCGCTGCATTACGAAGCGGCACCACGGATGAGAACGGCATCCAGGCGCCCAGTGCGAAGTGCAGCCGCGCCTCGAGCATCTCCAATTGACCGGCTGATGACACCGACAATCGTCCGTGTATCGTCGATCCTCGGCCGTGCATGCCGGCGGTGAATTCCTCCGAGCGGCTCGCCACCCACCGTAGGGATCGGCGTAGCCGCCATGCGGCCCAGGGCACCAACAGATCTTCGGGCACGACCGACGCGCGCGCACCGAACGCGCCCCCCACATCGGGTGCAACCACACGAACCTGATCACGGCTGAGGCCGAGCGCGCGCGCAATGTCGTCGCGCGCGCGAGAGGGCGACTGCGACGCAAGCCACACCGTGAGGTGATCGGTATTTGATTGCACCTCCGCCACCACAGCACGAGGCTCGAGCGCCATCGCCACCAGCCGGGGCGAATCAAGCGACACCGAAACCGTCGCGCCAGGCGCACGCGCCGCACCTTGCGGCTCGCTCGCAGCGTAGCGATGTTGAACCTGTATGACCGTCTGGCTTGCCTCGTCACCATCAAGTACGGCTGGCTCCGGGTCGACCTCGACACTGACCCGATCAGCCGCTGCGAGCGCAAGCGTACGCGACTGCGCCACCACGATTGCGACCGGCTGCCCTGACCAGGTCACGCGGTCGCGCGCCAGCAAATCAAAGGACTCGGCACGATCAAGCGGCAACAGCGGATTGACCGCAGGCATCGACAACGCCCCGAGCTCGGTCGCGGTAAAGACCGCAACAACCCCTTGCAGACCGAGCGCGTTGCGCGTGTCGACTGCCAGAAGGCGGCCGCGCGCATGCTGACTTCTTACGAAGGCGACATGAAGAGCCCCCTCGATCCGGACGTCGGCGGTGAACTGACCACGCCCGGTCAGAAGGCGATCGTCTTCACGGCGAAGCGGTTTGAATGGTGCGGTGGCCGAAGGCTGGTGATGCGGGTCTTGCATGCGGAAACGCGATCGCCCGTCCGTTGAAACGGCTTCACGCAGATCATTGGCAAACGGTGAAGCCGTTGATGTTGCCTGAACCCCGTTATTGAAACAACTCGCTGCGGTATTTGAAGGCTGCAGCGAAATAAGGCGAAATCGTTGCGGGGGACATTCTTGGCGGGCATAATCGGGTTGTTCGATATATGAATAATTTTGAGCCTCCCTGAGCAGCCGTTCGTCAACCTGCCGCGCGTGGTGCTTCATCAGATGCTCAACGATCCGGTGGAATTCGCGCCACTGAGCAGCAAACTTGCTCGCGTGATGGTTGAGCACTGCGGCGCGCGGGCTCACCCCGAGACCATGGTGCGACTGACCAGTGATGAAATCTGGCACCTGACCAAGGTCGCCCATCATGCCGATATGCTGCTACTCGGCTTCCGGGCCTCGGCACCCGGTCGGCATGAGCTCGTGGTGTTGCCCGCGCTAGAAGCCGATACGCGCTTCGCACGGGTCGCACTCGCGGGTCGCGCTCAGTCAACGTTCGTGCCCGAGGTCCGGCAACTGATGCTCGAACTGCTTCGCGAACCCACGCCACCGCGCCCCCCTGCCCGGCATAATCGCTGATGGAACCGTTGCACTGGTGGGGAAGCATCGCGCTGACCGCGCTCGAAGGGCTGGCCACCGCCGCGTTTGCAATCTCCGGCATCATCGAAGCCACCCGTAAGCGTATGGATGTCGTGGGCGTAGGCGTGGTGGCATTTCTTACCGCCTTCGGCGGCGGCACGCTGCGCGACCTGCTACTCGATCAGCGGCCCTTTTTCTGGGTGCGCGAACAATACGCCCTTGGCGGGGTCTTTATCCTTTGCCTGATTGCAGTCGTCTTCATGCGCCAGCGTCATATCGCGATCACCGAACGCATGATCGAATGGCCGGATGCCATCGGCCTTGGGTTGTTCTGCGCATCAGGCGTTCACCAGGCCCATCTCCTGGGTATGCCGCCCCTGGTCTCGCTCATCATGGGCGTCGTCACCGCGGTGTTTGGTGGCGTGCTTCGCGACATGGTCTGTAACGAAATTCCAGCCACCCTCCGAAACCATCGCCCCTACGCGATCTGCGCCCTGGCGGGCGCGCTCGCTTATCTGCTGCTGGCCGCGCTCGATGCGCCAGCCTGGCTGGCGGTGGGCGCTTGCGCAGTCCTCGCCACCAGCCTGAGAGCGTTTGCGATCCTGCGTAACTGGTCACTTCCGGTCTGGCGGCTCTGAGTTTCGCAAGCGCGGTACAGTTTCGGTCTTGACCCCACCAACAAGCGAGCGAGCGATGGGTGCCCTGAACGGACTGAAGGTATTGGAAATCGCAGCCATTGGCCCCGCGCCGTTCTGCGCGATGATGCTGGCCGATATGGGCGCCGACGTGGTTCGCGTGGACCGGCGAGTCGATGCGGGCCTGGGTTTTTCAATGGCGCCGCAATTCGATGTGATGGGTCGCGGCCGGCGCTCGATCGCACTCGATCTGAAATCAGCCGAAGACCTTTCCGTCGTCCGACAGCTGATCGGCGCCGCTGACGTCCTCATCGAGGGCTTTCGCCCCGGGGTGATGGAACGCCTGGGACTAGGGCCAACCGAGTGCCTGGCCCTTCAACCCAAGCTGGTGATCGGACGGATGACCGGCTGGGGCCAGGACGGGCCGCTGGCTCACGCGGCTGGCCACGACCTCAATTACATCGCGCTCACCGGCGCACTCGCCGCGATGGGCCCGTCAGATCACCCGCTGCCGCCTCTTAACCTGGTCGGCGATTTTGGGGGCGGCGGCATGCTGCTCGCGGTGGGCATTCTGGCCGCGGTGATTGAAGCCGGGCGGTCAGGCAAGGGCCAGGTGGTCGATGCCGGTATGGTCGACGGTGCCGCGCTACTTATGGCGAGCACCTACGGCATGCGGGCAGCGGGCCTCTGGAGCGACCTGCGCCAGAACAACGCGCTTGACGGCGCAGCCCCCTGGTACAGCGCCTATCGAACCGCAGACGGTGGTTTTGTCACGATCGCCGCCATCGAGCCCAAGTTTTACGCAGAACTGCTCGCACGGCTTGATCTCGACCCCGCCACGCTCCCCGCTCAGCATGACCGCAAGCGCTGGCCTGAACTTCGCCAGGCGTTTGTCGGCACCTTCGCCCGCCATACCCGGGCCGAATGGGTGGCCCGCCTCGAAGGTACGGATGTCTGCTTTGCCCCGGTGCTCGGCATGCACGAGGCGGCCGCGCATCCGCATAACGCCGGCCGCCGTACGTTAGTTGAGCAGGATGGCGTGGTGCAACCCGCGCCCGCGCCCCGGCTCAGCCGCACGCCCTCGGCATTGCGGGGCGGATCGCCTGCGCCCGACGCTGACCGCGAAGCCGTCCTTCGCGACTGGCAAACCAAAGCCTGAGCCGCCGCGTCGTTGGGGCCCTTGGCGTACACTCCCCTCTTCCTCGCGCTTTGCCCCGACTCCCTTGGAGCCCCAGTGCTGACTGCTCCGCATCGCCCGCTCCCCATCAAGCAACTGCTGGTGTGTTGCGCCGCCATCGTGATGCTCACGATGGGCGTGCGGCACGGCTTCGGACTTTGGTTACAACCCATCACTCAGGCCCAAGGCTGGCTTCGCGAAGACTTTTCTATCGCACTTGCCGTGCAGAATCTGGTTTGGGGGTTCACAGGCATTTTTTCCGGCATGCTCGCCGATCGCTTCGGCGCGTTCCGGATCGTCGTAGGCTGCGCGCTGGTCTACGCGTTGGGGCTGGTTGGTATGGCCTACACCGACACGCCAGTCACGTTCTCGCTCACTGCGGGCGTCCTGATCGGTATCGCCCAAGCGGGCACCACCTATTCAGTGATCTACGGTGTACTGGGCCGAAACGTTCCGGCCGACCGGCGTGCCTGGGCCATGGGTGTGACTGCGTCCGCAGGCTCGTTTGGCCAGTTCGCCCTCATGCCGCTTGAGAGCTGGCTGATCAATGCCCTGGGCTGGCAGCTCGCGCTTGTTTGGCTGGCTGCCGCCATGCTCATGGTGGTTCCGCTCGCTTTGGCCCTGCGCGAACCGCAGATCGGCAACTCGGGCAGCGCCCAATCGCAGCAAACCATCGGGGAGGCACTACGCGAGGCGTTCAGGTATCGCAGCTTCCAACTTCTCATGGCGGGCTACTTCGTTTGTGGCTTTCAGGTGATGTTCATTGGGGTTCACATCCCGAGCTATGTGAAGGACAACGGACTCGATCCGCAGGTGGCCAGTTTTGCACTCGCCCTGATCGGTCTGTTCAATATTTTTGGCACGTATACCGCGGGCTCCTTTGCGCAGCGCCTGCCCAAGCACAAAATCCTGTCAGGCATTTATTTCGCCAGGGCGGTCGGGATCAGCGCGTTTCTGATCGCGCCGCCATCGCCGGTGAGCGTCTACCTGTTTGCCGCCTACATGGGCCTCTTGTGGCTATCTACGGTACCGGTCACCACTGCGTCCGTCGCACAAATTTTCGGGGTGGCGCATTTATCGATGCTGGGCGGGTTCATCTTTTTCAGCCATCAGGTGGGTAGCTTCATCGGTATCTGGCTGGGCGGCTGGCTCCACGACCGCACCGGCAATTACGATCTCGCGTGGTATGTCGCCATTTTTCTGGGCGTACTGGCCGGGCTGGTCAACCTGCCTGTGAATGAAAATCCGATTCGGCGCACTCAGAAAGCGGTCGCATGACCGGGTTCGCTCATTGTCTCGTCGGCTCGTTTCGCAAGCGGCTGCTGGGAGGCATCACTGCAGCCGCCATACTGGGGCTCGCGCTCGCTGCAATCACTGCGTCTTACCTCGAGCCCGGATTTGTAGTGATGGTCGCCAACCAGCTCTGGACCTGCTTCTAACTGTCCCGCGCCACCCGCGCGGGGCAGAGTGCGCTGCTTTCTTGCCCTGGCGGCGGGCTTAATCAGGAAAACCCTGGAATTGCCCGACAACCCATTGGGGTGTTCAATGATCGCGCTTCAGGTTCCCGCACGCTGCCCCGGCCGACGAAAAAAAACTATAAAGTCGCATCTGCCCAGATTGACCAGGGAACCCTAGCGGCCAAACCAGGCGGGCCTGCCCGACCTCGAATTCTTGTCACGGAGACTCTCATGAACACAGCCTTCAGAACCCTTGCAATCGCTGCGGCACTCGCTGCCACAGGCGTTGTCCACGCGCAGGACATCCGCATCGCCAATATCGTTGAACTGTCGGGCCCGGGAACCACCGCGGGCACGCTATTCAAGAACGGCGTCGAACTCGCGATCAAGGAAATCAATGCGTCGGGCGGCATCCTGGGCAGGAAAGTTGCCTACACCACGGAAGACACCCAGACCAACCCGGGTGTCGCGAAGGGCCTCACTCAGAAGGCCGTCGACAACAATGTATTCGCCGTCTTTGGACCGGTGTATTCGGGCTCCATCATGGTGTCGATGGCTGAATCGCGGCGCGGCGAGGTTCCCAACTTCACAGGCGGCGAGGCGGCCTCCATCACCCAGCAGGGCAACCCGTACGTGTTTCGCACCTCGTTTGGCCAGACCATCGCCTTCCCCAAGCTTGCCCGCTTCATCAACGAGAAGGCGAAATCGGTCGCGATCATTTACGTGAACAATGATTTCGGTAAAGGCGGGCGCGACACGCTCATGAAATTGATGGCAAATTCACCCACCAAGGTGGTGGCCGATATTTCGACCGACGCCGGCCAGATCGACTTCTCGGCGGCGGTGCTGCGCGCCAAGCAGAGCGACGCTGAGGCGATTTTCGCGTACGTGAACGAAGAGGAGTCCGCCCGACTGCTTCGCGAACTGCGCAAACAAGGTGTGAAGAAAATGGTGATTGGGGAAACCACGCTCACTGGTCAGAAAGTCGTTGAGCTCGCAGGCGAAGCAGCCAATGGCGCGCAGGCGCATGTCGGCCTCACTGTTGATGCGCCGCAGCTCAAAGCCTTCGGTGTGAAATACAAGGCCGAATACAAGAGCGATTCCGACCACAATGGTATCAAGGGCTACACCGGGGTATACATCCTGAAGGCCGCCATTGAAAAAGCCGGGAAGGTCGATCGGAAGGCCATGGCCGAAGCCCTTCGTAACAGCTGCTTCAGCGTCAAACAGCACCCTGGCATCCTGATGGACGTCTGCTTTGACGACAAAGGCGACCTTGATCGCGAAAGCTTCATGGTCGAGGTAAAAAACGGACGCCCGGAAGTGGTGGCCACGCTGCCGCCGGCAGGCCTGGTAAAGAAACAGTAAGCACGCCGGCGCCCTCCCCGCACGCGGCCTCAACCGGGCCGCTGGCCGGGGGGCCACCCTCCGCGCGCCCGAGCAGCGCACGGCCCCCTCCCGCCCCCCTACCCGCATGACAGACTTCATCCAGCTGCTGTTCAGCGGCATGGCGACGGGCTGCATTTATGCGCTCGCGGCGCTCGGCTTCACGCTGCTCTGGCAGGCCTCGGGCACGATCAATTTTGCCCAGGGTGAGTTCGTGATGTTGCCGGCCTTCTCCATGGTCGTCATGTTGCATTCGGGCGTGCCGCTCTGGATCGCGTTTCTCGCCAGCTGCGCGGTGTCGGTGCTGGTGCAGGGCTGGGCATTCAAGCGCGGCCTGGTCGACCCGCTCTTTCGGTACGGCATGATGCCGATCGTGGTGGCCACCATCGGTTTATCCATTGCGATGCGAAACCTGGTGCGAGCCGGTTACAGCGCCGAGCCCCAGCCGTTTCCGCAGGTGTTTCCCGACAAGGTCTACGAGATTGCCGGGGTCATCGTGTCGGGAAGTGATATCGGCACTTTCGTGTTCGCACTGCTCCTGGTGTTTGCGGTGCAGGCATGGTTGTCGCGCACCGTCACCGGCCGCGCCATGCAGGCCGTGGCACAGAATGCCGAAAGCGCAACAGTGCTCGGCATCAACGTACCGCGAATGATTTTTTATACCTTCGCCATCAACGCTGTGCTGGCAGCCGCCGCAGCGCTCCTGGTCACGCCGACTTACCTCGCCAAGTTCGACATGGGCGAGGGGCTGGGTACCAAGGCATTTTTTGCTGCGATCATCGGCGGCTTCAACAATTCCCGGGGCGCGCTGCTCGGCGGGTTGATCGTGGGGGCTTGTGAAAACCTGGCAGCCGCTTACATCTCGCCCGCCTACAAAGACGCGGTCGCGCTGATCCTGTTCATGGTGGTGATCCTGTTCAAGCCTCAGGGGCTGCTGGGCACCCGAGAGGAGCGCAAGGTATGACGCGCCTCAACGCTCTGATTGGCGTTACCGTGCTCGCAATCTTCCTCGTGGTACCCAATTTTTTGAAGAATTACGGCATTCATATTTTCACCACCTGGCTGGTGTTCATCGTCGCTACCATGGGCCTCAATCTGACCGTGGGCTACGCGGGGCAGAAGTCGCTCGGTCATGCCGCCTTCTTCGGGATTGGCGCTTACACGGTCGCGATTTTGCTGAAAGCGGGGATCAGTTTCTGGATCGGGCTTCCGCTTGCGGCCCTCATCTGCTTTGGTACCGGACTGGCGGTGGGCTTTCCAGCGCTTCGCGTGCAGACCATCTATCTGGCGTTTGCCACACTCGGCTTTAACACCGCGATCTGGCTGGTGATGCGCAACGAGGAGTGGCTCACCGGCGGCAACTTCGGTATCAACAACATTACACGCCCGTCGATTGCGGGTATCAGCCTCGATGGCAACCTGGCCTACTATTTCTTTGTACTGGGGGTGACATTGATGCTGGCGGCGCTCCTTGCCGCGCTCCTTCGCTCTCCCTGGGGCAAGGCGTTCACGGCGCTCCGTGACAACCCGATCCGGGCTGAAAGCCTTGGTATCGACACCCGCCGCTACACACTGCTCAGCTTTGCGATCGGCGCTGCCTACGCGGGTGTTGCAGGCGGTCTTTATGCCTCGCAGGTTCAGTTCATCGATCCCGCCCTCTTCACGGTCCATGCCTCGATCATGATGTACCTCATGGTGGTGGTGGGCGGCCCTGGCTATTTCCTGGGGCCGGTGCTGGGCTCGGCGGTAGGTGTCGTGTTGCCCGAGTGGCTGCGTTTTGCGCAGGGCTGGTATCTGTTTGTGTTCGGTGCCGCAGTGGTTCTGCTCATGATCTGGTTGCCTGATGGCTTGCTATCGATCCCAGACCGGTTACGCGCACGGCGCGAGGCCCGCGAAGCAGCCACCGCCCGGGCAGCAGCCGCCGCTGCGATTGGCAAGGGGGCACGCGCATGACGTCTACCCATGAAACCCTCGGCGCCGCAGCAATACCGGTACTGCAGGTCACCGACATCCGTAAACACTATGGCGCCATCCGCGCCGTCGACGGCGTGTCATTCGAGGTTCGCCCCGGGGAAATTTTCGGCGTGATCGGACCCAACGGCTCGGGCAAAACGACGCTCTTTAACAGCATGCTGGGCCAGATCGCCCCCGACAGTGGCCAGATTGAATTGAAGGGCGAGGACGTCACACGACTGGGCTCGCTAGAACTCAGTCGCCGCGGGGTAGGCCGAACCTTCCAGACGTTGCAGGTCTTTGGGCGAATGACAGTACGAGACAACCTGATCGTGGCCGCGCAGGAACACCAGGGCAGCTTGTTCTCGCGGATGTTCGCGCCTTCGGATTCAGGCCTGGGCGCACGCGCCGACGCACTGATCGATCAGTTCCGCATCCGGCACGTGGCTGACCGCAAAGCGGGCGAACTCAGCTACGGCCAGCAGAAGCTGGTCGACATCGCCATGGCGTTCATGAGCGAGCCTGATCTGGTGCTGCTCGACGAACCCTGCGCGGGAGTGAATCCAGCGCTGGTGGGCGGCATCAGCCGGCTGCTGAAAGAGTTGAACCGAGACCGTCGGGGCAGTTTCGTGGTGATCGAGCACAACATGGACTTCGTG
>SXGR01508385.1_pt1 | contig 12603 bp, 10 predicted proteins | sample 3174711 | NCBI WGS metagenome assembly SXGR01 (sample SAMN11356860, study PRJNA531348) | freshwater metagenome | isolation source: freshwater sample F1-60 | place: China: Fuxian Lake, Yuxi | collected 2017-12-25
ACGATGGCTTGATCTTTCATCTTCAGCATGTGCTCGAAGGTGATGATATCGCAGTTACCGGTAGTGGTGACGTAGATGTCTGCCGTTCCAAGGGTTTCTTCGAGGGTTGTGACTTCGAACCCTTCCATGGCTGCTTGGAGGGCGTTGATTGGATCGATTTCCGTGACGATCACGCGGGCACCGAATCCGCGTAGGGAATGGGCGGAACCTTTTCCAACGTCGCCGTAACCACAAACACAGGCTACTTTACCTGCCACCATGACATCGGTCGCTCGCTTGATGCCATCGGCTAGGGATTCGCGGCAGCCGTAAAGATTATCAAATTTAGATTTGGTAACGGAATCATTGACGTTGATTGCCGGGACCAAGAGCTTGCCCGCTTCGAGCATCTGGGCCAAACGATGAACTCCGGTGGTCGTTTCTTCGGACACGCCTTTCCACTCTTTCACGACGGCATGCCAGAATCCGGGCCTCTCGACAGCGACGCGTTTGAGCAGGTTCTTGATGACCTGCTCTTCGTGCGAACCTGATCTGGTGTTCACCCATTGATCGCCGTTCTCAAGTTCATAACCTTTATGGATCAGAAGGGTCACATCGCCTCCGTCGTCCACCACAAGCTGTGGGCCTTTTTGCCCGGGGAAAGTGACGGCTTCCAGCGTGCAATCCCAATATTCCTCGAGGGTCTCACCCTTCCAAGCGAAGACCGGAACCCCTGTCACCGCAATGGCAGCGGCGGCTTGGTCTTGGGTCGAGAATATGTTGCAACTCGCCCAACGGACCGAAGCTCCGAGATCCACCAGTGTTTCGATCAAAATTGCGGTCTCCGTCGTCATGTGGAGGGAGCCCGTGACTCGCACGCCTTGCAAGGGTTTTGTTTTGGCGTATTTGCGACGGATCGACATGAGTCCCGGCATTTCATACTCAGAAACGCCGATGGTTTTGCGACCCCAATCAGCTAGGGAAATGTCTTTAACTTTGTAATCGTTGGCTGCGGGTGCGACTGGCTTCGAAGGAGACTTTTTTCGAGGACTTAAGATTTTTTTTGTGGCCATAGGTAAACAGAATTCTATTGGTGAGTTTTTAGGTGAATCAGAGTTAACGTGCCGCTTTTTTGAGTGCGTTGGCTTTATCCGTTTTCTCCCATGTTAAACTCTTCAGATCATCGATTTTCCCGAAGTGCCCATAATTGGTCGTCAAGGAGTAGATCGGGCGGAGTAGGTTCAATTGTTTGACAATATCAGCGGGCTTAAAGCTGAAGACCGACTGGACAGCCTCGGCAATTTTCTCGTCGCTAATGACGCCGGTGCCAAAGGTATCCACACAGACAGAAACTGGGTCCGGATAACCAATGGCGTAGGCAAACTGAATCTCAGCTTTTTTCGCAAGCCCCGCAGCGACGATATTCTTGGCGACGTAACGGCCCATGTAAGCGGCACTGCGATCCACTTTGGAAGGATCTTTTCCGGAGAAAGCACCCCCGCCGTGCCGACCCATTCCGCCGTAGCTATCCACGATGATTTTCCGCCCCGTCAAACCTGTGTCTCCTTGAGGACCACCCACAACGAATCGTCCGGTGGGATTGATCAAAAACTCTGTGTTTTTATCGAGCATCTCGGAGGGCAAAACTTTTCTGACGATATTTTTGACGATGAAATCTTCGATCTCAGCGTGTTCCACATCAGCGGCGTGTTGGGTCGAAACAACCACATTGGTGATACGCACGGGTTTGCCATCAACATATTCCACGGAAACTTGGCTCTTGGCATCAGGTCGGAGCCATTTTGCTTTACCGCTCTTTCGAATTCGGGTCAGTTCGCGACCCAAGCGGTGGGCGAACATGATTGGAGCGGGCATCAATTCTGGGGTTTCGTCGGAGGCGTAACCAAACATGAGACCTTGGTCACCAGCACCTTGCTCGGCTTTCTTTTTGCCTTTTGCGGCTTTGGCATCTACGCCTTGAGAAATATCGGGAGATTGTTGCGTGACGATGTTCATGACGAACACCCGATCAGCGTGGAACACGTCATCATCATTGACATAACCGATGTCACGGATGGCCTCGCGTGCGATGCGTGTAAAGTCCACTTTCGCCTTGGTCGTAATCTCACCACCGATGATCACGATGTTGCTTTTGGCGTAGGTCTCGCAGGCGACGCGGCTTTTGGGATCGACCGCCAAACACGCGTCCAACACGGCATCAGAAATAGTGTCGCAGACTTTGTCCGGATGGCCCTCACCAACGGATTCCGAGGAGAAAATGAAGTTTTTGCTCATTTTATTAAGACATTTGGCAGTAATTAAGTCACGTATTGACGTATCTTGATTTGAAGATATATGGTCTTGGTATGCCGTCAACCTTCAATTGCGAAGAAACGCAGTCATTCGGCTTCCGTTCGGATCGGCTCGGGGATAAAACCAGTTAGTCATGTCAACCATTCTCAGTGTCTTGCGAGCTTTGGCTGACCCAACTCGTCTTCGGCTTCTCGCCTTGTTGGAGAAAGGGGAGCTTTCAGTCAATGAGTTGCAGGAGATTACTCATTTGGGGCAATCGCGAATCTCTACCCACCTCGGTCAATTGCAAAAAAACGGCCTAGTCCAATCCCGACGTGAGGGGAAGCGGTCGTTTTATCGGATGAATAGCGTGGGAGAACCCACCTGTCGCGCTGCGGTCGAATTAGCGATCCAAGGCGCAGCTGAACTCCCCGAACGGATGGGAGATCTCGGGAGTCTCAAGCGCGTGTTGACCTTGCGAGACGATTTAGCGCAGCACTACTTTAATCAGGTTGCGGGACGGTTTGACCGCAGCTATGGCCCCGGTCGGTCGTGGCAGGCGTTTGGGCATTTGCTCTTACGAATGATGCCGCCGATGGTGATTGCTGACCTTGGATCGGGTGAAGGCTTGGTCAGCGAGCTATTGGCACGGAGGGCGCGTCAAGTAATCGCCGTCGATAACTCTGAGAAAATGGTCCAGTTCGGATCGGAGAAAGCCAAAGCGAACGGTTTGACTAATCTAGAGTTTCGGCTTGGAGATTTGCAGAACCCTCCGATCGCTCCCCGGAGCGTGGATCTCGCGATTTTGAGTCAAGCGTTGCACCACGCGGAAAATCCCGCTGGCGCGATTTTGGCTGCGGCTAAAATACTTAAAGCGGGTGGGCAGATTCTGATTTTGGACCTTCGCGCACACACATTTGAACAGGCCCGTGAGCTTTATGGGGATCTGTGGCTAGGATTTCGTGATGGGGAACTCCATCAGTGGTTGGAGGAAGCAGGGTTCAAGAATATCGAGATCACCCGTGTCGCGAGAGAGGAGCAACCACCCCATTTCGAAACCCTCCTTGCAACCGCGACCGTTGGGCGAAGTCCTGTTGTGTAAACCTATAAACCGACATAAAGTAGCCGCCGATGACTACGGAAACTGAACCGATCCAAGCCACCACACGTTCGCCAATGTGGGTGCGGTTTGTGGTTGGGAAACGCCCGATCATCACACTCCTCAGAGTCCTTGTCTTGGTCTTGTTGAGTTTTTTGGCTTTTCGTTACTGGTTGATCCCCATTCGGGTGACAGGCAACAGCATGTTACCTACCTACAAGAATGGGTCGGTGAATTTTATCAATCAGTTGGCCTATCGACGCCAGCACCCTCAACGAGGTGATGTGGTGGGGGTCAAAATGAGCGAGCAAGGAGTTTTGCTGTTGAAACGAGTTTTAGGGCTCCCCGGCGAGACGGTGGCGGTGGCGAACGGAAAAGTGTTTATTAACGGCCAGAATTTAAAGGAAACTTATACCCAAGGCGAGCCACCTTGGCGGGTCGCTGAATTCACACTGCAACCCTACGAATACTTTGTAATCGGTGACAATCGGACCATTTCCGAATTACACCGGAAGGATGAAAACGATATCATCGGGAGGGTGATTTTCTGAAGTATTCCCGCCCAATCATTGGTTTCGTGGTGGCAGCCGGGGTTGGTGTGTTGGGTTATCATTGGTTTTTCCCACCTGATGCGGTCGTCATCGATCGGCGTGTTCGGGGTCTGGTGCGGTTGTTGCGAGTGGAAACAGATCAATCCATTTTTGCCCAAGCCGTTCGTGCTGATCGAATTGCCGATCATTTCACACACGATGTTTCGCTGAATCTTGATGGTATTTCAAAGGGTTCTTACAACGTTAGCGGACGGCCTGAATTACGGCAAACCGCGTTGGCGGCCCGCAATCGCATCGTCGGGATGCGATGTGATGTGCCTAGCCTTAAAATAAGTATCAACGAAGAGACTCGAACTGCAGAAGTCGATATAACCTTGTTGATTTGGCACAAAGAAGATCCCAATCCGATGGTGGAGGATTTATGCCTTAGCCTTCGAAAGGAAGAGGGTATTTGGCTAATCGCTGCTATTGAAGGAGTGGCGGAAAAAAGTCTCCCGCTCGAAACTCGTTAGTGGAGCTGCGGAATTGGAGGGAACCCCTTCCCTTGCTGTTTATTCATCGTTTCGTCGATTTTAAGGCGCAAATATTGATCAACAGGATCTACCTCAGCTTCGGGTGGAGGGGGTTGGTTGGCGGGGGTAGCGGGTGCCCCTAGCTGCGTGGGTGCTCGGAAACCGGAAAGCATCGCTGCGCCATCCGAGGGACCTCGCCGCATCCGGTCTGGGATATTGTTAAGGGGGTTTCCCGAATTGTTCTGAGGCAAACCACTGAGACGATTATTGGGTTGGCCCACTCCTCCTGAGATTGCCGGAACACCCATAGAGCCACCGGGTAAACCTGCAGCCAATGCGTTTGTGGCTGCACCGAGTCCTATAGGACCCGAGGTTGGCGGCTTAATTCCATTCGTCTCAAACGTGAGGACTTGCTCCTTGCCATCCATCAGAATGGTTACGGACGCTGGTCTTTTTTCGTTGATTTCGACGACTTCGATCGCGTCTTTCCCTTGGCCCTCAGCGAGCATGTAAGTGATGGGATCTTTCTTATCCGCTGCCTTGGTCTGGATGTAAGCGCGTTTAGGAATGCGCGGATAACCCACGGTGGTGATGCCTGTCAGAAAAATATCTACCTTTGCTGGAGGTGGTAACTTTGTTTCGACCGGTGCCGCTTCCACAGGAGGGGGTGGGGGTTTGAGGCCGAAGGGATTGCGTTCGCTGATGATTTGGTATGCCTCTCGTGTTCGCGCTGTCGCAGCCGCACCCACCTCCAAGGTCGTGAGGGTTGCCCCCATCATGGCCGCTGTTATGCACTGTTTGCTGAACATACACATCGCATTCGCTAAGTTGCTTCCCTGACTGCTGCTAAAAGATACTCGAAAACCGCTACTTTGGAAACACCAACCGTTGTAAAATGTTGCGCACTGAACTAGCCGAGGGCGTGGGAGTTGAAAGTCAGGCTTTTTCGAGTTACGGTGGAGCCAGATGATTTCCGAACGATCTTACATGCGTGAACCCCAATCTGAGCCTCCAGTATTGCGGAAAAAAGGATCGGCAACGATCACTTTACTGATCATCAATGCAGCGATTTTTTTGGGACAACTGACGTTAACAGATTCAGGCGAGGATTTGTTTGGCCACTACTTTGCGTTGAGTTGGGATACGCTGAAACAAGGCATGGTTTGGCAGTTAGTCACGTTCCAATTCCTTCACGGAGGTTGGCTCCATATTTTATTCAACAGCATGGGAATCTACATGTTTGGAAAGGATGTGGAAGATCGGTTAGGGACATCGGCTTTTTTGAAACTCTACTTGATCAGCGGAGTGACGGGAGGGATTGCGCAGGTGTTGGGGAGTTGGATTCTGCCGGGCAATTTTGGCGGACTAAATTCGGCTGTGGTGGGAGCCTCAGCCGGTGTTTATGGATTGATCGCCGCCTTTGCCGGGCTTTATCCCCAGCGTAAGATTACATTATTGGTATTCTATATTGTGCCTGTGACATTAACGGCGCGTGTGATGCTGTTCGCTGCTGCCGCTTTGGCGATCTTCGGAATTGTTGTTCCCCAAGGTAACGTGGCTGAGGGGGCACATCTGGGGGGGTTGGTCTATGGATTGATCTGCATCAAAGCACTATTACGCCAAGAGTCAAAGTCGCCGATTGGATTACCACCCGTGTTGAAGTGGGTAACTCCCCCAACTCCAGAGAGATCGTGTGCTGCTGTGTTTATTAGTCAGGAGATTGATCCTATTCTCGACAAGATTTCAGCTCAAGGAATCCACAGCCTCACCGATGCCGAGCGAAAAACACTAGCGAACGCCCGAAACGAATTGTCTCGGCCTATTCATCGTGATTAAGGATTGCTCGACGGAACGTTTAATCTGTTCGAGAACGCAGCGTTATGTAAACGTGAATCCAATATGCACGCCCTAAGATTCATCCAACGTTTTTCAATTTTTATAACCTTTTGTTGTTTAACTTCGGACGCGGCGGTGGGACTTTTCGATAGCGAATCTGACGTAGGCTCCCCCGCACGCCGTGGTGGAACAATCCTGAATTCAAGCGACTCCAGTTATACGATTTCCGGCGGCGGCTCGAATATGTGGTTCTCCACTGATGCATTCCATTTCGTCTGGAAAAAGGTTTCAGGAGACATTTCCCTCGCTGCAGATATCGCAATCCCAACATCTGAAGGTGATCCGCATCGAAAGGCTGTTTTAATCATTCGGCAATCGTTGGAGGCCGATTCGCCTTATGCGGATGCAGCAATTCATGGCGACGGGCTCACCTCCTTGCAATACCGAGAAACGAAAGCAGCACGAACCTACGAAATCCAATCGAATACCCAAGGCCCAAAGCGGCTCAGGATTGAGAAGCGGGGTCGTTATGTTTCGATGTCCGTTGGTGCCAATGGCACAGACTTAAAGCCAGCGGGTGGATCGTTTCGCCTCGAATTGCAGGAACCTTATTACATCGGCTTAGGAGTTTGTTCTCACAACAACGATCGGTTGGAAACCGCAACCTTCAGCAACGTCGAATTAAATAATCGCACAGTCCTAGGAACAAATCTCTTAAGCACACTGGAAACAATTACGATCGCTTCAAAAGATCGACGATCTGTCTGGACTACGACGAATCGAATCGAGGCCCCGAATTGGACGAAAGGATCTGACCTCATCTTTAATAGTCGCGGTCGGCTCTTCCAAATTCCAGTTGCAGGCGGCATACCTGTTGAAATCGACACTGGCATCGCCAACCGATGCAATAACGACCACGGCATCTCTCCTGACGGCAAGAGCCTCGTGATCAGTGATCAGTCTCAGGGGGATCGAAAGTCGCGTATCTACACGATTCCGTTACTCGGTGGCCCCATTAAATTGATCACGACGAATGCCCCATCGTATTGGTACGGTTGGTCTCCCGATGGGCAAACTCTGGCTTATTGCGCCGAGCGTGGAGGGGAATTCGACGTTTACACCATTCCAGTAAACGGTGGCGAGGAAAGGCGCCTGACTACCGCAAAAGGCCTCGATGATGGGCCGGATTATTCACCCGATGGGAATCATATCTATTTCAACAGCGACCGCACGGGGACGATGCAAGTGTGGAGGATGAAGACCGACGGTTCGGATCAGAAACAAATCACCGACGACGAGTTCAATAATTGGTTCCCCCACTCTTCACCCGACGGAAAACATCTGGTTTTCTTGAGCTACGAAAAGGATGTGAAAGGCCACCCCGAGGATAAAGACGTGACGCTTCGAATCATGCCGCTCACAGGTGGAAAGCCGGAAGTTTTGGCGAAACTTTTCGGCGGACAGGGCACCATTAACGTCCCCTCTTGGTCGCCCGACTCGCGTCGGCTTTCATTCGTCAGTTATCAGCGACTGCCATAATTCGATCGGATTAGGCGACCCTGTTTTTGACTCGATTTTTTGGAAAAGTAATTTGACAGGTTTGGCGGAACGGGCGTAGTTTTTTGGTCACACCATGAGCTTTACCCGGAAGTCTAACCCACGTTCGGCCTTCACCTTGATCGAGTTGCTGGTTGTGATCGCGATTATCGCGATTCTGGCTGGCATGCTGCTTCCCGCGCTGGCCAAGGCGAAAGCCCGAGGACTCAAAACTTTGTGCACGAGCAACGGCAAACAGTGGGGGTTGGCGATCAACTTGTATGCCTCGGATAACGATAACAAATTCCCTGATAATAGCGGGGGTGCGGGGTTTAGTTGGATGATGCCGTCGATGAGTAATTTCTGGAATAATTACCTCATCAAAAACCGACGCACTACAGCGACGAGCCGACGACAGGCCAATGATGTGCTTTTCTGTCCAACCGATGAATGGCACCGCGCAGCGGAGAAAGGCATGATAACAGCGGATAATACAGCACAACTGTTGGGGTATTTCTTTTTACCGGGGCGTAGAGCTGGAGATCCGGATGTGACGGCGGGAGCACAAGGGACGTCCGAATGGTTCTTCCGGAAAAAGCTGGGGACTTCCTACGATTTGAGCCCCATATTGATCGACCGTCTGCAGGCTCTCGGCTCCAAGTCCACCAACATTTCAAACCCGAGGCTGACTTGGTATACCGATTACGAAGGAAAAAAAGTGGCTACTGCAGTGCATCGGATTTCCGGGGGTGTTCCTGACGGTGGCAATTTTACGTTCGAAGACGGCCATGTCGAATGGTACAAGAGCCAACGGGTCTCGCTAGGTTCTGACTACGGCGGTTGGCAGTGTTTTTTTAAGATTTCACTCCCGCGATAACAGAAGGATTTTGCGGGAACAATTGGTCGAAACGCTGGGTTGCTTCCTGCCAGAGGGATTGGTTTTGTGGTGCAAAAACGGCTAATTCGGTGCTTCGCCGCATGATTTGGCGGGCTTCTTCCACACCAGTTATTTCCCCAAAAGAGATCGCTTGGACTAGAATATTTCCGGCGGCGGTTCCTTCCGCAGGACCTGCCAATATCTGGCGGCCTGTGGCATTGGCGGTGAATTGATTAAGCAATTGGTTTCGACTTCCTCCGCCCACGATATGCAGCACCTCGATGGGTTGTTCGGTCAGTTCCTCTAATTGACCGAGCGTGCGAGCATAAAGTAATGCGAGACTCTCTAGGATGATGCGGATGGTTTCACCGGGAGTGCTCGGGGCGGGTTGGCCGGTCTCTGCGCAAAGTGCGGCAACTTTTTGAGGCATCTCGCCGGGCTCAACAAATCGGGGATCGCTTGGATTGATGATTGCAAGAAATGATCCTGCCTCGCCCGCAAGTTGTGAGAGTTGGGTGTAGTCGAGGAGGATTCCTTCTTGGCTCCAAGCACGGCGGCATTCTTGGACCATCCAGAGGCCGACGATGTTTTTGAGGAGGCGCACGGTGTCTCCGTATCCAAGTTCGTTGGTGAAATTGAGTTCACGGCAGCGTTCGGTGATGACGGGATGTTGACGTTCGACACCGATCAAGGACCACGTGCCGGAACTGAGATAAGCCCAGTTGGTTCCAACTGCAGGGACGGCGACAACAGCGGCTCCCGTGTCATGGGAACATGTGGCTAAAACGGGGTTGTTGGGTAAGCCTGTGGCACGGGCGATCTCTTGGTTGAGTGGCCCGAGGATCGTGCCTGGTCGAACAACTTTGGGTAATATTTTTTCAGGCCATGCCATTGCCTGCCACAGGCGTTTGGACCATTGACGGGTTCTTGGATTGTAGAACTGAAAGGTGCTAGCGAGAGATTCCTCGGCACACACCACCCCGCTCATCCAGTAATTGACAGCATCTGCGATCCCGAGAATTGAATGGGCTTGTGCGAGGCGTGCTGGGGATTCGCCACCGAGCTGATAGAGGGTGTTAATCGGCATAAACTGGATGCCGGTCTCTAGAAAAATCTCGGAGGATGTGAGGTGTCGATAGATCTGGGAGACGCCTCGAATGGATCTCTCATCACGATAATGAAAAACGGGTGCCATGAACCGACGTGCCTCATCTAAGAGGACATAATCGACACCCCATGAATCGGTGCTGATGCCAACAATGTCTAGGTCGCGAGCTGCGGCAAGTCGCAAGCCCTGTTGGATTTCGTCGAGGAGTTTCGGAAAATTCCAAAGAAGACCCTCAGTCGTTCGGATCGGCGTGTTTGCGAATCGGTGGATTTCTTCGAGGTGCAAGCGGCCTTGAACCAGGTGGCCAGCAATGACTCGACCGCTCTCTGCTCCGAGATCGCAGGCAAGGAAAGTCTTAGGCATGTTGAAAAGAATGAGACGCCGCTTGTGGTTCGTTAGTCTTGTTCCGCTTGCCAACGGGACCCAACTTTGTGAGACAGACCCATGTGATCAAGCACGCGAGCGACCACCGTATCCACAAGATCTTCGACGGTCTGTGGCCGGGAGTAAAAACCGGGATTCGCAGGTAGAATTAATGCTCCTGCGAGAAGGAGGAGTTCCATATTCTTGATTTGAATCAGGTTCAGAGGGGTCTCGCGAGGGACGAGGATCAGTTTTCGACGTTCCTTTAGCATCACATCTGCTGCACGAAGGAGAACATCTTCGCTGAGGCCGTGCGCGATGCGACCTAGCGTCCCCATGCTGCAGGGAATGACCACCATCACGTCGAATGGATTGGATCCGCTCGCGAAAGGGACGTTCATTGACTTGAGTCCGTGAGTTTGAACGCCTTCCCGTAATAATAAACCGGCGTCAGTTTCTTGCTGAATCACGGCATGGGCATAGCTGCTCAGAACGACATGCACTTCGTGCTCGGCGGGATCTAGATTATCCAGCAAGCGTTGGGCGTAGATCGATCCACTGGCCCCAGTTATCGCAACCAGAATTCGCACAAGCCAATGCTGACACACCCCACAGACCACGGCACGCCTTTTTCCGCAGGAACCAAGTTTTCCTCTCCGCTGCTTGGCGTTTCGGTTCGGAGCATGATAGGATGGGCGACTGCATGGGGAATGATAACGGAATTTCAATTGTAACAGCGGCGGACCTTAAGGTTCAGTTTAATGACCATATCGTCCTTAATCGGGCCTCTTTGGCGATCCACGAAGGGAGCCGAATCGGTTTGGTGGGCCGAAACGGTTCTGGGAAATCGACTTTTCTCAAAATCCTCGCCGGAACCTTTGAGGCTGACTCAGGGACCGTGACTCGCAAACGGGATTTGATCACCGGTTACCTGCCCCAAGAGTTTTCGCTCGATCCAAACCTAACAGTCTATGAAAACGTTCGAGAGGGCGCGAGATACGTGCTCGATTGGATTCATGACTTTGAAAACCTTCCGATTGCCTCGCACCGGCATGCGGAGTTGGAGCAAAAGATTACCGCTCATGAAGGATGGAATCTTGAACAGCGCATTGAAACAGCGATGTCGCATTTGCACACACCCGCCGGCGATCGCTCGATCAAGGCTCTTTCGGGTGGAGAGCTGCGTCGTGTGGTCATGGCTCGTACGCTGGTGGCTCGACCGGACTTCATGATTCTGGATGAACCGACAAACCATCTCGATCCGGAATCTGTGGCGTGGTTAGAGGATTTTTTGAGAGATTTCTCGGGAACATTTCTTTTGGTGACCCATGATCGCCATTTTCTGGACAGTGTGTGTGAGGGGATTGTGGAGTTGGCAAACGGGATTTTCTACTCGTATGACGGCAATTATAGCCGATACCTCGAGGCAAAGGCGGAACGACAAGCCACCGAGGAGTTGACGGAACACAAACGTCAGAGTTTTCTTCGGCGCGAGTTAGAATGGGTTCGGCGAGGTCCGAAAGCCCAAACGACAAAAAGCAAAGCTCGGTGGGATCGGTATGATGCGATCAATGACAAGCAGGCTCCTGTGGTTGAAGGGGATGTCGAATTGGTGCTCCCACCGCCTCCTCCCTTAGGTAATCGGATTGTTGATCTGACCAACGTAACTGCTGGGGTGGGAGATCGGATTTTATTCCGACAGTTCGATTTCGTGGTTGAAGCCGGGATGCGAATCGGTGTGACGGGACGGAACGGTATCGGTAAGACCACTCTGCTCAAAACGATCCTTGGCCAATTGGAACCCAAGGAAGGAAGCGTCAAAATCGGGTCGCTGACAAAGTTTAATTACGTCGATCAATCTCGACTCCAACTCAACGAGGAACGCACTGTTTTGCAAGAAGTTGCCGACGGCACCGAATTCGTCGTGTGGGGGAATGGCAAACTTTCGTTACGGGCCTACCTCAAGCGATTTCTGTTCACGGATGACCGAATCACGACCAAGGTAAAACATTTGTCTGGGGGTGAGCGAAGTCGATTGCTGTTGGCTCGAGTGCTAAAAAATGGGGGGAATTTCCTAATCCTCGACGAACCGACCAATGACCTTGATCTCAACACACTCAGGGTTCTTGAGGAGGCTCTGGAGGCTTTCGCAGGAGTGGTTTTGGTTGTCAGTCATGATCGATATTTTCTCGATCGCGTATGCAATGGGATTCTGGCATTCGAGGGGGATGAGCGCATCACTTACAGTGTCGGCAATTATACCTATTACATGGAGAAGAAAATGGAACGCGCCGGATTAGGCCGTGCGGGTGCATCTTCCAAATCGGCCACCAAGCCGACTGGTTCTCCTAAACCACCCAAAAGCAAACTGAGCTGGAAGGACACCCGAGAACTAGAGGGTATGGAGGCCGCCATTCAAGCGGTAGAAACAGAAATTGAACGAGTGGAGG
>SXGR01081574.1_pt1 | contig 12600 bp, 7 predicted proteins | sample 3174711 | NCBI WGS metagenome assembly SXGR01 (sample SAMN11356860, study PRJNA531348) | freshwater metagenome | isolation source: freshwater sample F1-60 | place: China: Fuxian Lake, Yuxi | collected 2017-12-25
AAAGCGTCTAGTAATTACATGATGCATAGCCCTTGTATCATCAAACTTTTCTTTGTCATCGATTCCAAAGCGACGATACTCGCTCTTTTTAGCCTGTCCATCTTCGAATACGACCATTGATGCAACAACAGAGGTTCCTTGGATATTTGAAATGTCAAAGCATTCAATTCTTAGTGGAAGCTCTTCTAAATTGAGCGCACTTGCTAAATCCTCCAGCGCTCGCCCACTAACTCCAGCATCATTTGCTCGCTTACTTAAAAACTGAATCAAAGCTTGGTTAGCATTTCGCTTAACCATATCCAGTATCTCACTCTTCTCGCCACGTTCTGGCTTCTTGATAGTTACTTTATATCCAGCTCTCTCTGAAAGATATTCTGCAAGAGCGCTTCCATCAATTTCTTGATTGACTAATATGTCCTTGCCAATTTCAAAATCTTGATAAACGCGGTTGATGCAAGCCTCAAGCAGTGAGGAGTCCTCTGGCAGGTTTGCTAAATCGATCATCCAAGAGCGCGAGCTAATTACGCGCCCTGCCCTAACTCTAAATATTGAGATTGCAGCATGGGTAATATCTTGATGGATTGCGATGAAGTCAGAGAAGATGGAGTCAGATAGAGCGCTATCTGTTGACTCACTTGCCCGCTCTAGCGCCTCTAGTTGATCTCGCAATTTTCCGGCTCTTTCAAACTCCTCTGCTCTTGCAGCCTCAGCCATCTGATCACGAAGAGCTTGATTGATATCAGTTGAACCATCAGAGATGAATTCACTTAGGCGCTGAGCAAGTATTCGGTGATCGCTTTCGGTAATTCGATCTACACATGGAGCGGCGCACTTTCCGATATCCCCTAGTAGGCAAGGACGCTTAGCTCGCTGAGCTCTTTCAAAATTGCTATTTGAACACGATCTGACTGGAAAGAGCTTCAGGAGAACATCAAATGTTGAGCGAAGCGCCCAGGCATGAGTGAAGGGGCCAAAGTAGGCGACACCTTTCTGTTTTGCTCTTCTTGTTATTAGTAGACGTGGGTATTTCTCAGCCATCGTAAGGGCTAAATATGGATAACTCTTGTCATCTTTAAACTGCACATTGAAGGCAGGGTTCTCCTCTTTAATCCAGGTAAATTCCAATTGAAGCGCCTCAACCTCACTTCTTACCAGCGTCCAATCAACTCTGTTTGCAGAACGGATCATTCGATACGTTTTCTCGCCAACGTTTTTCTGAAAGTAGGAAGTGATTCGATTCTTTAGTGATCGAGCTTTTCCTACATAGATTACTTCGTCTTTTTCATTAAAGAAGCGATAGACCCCAGGTTCATCAGGAACATTCTCTGGGCGATATGAAGCAGGATCTGTCATAGCTACTTCTTTAGAGTTTCGCGGAGGAACTTTCCGGTATAGCTGGTAGAAACCTTTGCGATTGCCTCTGGAACTCCTTCAGCAACGATGCTTCCTCCCCCAGATCCGCCCTCTGGTCCTAGGTCAATAATCCAGTCGGCACACTTAATGACATCCATATTATGCTCAATAACAACAACAGTATTTCCAGTATCAACTAGTCTTTGAAGCACGCCAAGAAGTTTCCTTACATCTTCAAAGTGAAGTCCTGTCGTTGGCTCATCAAGTACATATATTGTTCGCCCCGTTGATCGGCGTTGTAGCTCAGTTGAAAGTTTGACTCTCTGCGCCTCTCCTCCCGAAAGAGTTGGCGCGGATTGACCAAGTCGGACATAGCCAAGGCCCACATCGCAGAGCGTCTTTAGATAGCGATGAATGGCAGGAATTGATTCAAAGAAGTCTTGAGCCTTCTCAATTGGCATATCAAGAACTTCAGCAATTGTCTTGCCTTTGTAATGAACCTCTAAAGTTTCTCGGTTGTATCTAGCGCCATGGCAGACTTCGCAGGGCACATAAACATCCGGCAAAAAGTTCATCTCAATCGTGATAGTTCCATCACCAGAGCAGTTCTCGCACCTTCCGCCTTTAACGTTGAAGGAGAAGCGCCCCTGTTGATAGCCACGCACTTTTGCTTCACTTGTTTCAGAAAATAGCGCACGAATCTTGTCAAAGACTCCAGTATAGGTAGCGGGGTTTGAGCGCGGGGTTCTACCAATTGGTGATTGATCTACGTGAACGACTTTATCGAGTTGATCGATACCAGTAATACTTCTATGGCGACCAGGAACTATTCGAGCTCCATTTAACTTATTTGCCAGCACGGAATAGAGAATGTCATTTACCAGGGTGGATTTTCCAGAGCCGCTGACTCCTGTAACGGCAACAAATACTCCGAGCGGGATAGTTACATCAACATTTCTTAAGTTATTCTCTTTAGCTTCCTTGATGGTCAGGACTCGCTTAGCGTTAACCGCTCGTCGCTTCTTAGGGATGCCAATTTTTGATCGACCTGAAATATAGGCTCCAGTGATTGACTTCTTTGAATCTATCAAAGCTTGATAGTCACCTGATACGACTATCTCTCCGCCATGCTCTCCCGCACCTGGGCCAATATCAACTATCCAGTCCGCAGTTCTTATTGTCTCTTCATCGTGTTCCACGACAATTAATGTATTTCCTAGGTCCCTAAGATGTGTCAGAGTTTCAATCAGGCGCTTATTATCTCTTTGATGAAGTCCGATACTTGGTTCATCTAGAACATAGAGCACTCCAACTAAACCTGAGCCAATCTGAGTTGCAAGGCGAATTCGCTGCGCTTCACCTCCTGAGAGGGTCGCTGCAGGTCTTGCAAGAGTTAGGTATTCAAGTCCAACATCAAGTAAAAACCCAAGCCGAGCATGAACTTCCTTCATCACTCGCTCTGCGATTTTGGCCTCACGCGATGCAAGTTTTAAAGCTTTTAAAAACTTTGCGCAGTCCTCAATTGAAAGCTCGCAAATCTCTGCGATGTTCTTGCTTCCTAAGGTAACAGCCAATACCTCCGGCTTTAGACGAGATCCATTACAGGCAGGACATGGGATTTGGCGCATATAGGCTTCAAATCTCTCTCTGCTGTAATCACTATCAGTTTCTGAGTGCCTGCGATGAACAAAGGGAATGACTCCTTCAAATCCTGTGGAGTAATTTCTCACTCGACCATAGCGGTTCTTATACTTAACATGAACTTCGTATTCATAGCCATTCAAAATTGCATCTTTTGCTTTGACAGAGAGTTTGCTCCATGGGGTATTTAGGGAGAACTTAACGTCAGCAGCTAGAGCCTCTAAAAGATTTATGAAGTAGTCGGAGGATTGCCCGCCCGACCAAGGAGCAATTGCACCATCATTTATTGAAATTGAGTCATCTGGAATCACTAGCTCTTCATCAACTTCAAGTTTTGAGCCTATGCCAGAGCACTCAGCGCAGGCCCCAAATGGTGAATTAAAGGAGAACGATCTTGGCTCCATCTCCTGGAAGGAAAGACCACAATCATGGCAAGCCAAAAGTTCACTATAGGTTCGTTCTTTATCTGCGCCTTTAGCATCAACAAAATCGAGAGTCACAAGACCATTGGCAAGCTTTAAAGCTGTTTCGATTGAATCAGTTAAACGCTGTCTTCCCTCTGGCTTTGCAGTTAAGCGATCAATTACTACTTCGATAGTATGTTTTTCTTGTTTCTTCAGCTTTGGAACGTCAGTTAAGGCAACTGTTGTTCCATCAACTCGGACCCTGGAGTATCCCTGAGCAATGAAATCTTTGAAGAGATCTACGAACTCTCCCTTTCGCGCCCTAATAACTGGTGCCAATACTTGAAACTTAGTCTCTGCCGGAAGCTCCAGAATCTGATCAACAATATTTTGTGGTGTCTGCTTTGCAATCTCTTTTCCACACTTAGGGCAATGTGGCTTTCCAGCTCTGGCAAAGAGAAGACGAAGATAGTCATATACCTCAGTAATGGTTCCAACTGTCGATCTTGGATTTCGATTTGTTGATTTTTGATCAATAGATACAGCTGGTGAGAGGCCCTCGATGAAGTCCACATCTGGCTTATCCATCTGTCCCAGAAATTGGCGAGCATATGCAGAAAGGGACTCGACATAGCGCCTCTGACCTTCAGCAAATATTGTGTCGAAGGCAAGAGATGATTTACCAGATCCAGACAGCCCTGTAAAAACAATCATGGTGTTTCTTGGAAGATCAAGAGAGACATTCTTAAGGTTATGTTCTCTTGCACCACGAACTATTAAACGATCTGCGCTCATCACATGCCTCCTTCCTGCATCCCTCGAAGCTCCCTTTTTAACTCTTTTATTTCGTCTCGCAGACGAGCTGCAAGTTCAAATTGCAATTCAGATGCTGCATTTCTCATCTGCTCGCTTAGAGAATCGATTAGGCCCAATAGCTCAGCAAGCGGTAAGGCTACGAGTGATTTGGCATGCACGCCAACTGGAGTCTGACTCATCCCGCGCTTCTTATTTCCAGCAAGAAGAGCATTGGTATCCTCGCTCTCCTCAGCGATTAAATCGGTGATGTCTGCAATCTTTTTACGAAGCGGCTGAGGATCAAGACCTGCTGCAAGGTTGTAGGCCACCTGCTTAGCTCTTCTTCGATTGGTTTCATCAATTGCTCTAGTCATGGAATCTGTCACTTTGTCGGCATACATATGAACCTCGCCTGAAACATTTCGGGCCGCGCGTCCAATAGTTTGAATTAGCGAGCGAGTTGAGCGCAGGAAACCCTCTTTATCAGCATCGAGAATTGCAACGAGTGATACCTCAGGAAGATCCAGACCCTCACGTAGCAAGTTGATTCCGATTAGAACATCGTATTCACCAAGCCTTAACTCCCTAAGCAGCTCTACTCTTCTTAAAGTATCGACCTCTGAATGCAGATATCTAACCCTGATTCCAGCATCTGTAAAGAAATCAGTTAAATCCTCAGCCATCTTCTTTGTCAGCGTTGTAACTAATACCCGCTCATTCTTCTCAGCTCTTATCTTAATTTCGGACATTAAGTCATCGATTTGATTCTTGATTGGCTTCAAAACAATCTTGGGATCGACAAGTCCAGTTGGCCTGATAACCTGCTCAACAAATACTCCCCCTGTTTTCTCCATCTCATATGGGCCAGGGGTTGCGGAGAGATAAACCTTCTGAGGGGTGCGCTCTAGAAATTCGGCAAACTTTAAGGGACGGTTATCAAGAGCGCTTGGCAGGCGAAAGCCATGCTCTACAAGCGTTCTCTTCCTTGAGGCATCGCCTTCATACATCGCCCCAATTTGCGGGACAGTGATATGAGATTCATCAATGACGCATAGGAAATCCTCTGGGAAGTAATCAAGTAGACAGTTAGGGGCTGAGTCTGGCTCTCGAAAATCTATATGCCTGGAGTAATTCTCAATTCCAGAGCAGAAGCCAAGCTGAAGCATCATTTCTATATCAAATGTGGTCCGCATCCTAAGCCGCTGAGCCTCAAGTAACTTATTGGCCTTCTCTAACTCTTTAAGACGAACATCAAGCTCTGCTTCAATATTGGCAATAGCTCGCTTCATCGTCTCAGGCCCAGCCGAGTAGTGTGTTGCTGGAAATATGAAAACTTCTTTAACATCACTAACAATCTCGCCGGTTAGTGGATGTAGAGTTGTTAAGCGTTCAATTTCATCGCCAAAGAATTCAATTCTGGTAGCGAGCTCTTCATAGACTGGAATAATTTCAACAGTATCACCACGAACTCTGAAAGTTCCCCTTTCAAAGGCCATATCGTTTCGCTTGTACTGGATATCAACAAAGCGTCTAAGTAAAACATTTCTATCAATTTTGTCTCCCACAGATAAAGTGATCATTCGATCGATATATTCCTGCGGAGTACCAAGGCCGTATATGCATGAGACCGAGGCAACAACTATTACATCGCGCCTGGTTAAAAGTGAGTATGTGGCCGAGTAACGAAGACGCTCAACTTCAGAATTAACTGAGGAGTCTTTCTCTATGAAGGTATCAGTCTGTGGGACGTAGGCCTCAGGTTGGTAATAGTCGTAATAAGAGACAAAGTATTCAATGGCATTATTTGGCATTAGCTCTTTAAACTCATTTGCAAGTTGAGCCGCAAGAGTTTTATTTGGTGCAAGAACTAAGGTTGGACGCTGAACTGCCTCAATTAGCCAGGCAGTGGTTGCAGACTTTCCAGTTCCAGTAGCTCCGAGTAAGACCACATCTGTCTCACCGCTATTAATTCTGCGGGTCAACTCCGCAATGGCATCTGGTTGATCACCAGCTGGCTTAAAGTCACTGATGACTTCAAAGGCCCGATTAGCTCTAGGTGTTGATGTAACTGCCCGCGCCATGTTACAAACCTGGCTTTTGCGCTCTAGGCAGGAGCTCGTTAGCCATTAACTCCTCAACCGCCCTAGTTAACTCATCGATGCCGCCATCATTTCTAATGACGTAGTTAGCTATCTTCTCCCGCTCCGAATCACTTACCTGAGCTGCCATTCGCTGGGTAATCTCGTAATCCTTGAAACCCCGCAAACGCAAACGCTCACGTCTTATTTCCTCATCTGCTGAGACTGTGACAACATAATCAAATCTCTTTGCACCATCACTTTCAACAAGTAAGGGAATCTGATTAATTAAAATGGCTCCACTCGGCAGCTTTCTTGCTAGCTTCTCAGCAGCTTCTCGGACCAGTGGATGAATTATTGATTCTAACTTCTTTCGTAATCCACTTTCCTTAAAGACGACTGCTGCCAATTTTGAACGATCTATCTGCCCTTCACTTAAAATTGAGTCGCCAAAGGCAGTAACAACTTCCTCATATCCTGGGCTTCCTCGCTCAATTACCTCACGGGCTAATTGATCAGAATCAATGACTAATGCGCCAAGTTCCTCCAGAATCTCACCAACCAGGCTCTTACCTGATCCGATACCACCAGTTAGCGCAACTCTTAACACTGCTTCAGCCTACCTAGAAAAATAAAACTGGGCCCTTCATAGAAGGACCCAGTGATTTAAAACGAGGCAGAGTTACTCTGCTTCAGGGGTAGCAACTGAGGCAGCTGCAGCATCGGCTGCTTGAGCCTCTGCCTTCTGCTTCTTATGAGCCAAGAATCTAGTTTGAGCTTCAGCATATTGACGCTCCCACTCCTGGCGCTGAGTTTCATATCCTGGCTGCCACTCCTGGGTTGAAGCATCGAAGCCTTCAGGATAAATAAAGTTTCCTTTTTCATCATAGCGAGCTGGCATTCCATACTGAGTTGGATCAAAAGCTTCAACTGCAACATCTTGTCCCTCATTTGCTTGCTTAAGAGAAAGTGAGATGCGGCGGCGCTCTAGATCAATGTCGATGATCTTTACGAACAAAGAGTCTCCAACTTGAACTACCTGCTCTGGAATTTCAACATGGCGCTCTGCTAGCTCTGAGATGTGAACTAAACCTTCGATTCCATCAAATACCTTTATAAAGGCACCGAATGGAACTAATTTAGTGACCTCACCTGGCACTACCTGATTAATAGTGTGGGTGCGAGCAAATGCTTGCCATGGATCTTCTTGTGTTGCTTTGAGGGAAAGCGAAACTCTCTCTCGCTCAAAATCAACTTCCAGAACTTCAACAGTAACCTCATCGCCAACGGCAACAACTTCACCTGGATGATCGATATGTTTCCAAGAGAGCTCAGAGACGTGGACAAGACCATCAACGCCGCCAAGGTCTACGAATGCACCAAAGTTAACGATTGATGAAACTACACCTTCGCGCACTTGACCCTTGATTAACTGATTGAGGAAAGTGGTGCGTGATTCAGATTGGCTCTGCTCCAAAAATGCTCTACGGGATAGAACTACGTTGTTACGGTTCTTATCAAGTTCAATGATGCGAGCTTCAATTTCTTTTCCAATATACGGCGAGAGATCTCTGACTCGGCGCATCTCAACAAGCGATGCTGGTAGAAAGCCTCTAAGGCCAATATCAACAATCAATCCGCCCTTAACAACTTCGATTACTGTACCTGTGACAACTTCGTCGCGCTCTTTCTTGCCTTCAATATCGCTCCAGGCTTTCTCATACTGTGCGCGCTTCTTAGAAAGTATTAAGCGACCTTCTTTATCTTCCTTCTGCAGAACTAGGGCTTCAACGCGATCTCCAACTTTGACCAATTCACTTGGATCAAGGTCATGGCGGATTGAGAGCTCTCTAGCTGGAATTACACCTTCAGTTTTATAACCAATATCAAGTAGGACTTCGTCGCGATCTACCTGGACTATTACGCCAGAGACTAGATCTCCATCATTGAAATTCTTTATTGTGCCTTCGATTGCGGCAAGAAAATCTTCTGCATTTCCAACATCGTTTACTGTAATTTGAGTTGACAAGGTACTCCGTGGGGAACTTTTCTAGTAGGGCACGCACAAAGTCCGACTCCATCTACTTGTAGATTTTCTACTAGCAAAGGGGCGCTTCCTACTACGTCCGAGGAGGCACAGGAACCTTAAGCGAGGGCGTAAATCTACTTTCTCATGCGCTCATCGGTCAATTTGAGGCTAGTGGGCTGCTAAATCCCAACTCTTTCCAAAGCCAATATTGACATCAAGCGGAGCCTTTAGCTCAAAAGCACTTCCCATCTGTTTTCTTACCAATTCTTTCATGACCTCATGCTCACCTTGGGCGACTTCGAAGATTAATTCATCATGGACCTGAAGTAATAACCTTGAAGATAAATTCTTACTCTTCATAGCTTTTTCTACATTTAGCATTGCAACTTTAATGATGTCTGCAGCAGATCCTTGGATTGGAGCATTAAGAGCCATTCGCTCTGCCATTTCGCGTCTGCCACGATTTTCATGGTTTAGATCAGGTAGATAGCGCCTTCTTCCCAGAATTGTTTCGGTATAGCCTTTTTCTCTAGCAATTTTTACAACTTCTTTCAAATAATCTTGAATGCCTCCAAATCTTTCGAAATACTTACTCATCAAAATACTTGCATCAGTCGGTGAAATATCTAATTGCTGTGCAAGTCCATAAGAGGAAAGACCATAGGCAAGTCCATAGGACATTGCCTTAATCTGCCTTCTCATATCTGCATCAACTTTAGATACTGGAACATCAAATACTTGTGCGCCAACCGTTGAATGCAAGTCTTCCCCGGTTCTAAATGCTTCGAGTAGTCCCTTGTCATCAGATAAGTGGGCCATAATGCGCATCTCAATCTGGCTGTAATCAGCAGTTAATAGATCAACAAATGGCTCTTGGGCGATAAAGCAGTTTCTGATTCTCCTCCCCTCATCGCTTCTGATCGGAATATTTTGCAAGTTCGGCTCTGTTGATGAAAGCCGACCCGTTGCCGTTGTTGTCTGCTGAAAGGTGGTGTGAATTCTGCTATCAGCTTTAGTTGAATTAAGTAGTCCATCAACAGTTGTTCTAAGCTTTCCAACTTCGCGAATTCGCAGAAGCGAAGCTAAAACTGGATGCTTAGTTGTTGAATAAAGCCACTCTAAGGATTCGGCATCGGTACTAAAGCCAGTTTTAATCCGCTTTGTTTTAGGAAGCTTTAACTCTTCAAATAAAACCGCCTGTAATTGCTTCGGGGAGGCAGCGTTAAATTCGTGTCCAACAGATTTATATGCAAGAGAAGTTGCCTCTGCCTCTTCTTTCTCAAAGAAGCTCAATAAAGACTTCATCTCCCCTTTATCAATTGCGATGCCAGTTGCCTCCATTTCGGCCAACACATGCATCGTGGGCATCTCAATCTGGTTATATAAATCAAGGCATCTCATTGCCTCTAGTTCTTTTGAAAGCGTTGCCCAGAGTTCACCTAGGTGGGAAGCGAGACTTGGATTCCAATCTGTGGAGAAAAGGTCCGTAGGTGTATTTTCACTTTCAACGCCAAGATACTTTTGTAGAAGGTCAGCTAGTGCAATATCTCTTGAACCAGCATTGAGTAAATAGGCAGCGACTTCAGTATCAACAGCTACTGTTCTTAAGAGCTTTGTGGAGATGGCCCTCTTTGCGCCATGAAAGATAAATCCTTTAAAGCTCGCTATCGAATCTGATACCTCACTAATCGGTGCAACCAAGACCAACTCTGGCTCAATCGAAATTGCTGCTTGGTTCTCTGAAAGCAGTAGTCCTACAAGGCCCGTGCTAGAGCTGAGCGCTTTTGCAAATTCATTTTTACTTACATCGTGAACACTCATCTTTTTTGTAACAACTTCTTTTACTTGTCCTCCTTTAGCAAAGGGAGCAACCCTTGCTTTGAGAGCTTTAATTTCTAGTTTTTCAAATAATTGATTCACTTTTGATATCTCGATACCACTCCATGCAAGATCTGTTAAGTCAGGCGATAACGGCAAGTCATTTCTAAGTTGGGTCAATTCACGATTGGTTATTACTGCAGGAAGCGCTGTCCGAAGCGCCTCCCCTGCTTTACCTGGAACGGTATCTACCTTGGCAATCAACTCTGAAAGGGAGCCAAATTCTTGAATCCATTTAGTTGCTGTCTTCTCGCCAACTCCAGGTACTGATGGCAAGTTATCACTTGGATCACCGCGAAGGGCAGCGAAGTCAGGATATTGTTTTGGCGTTAGCCCATATTTTTCGAAAACTGCACTGGGCGTCATTCTGGCAAGCTCAGTCACACCTTTTTTTGGATAGAGGACAGTTACTTGATCACTTACTAATTGAAATGAATCACGATCTCCAGAGCAGATGTATATCTCTGCCTCACCGCTAAAGTGCTTCACAAAAGTTGCGATTACATCATCGGCTTCATAGCCCTCAAGCTCAAAATGCGGAATCGCAAAGGCATCTAACAGCTCATTAATGTAGGAAACTTGAGAGCGAAACTCCTCAGGAGTGGCCGCTCTATTTGCTTTATATTCCGGGAACTTTTCAGATCTAAAGGTCTTGCGAGATACATCAAAGGCAGTTGCGATGTGAGTTGGTTTCTCATCTCTGATTAAGTTGATCAGCATGGAGGCAAAACCATAGATTGCATTTGTGGGCTGCCCGCTTGAGGTTGAAAAGTTTTCAACTGGCAGGGCATAGAAAGCCCTAAAGGCCATCGAATGGCCATCGAGTATGAGCAACTTCTTCTTCATCGCGCTTAATCTTAGGCATTGCCACATACAATTGCCCACATGACAGACTTCAATGAGATATTAAATGATCGTGGCCGCGGGGCCCTTGATAAGAAGATGGGAATTGAAATCACTGAAGCTAGCCCGCAGCGCCTAGTTGGCAGAATGCCGGTTGAGGGAAATACTCAACCTTTTGGCCTTCTTCATGGCGGAGCAAATGTTGTTCTAGCAGAAAGCTTAGGATCAGTTGGAACCCATCTGCATGCAGGACCTTCTAGAAGAATTGTTGGCATTGAGATAAGTGCAAGCCATCACAAGAGTGCGACAGAGGGTTACGTAACAGCAGTTGCAACAGCAGTAACTCTTGGAAAGACTCTCTGCACTTATAACGTAGAGATTACAAACGATAAGGGCGAGAAAACTTGCACCGCAAGAATTACATGCTTGATTCTTGCCCAGCGCTAGTTAATCTAGCTCGTTTGCCCCAGTTCCAAGATAAGCTGATTTAACATGCGGATCATTTAGTAAGTCCTTACCCTTGGCTTCCTTGGTGATATTTCCAACTTCTAGAACATATGCTCGGTCTGAGCGCTGTAGCGCTTGCTGAGCATTTTGCTCTACTAGAAGAATTGTCACTCCAATTTTATTAATCTGGGTAATGATTCTGAAAATATTGGCAATCATCTGTGGAGCAAGTCCCATTGAAGGCTCATCAAGAAGGAGTACTTTTGGCTTAGCCATAAGCGCTCGCCCAATCGCAAGCATCTGTTGCTCGCCGCCTGAGAGAGTTCCTCCTGCTTGAGTAGCACGCTCTTTTAATCGTGGAAATAACTCATAAACTGTTGCAAGATCCTCGGCAATCTCAGACTTCTTCATCTTAAGGTGGTATTTACCAAGTTCTAGATTTTCAAGAACGGTCATTCCAGGAAATATTCCACGACCCTCTGGAGCTTGAGAAATGCCAAGTGAAACTCTTTGGTGGGCCTTATATTTCAAAATGTCTTCACCATCGTAGGTGATTGTGCCTGACGTTGGATTTAGTAGCCCCGAAATGGTCTTAAGGAGAGTAGTTTTTCCAGCGCCGTTGGCTCCAATGAGGGAGACAATTTCACCTTGGTTTACAACAAGTGAAATGCCCTTAACTGCCTCGATTTTTCCATAGGCAACACGAAGATCTTTGATCTCAAGACGCATCTTCAGGTACTCCTAAATAAGCCTCAACAACTCTTGGATCATCTTGAACTTTTCGAGGTGAATCATCGGCAATTTTCTGCCCGAAGTCTAGAACAACAACTCGATCTGACACTCTCATAACAAGAGACATATCATGCTCAATCAAAAGAACTGTGTATCCAGCATCACGTATCTTTCTAATAGTTGCCGCTAGCTCGACCTTTTCTGCAGGATTAAATCCAGCCGCTGGTTCATCAAGAAGAAGTAACTTTGGCTCTGCTCCCATCGCTCGTGCAATTTCGAGTCTTCTCTGCACTCCATAGGGCAAATTCTTTGCAAGACGATCTGCGTACTCGCCAATACCTATAAAATCTAATAGTTCTTGCGCTCTTGCTTTATCGCGCTTTTCTTCCCGACGTGATAC
>SXGR01142972.1_pt1 | contig 12600 bp, 11 predicted proteins | sample 3174711 | NCBI WGS metagenome assembly SXGR01 (sample SAMN11356860, study PRJNA531348) | freshwater metagenome | isolation source: freshwater sample F1-60 | place: China: Fuxian Lake, Yuxi | collected 2017-12-25
ATGATCAGGCAGGACTTCCGGACTTCCGGACTTCCGGACCCTCACCTTCCCGATTCATCAAACCGCAATAATCTCCCCGCATTCGCCATCACGGCGAGCGTGCCTAAATTGTGCAGCATAACGGCGGCGATAGGACCATATAATTTTAGCGCTGCACCTGCGATGATGACAATGGTCCACCCAAGGCCAATTAACACATTGATGTTAATCGTTTTACGGCAGTGACGACTCAGACGAATACAACTGCCTAAACGCCGTAAATCGTGTGACATTAAGACTAAATCACTAGAGGCCATCGCGACATCGGTGCCACCGACGCGGCGACCGCTGGCATCGAGTCCGCCCATGGCGATGCCGACGGCTCCGGCTTTCAGCGCCAACGCATCGTTGACGCCATCACCGATAACCAATGGATGACGGCCTGCTTTTAGCTCACGTAAAACACAGTCCAATTTTTGTTGTGGCAACACATCAGCTTCAACGTGATTTATACCTAATTGTTTAGCAATCGCCTCGGCCACCACGCGGCGGTCGCCGGTCACCATAATTTGGTGCGATAAACCTAAAGCACGTAAATCGGCCAAGGCCTCGCCCGCTTCTGGTTTCGGTTCGTCCGATAACAACAACCAGCCGACACACTGACCAGCAATACCTAAAGCCACCAACGGACCATCATGGACAGGCATCGCGGGAACCACGATGCCTTGTTCGCTCAAAAAGGTGGCGCGACCCAACACAACGTTACGACCATCAGGTAAGGTTGCCGTCACCCCTTTGCCGCTAATTTCTTGGACGTTGGTTAAGGCCAAGCGATCAGCTTGCGTCACACCAGCCGCTACGGCTTGGCTCACAGGATGCGTACTGACGGCGCCCACGCTGCCCGCAATACGCACCCACGATTGATCATCATCAGCGGCCACGCTTACAACGCTATGCAACGATAAATGACCTTGGGTCACGGTGCCGGTTTTATCTAATATTAATGAATCGACATCAGCGAGCTCTTCAAGAAATGCCGTGCCTTTAACCAGAATACCATGACGTCCAGCCACCGCTAACGCCGCAATCGCCGTTGCTGGTGCGGCTAACACTAAAGCACAAGGACACGATGCGACTAACACGCCCATCATTGCAGCCACCGAACCTGTGAGCAGCCACGTCGCTGCGGCAAATAAAAGGACGGCGATTAAATACGGTTGAGCATAGCGTTCCAACAATCTCGTTACCGGTGGCTTAGCGCGTTCGGCATCGCTCAGTAACGCCACGACTTTTCCCAGCGTGGTGTCGTTACCAACGCTGGTGACTTCGACCACTAAACGTCCCTGCTGATTAATCGTTCCAGCATAAACCGCATCACCGGCGGTAACTTCTACCGGTACCGACTCGCCGGTTATTGGTGCCGTGTCGATACTCGAAGCGCCTTCACGCACCACGCCATCGGCAGGACAGCGATCACCTGGGCGCAATTCTACGCGCATGCCAACCGTTAAACTATCGACCGGAATTTCAACCACCGAGCCATCTGCCTGACAGCGACGCGCATGCGTCACACTTAAACGGCCAAGTGCCGCAATCGCTTCACGCGAACCCAATAAACTGCGCTCTTCTAGGACATGACCAATCACCATCGCCAATGGCACCAACGCCGCAGTTTCTAAATCGCCAACCACCCAGGCCGCAATCAATGCGACAGCCACTAATTGATCCGTCACGCCATGCAATGACGGTTGACGTAAACTACGCCAAGCTTCCTGTAACACCGGAATCGCAACCAAGGTCGCGGCCACACCAGCGACCAAACTCGCCAAGTCGGCTTGCGCTGGCAAAAAAACGTGAATGACCAGGGCCATCAATAATAAACCAACACAAATCAGCGCCAATGTCAGACGTAGACCGAGCGAACGTTTCTCTTTCGAACTTAGCAAATCGCCATTATCACCAAAATTGAGATGATGATGATGGCAACAATCTCCACCTTCGACGTGATCATGGTCAGCGACGACGACTGGTTTCATGGTCGCGGCCCAATTATTGCCAACCGGTTTAAATATGGGCGACTGGTTCATTTGCGTTCTGTGCCCCCAGGCAACATCAAGCGAATTGGATCACGTCCATCGACCAGCGTCACTAGTCCGGCCTTACGTAAAATAACTTCTAAGCGATCGCGATAAATACGCGTCAATAATAAAGATCGTTGTTCCGGAGAACGCTCAGTACTTAAGGCCACAATATTCGCTGTGGTAACGCGAGCGACTGAAACTAATTCACTAGCTTTCGCTTCTGCATTTTGAATAATTCCGATACGATCACGTTCACCTTGTTGCCGATATTGTTCTGCGTCGGTATGCGCCGATGCAACAATACGTGCCGCTTCTGCTTCGGCGGCAACCACCTGTTCAAATGACGACCGAGCTCGTGCTGGTAATTTACTCGTCAAATCCACGCGACTAATAGTGATGCCAAGGTCCAGTTGCTGTAAACGTTTATTCATCAGGCTGCGAATATCACCACGCAAGGCTTCCCGTTGATTCGCATTTACCGCATTGACTGGAATTGTTTCTGCCGCATTCACCACTGCCACTCCGTCTAAATGACGTGTCGCGATGGCGGCAATTGCACTAGCGCAAAATGTTCGCTCCAATGCAGAGAATAAACGTTCTTGCGCCAGCACATATAAAGCGGCGTCGGTGACTTGATAAACGACCACACCCTTCACTTGAATTACGCCACCATCACCGGTTAATGCATAACTATCCTGACGCTGATCCAAGTTCGTATCTAATTCTAATGGTGGTGGCGCATCTTGCGGCAACGGCGCTTGATCCAGGGCATAGACTTCCTGAGTTAATTGCCGTTCTGGTCCAGGAACAATGACAACCGTGTCGATGGGTCTTGGCCAAGCCCAGACTAATCCGGTTTCGCCAATCTTAACCACCTCGCCAAAACGAAATACCACGACACGACTGCCGGATTCAACCGCAACAAAACCTGAAGCCAACCACGCCAAACCCAACACGGTGACACCGATAAATAAAAAACGGAAGCCCCAGGAAACCGCCTGTTCTAACGCTTGATGACCAGCCTGATCGCGACGATTGGTCATAACCACCACCAGCGATAAATTTTCATTTGAACCATTAAACTATTCATGGCTTGGCCCGCGATTGCGCTGCCGGTGGAACTGGCCCATCAACTAAAGCTCTAAATGGCGCGGCGTCGGTTCGCAGAATAATTCGCGTGCCACTTGTTATAATCTGATCCAAAGTATCCAATCCACGCAAAAAAGCGTAGAGCTGTGGATCCGCAACGTGCGCGGCGGCATAAATACCAGCAGCATCCGTTTTTGCCTTGGCCTCAATTTCAGCTGCCATTTCTTGCGCCTTGGCAATCACGATACGCGAATCGCGAAATGCCGTTTGATTGATATCAGCAGCTAACAATGAACCCTTTGCCTTCTTTTCCGCGGCAGCCGTTTGCCGTTCAGCAATCATGCGTTCGACCGTGACTTTAATGGTGCTGCTGGGTAAACCTAAACGTTCAATACCGACTTGCACCACATCGATGCCGTATTTGTCGTGGATTGGTTGTGATAAGCGTCGTAATAAATCTTGTTCTAACGCATCTAATTTCACCTGCGCGACTTCAGCATTAATTAAATCCTCCATGGCATAGCGACTAACTTCCGCCTCTAAGGCTGAGCCTAAAAACGACCGCACTTGCATGGCCGCTTCGTCAGCGTCACCACGAACTGAGCGTAAATAATCTAAAATTCTTGGCGCTTCGGCAGGAACACGCCAGGCAATAAATGCGGACATTTGAATGCGTACACCTCCTTTGGTGCCAACATCATGTAGACCAGTAGCGGTAGTATGCAGGCGTAAATCCACCGACACCGTTCGTTCAATCGGCGCAGGAATTCGCCAAGTTAATCCTGGTTGCACCTGAATGCGCACCGGATCACCAAAACGCGTAATGACGACCGCAGAACCCTGAGCGACGACGACCAAGGTTGCGGCTAAAAACGCCACCACGATTAAGACCCCAGCAATCCCTATACGCATCCACGGCCGACCAATTTGACCATGCGTCGTTTTAGGGACAGGTGCATCATGATGATGATGCGAATGATGATGGTCTTGACTCATGGTTATTCCACAGGCGTTGCAAAACGCCGTAAATCGAGCACTGGTCCGTCAACCAGGTTCAATCGGTGATCAATAATAGACAGTTGTGAACGTGATAATCCTTTACCCAACACTTGCAGCCAGCGCTCCAGGGCCATGACCTCGCTTGACAGAGACCAAATTTTTGCTTCTGCGATAAATTTCGCTTGCTCAATTCGTGCCTCGGAAACTTTTTGGACAGCCAACCATTGAGCATTACGTTCAGCCGTAATCGCCTCAATCTTTTTCTCACTCAGCGTCACGGCGCTATTGCGCTTAGCCTCTGCCACTTCAGCTTCGCTAATGATTTCCGCTTCCTGAACTCCATGATAAGCGGCAGCAGCATTCGCTGGTGGGTGAATACTGTCAACGGTAACGGCCGTTATTTCTAAGCCGCTCTGTTCTTTATTAAGCGCCTGTTGCACAGCCGTTTTTACCACGGCGGCTAAACTGGCACGGTTTTCTCCAATGGCAGCAATGAGCGTGCGCGTGGCAAATACCCGCACCAATTCGCGGCGTGCGAGCGTGCGAATGGTTAATTCAGGATCTGATAAACGATACAAAGCGCGTAAGGCATCTTCGTCGCGTTGACCAATGCGATAATAAATACGCACATCGCTGCCTAACACTTGTGGTGCGCGCCTTTCACTATCGCTGCGTCCATTGCCTGGAACGACGTAGACGGCGTCCGCCGCATGATCCTTATTCCACACTCGGTCAAAAGCAGACGTATTTATCGCGTCTGCAGGAATACGAACTTGTTCTTCTAATTTATTATCTGCCAAAGTCACTTGATGCACACGCCCAGCATCCATGCGTCGCACGACACCGAATGGCCACGGTAAATGGACATGCATGCCACTGTTAAGTACGGCGACTGGTTGGCCACCGCGTTCGTAAACGGCACGTTCATGTAACGACACCATGCTCACACCAGAGAGCAACCACGCGACGAATAACAACACGATGATCAACGGACCACTGACGCGACGCACGAAAGATAGCGCCCAGCTTTGTGACAGATCTATACCAAAGCGTTCCTTCAAGCCCGCCATGGTGCTGCGTCCAGCGCCTAAGCGCGGCAACACCACACCGGCGACGAAACTATCGCATAGTCCACGCGCTTCTTCGACATTCGCCGCGGGCAAGAATGGTGCAATTAATACCCGCAACATCGATTCGGCAGCAATGGTTACGACTACAACGGCATAAATCCACAAAGCCCAAATCGCAATCGTTGCACCTAAAGAACGCGCTATTTCACCTGCGCCAATGATGAGCAAACCCCACAACACCACACGCATCAAGCGTGACAAACTTCCGGCTTCCGGCAAATCACTGACTGTGGTCGTCGCGGCAACACTTAATCGCCGTTCAAAGACTAAAACAGGAAAGGCAAAGACCAAACACGTCACCCCAATGGCAAAACCAAACGGGGTCACACCAATGACTGGCCATAACCAAACCACTAAGGCAGACGCGGCCAATAATTGCGGTAATGACAATACCGTTTGCGGCCAACCCGCCAAACGCAGCAAACGCGTGCGCTCTGCTTGAAAAACAATATCGGGTTCGTCAGAGCCGCTGAAAATCGCTTGCGGAACCTGTGAATGTTCGTCGCGTGCTTGTTGCGCCGCTAATCGTTGTTGTCGTGTTACCGTCGCGGCGTCTGCCGCTTCAACTAAACGCCGACGACCACTGGCCAACACACTCGCCGGCACCAAGGCTGCACTCGCCAACAACCACACGCTACTAACGAGCGCGAGCACCGACGCGGCCTGTGGTTGCTTCATAATAAGTAACGCCACCGCACCAAAACCAGTCACCACACCAATGAGCGTCACGACCCAAGCGGCTACGGCCAACACGCCGTACCAACGCACAGCAGCCGATACCGAGATCGGCAACACGAGCGAAGGAGGAGGAACTAAACGGTCAGCCATGATAGTGCACGCTAGGGCGCAGGCAGCATGCCTGCAATCACAGGTGTGGTCGGACAAACGTGCTGTCACACATCGGGGCTAAACTTGCCAATGGCAGTCCCGCCCCTTAGGGGGTGTTACGTTGACTAATGTCTCTCGTATTACATTGTCTTACTAATCTTTAGCTAGAGCGGAGTCAACCATGAGCGAACAAGAAGTCATTTCCTTCAAAGCCGATCACGACTTGGTGTTATTGCTGAAAAGTGTGCGCAATCGTAGCGAGTTTATTCGCAATGCCGTGCTGACCGCACTCAAAGAAACCTGCCCGGTATGCAATGGCACCGGCATTTTGGATTCGCGGCGCAAAAATGACTGGGAACAATTCAGCCACAGCCACCCCATGTCTGAGTGTCGCAAATGCCACGAACTGGTGTTCACCTGCGACGGCAAACCGTTGAAGCATGAGTGCGCGCACAAATGATCGACTTGGGTTTTGTTAGTTCATCGTTCCTGCGAATTGGCGCCGCCTGCGTATTTGCCCTCGGCGCATTTATTGCCGTGTTCAGCATCGAACAACAGACAGCGGTTCCGATGACCGCCGCAGTAATAGAGCCCAACACAACCACCACGTCATTATTAATTATTGAAACCACGTACCCCGTTCAACGCTGGCACGTACAAATGCGTGGCGTTGATGTGACAGCCACGAAAAAAGACGCGCAACGATTCGAGGCTCAGATCAGCGGTGATCCCACGCAATGTTTTATTCATGCCGAATCAGCCGATGCGTTAAACGCCGCGCCTGCCGCGCTTCGTTGGCAATATGCCGAAAAAAGCGGTGTCATATGGGGTGAGGGTTCCGTTGCTGGCTCACTTAGCTCTTCGACGAGTTCTTCGACGAGTGATCGAGCTAAATAAATGTCACACTCAGATAGTTTATTTTTTGATGACGTCACGGTGTGCTACGGACCGACACCCGCAGTCCACCATTTAACCACCACGTTACCGTGCGGATCATTAGTCGCATTAATGGGCCCGAATGGCGCAGGAAAAAGCACCTTGCTGCGAGCGATTCTTGGTTGGCATCATTTAACGACTGGCCGTATTACATTGGGCGGTCAGCCGTGCAGCAAAGCGCGTCGGCGCATTGGTTATTTGCCACAGCGTACGGCCGTTGATTGGGATTTTCCGGTCACCGTGCGCGATGTCGTGGCCATGGGGCGTTATCAAGTACGCGGACCTTTCCAACGTTTTCGCGCCGAAGACCACGCCGTCGTGGATGCCGCTATTCAAGAAATGGGCTTAGAATGGCTCGCTGATCGGCAGATCGCCGCGCTCTCTGGCGGCCAACAACAACGCACCTTTTTAGCACGTGCCGTAGCCTCAGGAGCGGATGTTTTTTTACTCGACGAACCATTTGCTGGTTTAGATCCGAATTCCACCGCCGACTTAGTGCGTCGTTTACAAGCCTGGTCAAAAGCTGGTCGCTTAGTCGTAACGGTCGTGCATGACGTACCGTTAGCGCAAAAATATTTTCCCCACGTGGTACTTATTCGCAGTCATTTAATTGCCGCTGGCCCCTGTCATGACGTTCTCAGTCAACGTAATTTAGCAAAGGCCTTTGGCGCATCGTATGCCGCTGAACGATCCGTCATTGCCGCTCGACCGCTCGCCATCCCGGACCTGGGGTCCGCGCTGCGCGATGTCCGCGTCAAAGCGCAGAATAATGATGTGGCACCATGACTGATTTATTCGCCTGGTTTGTCATTGATCCCGAACATCGATTTTTATGGCGCGCTACCATCATGTGCGTGTTACTCGGCGTCAGTTCGAGCCTGCTCGGCTGTGTCTTAATGGTGCGACGATTATCGCTCATGGGCGATGCGTTAGCCCACTCCTTGCTCCCAGGCGTAGGCATCGCTTGGTTAATGGTCGGCACCAGTTTACCCGCTTTATTAGTCGGCGGATTAGTCGCCGGTTTATTTACCGCTATTGCCAGCGGTCTGATTAGCCGACTGACGCGCGTAAAAGAAGACGCGGCCTTTGCCGCCTTCTTTATCGCGTTGCTCGGCCTGGGTGTCGCCTTAGTCAGCCGCGCAGGGACACCGGTTGATTTATTGCATTTTTTAGTCGGCAATATTTTAGCGGTGAACGCTGGCGACCTCTACCTCGCGGCGGGTGTCAGTAGTTTAACGCTGCTGATCTTTGCCCTATTTTATCGAAATATCTTATTGGAATGTTTCGATCCCGCTTATCACCGCGCCTGTGGTGGATGGAGTTTCACCACCCATTTAGGTTTACTCGCACTTGTCGTGCTCAATTTAGTCGCCGCGTTACATGCCATGGGCAGTGTATTGGCACTCGGCTTATTCATGCTGCCCGCCGTCACCGCCTATTTGTGGTGTAATCGCTGGGGTTTGATGTTAATCGTCGCCGTACTCTATGCCGTAGGTGGATCGTTAATCGGACTCGCAATCAGCTGGTACGCCGCCCTCGCCTCTGGCCCTGCCATTGTCATGACCTTAGGCGCAGGATTTTTAATCTCAGCCATTATTAGTCCCAAACAGGGATTACTCGCCCGGTTCTTACGCCCAGAACATCATCACCGCGAAGAAAGCCACGAGCACTGCGACACGCACGGACATTGAATGATCCTCTTGGAAGTTGATGCATTAGTTATGCATGACAGGCCACCCGTACGCTCATTTTGTTTCATCAGTGACACAAATAAAATCAACAAACATACGAGGTGATTGAACGTACAAATCTATTCGCATATATCTTTTCCACGCCGGAGAAATCATGGGTAAATTACTAACTGCTATTCTACTGACCTTGAGCATGTTGCACGGCGTCTCTGCTGAACGACCAAATATTTTATGGATTATCTCTGAAGATATGTCTGCACATTTCGGCTGCTATGGCGAAAAGGCCATCAGCACACCACATGTCGATCAATTAGCCGCCGAAGGTTTATGTTTTGAACGGGCATACGTTACCGCCCCGATTTGCTCGACCTCACGATCCTCACTGATCACTGGCATGTATCAGACTTCGATTAATGGCCACCATCATCGTAGTGGACGTGGCACGGTAAAAATAGCTTTACCAGAAGCCGTTATTGCAGTTCCTCTCTTATTTCGCCAAGCAGGTTATTATACTAGTAATGGCACTTGGTCAGCTAAAGCCGTCAATCAAAGCAAAGGTAAAACCGACTACAATTTCGTCGGCGAAGAAAAATTCTATGACGGCAATGATTGGACTGGACGCAAACCAGGACAACCATTTTTCGCTCAAATTCAATTACATGGCGGCAAAGTGCGGGATGGTAAAAATGCGGCTGAAACATTTACCAAAGCTATGGGCGGTCTGACGCCCACGGAAAAACTCAGCTTACCACCCTATTATCCGCGCACCGATGCCATGCTGACCGACTGGGGGCTAACTCTGGATGCCTGTCGCTTAGTTGATCTCCAAGTCGGAGAAATTCGTGCCCGCCTGGAAGCGGAAGGCATACTCAATCAAACGGTGATTATGTTCATTACAGACCACGGCGTTAGCCACGCACGCGGGAAACAATTTCTCTACGATGAAGGCACCCACATTCCCTGCATCATGCGAGGCCCTGGAATTAAACCACAGAGCCGTCGCCAAGATGTAATCGAACACATTGATTTAGCCGCCACGGCGCTCGCCGCCGCTGGCCTCGCCAAACCCGCCACCATGCAAGCCCAAGATGTTTTAGCCCCCACCTACCGCCCACGCGAAGCCGTGTTTTCTGCTCGCGATCGCGCTGATGAAACCGTTGAACATATCCGCAGCGTACGCACCGACCGCTGGCTCTATATTCGTAATTATTTACCGAACCGACCCATGCTGCAACCAAACCGCTACAAGGACGGAAAGAATTGTCTTAAAGCCCTACGCGCCGCCGAAGCCGCTGGGCAACTGAACGATTTACAAAAACAATTATTACTCTCCCCCACGCGACCAAACGAAGAACTGTACGATTACCGCGCTGATCCGTTCCAAATCACCAACCTCGCCAATGACCCCGCCAATGCCACCGTACTTGCCGATCTTCGCACCCGTCTAGCAACCTGGGAAAACACCACCAACGACCACGGCCGCACACCAGAATCAGAGGCGCAATATGACAGTGATATGGCTGAATATTTGGGAAAAAAGGGTGATACCGAAGTACAGCGTAACATTGATTTAATGAAGCAGTGGGCGAAGGAAGGGAAGTAGGGGAAGAAAGAATTGCAGTAAATCAATCTTCCATTGGCCACTGATACTAAGTGACATTTCCTATGGTTTAGTTTCAAAGAGTATGGCGCGAAAAACCACCACAAAAATGCTGCATACTCGAATCGATCATCCTCCTGAGAGCGCCTGAAGAATTAAAATTTTGTCCTCGGCCTGCAGCGAGTCAGCAAGTTTTTCGCGATCGTGGATTGGCTCTTCACCGACAAAGATATTTACGTGTCGACGAAGTCTACCGGTGTCATCAACGATATACGAGGCGAGCCCAGGATGACGGCGCTCAAGTTCATCGATTATGCTGCGCACGGTCGTTCCTGGAATCTCGCCATCGTCGAGATTGGGGAAAAATATTTGCAGATGACGAGTGAACGTGACGTGCGGCATGCGAGATCAGGAAAAGCGGACAGAATGAACGGGCGGTAAATTATTGCCAACGCAGCTCCACGTGTCGCCGCGATCATCTGAAACATAAACGTTGCCAGTCGTGCTGCCGAAGCAGACGGAATCGCCACGGGCATCGAGGCCGTGCCGGTAAACGACGTCGTAGGTATTTTCTTGCGGGAGTCCTTTGCGCAGCGTCTCCCAATTCGCGCCGCCGTCTTTCGTGCGCGCGACAAAAAGTCCGCCGCCGACCGCCATGCGCTGAGCGTCGCTGTGGGCTGGCACCACCCACGCTGTGCGGCCATCGTGTTCGTCGACCGCGATGGGAAATCCGAAGTGGACGGCTTGGTCTTTATTACTGACGCGTTTCCATGACCGAGCGCAGTCTTCGCTCATAAATATGCCGCAATGATTTTGCTGCCAAAGCCGATCTGGATCATGTGGACATTGCGTGATGAAATGCGGATCGTGTCCCCACTCTGCTTCAGGGTTGGGCAGGTAATCGTTGAGCACACCTTTATTCATCGCCTTCCACGTCTTGCCGCCGTCGGTCGTGCCGGCAATGCCAGCACAGGAAACGCCAATAAGCATGCGCCCTGGATCGCGCGGGTCGACAACAATGGAGTGAATGCCTGGCACAAATTCGCCATAGGCCATCGCCGCTGGCGTGCCGCCCCAATGATTCCTCGACGTCGCGTTGCCGACAAACAAATCGCCGCCGCGACTTTCGTGATTCCACAGCGGAAGATTTAATTCCCAGGTGTCACCACCGTCGTGGCTGGTGAACAATCCCCCAGGCAACGTCCCCGCGTGAATCGTTTTGGGCTGCTGTTTCCCACCGAAAGCCATCACCCAAACTTTCAGCAGCGAGGCCTCTTTATAGGCCGTCGGCTGTTCAACATTTAAATCCATGTCCGGCGTCGGCAGGTGTTGCTCAACAAAGCGCGCGCCCTTTGGATATGCGAGCTGAGAAAGATTTTCCCACGTCGCCCCATCGTCCTTCGAACGCGACAGCTTCGGCCCCCAATGCGCATGATCCATCGCCGCCCAGATCGTGCCGTTGCGCGGATCACGCGCAGCGTAACTAATCGACATGCCAGCATGCGCTATCGGACGCGGCTTCCACGCGCCAGCCTTGCGATCAAGAATGAGCGTGCCTTTGCGAGTTCCGAGGATGATTTGGTTGGACATGCACTCAGGCTAATTTGAAGCAACGCTGGTTCAATGAGTGCTTGCCTGCTCTGTCCTGTGGGTGTTTCTGAGGTGATGCACTAGGCCAAAACAGCGGGCGGCAGCTTTCGGATTTTGGTTTTTCAAACAACTTAGCACAGGCTTAGTTTGAGAATATATAATGAATATCTGGCTAGGAGTGTGCGCTAACTAAACAGCACGTCGGAGCTAACGTTCCGTTATTTATTTTCGCACCTCCACCGTCACGCTTGTTGATTGACTAATAATAATTCAATTTTTCTAAACTCGTCTGCTTTACCTTCGTTTTTTGACCAACGAATGAGCTCTTCCCTATTGATGGGATGGTGCTTTGCGACAGCAATCGCCTGATTTAAGCATTGTTTGTCGCCGTGATGAAACCACCACGTTAGTCGGTCTTTCATACAATCTAATGGTGATAACAACGTCAGGGTTCCTGTTGATACATGCATATGATTAATGTGCTGTGGTCGCTCTTCACCGACCGTTACTGGTCCAGCAGGAAATTCGACTATAAATTTTGTTTCAGGATGAACAAAATAACGGTTCTTTTCTGTGAACCCTAATTTTAACATCACCTTCTTGATGTCGATCCGACGAGATAATCCATCAGTAATCAGATCGATATCATCGCTGATATAGGCATTCTTGCTCCAAAT
>SXGR01166369.1_pt1 | contig 12599 bp, 12 predicted proteins | sample 3174711 | NCBI WGS metagenome assembly SXGR01 (sample SAMN11356860, study PRJNA531348) | freshwater metagenome | isolation source: freshwater sample F1-60 | place: China: Fuxian Lake, Yuxi | collected 2017-12-25
CGCGCGCTGGCAAAAGCGGTGACCACGCCGGGGCTGGATGTGTTTTCTGTATTCAACGATGTCGGCGTGGCAGTGAAGCGGGCAACCAACAACGCGCAGCAGCCGTGGGTGGCGAGTTCGCCGCTGGAAGGCAAGTTTTTCTTTGCGGGTTCGTCGCCTGACGGGCCGGTGCCCGTGGTACCGCAGCCGGCGATGGTGGCGCTAGCGCCGCAGTCCTCGGGCCAGGTGCGCACGGCCGGCGCCCGTTTGCGCAGCACGCCGCTGACTGTGTCGGCAGATGATGCCAAGGTGATGATCGTCACGCAGAATTTCTACCGCGCCGGCTGGAACACCCAGGGCCGTGGCGGCCCGCACCAGTACGAAACCCAGGTGCACGGCGGCGGCTTGATGGTGGTCAACCCGGTGCGCGGGCTGATGTGGCAGCGCGGCGGCTCGGGCACGGTGGTGCAAGGCGGGCAAAAAGGCGCCGAGCAATACATACAGTCGCTAAACGACAAACGCTTAGGCGGCTTCGACGACTGGCGCCTGCCGACGCTGGAAGAAGCCATGTCGTTAATGATGCCGCCTGACGGCGGCCAGCCGCTGCAGACCAGCGGCGGTGCCGCCAAAGTACATCTGGCTTCGGCGTTTGAAAGTGCGGGCGCCTTCTTTATCTGGACCAGCGACCAGCAGACTCCGGGGCGCGGCTGGGTGGTGTATTACACCGAGGGCGCATGCACCACGGAAACGGTGCAATACAACGCTTACGTGCGGGCGGTGCGGTCGTTGAAGTAGTGCTTGGCCTCAAATCCGGCATACATCATCCCCACACCCCAAATCGCGATCGGCCTCCACCAGCAATGCCTCAAACGTTTCCGGCACGCGTACTGCCTTGCCGATCACGCGCGGGCTGTAGCCTTGCAGCCAGAAGCTGTTGGTCGGATGTCCGCCGCCGCACACCAGCACGATGAAGTTTTCCGGCTTTGAGGTGATCGGCCACGGGTCTTGTTTCAGGCTTTCGCGTGTGATCGAATTTGAATCGATCTCGATCCACGCCGTGCCGCCGTTACGTTTAATTTCCGACTGCGGAATGCGTGAGTTTTGATAAAAGAACTCGCGCATTTTCGGTTTGGTCCAGCCGAGCTTGGCCATGTTGTTGGCGACCACGCCGGGAATCAAAATCGCGCCCGGCGTGCCTTTTTCGTAGCCGCTCAGGTTGGTGTAATTCGGCACGCGCATGAATTCGGCAAGGCGATACATGCCTTGCGTGGCGTCTTCTTCGGGCGTTTCTTTTTTCGCGCCACGCCGCCGCGCGTTGGTGGCGCCGTTGGCGAAAAACACCGACACTGAATTGGTGTCGCGCGCGAAACCGTGGCGTTCCGTGCCATGCGTGGGCCAGCCTTCGGGCAGATTGTCTTCGTCTTCGGCGAACACCATGTTTACGCCGCGCATGCCGCCATAGTTGGCCATGGCGCCGATGCCGGGCAGTGCGCCGCCGACATTTTGCTGAATCAAGCGCAACGCGCGGCCGATGCTCGCCCCGGCGGGGCGCTGCGGGTCGGGGCCGAGACAACCGAAGCCGCTGTTCAGGCGTATCTGTTTCGCAATTGGCCCATTCACCACCACCACCGGAAATGCGCTCCCACTGGCGGCCTGCAACTGCTCGGCATTGGTTTCGGGATGCAAAAATGCCTCGACTGCCGCGATCAACACGGGCAAGTACTCGGGCCGCCCGCCCGCCATTGCCAGCGATACCGCACAGGTTTCCACCGTAGTGATGCCGCCGCGCGGCGGAAACTTGCCGATCACGTGCGTGCGCGGCAGCGGCGTGCCGCGCAGGATGCGGTTCACGCGTTCGCGCGTTGCGGGCCACAGCGGCAAGCCATCACCCCAAAAGTTGGTGATGGCGAGATGGTTGGCTTTTTCAAGGGCGCCTTCATAAGTTTCACTCTCGACCTTGAGCATGGGCGTTTCGCCCGCGCTGGCCTTGGCATGTGCCGATTGCCAGCCCGTGAGCGCGTCGTAAAACTCCTGCTTGCGACCCTCAAGGCTGGATATATCGCTGCCCGGTAAAAACATGTCGATGGGAAAGGTGATCATCGCGGCGTCGGGCGCGAGGCCCAAACCGGAAATCGCGTTGGTCATCACGCCCTTGAAATCCGCCCGCGTCAGCGTGACAGTCGGGATGCCGAGGGTTTCGATTCGGGCGGCTGCACGGCCGCACGCAGTGGCGCAGGACCCTCAAGCCGCGTTGCCAATGATCACCGCATCGACGCCACTGTCCTTCACCATCATCGCGGTTTTCTCTTCGCCGATGAGCGCGTTGCCCTGCGGGTAGGCGTCGATGGGCAGAATTTCGACGTCCGGAAAGTCTTTTTCAAACAAAGACTTGATCAGCGGCAATGTGCGATACGCCTGCCATTGTTCGTTGGTGACAATGCCGATTTTCTTACCCGCAATTGTGTCCAGGCGCGGGGCGTGCGGCTGGGTGATATCCAGCGCGCCGCTGGGGTCGTGGAATTCGAGTTGAATCATGGAATCCTCCAGATTGGTTGACGATTCATCGTAGCACGCAAGTTGCCGCCGCATGCTACGCTTTGCACATGGAACATCTGCTCACCGACACGCAACGCGCCTGGCGCGACAAGGCGCGAGACTTCGCCGAAGCCGAAATCCACCCGCGTTCGCTCGCTCGCGACCAGATCGCCGCGCCCGCTGAGACCTTCGACTGGGACTTAATCCGCAAGGGTTCAGCGCTTGGTATCCGCACCGCCGCCGTGCCTCGCGAATACGGCGGCCACGGCATCGACTTCACCACACAGGCGCTGATGATCGCGGAGATGGCACGTGCCGACAGCGCAATGGCCAAAACCTTCAGCCAGAGTTGGAAGTGGAGCCATTTGATTGTCGATCACGGCAATGCGGAACAAAAGCGGCGTTACTTTGATGCGTTTGTCGCCGACGATGAATTCGTGATGGGCGGCGGCATCACCGAGCCCAATGCGGGTTCGGACAACCGCATGCCGCCGCCGGACGACCCCAGGGCGGGCCTGCAGTTATCCGCCAGGCTCGATGGCGATACCTGGATGCTGAATGGATCGAAGTGTTACATCGCCAACGCCAACATCGGCAAGTTGATTTTTGCCTTCGCGCGTACTGATCCGCATGCGCCGGTGCAGGAGGGCACGACCATTTTCGCCGTGCACAAAGGCGCGCCAGGCTTGAATGTGGGTAAAGTGTTTAACAAACACGGCTGGCGTTTTTACCAGAACGCGGAGTTGTTTTTCGAGAACGTGCGTGTGGCGGACAGCGACCGGCTTTCCGCAATCAACGGCACGCACAAGAAGCACGGCGGCAAGAACAGCAAATTCAGCGAAATGGAATACGCCGCCAACGCCGTGGGCATCTGCGACGCCGCCATCGACATGGCCACTGCATTGGGACGCGGTACGCAACGCGCAGGCACGCGGTTGAACGAACACCAGTTATTTCAGTTAAAGCTGTCTGAAATGCATATGCACACCGAGGCGTTACGTTCATTCGTGCTGCGCGTGGCGATGGAAGCCGATGCCACCACCCTCATCTCGCACAAGCACAATGCATTTCTGATGAACTTCTCGGCCGATGCCATGCAGCGTGTGTGTTATCTCAATCTGGATGTACACCGGATAGCGCACAAGGGTGTAATCAACGCGCGTGCGGACAAGCTCGTGCGTGACGCGATCATTTGGACGCACATCGCAGGGGATTCGGTGACGCGCCTGAAAGCCGTTCAAGCATTGCTTTAAAATAGTTAATTAAATCAAATACTTACGATAATGACATGCAATGCACTGCTCACGCTGCGCACGTCCAACAGCACTCGCACCGTGCTGGACATGCTGTTGCCCGAATTTGAAAAGGCATCGGGCCACCAGGTCGAACTCATCCCCGACACGGCGAAGAACTCGCTCGCGCGTATTGAAGCAGGCGAACGCGCGGACGTTGCTGTGCTGCTCGGCAAAAACATCGACAAGCTTGCCCATCTGCAAATACTCGCGCCTGAAAGCCGCCAACCGTTCTGCCGCAGCAACATCGGAATGGCGGTGCTGAAGGGCGCGAACAAGCCCGACATCAGCACGGTGGAAGCCTTCAAACGCACGCTGCTCGCATGCCAGACCGTTGCACACACCGAGTTCGGGCCGAGTGGCGCGTATTTTCCGGGGCTGATGGAGCGGCTGGGCATTGCGCAGCAGATACGCCCCAAGGAAGTCACGCGTCCCGGCGGTTACATCGGCGTGGTGGTCGCAGCGGGCGAGGCGCAGCTGTGCTTTCAGCAAATCTGCGAGCTGCTAGCGGTGCCTGGCATCGATGTCATCGGGCCGATTCCCGACGAACTGCAATTTGACTTTGACACGCAAGCAGCGATTTTTGCGGAGTCAAAACAACTTGCCGCCGCGCGCGAATTGCTCGCGCACTTCGCGCGGCCCGAACACGCGGCAACCTTCAGACAAGCCGGGTTGATTCAGCTGCCATTGGCGCGCCAGGTCAGTGACTTGCGTGCTGCCGGCGCCGCGCCTATGCTGCAAGCGCGCTAAAGCTGTCTTCGGGGTTGTCGCTGAGGCTTTGTCCGGCTTTGGCTACTCTCGCTCCTGCAAGCCAGGCCCCGGCAACCGTACTGTGTAATTTAAATCCATCACAAGGAAAATTTTTATGCCCACCCCCCTACGCATCGGCGTCGTTGGCGCTGGCCGCAATACGCGCCTGCACCACATCCCCAAACTGAGAAAAATCGACGGTGTGGAAATCGCGGCAGTGGTGAACCGCTCGCGTGCTTCTTCGGAAAAAGCGGCCAAGGAGTTGAACATTGCGCGCGTGCACGATCACTGGCGTGATCTGGTGAGCGACCCCGGCATTGATGCCGTGGTAATCGGCACCTGGCCGTATTTGCACAGCCCCATCACGCTGGCCGCGCTCGCGGCAGGAAAACATGTGCTGACCGAGGCGCGCCTCGCGATGAACGCCGCCGAAGCGCGGCAGATGCTTGCAGCCTCGCGCGCGCGGCCCGATCTGGTGACGCAAGTCGTGCCAGGGCCAACCACGTTTCTGGCGGACGCGATGTTGATGGAATTGCTCGCGCAGGGTTACATCGGCGAGCTGCAATCGCTGGATTTGCTTGTCTCAACCGGCATGCTGGATCGCGACGCGGCTTTTCACTGGCGCATGAACCGGGATTTCTCGGGCGTGAACATCATGTCGATGGGCATCTGGTATGAATGCGTTTCGCGCTGGGTCGGCCCGGCGAGAGCGGTGATGGCTCGCACGCGTGTCGCCACACCGTACCGCATGGACAAGGAGCACGGCGAGCGGCGCTCGATCGAAGTGCCCGACCATGTGGAAGTGCTGGCGGATCTTGCCAATGGTGCGATCGCACGAATGCACTGGAGCTCGGTCGCGGGTTTCATGCCCGGCCCGGAAGTTTGGCTTTATGGCAGCGAAGGCACGCTGCGTTTGGAGCAACTGGAACGCGACAATCTGCGCCTCACTGGCGCGCGTCGGGGCGACAAGGCGATGGCGGTGATCGAAATTCCCGAGAACAAAAAATACCGCTGGCGCGTGGAGGAAGAATTTGTCGGCGCCATCCGAGGGCAGGAACCCGTGCGCCGCACGTCATTTCTGGACGCGGTGAACTATATGGATTTCACCGAGGCCGTGCACATTTCCAGCCGCGAGGGGCGGCGGGTTTACCTGCCGTTGGGATAAGCGTTTGCGGACGTTGCCGGTCGCTCACCGCAAAGTCACCCGGAAGTGCCCTCTCCCTCTCACGAGCGGGAGAGGGAGAGGGGGAGCACAGCGTTACTTTACCCACCAGTGCATCGCGTCCTGCCCTTCGCCCTGATTGCCATGCGGGCCGCCGCCGCCGCTGCGTAAAAACATTTTGCGTGCGTAACCCGCCTTGAATTTGCCAGCCAGCGCATCGACGATCCAGTCCATGCCCATCGAGTGGCAATCCATGCGCTGGCCTTGCGCCGGGAACACCGTGGTCTGGTGATAGGCGTCTTCGTAGACCCACAGTTCCTTCGGCGCTTTGATGCGGTCGTAAAAGTTGTAGACGAGTTCGACTGGGCTTCTGGCGTCGTATTCGCCCGTGGTAAGCAGCGTCGGCGCGGTGATGCCGCCCTCCTTTCCTTCGACGGTCATTTTGCTGACGATCTTGTCGAGCTCCTCCTCGCTTTTCGCGCCGGTGAGATAACCGAACAACTGTTTGTAGCGCGGCGAAAACGTGTCGAGGATGTAGTACTTGTCGAGATACGACGCCCACACGCCGGCGTTGGCCTTGATGATCGGATCTCCCATCGCCGCCGCGGCGAGGCCCCAGTGGCAACCCATCGACTGCGAGAACACGGTGATCTTGTCGGCATCGACTTCCTTGCGGCCCGCCAGCCATTTCGCCACCGCGATCACGGAACGTTCATAGTTGTCGGCGGTGAGTTTATTGCCGCGCAGATTGCTGGTGCCCTGCCCGGGACCATCCATCACCAGCAAATGCATGCCGCGATCGAGCGCGTGATTGACCTGCGGATCGGGATAAATCTCCTTGGTCATGTCGCAACCCGGTATGAAAATCACGCAAGGCGCTTTCGGGCGGCCCTTGAGCAGATGGAAGTTGCATTGCAGTTCCATGCCCTCGAACGGAATTTCCACGCGCTCCATCGGGTACGGCGAGAGCTCCATCACCTTTTCATAGTTGGCGATGCAACGGCCATGCAGGTAACGCTTTTCGTCATTGGTCTCAAGCACCGGGTGCTGCGCAGCGGCGAACTGCGCGGAGGCCTTGTAATACAGCTCGAACGCTGTCATGCGGTGACCGGCGGCTTCTTCCTCTTGCGCCACACGCTCCATGCGCTGCGCGATGCGGCCGACATGCTTGGAAATCTGCGCATGGCTTTTCACGCTCGCCGGGAAGTTTCGGCCGTCGGCATCCCAGTGGAACACACGGCCGGTTTCTTTCACCACATAATCAAAAATCCACTGTTGACGGTCGCGGTCTAAACGGGGGGTACGCATGGTTCTAATTCTCCTTGGTTGAATTTGCTGTGTTAATTTTTACGGTTATCAACACGTCATCATACCGTAGCTTGGATCGGATCAATTGGCTTTAAGGCCAATCTCCTTCATCACCTTGGCAAACGCGGCGATATCGTTGCGCAGCCGCTTTTCGTGTTCTTCGGGTGTCGTTGTCGCCACATGGATACCCACGGAATCCAGGCGTTCCTTGAGTTCGGGCAGATGTAGTACTCGAGAAATATCCGCGCCGATTTGCCGCCGCAGTGGCAGCGGCGTGCCGGCGGGCGCGTAGACAGCGCTCGCACCGACCAGTGTCCACTCGGGCAACACATCAGCGATCAGCGGCACACCCGGCAGCACCGGATGCCGCTGCATCAGCGCCACCACTTTGCCATCCTTGATCAGGGATTGCGCCACCAAAACAGAGACCACGGTGAAATGCGCTCGGCCCGCCGCCACTTCGATCAGCGCCTCGCCCGAGCCTTTGTAACTCACATGCTGCGCCTTGACGCCGGCGGCGATGCGAAAGCGCTCCGAGTTCATGTGATCCATACCGCCCGCGACGGGGGAGGCAAAAAAGATTTTGCCGGGTCGGGCCTGTGCGTACGCCGCCAACTCTTTGGCTGTTTTGACGCCCATGCCCGGCCCCACCACCACCACGGAATTGGGGGTGTAAAGCTCCGTGACGCCGGCGAAATCCTTCAGTGTGTCGTAAGGCAGATTGGCAAACATCACGTGGCGCACGGCAATGGATCCCGACACAAACAATAGCGTGTAACCGTCGGGGTTCGACTTGGCGACAGTGCTGTTGGCAAGGATGCCCTGCCGGTTGTCGATCACGATGGACTGTTTCCAAAACTCGCCCAACTTGGGTGCGATCAGCCGCGTGGTGGCATCTAGCCCCGTTCCGGCAGCAGCCGAAACCATGATGCGCACCGGCTTGACGGGAAAGGCCTGTCCCGAGCCAGCCGAAGGTGTTTGCTGTGCTGGCGTGGCCGGCGCAAACAAGGCGGCGCAGACAAGACCACACGCGAGGTTTGCGCGTTGGTAACAAAGGTTGCGGGCAACGGCAACGAACCTCTTGGGTGTATCGGGCAACGCGAATATACGATTCAAAATACGCGGGAGACCGGCCTTGACCATATCTTCCTCCATTCACTGATCGTGCACGGGTTGCCCCGCAGTTGTTATTTCTTCACCAGTTTTTGCACCCGCCAGTTTAACGTGTCGGCGATATAAATGTCTTCGTTGGCATCGAGCGCGATGAAATGCGCCTCGCCGTATTGATTGAGGCCCTTGCCCTGACTGCCAGTGATGCCGAGCACGTTGCCATGTTCGTCGAGCTTCATGACTTTGCCGGCGTGGCCGTGCGCCATCATCATGTGCGAGTTATCGTTGCACATGGCCAGCCCGCACGGCGTGCCGGGGTGGCTGGTCTCGCGCACATAGTTGCCATCGTCGTCAAACACCTGGATGCGCTGGTTGGAGCGATCGGCAATATATAGCAGGCCCTTGCCGTTCATCACGATGGAATGCGGCTGATCGAATTTGCCTTTTTCCTTGCCGGTGCCGCCCCAGCTTTTTACGTAGTCACCATTGGCCGTGAATTTGTGCACCAGATTGTCGGCCTTGCCGTGGCCCTGTGTCACGTAGACTTCGCCGTCAGGTCCAAAGGCGAGATCGTTGGGTTCGTCGAAACATTTCAAATGCCCTGCGTGATGCCATTCGCCCGCGCGGCCCGCCACGCCGAGCACCATGAGGATGCGTCCATCGGCATTCATTTTCACCACGATATGCGCGCCGGTGTCGGTGCACCAGATGTTGCCCTCGCGGTCGATACGCAGCCCGTGTGGCAGAGTGAAAATACCGCGGCCCATGGTGCGCACATGATCGCCGTTGCTGGTGAACTCCATCAACGCGTTTTCACTGCGGTTGAACACGAGGATGTGATTTCTGATGGTAATCGCCACACCCGAGCACGGCCCAAAATTTACGCCGGGCGGCAACTTGAAAATATCGGCGACAGGCAGGTAGCCGAGGTCGGGAATCGTGGTGGTCATGAATGATCCATGGTTGCGAAAATTGAGGGCGCAGCGTAACAAGTCTTGTCAGATACAAAAAATGTTAAATTAAATCAGATACTTACAATGCATCCCAAAAGGGGTGCGCAGAACGACTGCTACGATCGCGCGCCAGGCATAGCCTGTCCAATGCCCATCTTGCCGCCGCGCCTGACCGAACGCCTTGGCCAGCAAGGGGTGATCGAAGCACACCCCGATGGCGATGCGCTTTTGGCTTCATCGTGATCCATCGCGATCTCACCATCCGTCTATGCCAACTTGCCGTTTGACACCACGCGCGATCTGTCGCGTATTGAACGAAGCGGAAATTCAACAGCGTTTCTCCGTGCTGGGCATGGAGTCCGCGCCGGGCACGCCAGAACAACCCGATATATTTCTTGCTGCGCAGATCGCTCTGGCGGTGCAGTGGGAGAAAAAGGCGGGGATAGTGGCGCGTTAGCCGCTGCCTTCCCAATTGCGTGAAATGCGTTCAAAATGCCCCTGCAATTTCCTTTGGCACACAAAAAAAAGGAGCGCTCACATGGCAGTCAGAAAACTGGGGCACGTCGGCATTTTCGCGCAGGATTTCGAGAAAATGCGCAATTTTTATTCAAACACCATTGGTCTCACGGTGACGGATGAGACACCGACGGCGGCATTCATGAGTTCCCGGCCCGAAGAAGAACACCATGAACTGCTGGTCGCCAAGGCGGGCGATGGCCAACGCACCCACATGCAGCAGTTATCGTTTAACTGCCAGAGCCTGGCGGACATCCGCGGCTACTATCAGAAATTCAAGACGCAGGGCGTACGAGTCGCCCGCGCGGTATCGCATGGCAATGCCGTGGGCCTTTACTTCTATGATCCGGAGGGCAATTACTGCGAGCTTTACTGGACCACGCCGTTTAAGGCGCGCCAGCCCTACGGTGTGGCGGTGGATTTAACGCAACCTGAAAACGAAATTCTGCGTGTCATTGAAGCAGACGTAAAAATTCACGGCGCCACCGGGCATCGCGACCCGGAATCGTTTGTCCGTCAACGCGAGCAGTTCATACAAGACGGCATGCAGGTGTAAGGTCTAGCCCGTCGATCGGCGAGGCAATTGCTACGTCCGCATCCCCTGGCAGCGGTTATTGTTCTGCGCGTATTCCCGCGTTGCGGATCAGGGGAAACCACTTGTCGATTTCGGCCTTGTGATACTTTGCCAGCGCTTGCACGGTCTGTTCTGCCTTGGACGGAATTTCCTGCCCGAGGTCGATAAAGCGCGTTCTCACGTTGGCGTCGGCCAGTGTATCCACAAATGCCGCGTTCAACTTGGTGATGATGTCGCGCGGCGTTTTTGAAGGCGCCCAGATGCCATGCCACACCTCCGTGTGCAGGCCCGGCAAACCCGCTTCGTCCACCGTGGGAATCTCCGGTGCTGCTGCCTGACGGGTTTTCGCAGTTACCGCGTAGGCGCGCAGTTTGCCCGCGCGCACCTGCGTAATCGAACCGCCGATTTGCGTCACATACAGATCGACCTCTCCCGACAGCAGCGCCTGAATTGCGGGTGCGCCGCCGCGATACGGGATGAATTCCGTCTTAAGCCCCAGCCGGTTCAAAAAGTAAATGCCGCCAATATGCGAAGAGCCGCCGACGCCGCCGGTGGCAAACTTGTACTTGTCGCTGTTGGCTTTTATCCACGCAATCAGTTCCTTGAGGTCTTTGGCCGGCACACCCATTTTCGACACGATCAATTGCGGATTGGTGGCGATCATTGCTATTGGCGCCAGGTCCTTGAGCAGATCGTAATTGAGGTTGTAGTACGCGCCGTTCACCACGTGCGTGCCCCAGTGTCCAATGGAGAGCGTGTAACCATCGGGCGCGGAACGCACCACGCGTCCGACACCGATGGTGCCGCCCGCGCCGGTGATGTTATCCACCACGATGGTTTGGCCGAGATAGCGGCGCAGCGGGTCGCTCATGATGCGCGCCAGCGTGTCAGTGGGGCCGCCGGCGGAGAACGGCACGACGATCGAAATCTGCTTTGCTGGCCACGCCTGCGCGTACGTTGGCACAGGGGCGGCCAAGTTGACTGTCAGCAAACCAGCGATTCCACAAATGACCCGTAGCGCTTTCATATCATTCTCCTTGTCGATTGATATTAAGACTGCTGGTTTGACCCGTTGCTTATTTCACCTCTATTTTGCGCGCCTTTGTCACGCGCCGCCACTTGTCGATTTCTTCCGCCACGTGGCGCGTCATGTCTTCCGGGCTGCCGGGTTTCATGTCGCCGCCTGCATCGGTAAACTGTTTGATGACGTCGTTGGTGAACAGGGTCGCATGCAGTTCGCGGTTTAACCTGTTGATTACCGGCCGGGGTGAACCGCCAGTGGCGCCCATGCCCGCGAACGAGGTGACGTCATAGCCCGGCAACACTTGCGATACAGGCGGCAGTTCGGGTATTTGCGGGGAGCGGTCTTTGGAGCAAATCGCAATCGCACGGATGCGCCCGGCACGCACATGCGGGGATGCGCCGGTCAACGTCATGAACATGAAATTCAGCCGCCCACCGATCATGTCGGTAAGCGCCTCGGCGCTGCCTTTGTAGGGAATGTGCACGGTTTCCGTACCGGCCATTGAATCAAACAATTCAGCCGCGAGATGAAATACCGAGCCAATGCCCACTGAGCCGTAATTCAGTTCGCCCGGATACTTTTTCGCCAGCGCAATCAGTTCTGCGGTGTTTTTCGCTGGCGTATCGTTGCGTACCGTGAGGACAAAAGGGTAGGTCACGATGGTGGTGATCCACGCAAAATCTTTCAGCGCGTCGTACGGTGTTTTCACCGACGCCGCGTGCGCCGTGAACGCGCCGCTGATAAAAATCAACGTGTATCCGTCGGGCGTGGCTCTGGCCACCAGATTGGTGCCGATGGCGCCACCTGCGCCGGGGCGATTCTCGATGATGAACGGCTGGCCGAGGCGCTCGGTGAGCTTGGGCGCCAGCACACGCACCAGAAAATCAGAACTGCCGCCGGCTGCGAAGCCAGACACGATACGCACCGGGCGCAGCGGGTAATCCTTGACCGGGTCGGCAGCGCGGGTCGCCGCTGGCGACAGCGCTGCCATTGCCGCACAGGCGGCGAGCCAGCATTTCATCCGATCACGCGTGAGTCGCATCCGCCCGCCTAAATCAGTTTCACCAACTGCTTGCCGAAATTCCTGCCGTTCATCAAATCGATAAATGCCGCGGGGGCGCTATCCAATCCCATGGCTATGGTCTCGCGGTACTTGAGTTTCCCCTCGTGCACCAGTTCCCCGAGCCCGGCCAGCGCAGGCCGCCACAAATCCATGTGATCCGAAACGATGAAGCCGCGCGCCTGAATGCGATTCACCAGAAAGCTGCGAAAGTTATGCACGCTCAGCGCGCCTGGATCGTTGTAGCCGGAAATTTGCCCGCAGATGACGATGCGCGAAAAAGCATTCACGCGCCCGAGCACGGCGTCGAGCGTGGGGCCGCCAACGTTGTCTAAG
>SXGR01556113.1_pt1 | contig 12597 bp, 23 predicted proteins | sample 3174711 | NCBI WGS metagenome assembly SXGR01 (sample SAMN11356860, study PRJNA531348) | freshwater metagenome | isolation source: freshwater sample F1-60 | place: China: Fuxian Lake, Yuxi | collected 2017-12-25
CGCTGATGAAGCTCGATCTGCCGGCCGGTGTCGACGTCGAAATTAAGGCGTTCGGGAAGGAACACAAATAATGGTCACCGCAATCATCGGTCGCAAGCTGGGCATGACCCAGATCTTCCTGCCCGACGGCACCGCGGTGCCGGCCACGGTCATCAAGGCCGGGCCGTGTGTGGTGGTGCAGGCCAAGACGGCCGGCAAAGACGGCTACGAAGCGGTGCAACTGGGTCTGGTGGATGCCACCCCCGCGCCGGCCAACAAGGCCACCGTGGGCCACTTCAAGAAGGCCGGCGTTCCCGCCACGCGCATTCGTCGCGAAGTGGGTGTCGCCAAGGGCGACGACGCACCGAAGCCGGGCGATCAGGTCCTGGTGGATATGTTCAAGGCCGGTGAGCGGGTGGACGTGGTGGCCAATGGCCGCGGCAAGGGTTTCCAGGGCGTGGTCAAGCGGCACGGCTTCGCCGGCGGCGCCGCCACCCACGGTTCCATGTTCCACCGCGCGCCCGGTTCGATCGGCGCGTCCTCGTATCCGTCGAGGGTGGTCAAGGGCATGCGCATGGGTGGCCGTATGGGCGGAAAGCGCATCACGACCCTGAACCTCAAGGTTGTGAGCATCGACGCGGAGCAGAACCTGTTGGTGCTGCGCGGTGCGGTGCCTGGTGCGCCCGATGGCGTGGTGCTGGTGCGGCGTGCGGTGGCCAAGAAGAAGGACCCGCAGCCTCAGGTCGAAAAGGCCAAAAAGGGAAAGAAGTAGGCCTCGGAGGCCGTAGGCCGGAGTAAAAGTCATGACTTTAGATGTAGTGAATGCGCAGAATCAGAAGGTCGGCGCCGTCGACCTGAGCGATGCGGTATTCGGCGGCACCATCAAGAAGGATCTCGTCTGGGAATCCGTGGTGCGCGAGAACGCGTCGGAACGTCGCGGCACACACGCGACGAAGAACCGGGCGCTGGTCAGTGGTGGCGGTAAGAAGCCCTACAAGCAGAAGGGCACCGGACGCGCGCAGGCGGGCTCGTCGCGGTCGCCGCTGTGGCGCAAGGGCGGCACGGTGTTTGGTCCCCAGCCCCGCAGCTATGCCTACGAGTTGCCGAAGAAGGTGGAGAAGGGTGCGCTTCGCGCCGCCCTCCAGACGCGGCTCAAGGACGGCGTGGTGACGATCGTCGACCACATTTCGGTTGGCGAGGTCAAGACTAAAGGCGCCGTGGAGTTCCTCAAGCGGCTCGGCGCGACCGGCAAGACGCTGGTGGTGGACGTGCAGCTTAATGAGAACTTCGTACTGTCGGCGCGCAATATCGCCGGCGTCCGGATGGTGCGCAGCGGCCGGCTGACCGCGCGTGACGTGATGAATACCGGGCGGATCGTGGCCACGCGCGCCGCGGTGGAACGCCTGCAGGAGGTGTTGGGATGAAAACGACACGCGTCATTCGTCGTCCGTTGATCACCGAGAAGACCACGGTTGCCAGGGAAACCGGCAACGTGATGGTGTTCGAAGTGGCCCGCGAGGCGACCAAGATTGATATTCGTAGGGCCGTCGAGACCCTGTTTGGCTCGAAGGTCGCTGCGGTGCGCACGCAGTTGCAGCACGGCAAGATCAAGCGCCAGGGACGTTTCTCGGGACAGCGACCGGACTGGAAGAAGGCATGGGTCCGGTTGAAGGCTGGCGAGAAAGTGCCTGAGTTCCTGGAAGGGGCCTAAAGGATCATGGGGATTCGTAACTACAAGCCCACCTCACCGGCGCGCCGGTTCTACAGCGTGCAGACGTTCGACGAGATCACCTCGACGACGCCGCACAAGCCGCTGCTCGAACCGCTGCACCGCTCAGGGGGCCGCAACAACAAGGGCGAGATTACGTCGTGGTGGCGCGGCGGCGGCCACAAGCGCAACTATCGCGTCATCGATTTCAAGCGCGACAAGTTCAACATCCCCGGCAAGATCACGACGGTCGAGTACGACCCGAACCGCAGCGCGCGTATTGCGCTCGTGACCTACGCCGATGGCGAGAAGCGCTACATCCTCCATCCGCTTGGGATGAAGGTGGGTGATCCGGTGATGTCGGGCGACGGTGTCGACATCCTGCCGGGCAACTGTCTCAAGCTGAAGCTGATTCCGCTGGGCACCATGGTGCACAACGTGGAACTCAAACCCGGCAAGGGCGGCCAGATCGCTCGGTCGGCCGGGTCAGCCGTGCAGCTGGTGGCAAAGGACGGCGAGTACGCATCGGTGAAGATGCCCTCGAGCGAAATCCGCCACATCAACAGCGAGTGTCTGGCCACCATTGGGCAGGTGGGTAATCTCGACCACGAGAACATCTCGATCGGCAAGGCCGGTCGCAGCCGGTGGCTGGGCAAGCGTCCGCACGTGCGCGGCGTAGCCATGAACCCGGTGGACCACCCGCTTGGCGGCGGCGAGGGCAAGACCTCTGGTGGCCGTCACCCGGTCACGCCGTGGGGCATTCCGACCAAGGGCTATAAAACGCGCCGTAACAAGCGCACGGATTCGTTCATCGTCGAACGGCGGAAAAAGTAGTTATGGGCAGATCACTCAAGAAGGGCCCGTTCATCGACCTGCACCTGCTCGAGAAGGTGGAGGCCATGAACTTGGCGAACGAGAAAAAGGTCATCAAGACCTGGTCGCGCCGGTCCACGGTCATTCCTGAAATGATCGGGCATACCGTGGCGGTGCACAACGGCCGGAAGTTCATCCCGGTGTACCTGACCGAAAACATGGTCGCCCACAAGCTGGGTGAGTTCGCGCCGAGTCGGGCCTTCAAGGGTCACACGACGCGAGCCGACAAGGCGGCGACCGCCGCGCCCGCCAAGGGAGGCGCCTAATGGTGCAGGCTCAGGCAACCGCGAAGTTCATTCGGACCTCGGCGCAGAAGGCCGGGCTCGTGCTGGACCAGATTCGTGGCTGTGACGCAAACAAGGCGCTGGCCACCCTGATGTTCTCGCGCAAGAAGGTGGCGAGGGACATCGAGAAGGTGTTGCGCTCGGCGATGGCAAACGCGCGGCAGGCCGAAGGGTTTGGCGGCGACGACGACCGGCTGTTTGTGTCGAGCTGCTTCGCCGACCAGGGGCCGGGCATGAAACGTGTGCGGCCTGCCCCGATGGGTCGGGCGTTCAGCGTGGTCAAGCGTACGGCGCACCTGACGGTGGCGGTGGGCGAGCGACCGGCGAAGGCGCTGGGCGTGGGTGGTTCGGCGACGTCGAAAGCGCGCGCGGCGCGTGTGGCCGGGTCGGCCGGGGCGAAGAAGAAGACGGCCGGCGCGCAGGGCGCGGCTGCGGCGAAGGCGGAGTAACGCATATGGGTCAGAAAGTTCATCCCTACGGATTCCGGCTCGGGTTCAACAAGACCTGGCAGTCGCGGTGGTTCGCCGATCGCGACTATGTCAAGTTGCTGCACGAGGACTTGAAGCTGCGTGCCGAGCTCAAGACGCGGTTTGCGCACGCAGGTGTGGCACGCATCGACATCGAACGCGCGGCGAACAAGCTGAAGATCGACATTCACACATCGCGCCCGGGGATCATCATCGGCCGCAAGGGCACCGAAGTGGACAAGCTCCGCCAGGAGCTCACCAAGGAGACCGGCCGCGAGGTGTTCATTAACATCCTCGAGATCCAGAAGCCGGAGCTCGATGCACAGCTCATCGGTGAGTCGGTGGCGATGCAGCTTGAAAAGCGCGTGGCGTTCCGCCGCGCGATGCGCAAGGCCGTGGAGTCCGCGCTGCGGTTTGGCGCGAAGGGCATCAAGGTGCGCGTGTCGGGCCGCCTGAACGGCGCGGAAATCGCGCGGTCGGAGTGGTATCTGCACGGGCAGCTGCCGCTGCAGACGTTGCGTGCGGATATTGATTATGGGTTTGCGCAGGCGTTTACGACCTACGGCACGATTGGCGTGAAGGTGTGGTTGTACAAGGGCGAGCGGCTGACGCCGCGTGTCGGACGCGAAGAAGAGTACCGGCAGCCGCGTCGCGCGGCGCGGGCGTAGTCACTCTCACGGTTGTAAAAGAGAAAGCCCGGAGACATCGTCATGTTAATGCCGAAGAAGGTCAAGTACAGGAAACAGCAGCGCGGTCGGATGCGCGGCAAAGCCTACCGTGGGTGCACGGTGGCATTTGGCGACTTCGGGCTGATGGCGATGGAACCGTGCTGGATGACCGACCGACAGATTGAAGCGGCGCGAGTCGCGATGGCGCGCGGAATCAAGCGCGGTGGCAAGATCTGGATCCGGGTGTTCTCGGACAAGCCGATCACCAAGAAGCCGCAGGAAACGCGAATGGGCAAGGGCAAGGGCGCACCCGAAGGCTGGGTAGTGGTCGTCAAGCCGGGCCGCATTCTGTTCGAGATGGAAGGCGTGTCGGAAAGTGACGCGCGTGCCGCGATGCGTCTGGCGCAGGCGAAGCTGCCGATCAAGACCCGGTTTGCGACGCGCTTTGCCGAGGAGAAAGTGTCATGAAGGTAAGCGAGCAGCGCACCGAGCTTCGCGGCCTGTCGGCTGACGAGCTGCAGCAGCGCGCAAAGGATTTGGAAGATCTGACGTTCCGGATGCGAATCCAGAAGTCGATGGGCCAGACCGAATCGGCCAACAAGATGCGGCCGCTGCGCAAGGAAATGGCGCGGATTCAGACGCTCCTGCGCGAGAAGGGTGTCAGGAGCTAACAATGGCGAACGCAGAGATTACGGGCAGGGTCGTCAGCAACAAGATGACGAAGACGGTGGTGGTCACCACGCAGCGCCAGGTCCGCGACGAGCGGTACGGCAAGCAGATGAAGCGCACGACGCGGTTCATGGCGCATGACGAAAAGGAAGACGCCAAGATTGGCGATTTGGTGGCGATCGTTCCGACGCGTCCGTTGAGCCGGCTGAAACGCTGGGTTGTGACGCGGATCGTGGAGCGGGCGCGACGGTAGCCGTTTCGCGGGCAGCAGCAGGGAACCAGGAGATACACCATGATTCAAATGCGATCAATCCTCGACGTCGCCGACAACTCAGGCGCGCGCAAGATCGCCGTCATCAATCCGATCGGCGGATCCACGGGGCGCTACGCGCGCATCGGGGACATCGTCACCGCGTCGGTGAAGGAAGCGACGCCCGATGCCACCGTCAAGAAGGGGCAGGTGGTGAAGGCCGTCATTGTGCGCACCGTCAAGGAGCTGCGTCGGCGCGACGGCTCGTACATCCGGTTCGACCGGAATGCGGCGGTCATCGTGAACGACGAAGGCGAGCCGGTGGGAACCCGCGTGTTCGGGCCCGTGGCGCGCGAACTGCGCGAGCGCCGGTTCATGAAGATCATTTCATTGGCGCCGGAGGTGCTGTGATGGCCGCGGGACAGTCATCGCTGAAGAAGAACGACAACGTGCTGGTGATTGCCGGTCGTGATCGGGGCAAGCGTGGGCGCGTGCTGGTGGTGAACCGCGTGAAGAACGGAGTCATCGTGGAGGGCGTGAACATGATCAAGCGCCACACGAAGCCGAATCCGCAGAAGAACGTGAAGGGCGGCATTGTCGAGCGTGAGACGTCGATGTCGGCCGCCAAGGTCCAGCTTGTGTGCCCCCAGTGCGGGGCAGCCACGCGCATCGGGCATCAATTGTTGGAAGACGGACGCAAAGTGCGGACTTGTCGCAAGTGCAAGGGAGTGGTGGACAAATGAGCCGCCTGAAAGAACGTTACGTCAAGGACGTCATGCCGGCGTTGAAGCAGGAGTTCGGCTACACGAACCTGATGGCCGTACCCAAGGTCACGAAGGTGGTCGTGAACATGGGGCTGGGCGAAGGGACGCAGAACGGCAAGATTGTGGAAACAGGCGCCGAGGAATTGGGCAAGATCACCGGCCAGAAGGCGGCGATTACGCGTTCGAAAAAATCGATCGCACAGTTCAAGGTGCGCGAGAACATGCCGATCGGCGCGATGGTGACCCTGCGGGGCCAGCGGATGTATGAGTTCCTGGACCGCCTGATTGCCGTGGCGCTGCCGCGTGTGCGCGACTTCCGCGGCATCTCGCCGAAGGGGTTTGACGGCCGGGGCAACTACACGCTGGGCCTGCGCGACCAGCTGATCTTCCCGGAAATCGATTACATGAAGGTCGACAAGAACCGAGGGATGAATATTTCGGTCGTCACGACGGCCAAGACTAACGAAGAAGCGCGACGGTTGCTCCAGTTGCTGGGCATGCCGTTCCGCCAGAACTAGTTCCAGACGGACAAAGACGGACAAAGGACGATATCGATGGCCACGACTGCAAAACGCGTCAAGGATTCCCAGGGGCTCAAGTTCGAAGTGCGGCGGCGTAATCGCTGCCGGCGATGCGGCCGTCCGCGCGCCTACATGCGCAAGTTTGCCTTGTGCCGCCTCTGCTTCCGCGAACATGCGCTGCGGGGCGAAGTGGCCGGCGTCATTAAGAGCAGCTGGTAGGCGTAGGGCTGCCTGGGTATTTGCAACAGACTGAAGGACGACTGACATGACCGATCCGATCGCAGACATGCTGACCAGGCTCCGGAATGCCGTCAACGCGCGCCACGCGCGTGTTGATGTGCCGACCTCGCGCCTGAAGGCCGAGATCGCGCGCATTCTCGAGCGCGAGGGCTACATCCAGGGATTCAAGATGATTGAACCGGTCGCCGAGAGCGACGGTCCGGTCATCCGGATCTTTCTGAAGTACGGCCCGCGAGGCGAGCAGGTGATTGCGGGCATCAGCCGCGTCAGCCGACCCGGCCGCCGGGTGTACTTCGGGCGCGACGACGTGCCGAGGGTGATGGGCGGCCTGGGCACCAGCATCCTCACGACCTCGCACGGCGTGATGACCGGCCGTGACGCGGTGAAGGCCGGTGTCGGTGGCGAAGTGCTCTGCAATATTTGGTGAGAACGCATATGTCACGAATTGGCAAGAAACCTATTCCAGTCCCCAAGGGTGTCACGGTCAACGTGAGCGCCAGGGCCGTTGAGGTCAAGGGGCCGAAAGGCTCATTGAAACAGCCCCTGCCCCCGGGGATCAAGTTCGAGCTCAAGGGCGCTGAGCTGGTGGCCACGCAGGAGCAGGAAGGCAAGGAGTGGGGCAAGTTCCACGGCCTCGCCCGCAGTCTTGTGGCCAACGCCGTCGCCGGCGTGACGGACGGCTTTAAGCGCGAACTCGACATCGTCGGCGTCGGTTATCGCGCCGAGCTCAAGGGGTCGCAGGTGATTTTTGCGCTCGGGTACTCGCACCCGGTGGTGTTTGATGTGCCCAAGGGTATTGACCTGGTGGTGGACAAGCAGACGCACATTACGGTGACGGGTGTGGACTGCCAGCTCGTCGGGCAGGTGGCGGCCAACATCCGCCGGCTGCGCAAGCCCGATCCGTATAAGCAGAAGGGCGTCCGCTACATGGGCGAAGTGCTGAAGAAGAAGGTTGGGAAGACCGGGGCGTAAACCCCGAGTCGTGTGAGACAAGACAGGCGCGTAAGCGCACTGTCTGTGAAACAGCCGGGGGCATAATTTTATGAAGATTAAGACAAAGAGTGACCGCCGCGAGCGAATCCGCGTACGTCAGCGCAAGCGCATTATCGGCACCGCCGCCCGTCCCCGTTTGGCCGTGTTCCGGTCGGTGTCGCACGTTTATGCGCAGGTGATCGACGACCAGTCGAGCGCGACTGTGGCGGCGGCGTCCACTGCGGAGCCGGGCCTCAAGGCGAAATTCACCGGCGAGGTGCGCGGCGGCAACAAGGCCGGCGCCGAAGTCATCGGGCGGATTATCGCGGAGCGCTTGAAGGAAAAGGGCATCACGCGGGTGGTGTTTGATCGCGGCGGGCGTTTGTATCACGGCCGTGTGCGTGCCGTGGCGGAAGCGGCGCGCGCAGCGGGACTCGAGTTTTAGGCCGGAGATCAGATTATGGAATTTCGCGACAAAATTGACGGGTCCCAGATTGAACTGAAGGACACCGTTGTCAACATCGGCCGAGTGACGAAGGTCGTCAAGGGCGGCAAAAACATGAGCTTCAGCGCCCTGGTCGTGGTGGGCGATGGCGCGGGTGTCGTGGGCTTCGGGATTGGTAAGGCGAAGGAAGTGCCGTCGGCCATCAAGAAGGCCATCGAGGCCGCCAAAAAATCCTTGATTCGTGTGCCGATGGCGGGGTCGTCCGTTCCGCATCCGGTGCTGGGCAAGTTCGGCGCCGGTGCCGTGCTGCTCAAGCCCGCGCCGGACGGCACGGGCATCATTGCCGGGGGCGCTGTACGCGCCGTGGTGGAATCGGCGGGCATCCACAATGTGTTGACCAAGTCGCTGGGCTCGGCCAACCACCACAACGTGGTGCGTGCGACGTTTGATGCGTTGTCGAGGCTGAAGGATCCGAGCGCAATCGCCCGGCTCCGCGGCAAGGAACTTGAAGATCTGGTGGGAGCGTAAGTCATGGCACGCGCAAAGGCCGCCCCCACGAAAGGCACCAAGGTGAAAGTCACCCACGTGAAAGTCACGCAGTTGAAAAGCCCGATTGGGTTCAACAAATCGCAGGCCGTGGTGCTGCGATCGCTCGGGCTGCGGCGCATCCGACATTCGGTGATGGTGCTGGACACGCCGTCGATTCGCGGCATGCTGCGCACCGTTCGGCATCTGGTCGAGGTTCAGGAGTAACGATGTCACTCAACAATCTGCGTCCTCCCAAGGGTGCGAAACACAGCAAGCGGCGCGTCGGTCGCGGTCATGGTTCCGGCTACGGCAAGACGGCCGGGCGTGGCCACAAGGGCGCGCAGTCGCGGTCGGGCTTCAGCTTCAAGCGCGGGTTCGAAGGCGGCCAGATGCCGCGGCACCGCCGGGTGCCCAAGCGCGGATTCACGAATCCCTTCCGCGTGGAATACGCCATCGTGAACCTTGACACACTGGTGGAGGTGTTTGACGCCGGCTCCGACGTGACGCCCGAGCTACTGCGCGAGCGCGGCTTGGTGCGTGAGAAGCGGGCGCTCATCAAGGTGCTCGGTCGTGGCGACGTGACCAAAAAGTTGACGGTGCGTGCTCACAAGTTCAGCGAGACGGCGGCGCAGAAGATTACGGCAGCCGGAGGCGTGGCGGAAGTCATCGCCGGGTAACCTATGGATAGCCTCAAAAACATCTTCGCCGTTCCGGAGCTGCGCAAGCGGGTGTTGTTCACCTTTGGCTTGCTCGCGGTGTATCGGCTTGGCAGCAAGATCCCGACTCCCGGCATCAACACCGCGGCGTTGCAGGAGCTGGCGGATAGGGCGCAGGGCACGATGTTCGGCCTCTACGACATGTTCTCGGGGAACAACCTGTCGCAGATGACGATCTTCGCGCTCGGCATCATGCCCTATATCAGCGCGTCGATTATCCTGCAGCTGCTGACGGTGGTGTGGCCGTATCTGGAACGCCTCTCGAAGGAAGGCGATCTGGGCCGCCGCAAGATCACGCAATACACACGCTACGGCACGATCGCGCTCAGCATCGTGCAGGGCCTGGGCATCGCGTTTTTCCTTGAGGGCAACACCAACATGACCGGTGGCCTGCCGCTTGTGTTTAATCCGGGTTGGGGCTTTCGGATGATGACGGTGCTGACGCTGACTACTGGGTCGGTGTTTGTCATGTGGCTTGGCGAGCAGATTACCTAGCGTGGTATCGGCAACGGCATGTCGCTGCTCATCTTCGCCGGCATTGTCGTCGGGTTGCCTAGCGCGGTTGGGGCGACCATCGTGCAGTTGCAGACGAACGAAATGGGACTGTTCCGGTTGATTGCCCTCGTCGCCGTTATGGTGATTGTGGTGGCGGTCATCGTGTTCGTGGAACGCGCGCACCGCAAGGTGACCGTGCAGTACGCCAGGCGCATGGTCGGCCGGCGGATGTATGGCGGCGCCAGCACGCACATTCCGCTGAAGGTCAACACCGGCGGCGTCATGCCGGTGATCTTCGCCTCGTCGATTCTGGCGTTCCCGGCGACGATTGCATCGATGCCGTTCCTAGCCAACAACGCGGTGGCGCGGGGCATCGTGGCGCAATTAGGGCAGGGCTACCCGCTCTACATCCTGTTGTATGTCGGGATGATTATCTTCTTCGCCTACTTCTACACGGCCATTATCTTCAATCCGGATGATGTGGCCGAGAACATGCGGAAGTACGGCGGGTTTGTGCCGGGTATTCGTCCCGGCAAACGGACCGCCGAGTACATCGATGGCATTTTGGCCCGCATCACGCTGGCTGGTGCCGTCTACCTGGCTATTGTCGCGCTGCTGCCCGAGTTCCTACTCACCGGTTTCAAGGTGGAGCCGATCCCGTTCATCGGCGAACAACTTGACGCCATTGTGCCGGGCTGGATCACGAACGGAATGAACGTGCAATTCTATTTTGGCGGTACGTCGCTGCTGATTATCGTTGGTGTCGCGATGGATACAGTGCAGCAGGTGGAATCTCAGCTGATCATGAGGCACTACGATGGCTTCATGAAAAAGACTCGGATTCGAGGGCGTCGAGGTTGAGCGCCGGGACCAACGGCGTCGTGCGGCTGGTGATGCTGGGGCCGCCAGGAGCGGGCAAAGGCACGCAGGCGGAGCGCTTTGCGAAGACGCGCGGCGTCCCTCGTGTCTCCACAGGCGACATCCTGCGCGAGGCCGTGCAGACCGGCACCGAGATGGGCCGGGCTGCGCGTGAAGTCATGGACGCCGGACGCCTCGTGGGCGACGACATCATGATCGGCATCGTGACCGAGCGGCTGAGCCGCCCCGACACACGCGCCGGATTCGTGCTGGAAGGTTTCCCACGGACGGTGGCCCAGGCCGAGGCGCTGGACGCGATGCTCGACGATGGGGCGCCGTTGGTGGTGGTGGACATTGAGGTGCCCGAGAACGTGCTGGTCAAACGGCTGCAGATTCGCCGCATTTGCGGCGCGTGCGGCTGGACGGCGCCCCCGGGAACGAAGGTGTGCGCCAAGTGTGGCGGCTCGTTGGTGCAGCGGACCGACGATAACGAAGCCGTGGTGCGGGAGCGGTTGTCGGTGTACGCACGTAGCACCCAGTCGATCCTGGACTTCTACCATCGACGGAACACGTTCCGGTCGGTGGACGGGGATCAGACCGAAGGCGGCGTAGCGGCGGATTTGTCGGCCGCGGTCGCATCGGTGCTGGGGGGATCGCGGTAATGCCCGGAGGCGTCCGGTGATCGTTTGCCGGTCTGCGGCTGAGATTACCCGGATGCGGGCCGCCAATCGGTTGGTGGCACAGGTGCTGGAAGCGCTCGAATCGGCGGTGGCGCCGGGAGTGACGACCGCGGAACTGGACGCGGCGGCCGAGCGGATGGTGCGGGACGGTGGTGCGGTGCCGGCGTTTAAAGGGTATCGCGGGTTTCCCGCCACCCTGTGCACGTCGGTGAACGCGCAGGTGGTGCACGGCATTCCGTCACCCACGGTGGTGCTGGTCGACGGCGACATTGTGTCGATTGACATCGGGGTCAAGCTCGACGGGTTTTACGGCGATTCGGCCGTGACCGTGCCGGTGGGTGTGGTGCCGACGCGCACGCAGGAGTTGCTGAAGGTCACGCGCGAGTCGCTCGAGCGGGGCATCGCCGAAGTCAGGGTCGGCGGACGGCTGTCGGACGTGAGTCACGCCGTGCAGAAGTGGGTGGAAGCGCACGAGTTTTCAGTGGTGCGCGAGTTCGTGGGGCACGGAATTGGCGAGCAGTTGCACGAAGAGCCGCCCATTCCGAACTTCGGGCAGCCCGGACGCGGACCGAAGTTGGCCGTAGGGATGGTGCTGGCGATTGAGCCGATGGTGGCGATGGGGCGGTCTGAGGTGAGGGTGCTGGGCGATGGCTGGACAGCCGTCACCAAGGATGGCAGCCTGGCCGCGCACTTCGAGCACACGGTGGCCGTGAGCGAGGACGGGCCGCTCATCCTGACCGCACGGACGGTGTCGGCGGGAGTGGTGGCGGCCGCGCGGTGAGCCGCGGGGTCAGGGACAGCATGGGCGGGTCCCCGGTTGAGGTGGAAGGTACGGTGCTGGCGGTGTTGCCGCGGGCCTTGTATCGGGTGGCGATTGAAGGCGGACGTGAGGTGCAGGCACATGCGTTGTCTGGGCCACGCGCCAACTTCATCCGGTTGATTGTCGGGGATCGCGTGATGGTGGCGCTGGCGCCACAGGATCACACGCGAGGCCGGGTTATCAGGCGGTTGCCGAAAGGCAGATAGGAACAGGCGATGAAGGTACGAGCATCGGTGAAACGAATTTGTGTCAAGTGCAAGATCGTGCGGCGGCAGGGTGTCGTGCGCGTGATCTGCCCGAATCAGAAGCACAAGCAGCGTCAGGGATAAGAACATGGCACGAATTTCAGGCGTCGACCTTCCGCGCACGAAGCGGATCGAGATTGGACTCACGTACATCTACGGCATCGGGCGGAAACGCGCGACCGACATTCTTGTCGCGGCTGAGGTGAGCGGCGACATCCGGGTGAAGGACCTGTCGGAAGACGACGTCCGCAAGATCAGCCGGGTCATCGAGGAGCAGGGGCGCGTCGAGGGCGACCTGCGTAAAGAAGTCTCGATGAACATCAAGCGGTTGGTGGAAATCGGCAGCTATCGCGGCGCTAGGCATCGGCGCAACCTGCCGGTCCGTGGCCAGCGCACGCACACGAATTCCCGCACA
>SXGR01555715.1_pt1 | contig 12596 bp, 10 predicted proteins | sample 3174711 | NCBI WGS metagenome assembly SXGR01 (sample SAMN11356860, study PRJNA531348) | freshwater metagenome | isolation source: freshwater sample F1-60 | place: China: Fuxian Lake, Yuxi | collected 2017-12-25
CTCCGCCACCGCCGGCTCCGGCACCGCCCGCTCCGGCACCGCCCGCGCCCGTAGCGCCCGCCGCACCGCCGGTGCCGGACGCACCGCTCGCGGGCCCCGGCGTGATGACTTGCGCCTCCGAACAGGCCACGAGCCCGACGAAGACCACCCAAGGAATCAAGCGAACCTGTCTCATGCAACGTCCTCAATCTGTGCGCCAAGGGCCCGGAGGAAGGCGAGCTGCCTCATGCGCTTCGGTGTGCTAGTGAATCGCGGCGCGTTCGCAATCGACAAGCGCGGTCCCCGCGTCCCGTCGACAGCGCTTCTCCTCGCGCGCTGTGCGTGTGCCGCTCAGCAGTCTCTCACGCGCTCGTAGAGCCGCGCGACGTCGGCGCAGACGTCGACCTCGATGCGCACACGGGCCTTCTCGCCCTCCAAGCTCACGGTCGTGCGGACGTCGGTGTACGCGACGTCGAGCGAGCCGCCCGCGCGCGACACCGCCTCGCGCCGCGCGACGCGCACGGCGTGGAGCCTCGTCGTCGGATCGGCGTCGAGCGCCGTGCCGAGCGCCTCGTTCGACCACGGGAGCACAGGCTCGCCCGTGCGCACACGCCCCTCATCGACGGTGAACGAGAAGCTCGTCGTCCCGTAGTAGACGCGGCGCGCGCCCTCGGTGCGGACCGCGCCCTCGCTCACGATGTCTGCCTCGACGAGGTGCCGCAAGATCCAGCTCTCACGCAGCGAGCAGAGCACGAGGCGCCGCGAAGCCACGGTGGGGCGCACCTCGGCGACGGGCGGGCGCACCTTCGAGAGTCCCGGTCCGCGCCTTCGCTCCACGCGGCGGATCGTTCCACCGCTCGTCGTCGAGCGGCAAACTCGCGCCGATTTGTGCGGCAATTTGGCCGCGCGGCGCGATCGATGACTGGGGCCTGACTTGTGGCGTCAGGCCATGTTGCAGAAGTGCTCGTAGTCCACGTAGCTCGTGATGGTGGGGGTGTCGCTGCACACCGGGCACTTCGGATCGCGGCGCAGCTTCAGCTCGCGGAACTTCATGCGCATCGAGTCGTAGCAGACGAGGCGTCCCTGCAGGAGGTTGCCCTTGCCGAGCAGGAACTTGATCGCCTCGGTGGCCTGCATCGTCCCGATGATGCCCGGCAGGATCCCGAGCACGCCCGCCTCGGCGCAGCTGGGCGCTAGGTGCGCGGGCGGCGGCTCGGGGTAGAGGCATCGGTAGCAGGGACCGGCCTTGGGCACGAAGGTCGTCACCTGCCCCTCGAAGCGGAAGATCGAGCCGTGCACGACCGGGATGTTCATGAACACGCTCGCGTCGTTCACGAGGTATCGAGTGGGGAAGTTGTCGCAGCCGTCGACGACGACGTCGAACCCCGCGAAGATCCGCTCGACGTTCGAGCTGTCGAGCCGCTCTTCGAACTTGACGATCTTCACGTCCGGGTTGATGTCGGTGATTGCCTTCTCCGCGCTGTCGACCTTCGACATGCCGACCCGAGAGGTCGCGTGCAGGATCTGGCGCTGCAGGTTCGAGGCGTCGACGACGTCGAGATCGACGAGGCCGAGGGTGCCGACGCCCGCCGCCGCCAGGTAGAGCGCCGCGGGGCTGCCGAGCCCGCCCGCGCCGAGGAGCAGCACGCGCGACCGCAAGAGGCGCGCCTGCCCCGCCTCGCCGACCTCGTCGAGGATGAGGTGCCGCGAGTAGCGCGCGCGCTGCGCGGCCGTGAGCTCCGGCGGCTTCTCGACGGGGAAGCCGAGATCCTTCCAGCGCACGAAGCCCGGGTTGGCGCTCACCACGCCCGCGTAGCCGAGCTCCTGAAGCGTGTGCGCCGCGAGGGCCGAGCGCGTACCGCCCGCGCAGTAGACGACGACGGCGGCCGCCTTGTTCGGGACCAGCTTCTCGATCTGCATCTCGAGGAAGCCGCGCGGCACGCTGAGCGCGCCCGGGATGAACCCGTCGCGGTACTCCTCTTTCTCGCGCACGTCGACGACGAGCGGCTTGTCCTCCTGCGCGAGCCGCTCCCGCAACTCTTCGAGGGTGACCGTGCGGATGTTCTGGCGCACCGAAGCGATGAGGTCGGCGTAGGTCGTCGGCATACGGGCGTAAGCTTTCCCGCGCGGCGTATGCCGTCAAGGCCCAGCGCGCGATATGCGCGCCAGCGAATCGCGTCGAGCTGCTCGAGTCCAATCGCCGCTCACCGCTCAACCGTCGCCGCTGCCTCCGCCCGCAACCGCTTGCCGCTCGCCGCTCAACCGCTGCCACTGCCTCCGCCCGCAACCGCAACCGCGATCACCACGCCGCCGCGACGCGGGCTCGCGCTTGCCGGGATCCCTCGAGAGGGTCTGGCGCAGACCCAACGGCTCGCGGACCGGCTCGCGCGGAAGGCTCCGGGGTCGGCGCAAGCTCTTCGAGTCGCGGCTGCCTCGCCACTCTCGTCAAGTGCTTGACGGGCTCGGGCGTCAGCCGCTTGTCGCGCGACGCGCAACGCTGTGCTCCGCAAATCCCGGTGAATTGCGGCATTTCCCAGCGACATGACACCTGGCACCGATGTTGCTCAACGTTCGCCGCGGAGGAGCAGGTCGGGCCTAGGTCCTCCAACCACACAACCTTTTCTGAGGTGGCTCACTCCCTCGAGCAAGCCAGCCTCGTCGTTCCGGAGAGCAACCCCATGAGCCACGCCAACATCCAACGAATGATCGACACCGAGCTCGAGACCCACGACGAATGGTGGGCTCTCGACGGCGAAAGTCGCGAGATCCCCGTGCAGACTCCGCGGCGCGAGACCGCGAAGAAGGTCGCGGTGGCCGCCGTCGCCGCGACGCAAGATCAGCCGAAGCCGCGCTCGGCGCTCTTGACGCTGTTCGACGCCGCCGAGGCAGCCGCGCAGCTCGGCGAGTGGGAGAAGGCGGGCGAGCTGTTCATCACGATGGTGGAGACCCATCCCGAGTTCGGGCCCGGCTACGTCGGCCTCGCCTCGGCCGCGTTCGCGCTCGGGGAGGTCGCCGCGGGCGCCGTGGCGCTCGAGCACGCGATCAAGATCTACCCGGAAAACGCGGGGCTCTACGCACAGCTCGGCGTCGCCCACGCTCACACCGGACATCTCGAGCAGGCGCAGGTCGCCTTCTTGCGCGTGCTCGACATCGAGCCGAACAACATCGACGCGCTCGTCAGCTTGGCGCAGCTCTGCCGCGCCTCGCGCAACTTCACCGAGGCGGTCGACATCCTCGACCACGCCAACCGCATCAGCCCCGACAACCCGTTCGTCCTCGGGGCGATCGGCGCCACGGCGTTCGAGCTCGGCGATCACGCGGGCGCCAAGGCCACGCTGGCGCGCTTGAGCAAGGTCGCGCCCGAGCACGGGGAGACCACGCTGCTGCGCGAGCGCATCGGCAACGGCTGAGCCACTGTTCTGTTGGATCCATCGCTACGCGCAAAAGCCACGGAGCCAAAGCTGATGCAACGCACTCCCGGATCTCCCGCTCGCGGAATCCCGACGGGCCCCGCACGACCCTACGACGCAGCGGCTGCATCGAGACCTGCCGCGAGCACCTCGCCAGGAGGCGCCAGCGTCGTGTCACGCGACTCGGTCTTGACGGCCCTGTCGCGGGAGCTCGAGCGACCGCTCGTCCTCGCCCTCGAGACCGCGGGACGAAGGCTCGCGGGAGCCTTCCCCGTCGAACAACAGGCAGTTGCGCGGGCCGTGCTCTTGTCCATGGCTGCCAAGGCCATCGAGCGCGGCGGCGAGAGCGCGTACGAAGAAGCTCACCTCGCGGCGACCGGCATGAGCGAAGCGCACGGCGAGGCGAACAGCGTGGCGAACAGCGTGGCGAACGAGGTCACCGACCTCGCGCGACGCGTCCGAGGACTCGTGGCGGCAGGCGATCCCAAGGCGGCTCGTGACTGCGCGAAGAGGCTCGTGGAGCTCGCCCCGGGCGACCCCGACGCACGCATGACGCGCGCTCACGTCGAGCTACTCCTCGGAGAGCTCAAGGCGGCTCAAGACGAGCTCTTGCGCGCAGGATTCCTGGTGCACGAGAGCGATCTGGAGCGGCGGGCCGACATCGCGGCCATGTTCGTCGCCGTGGCGCGCGCGTGGCGAGACCGCGGCGACACTTCGATGTGCCGGCTGCAGCTCGAGCGTGCGCTGCGCCAGAGCCCAAGCTCGCAACCTGCGCAGGAGCTTGCCCGTGAGCTCGATCGCCCGAGCGCGGCACCCACACCTCGCCCCATCGTAGCGGCCAATGGGATGGCCAATTCGCAGGCCAGCGTAATGGCCAATGGGATGGCCAATGCACAAGCCAGCGTAATGGCCAATACCGTGGCCAGCGGAAAGCCCCGTGCGCCCCTGAGCGCGCCCCTCGTCTCGATCGTCATCGCGAGGAGCCACGACGAGGCCCACGTCGAGGCGTGCCTGGCGAGCGTCGAGCGGCACACGACCGTCGCCCACGAGATCATCGTCGTCGACGACGGCACGAGCGACGACGTCGGGAAGTTCCTCGAGCGCTACTCAGCGAACCGCCCCCACGTCATCGTCGCGGTGGACACGGAGCGACGCGGCACCGCCTACGCGACGAACCTCGGCACCTCGCTCGCCCGGGGCCACCACGTCGTGTGGCTCGCCAGCGACACGGTCGTGACGCCAGCATGGCTCGAGGGGATGCTCGCCGTGTTCCAGGCGCACCCGAAGGCGGGCGTCGTCGGGCCGCGCACGAACGCGACGCGAGGACGGCAATTCGCCCGCGAGGCCACGTACGACCGGCTCGCAGCGCTCGATGAGTTCGCGGCGCGGTGGGCCGACTCGCACCGCGCGGAGAGCGCACCGGCAAACCACCTCTCTCAGACGTGCGTCATGATGCGGGCCGAGGTCGTAGCCACGATCGGCGGGCTCGACGCGCGCTTCTGCGATGGTCCATTCGCCAGCACGGACTTCGTCTGGCGTGCACGCCTCGCGCGCTTCGCGTGCCGCGTCGCCGACGAGGTCTTCGTGCATCAGGATCCCGCGACGGCGCCGCATCTCGAGCCCACGCGAGCGGACGATCGCACGGCCCAGAGCTTCGAGCTCCTCAAGCAGAAGTGGGGCATCGATCCGAGCCGCACGCTCGCCGACGGTTTCCCGCGGAGCATCGTGCCACCGGCGTCCGTCATCGAGCCGATGCCGCTCGTCGGCACCGCGGCCGCGCACGCACCATCACCCTCCCCTGTCGCCCACTCGCGCCGTGAGGCAGGGCCGCTGCCCGCAGCGCCCTCACGCAGCGCTGACCTCACGTCCGCCGAGCGGCAAGCCCTGTTCACGCAGGGCGAGCGTGCCGCCGAGCACGGCGACTGGAGGCGTGCGGGCGAGATCTTCGAAGAGCTGACGCGCGCCGCGCCCGACTACGTCCCCGCACTTGTGGGCCTCGCCTCGGCGTCGTTCGCGGTGGGCAACGTGGAGCGAGGCGCTGCGGCGCTCGGCCAAGCGTGCGAGCTCGAGCCGCGCAACACGAGCCTCAAGCTGCAGCGTGCCGTCGCGCTCGCCCACGGCAAGCTCCCCGAGCGCGCCCTCGAGGCGTTCGTCGCCGTGCTGAAGGACGAGCCGAGCCATCGCGATGCCCTGCTCGGCGCGGCACAGCTCGCACGCCGCCTCCGCCGCTACGTCGACGCCGTCGAACTCCTCGATCGCGCGGTCGCCTCATCGCCGGACGACGCCGACGTGCTCGTCGAGGTGGGCACGCTCGCGGCGGAGCTCGGGGACAAGCGCGCCGCCGAGCAGGCCGTCGAGCACCTTCGGCGCATCGCTCCGACCCACGCCGCGCTGACGGCGCTCAACGCCGCAGCCTCGCGCGACGCCCACACGGCTGCGGCCCGCTAGTCTTCACGCTAGCCTTCACGCTGCCCCGCTCGAGCCTCGACTCACTAGTATCGAGGACCAGCTCATGGCGTGCGACGCGCGTCGTCAGTCCTGAACGACGCGCACGTAGTTTCCACGCCAGTGCACGAGCGGCGCGCCCTCGTGGGCCGCGGCGCGGACGACCCTGCCGACGAAGATCGAGTGATCCCCGCCGGCGAGCACCTCGTGCAGCTCGCACTCCACCGAGGCAAGCGCCCCCTCGAGCAGCGGGCACCCGGTCGCATCTCCGAGGCAATACGCGACCCCGTCGAACTTATCCTCGAGCCGACTCGCGAAGCGATTCGAAAGCTCTCGCTGCTCTTGCGCGAGCAGGTTCACCGCGAAGCGCCGCGACGCTTCGATGGCGGCGTGGCACGCGGCGCGGTGGTCCACGCACACGAGGCAGAGCGGCGGCTCGAGCGATAGCGAGCTGAACGCGGTCGCCGTCATCCCGAAGAGCCGTCCCCCCGCATCGGAGGTCGTGACCACGGTAACGCCCGCGCCGAACGAGCCCATCGCGCGCTTGAAGTCCTCTCGACTCACCGTGCTCATGACTGCTCCCTTCACCTGTCGGTCTCGTCCGCTTGCGTCACGTCGAGGACTTCCTCGAACGTGGTCGCGCCGAGCCACATCTTGCGCAGCGCGGCCTCGCGAAGCGTTCGCATCCCCTCACCGCGCGCGAGCCGCTTGATGGTGCCTGCGTCGGCGCGGCTCATCACGAGGCTGCGGAGCGGGTCGGTCAGCTCGCACATCTCGTAGATCGCGGTCCGGCCGAGGTAGCCGGACTGCCGGCACTCGACGCAGCCCTTGCCGTACCGCACGACTGGCGTGCTCGCCGCGACGTCGAGCTCGGCGCGCATCGCGTCGGCCGCCGGTCCGAGCAGGGCCATCTCTCCGGCCGACAGCGGGCGCTCCGCCTGACAGCTCGCGCACACCCGGCGCACGAGGCGCTGCGCGATGAGCCCGCTCAGCGTCGAGGCGAGCAGGAAGTGCTCGCACCCAAGGTCGAAGAGCCTCGTTATCGCGCCTGCGGCGTCGTTCGTATGCAGCGTGCTGAACACGAGGTGCCCGGTGAGCGCCGCCTGCATCGCGTGGCGCGCCGTGTCGAGATCGCGGATCTCGCCGACCCTGATGATGTCGGGGTCCTGCCGCAAGAGGGTGCGCAGCGCGTCCGAGAACCCGAGCCCGATCGACGGGTTGATCGCCGTCTGGTTGATGCGCTCGAAGACCATCTCGATCGGATCTTCGATCGTGGTCACGTTCACGTCGTCGGTCGCGAGCTTGCGCAGCGCGGTGTAGAGGGTCGTCGTCTTGCCGGAGCCCGTCGGGCCGGTCACGAGCACGATGCCGTGGGGCCTCGCGATGAGGCGCTCGAAGAGGGCGCGCTCGCGCTCGAAGAACCCGAGTCGATCGAGATCGCCGTCGACGATGTCGGGATCGAAGATGCGGAGCACGAGCTTCTCGCCGAAGGCCACCGGCAGCGTCGAGACGCGGATCTCGACCGCCTTACCATCGAACTCGGTCTTGATGCGGTTGACGACCGCGAGGTGGACGACCTTTGGCAGGCGGTTGACCTCGTGCAGCGCGCCGTCGATACGAAACCGCACGAGGCTGTCGCCGCGCTTGGGCTCGACGTGGATATCGCTCGCTCGCTGCGCGAACGCATAAGAGAACAGGTACTCGACCGCGTGGACGACGTGCTCGTCGCTCGCCTCGATCTCGTGCTCGCTCTTCATGCGCACGAACTGCTCGAGGTTGCCGATGTCGACGGACTGGCTGAGATGCGACTCGGCGCGCTTCACCGAGCGGCGAAACCCGTAGAGCTCGGTGATGAGGCGCTGGATGTCGCCGCGCGAGGCGACCACGAGCTCGACGCGCTTGCCCGCGCTGCGCTCTACCGACTCGACGGCGTAGGCGTCCATCGGGTTCGTCGTGGCGACCCGGAGCGCGTCACCCAGATCGGCGACGGCGAGCATCGTGTGCTTGCGGGCGAACGCGCGCGAGAAGGCGCGGGTCGAGAGCTCGGCGTCGAGCAGCAGCGGGTCGAGCTTGACGTACGGAAAACCGATGCGCCGCGCGTAGACCTCGGTCACGCGGTCCTCGGAGATGGGGCGTCCTCGCTCGTCCTTCAACCCGAACGAGAGGAACAGCTCGAGCGGCTCGACCGGGCCCGGCACCTCCGCGCTGCGCCCGCCCGGGGCAGCTGCGGCCTGCGCCATGCGCTCCTTCTCGAGGCGCGCGAGCTGGCGCGTCTCTTGGGCGAACAGATCTTGTGCGACGCTCGCGGAGAGCACGCCCTCCTGCGACAAGATGCCGAGCAACTCCGTGAACGTGACGGCCCCCTTCGCGTTGCCTGCGCCGGTCGCCATCGAGGAAACTCTACTCGCCCGTGCTGGCCGCCGCGGACAATTCGCGCCCGGTCCGGGGTAAGTCCGCGAGGGTCGCCGCGGACCATGCGCGCCCGGTCCGGGGTAAGCCGGGCCTCGCCAGGCCGCCGCCGCCGCACACGAAAGGCGAGCCATGCTATGTGCCTGTGCGGAGGCTCCCATCGACTTCTCGCTACCGTGCTCCGTGCAGGCCGTGCTCGCCGGCGAGCAGATCGGAGGCACCGCGCTCGCTGACGCCGATGCCTGGCTCCTCGTAGAGCTCGGCGGCGCGTGGGACGCGCTCACGCCGGAGAGCGCCCTCCCCGAGCGAGCGCAGGCGTGGCTCGCGGGGCTGCGTGCGCGACATCCTCGGCTGCGCTTTCTCATGATTCGGCGCGAGCGACCGTCTCGGTTGCTGAGCTGCTTCGTCGCCTTCTCGCCGCAGCGAAGACCCACCGGGCCCGCGCGCCGCGGCGTGTTCCGCTTCGAGGCGCGCACCCACGACGAGCTCGCGTTGCTGGACCTCGACGCGATCTTGGCGGGCGGCGCTTCCTCGGCGGCGGCGCTCGGCGGCGAGCCGGTCTCCTCGCTCTATGTCGTCTGCGCCCACGGCAAGCGCGACGCTTGCTGCGCCAAGAAGGGCGTCGCGCTCTACCGCGCGCTCGCGGAGACCGACCTCGACGGCGAGCCGTGGCAGAGCACGCACCAGGGCGGGCACCGCTTCGCCGCGACGATGCTGTACCTGCCGCTCGGGATCCACTACGGGCGGCTCGAGCCGAGCCACGCCCAGGAGCTCGTGCTCGCGCACACCCGCGGGCGACTCTTCGATCTCGAGCACTATCGCGGGCACACGTCGCTCTCACCGCTCGTTCAGCGCGCCGAGGCGTGGCTCCGCCAAGAGCTCGACGAGCGACACATCGACGCCTTCACGCTGCTCGAGGAGCAAGAGCTCGAGGGCGCATGCCGCGGCGTCGTCATGGGAGGCCGCGGCGGCGCACGGCACCGCGTCGTCCTCGCGCCGAAGACGGGCAAGAAGCTCCGCATGGCGAGCTGCAGCGGCGCCGAGCCCGGCAGCGTCTCGTATCACGACGTGGTTCGCTACGAAGCGCACACGCGGGCGTGACGCGCGCAGGCTCGAGCGCCGCCATGTCCGTGGTCAAGGGTCGCATCCGAGCGCGCACCGACTGGGCGCCGGGCCTGTGGTCGCTCGTCTTCGAGGCGCAGACCCTCGCGCACGAGCCCGGGCAGTTCCTCAACCTTGGGCTCACGCTCGGTGGCGCCCCCGTGCGGCGCGCGTATTCCCTCGCCTCGGCGCCCGGCGCGCCGCTCGAGATCTTCCTCGTTCGCGTCGCGGACGGTGCGCTCACGCCCGCGCTCTATCGCCTCGGCCCGGGCGACGAGCTCGACGTCGATCCGCGCCCGCACGGCTTCTTCACGCTCGCGCACGTGCCCGACGCACGCGACCTCTGGCTCGTCGCCACCGGAACCGGCCTCGGACCGTACGTGGCCATGCTGCGACACGGCGCCGTCTTCGACCGCTTCGAGCGGGTCGTCTTGGTGCACGGGGTGCGCACGCCGGCCGAGCTCGCGTACCGGAGCGAGCTCATGGAGCTCGAGAAGGCGAGGAGCGGGTTCCGCTATTTGCCTGCCGTCAGCCGGGCGCAGGCAGAAGGCATGCTCGACGGGCGCGTCACGGCCTGCCTCGCGCAGGGAACGCTCGAGGCCGCAGCCAATGCGGAGCTCACCCCCGAACGCGCGCACGTCATGCTGTGCGGCGACCAGAATATGATCGAAGAAATGACGCAGCTGCTCGCGGCGCGCGGCATGCGCAAACACAGGAAGCGCGAGCCCGGCCACATCACGCTCGAGCGCTACTGGTGACGGCCGGAGCCCGGCACCGGACGCTCCGTGTGACTAATTGCCGCAGCTATCGTTCTCCGGGTTCGTCTCCGGTGGGCACGGCGAGACCGACGCGGTGCGCTGCCAGGCGATCCCGAGCTTGGCCGGCTCGGCTTGAAATCCCATCGCGAGGGAGAGCGCGTCGCACTCGGTCGTCGGTCCCCCCAGCGCCGAGGCGATGTCGACGAACGTGCACGCCTTCTGTTTGAGCGCGCTGTACACGCCGTCGTCGGTGCAGACGGGTCCGCCGTTCGAGACGAGGCCGCCGATCGCCGCGAAGATCTCCTTCGTCGGCCAGCGACCGGCGAGCACTCCGTCCGTGATGCGCCATCCCACGGCCGACTTCTGCAGACGGCCGGTCGCGAAGCCCGCGGTGAGCTTGACGACGGTGGTCTTCGTGTCGCCCGACAAGACGAGGCCGAGCTCAGGCAAGCTCGCGACGAGGACGCCCCCCGTCACGTACGCCTTCGTGTCGACGTAGCGCGGCTTGTCGTAGTCGTAACCGAGCACCCCCTCGCACGCGCCCGGGTCGCCCCCCGCGCCGCCGCCCGCGCCACCCGCGGGATCCTCGAGCGAGGCGACATCGATCGGCCACGGGTCGTTGCCATCCCAAACCGGCGCCATGCCCGGTGGCCAACACGGATCCGCCTCGATCCCTGGGCTTGGATACAGCGCGGTGCGCACCGCGGAGTCGTTCGCCTTGCCGTTGTACTCACTCACGCGCACGAGGAGCGACCAGCCGCCCTTGTCGGCGAGCTCGCTCTGATAGGCGCTCGAGAGATCCTTCGCGAACGGAGCCACGAGCGCGAACAACCGCGCCCCCGCGTTGTCCACGCCGCCCGGTCCGTCGCAGTCCGTGGCGGTGGCGAACGCGGGTCGCTGACAGCTCGAGCCCGCGCCACGGCATGTGCATCTGCCATCGAGGTCGTAGCCGACGCGAGGCCCCTCCTCGCTGAGATCGGGCGCTCCTTCGCCGAAGTCGATGCTGCGGATCGCTGCGACGAAATCGACGTCGTCGACGCCCGGATCCGGCTGCGGTGGAGGGTCGGGCCAGGTCGCGCTCGTGCATCCGCCGCTGCCGCCAGCGCCGCCTTCTGCCGCTCCCCCGGCGCCCGCGCCTGCGCCGCCACCACCACCGCTCGCGCTCGGGACGAGCTCGAAGCCGTCGACGAGACAGCTCGCGCCTGTGATGCCCAGCACCGCGGCGATCGTCGAGAAAATCCAGGCGCGCGCCGTCATCGTGATCCGCCAAGAACCTACCGAATCGCGGCCCGCATCGCTACCGCGAAGGCGCTCGGTCGCGCCGCTCGCACGATGAAGGCACCGATGAACTGCGCGCTCAAAAGAACGTCCCCTGGACCCCGAGCCACGTCGGCGACACCACCGGCACGACGCGGAGCGCGGGGGCCCGAGCATCCGCTGCGGACGGGGGCGCATCCGCCCCGAGGACGTCGAACAGCACGAGCGTGACCCCGGTGGCAGCGAGCGCCCCACCGGCGATGAGCCCGGCGCTCGACACGGTGCGTGCGCGCTCGAAGCTCTCGGCATCGGAGTGCGCGTTCGGCGGGCAGCGGCGATCCGGACAGCGCGCGTCGAGGCCCGCCTCGTCCGAGAGCACGATCCCCCCCGCGATCCCGCCCGCGATGAGCCCCGCGGCACCGAGACCGAGCGCCGCGTAGCCCACAACGACGGTCGCGCCGAGCTCGTCCGCCACGACGGGCGCGAGCTTCCGCTCGAGCCACAGCTCGACCTTCTTGCGATCGCCGCGCGTGAGCACGACGTCTTGGCGCGCCGCGATGTCGCCGCTCTTCGCCTCGATGCCGTAATTTCCCGGGCTCAGCGGCTGCGCCTCACCGAGCGTCGCGTTCGCGAGCACCTTGCCCTCGAGTGTCACGACAGCTCCCGACGCGCCTTCGCCGACGACGGTGATCGTGAGCGTCGGCATTTCCTCGAGGAGCTTCGCGAGCTCGCGCGCCGCATCTTCGCGCGCCGCAAAATGCACCTTCGGCGACCACGCCTTGAGCTCGACGGCGATCGTGTCGCGATAGCGGTCGGCCGCCTCCCGCATGCGCCCCAGCTTGTCGAGGCAGCGAGCGGCATGCAGCTTCAGCGTCGGTGCCGGCACCAGACGATCGGCCGACTCGAATTGATCGAGCGCCGCCGGGTAGTCACCGGCCTTGAAGAGATCGAGCGCCTCACCACCGAGCCGCCGCGCCTCGGCGCGTTGCTGCGGCGTCTCCGCGTATGCCTCGAGCGGCGCCGCGACGGCGACCAGCACCGCAAGGAGCCGAGCCAGGATGGGGACGTGACGGCGCATGCGCTCCGAGCGTACGCCTCGCGATCGGTGCAGCCTAGCTAGATCCCGAGCGCCTCACCGGCACGGCGCGCGCGCACGTCGCCGCCCCCGCGCGCGGGCGGTGCTGGGCCACGAACCGGAGGCGGCGCATCGGGCGCGGCTGCGCTCGCGGACGCGGTC
>SXGR01581463.1_pt1 | contig 12595 bp, 7 predicted proteins | sample 3174711 | NCBI WGS metagenome assembly SXGR01 (sample SAMN11356860, study PRJNA531348) | freshwater metagenome | isolation source: freshwater sample F1-60 | place: China: Fuxian Lake, Yuxi | collected 2017-12-25
CCTGTTCCCCTCCGCCAGCTTCGTCCGCAGCTTCGAGCCGGTGCTGATCGTCACCACCAACGGCAAAACCGTAAACGGCCTGATCCGCAGTGAAACGCCCGACGAACTTGTGATCGCCACTGGCCCAAATCAAGAAGCCCGCGTGGCTCGCGCCGACATTGAAGAAATGAAACCGAGCAGTGTCTCGATCATGCCCCCTGGACTGGAGAAACAAATCACCAAAGAACAGCTCGCCGACTTGATCGCATTCCTGAAGAACTGCAAGTAATTTGGAGTGCGGTGACCAAAGTCACCGCTTTTCAAATCGGGTCATTTGCTGGATAACGATCGGCGTCACTTCAGATGCGTTTTGAAAAGCGGCGACTCAGGTCGCCGCACTCCAAAGGTAATGCTTTATGACTCAACTCATCCCCCGTCTTCGCGACATCGTTGGCGACGACGGCTTGCTCTTCAATCCGGAAGAACTGCTCGTTTACGAATGCGACGGCTACACGGTCGAGAAGAAAGTTCCCGACGTCGTCGTCTTCCCGACTTCGACTGAGCAAGTCGTCGCGGTTGTGCGGCTGTGCAACGAACTCAACGTGCCATTCATCCCGCGCGGAGCGGGAACCAGCTTGGCCGGCGGAACGCTACCGATTGGCGGCGGGGTGATGATCACGCTGACGAAGATGAAACGCATTCTCGAAGTCAACCTGCGCGATCGTTACGCCGTCGTCGAACCGGGACTCGTCAACGTGCATCTGACGAATCATCTGAAAGAGACCGGCTACCACTACGCCCCCGACCCATCGAGCCAAGGGGCTTGCACGATCGGCGGCAATGTCGCAACCAACAGCGGCGGGCCGCACACACTCAAGTACGGAGTCACGGTCAATCATGTGCTCGGCGTCGAAGCGGTGATGCCCGACGGTTCGGTCGTGCAATTCGGCGGACCGTGCGAAGACGGGCCGGGCTTCGATCTGACCGGGCTGTTCGTTGGCAGCGAAGGAACGTTCGGCATTTGCACGAAGGTCTGGGTGCGCCTGACTCGCAATCCGGAGTCGTATCGCACTTTGCTCGGCGTCTTCGAGACCGTCACTGCTGCGACGCAGGCAATCAGCGCAATCATAGGAGCTGGCATCGTCCCCGCCGCGCTAGAGATGATGGATCAAGGAATCATTGGCGCGCTCGAAGCCGCATTTCATTTTGGATTCCCGCTGGATGCCGGAGCCGTGTTGCTCATTGAAGTCGATGGACTCGAAGTCGCCGTTGAGGAGGAAGCCGTTCGCATTGAGGCGATCTGTCTGGAGAACGGTGCTCGCGAAGTCCGTCGAGCGCGCACTCAGAAAGAACGGTTGCTGTTGTGGAAGTGCCGCAAGCAAGCGTTCGGTGCGATCGGGCGGCTGAGTCCGAGTTACTGCACTCAAGACGGCGTCGTGCCGCGCACCAAGCTGCCGGAGATTCTGGAATTCATCACCGACTGCGGCCGGCGTCACGATCTGAAAATCGTCAACGTTTTCCATGCCGGTGACGGCAACATTCATCCGATCCTGTTGTTCGATGAGCGGAACGAGGACCAAGTCCGCCGCGTGCTGCTCGCCAGCGACGAGATTCTGTCGAAGTGTCTCGACCTCGGCGGCAGCGTCACCGGCGAGCACGGGATCGGAGTCGAAAAGATCAGCTTCATGGACAAGCTCTTCGCTCCTGAAGATCTCGCCGTGATGAAGTCAATCCGCGAAGTCTTCAATCCCGACAACCGATGCAGCCCCGGCAAGATGCTGCCGACCGCCGGTGGTTGCGGAACCGAGTCGCATCCCCACCAGCATCACCCCGGCCGACGGGCTGCCATGTAGTTTTCGCCTTACTCCCCCTCAGAAGTCCTGCTCCGACTCCTGCTCCTGCTCCTACTCGAATTGATCCGAGCAGGAGCAGGAGCAGGAGTCAGAGTAGGAGTAAGACCATGACAAACTCTCGCTCTGTTTTTCAGCCGAGTACGCAATCCGAGCTCGTTCAATTTGTCGCCGACAACGCGACGAACGCCAAACGCCATCTGCTGCCCATTGGCGGCGGTACGGCGTGCCGTGACGCGAACAGCGATGATGTGATTGAAGTCCGCCTCGACGGTCTCAATCGCGTGATTGACTACCCCGCGCGGGATATGACGATCACGGTTGAGGCTGGGATTCGCATCGCCGAGTTGAATCGGATTCTCGCGACGGAAAATCAGCGACTGCCGATCGACATTCCGCAGGCGGATCAAGCGACGCTTGGCGGAGTCATCGCCACGAACTGGTCGGGGCTACGGCGATTCGGTTGCGGCACGATGCGCGATTACGTCATCGGCATTTCGGCGATTGACGCGACCGGCCGGCGGTTCAGCGCGGGGGGCCGAGTCGTCAAGAACGTCGCGGGGTATGACCTCTGCAAGCTGCTGGTCGGCTCAAACGGCGAGTTGGCAATCATCACACAAGTGACTCTCAAGCTGCGACCGCTTCCGGAGACATCGGCACTGGTGGGACTGGGTTTCGATTCGCCGCGACAGATTGAGTCTTTGCTGGCTCGATTGATGAGTTCGGCAACGCGGCCGATGGCGATTGAGGTCTTGAATCCGCACGCGAAGTTGAATTCATTGGCAGAGGCTCAAAGCAAACGATTCCTGCTGTGTATCGGCTACGAAGGAGCCGAGCGAGAAGTCCGCTGGCAGGTCGAAACGTTGATCGCCGAAGCTCAGCCGTTTGAGCCACGCTTTTCGAAATCGTTGATCGGCTCGGATGCCGAGCCTGTTTGGAATGGCTTGACCGATTTTGTGTTGATTGGGGAATCGCCCGCTGCCCGCTCTCCGTTGACATTCAAAGCCAGTTTGCCGCCATCGCGAACGATTGAGTTTATGCAGCTTGCGACCGAAGCGGGGATCTCCGCAAAAGCTCACGCGGGCAACGGCGTCGTGCTCGGTCATCTGCCGGGCAGCGTGACGACGGCCATTCAAGCCGAAGCGGTTCTGAAGTCGCTCTGCGAATTGTCGAGCTCATGCAGTGGCGGCTTGTCGGTATTGCGGTGCCCACACGACTGGCCGATCGCGCCCCAGGCCGGCGGGATTACGGCCGGTCGCGAGTGGTCCGAGCGAATCCGACAGCAACTCGATCCGCTGGGATTGTTCCGACGCTGAAGTCGGACGGAGGTGGCCACAAAAAACACAAAGAGGGGACAGGTTAGGTTCTGTCGTGATTCTCTTTGTGGCTTCGTGTGCTTTTCGTGGCCAACTGGAATGAGCGATTACTTGTCGTCGGCCGTCTTCTCGGCTTCTTTCTTCTCAGGCTCTTTCTTCTCAGCCGGCTTCTCTTCTTTAGTCACTGGCTTGGCCGCGTCATCGCCATCCTTCTTGTCGCCGTCCGTCTTCTCGGTCTCCTTCTTATCGGTTGGTTTCTCGTCTTTCGCAGCCGGCTTGGCAGTGTCGTCTTCAGTCTTTTTGTCGCCGTCGATCTTCTCAGCGGGCTTCGTCTCTTTCGGCTTGACGAGGTCCGCGCGAGAGAGTCGCAGTTTGTCGAAGCTGTCGTTGGAGATCACGTAGTACCAGTCGGCGAAGCGATCATTGAGTTCTTGGACCTTCTGCTTTCCGGCAGCGACCTTCGCATCGTAGGCATGTTTCTCACCGACAAAGCGGCCCTTCTCGGCGTCGTAGCGTTTGACGGCCTCGAAGTATTCGGCCTTCAAATCTTTCTTCGGCTCGGCCGGCTTCGCGTCGTCCTTCTTGGCATCGTCAGCGTCCCCCTTTGGCTTGTCCGCCGGAGCGTCCTCCTTTTTCTCTTCTTTCTTCTTGTCGTCCTGCTTCTCTTCGGCGGCGACGGCGTCTTCTCCCTTGGCAGCGGAGGCTTCGTCGGCGCTCTTCTTCGCATCTGCGGGCTTGTCAGAATCCTTCGTCTCTTCGGACTTGGGCTCCGGCTTGTTCTCACTCTTCTTCGGAGCGTCGTCGGATTTGTCGTCGCTCTCTTTTTTGATGTCGGCGTCGTCCTTCGCATCTCCGATCGGTTCAACGCCTGGGGGCGGAGTCGGCTTCGTGGGTTCAATCGGTGGTGGCGGCAGCAGTTTCTCGTCGAAGCTGACGCGCACGATGAGATAGCGGCTCTTCTTTTGATCTTCGGGTTTCTCTTGCTTGGCGGATTTCTTTTTCCCTTTGTCGTCGGAGCTCTCGTCCGCGCTGCTGCCAATCTCGATTTCTTCTTCCGTGCCGGAGAAGACGCTGCCAAATGTCAGGCGATACAGCACGCCATCTTTTGTGCCGGCAGACAATTCTCCTTCGCGCGAGACAATCTGTGTCTCGCCCTCGGCGTCCTGGCCGATTTTGAAACCTTTTTCACCCAGGTCGCGAAGTAGGACTTTTTTGACCTCGTTGAGTACTTGCGGATTGGACCGCAGTTCTTTGGGCAGATTGACTTTCAGATCGGCATTCAAAATTGGCTTGCCCTGAAAGGCCGGGCGTGGGCGAACTCCGACGAGTCGCAGGTCATCGAGCGTCGTGACCATCGCGTCGATGTCAGCGGACTTCAGTTCTTCGGCCTCGTCGAGAGCCGCCAGTTTCCACGGGTCGCCGAATTTGTCGCGTGTGAGTTCGACGGTGTCGTCACCCTCGTGCTCGTCGGCGGCATTGATCTTCGGCCGGCTGGCGCGGAGACGCGTGATGTCCGAACCACTCGCCTTAAGCAAATCAGTTTCCGCCCAGTCGGCAAATTTCGTGGAGACATCGAACCTGGCGGCAACCTTATAGACTTTGTCTTCACCAAACTTGCGGAGGTAGACCTTGTCTTCGCTCCCTTCGACTTTGTTCCCCACAATAAAGTCTGCGAGGGCGAGGTCTCGCTCCGACAGCGTGATCCGTTTGCCGCGACCTTTGGTGGAGGTGTTCTCTTCGTCGAGCGGGTCGATGACGCCGAGGCGTTCGTGGTCTGTCTTGTAGCGCGAGGCCAGTGAGCCACGCTTCAGTCCAATCACCGAGGATGCCGCCTTCGACAATTGGTCTTTGCCGTCGGCCGGATAATCGTGGAACGACGGAATCTTCCAGCCGTCTTTGTACTCGACGGCGAAAAGTCTGGGAGTCGCGGTGGCCTCGTCCCAGGCCACGACGCGCATCGACGTGGCCTTGCCGGCATCGGTGAAATCAGGATTGAAGTCCCGGCCGTAGTCTCCTTCGCCATCGGTTCGGGCCGGCTTGGTGAAGTAGTTCGAGGCAATCGCCAAGATCGTGGAGAGGATGGCGACGCCCGCGAAAGCGAACGTGCGGATCATGGATTTCGTGTGCATGGTTTAGTCTCCGTCGCAGGACGGTGATGAAAGGTCACAACCCCACTGGGCTTGTCCCGGTGGTTCCAGGCTTTTGCACTACTTGGCGCTGGACGCCACGCAATCTCACAGGCAAGTAGTGCAAAAGCCCGCGAGGCACCGAGGCAAGCTCGGTAGGGTTGAGGATAGGGCTAGCGTTTCACAAGACGGTCGGCTTCGACGTTGCTGTACTCGGCGTTGATTCGCAAACACAGCACAATGATGCCCAGGATCACCGCCGGGATCGGCGGTAGGAAAATGCACCACCAGCGGATTTGATCTTCATAGGCGCGAATCTGGCGTTTCGTCTTGGCTTCGATGCGTTCCATCTTCTGGCGTTTTTCCCGTTCGATGGTGGCTCGCGCGACGTCCGCCTTGCGTTGCTCGGTCTCGCGAATGATCTGAATCTTCTGCTGCCGTTGAATGGGAGTCAGGCTGGTATCTTTTTCGATTTCGGCCACGGCATCGTCGAGCCGTTTCTGGGCTTTATCGAATTGATCCTTGGCGTCGGATTCGGCCAAGCCCCGCTCCTTGGTCTGCTCTTCGCGGAGCTTGTTGGAGACCTCTTGAATCGAAGTCAGTGTGCGAAGCTGCGGACGCCGCTTGCGCAGATCAATGTACGAGGTCTCGCCCGCCAGCACGTCCACGCAGTTGAGCACAAACTTGATGTTGTCGATGCGCAGATTCTGAAGCTGTTGGCTGGTCTCCAGTCCGAACAGTTGGTTGCTGATGATGTCAGAGTCCGCTACGAAGATGGCGTTGACCCCTTTTTGTTCCTTGGAGTCTTTGCCGGTGATGTGCGCGGCGATGGTGTAAGCGTCCTCGGTGACCGCGCGCGGCGGATTCTGTTCGATCTCGATACCGGCTCCGAACATGCCGCCGGGCTTGGTGATTTCTTCCCATTGCAGCAGCCCCGACTTCTGGTCGCCTCGGGTTCGCAAGAGTGCCTCGAACTTCAATTCGCTCTCTTTGCGTTGCCGGACTTCGCCGGGGAAGAACGTCAGAATCTCTTGCAAGCCGGAGGTCACCGGACTGGTGGGATGAATCGCGCTGGGGTTGCCGGCCTTCGGGCTGATGAAGACCAGTTCGGGACTGATCTGATTGCCGAACTCCGGATGCAGGCCGAGGCCCGCCAAGTCGAACACGACTTGGCCGTTGTCCCAGACGATCTCGAGCACACGCATCAGCGAGGTGAGTTTGCCGTCGTCGGCTTTTTGTTCCGGCGGCTGATTCATGCCGCCGAACATTCCCCCCGGCCGGGGCTTGGGCAGGCGCGGAGCGTTTTGTCCGCCGCCGTCGAAGTAGGGGAGCGGATCATCGAAGACCAGCGTCGGTTTTCCCTTCTTGACGTAGGCAACAAAGTTTTGCATTTGCTGCACGTTCAACGACGAGGGGCAGACTGCCATCAACACGTCGTATTTCTTCTCGTCGATCGGCATATCGGCCGGGACTTGCTCGACCTTGTATTGCTTCTTCAATTCCGTCTGGATGCGCCATTCGGGCGATTGGCGGAAGGTCGCCATATCCAGCCCGCCAGCGACCTTGGAGTCGGTCGTGAGCATGCCCACGGTCAGACGTTTTTCGTTGGCGACGGTGCGAATGGATCGCGTCAATTCGTATTCGATCGGCGTCCCCGCCTCGAACACGGGAACCACGACTTCGTCGACCGGACTGCTGATCACCACGCCCATGAAGATTTCTTGAGTGCCTCGGCGGCCGTCCTCATCGGTGAAGACCATCATCGGCTGCACACCCAGCAGCCGAGCCTCTTCCGCTTCTGGCGTAAACGGCGCGACATCCACGAACCGCACATCCAGACGCGAGCCCCCCGCGCGGTCGTATTGCCGCAGCAGTCCCTTCAATCGTTTCTGAATCGTGACCTGTTCGCGCGGTACGTCGGCCGAGATGAAGGCTTGAATTTTCACCGGCCGGTCTTTGGTGATCTGAGCGATCAAGTCGTTTGTGCTCTTCGAGAGTGTGAAGAGCTTCTCGGTGGTCACGTCTACGTTCAGCGGAAGTGCTTCGCTCACCTTGACGACCAGCACATTGACGCTGACCAGAGCGACCGCCAACGACACCGAACGGACGACGAACTGCATCCCCATCGTCGCGCCTTCTCGGCCGCCGCTCCAATGCCGCTTGCCGATCAGGATTGAGTTGAGGTACAGCAAAAACGAAGTCAACGACACGAAGTACACAAGGCTCGTCAGCGTGACCAGGCCGAGACCAAAGTCCCGCAACTGTTCACCCAAACCGAAGGGGGCAAAGTCGGCCGGCGCGAATTCGATTTTTCCGCCGGACGCCTTCACGACGAACCAGGCCATTGAACTGAGAGTCAGAAAACCGCCCAATCCCGCTAAGGTATAAATGCTCGCGCGGTTTGGTGTGTTCAATAAGAACTGGATCAGCACCGCGATGATGATCAGCGCGATTCCCAAGACCCAGGCGAAGGGGACCGCCTCCACCGCGAAGTAGGCCAGCTTGTCACCAAAGACCGGAACGATGCAGACCACGACTCCTAGCACGAACGCCACGGTCATGCTGTTTGTCAGCACGGAGGCGAACATACCAGCGGCCAGCAGCGTTCCTCCTGCCAGCCAGTAACCCACATAGGTCGTAAACAGCAGTCCCCAATCCGGGTTCGCGTAAGTTTCCAGCACGAACAGGTTGAAGCCGGAAAACGCCAGCGCGATCGTGTAGACCGCCAGCATTGCCAGATACTTGCCGAGGAGAATTTCAAAGTCGGCCGCCGGCAGCGTAAACAACAATTCGTCGGTCCCCTGCCGCCGCTCTTCGGCCCATGAGGTCATCGTCACCGCCGGGACAATAAACAGCAGCAGCATCGGGAAGAATTCGCTGAGTTGGTCGAGCGTCGCCAAGTTGTTCGTGAAGAACCGCGGGCTGAACGCCGTCGCCGCGCAGGCCACGACGAAGACCAGAATAAACAGATAGCCCAGCACACCCGAAAAATAGCTGGCCAGATTCCGCCAGAAGACGGCTTTGATCACATGACTTCGCAGCATGGTCGTTCCTCAGTAGGTCAGGCTTTCCAGCCTGACTCAAATACCCCACAACGCGTTGAACTGATCGAAAAGTTTCTTTTTGATTATTGGCGGCCGATATCGCCCAGTCAGCCTGGAATGGCTGACCTACGGATTACGTCAATCGTGCATTGGTCAATTCACGGAAGCGAACTTCCATGTCGTGTTGCGAGCCTTGCATCTCCGCCACCGTGCCGTCGAACACAATTCGTCCGGCGTTGATCAGGACGACTCGGTGACAGCAGGCTTCCACCTCGCGCAGGATGTGCGTGGAAAGCAGAATGGTCTTGTTCTTGGCGAGACTGTGGATCAACGCGCGGACTTCGTGAACTTGATTCGGATCCAATCCGCTGGTCGGCTCGTCGAGGATCAGCACTTCCGGGTCGTGTAACAGGGCCTGGGCCATCCCGACACGTTGCTTGTAACCGCGCGACAGCTTGCCGATGGTCTTATTCCAGACGGCATGTAGGGCGCATTTCTCGGAGACAAAGTCCATGCGGGCTTTAAGGTGCTCCCCCGACATGCCGCGGGCTTGGCCCAAGTGTTCCAGCAGCGACTTGGGGGTCATCTCGTGATACAGCGGCCCATTCTCCGGCAGATAGCCGATCAGTTTGACGGCATCCATCCGATGTTCGGCGACATCAAAGCCGCCAATACGAGCGGACCCTTCGGTCGGGGTCAGAAACCCGGTCAGCAGCTTCATGGTCGTGGACTTGCCCGCCCCGTTCGGTCCCAAGAAGGCCGCCACTTCCCCCTTGGGGATTGAAAACGTCACGTCCCGTGCCGCCGCGAATGGACCGTAAAACTTGCTCAGGCCACGCGCTTCAATCATCGCGCCGTTCTGGCCTTTGCCTTCCGAGTGGTTATTCATCAGCCCGATCCCTTCGTTCGCTCAACACTGCCGTTCAGTTTACTCAGGGGCGGCCCAGAAGCCGCGACCCAAACACCAACAGCGGCCGAAACTCCGTAGCTCCGCCGCTGCGAATCTCATTCGGCCGGCCGTGCGTCATAAGGCTCAACCAGCCTGCCGCCGCGAGTACGGAGGAAATTACAGGTCGCGTTGGATGAAGTCCAGCAACGCGGAAGCATTGCTCCGTAGGTTGGGACTCCGTCCCGACCGGTCGGGACAGAGTCCCAACCGACCAGTCGCTTCACGTCCGCATCACACCAGCAGCCGGTCGAAGACGAAGAGCGCGTCGATCACATTGCGTGAGCCATTCACGGTGTCGTCACCGCCCCCCCCAGGACGATGCGGGTTCCGGAGCCCACGAAACGGTCGTTGCCGGCACCGCCGGAGAGGTAGTCCGATCCTACCTCGCTGCGAAAGAGATCGTTGCCGTTGCCTCTCAGGATCGTATCGTTGCCGAGACCGCCGTTGAGAAAATCACCGAGTCCTCGAGGTCGTCGCCGATCAAGGCCAGCTTGTCGTAATCGCCCACTCCGCCATGGAAGGTCAGGCCGCCCGGCAAAATGGGGCCGCCGTTTGTGAAATCGAGCGTCAATGTGTCGTTACCCGACCCACCGTTGATGACCAGGTTGGTCAGGCTGCCTAACAAGAACTCAAAGGTCGTCCCTTCCAGAGTGACCAGCAAACGATCTCCGCACCGGCATCGACCGTTCCCGGCCGCACCCAGCACCGTGAGCGGAATCTCGGCGGCCGAGACATCGCCGACCACGCGCTGCCGATCGTTCGCGGCCGAGCCATGCACCACGAGCGACTCGACCCGTCCCAGCGGTTGCCACAACAACTCGGTTCCCGCCGCGCGGCGCAGCACGAGATCCCCCTCCGCCGGGGTCAATTCGTACTCCACCCCGTCCCCCGGCGTGGCGAGCGAGGCATTCCGCGCCGCGTAGGAATCGCGCAGCGGTACGGCGCCGTCCGCCCCGTCCACATACAGCGAAAGCATGTTGTGGCCGTTCTCAAACCCTCGCACGAACGTCGCGCCCGAGGACCGCCACAGGCCGACGTAGTCCGTCACGATGATCTCGTCGGGGACCGTTCCAGAATCCGGATCGAAGCCCTCAATCCAGAAGTACTCGTTGGTGATGCTGCGCGTTCTGAATCCGTTCGTTCCTCCACCATCCGTCGGCTGCTGGAGTTCATTCTTTGAGTATTCGGGGCCAGGTCTTCAAATTTCATTTTTGGATTCCAAATCGGCCCCTGACTCTAATTCCACGTCGCCCTTCCAATCCACATCGCGCCTCATTCGCGAGTCCAAAAATGAAATTCGAAGACCTGCCCCCTGCGCTCCCATCAACCCGCGCATCGAGTCCATCTGTGGAACCGACTGATGCAAACTGGCCGGTATGAAGTTAGGCCAGCAGACCTGGATACGACCTTACGCCAGCACGAATTCGTGGGCTTCGAGTTCCTCGGTCAGGTCGTCTTCGGACGGGATGTTCTCGCCGGTCCAGACGATTGAGGCGAACTGGCCGACGTCGTCGATCCAGTCGAGGCCCACGGACTCGCGCGTGGACCACGGCAGGCGGATGACGATGTGCTTCGCTCCCTTCGGCCGGCCAAGCTGCATCGAGTAGAAGCGGTCGAGATAGGACGGATCCTGCAAGCAGGCGGTGCGGATCGCTTGTAAGAACGACATCTTGACCGATGCCGGATCGCCAGTCGGTTCGAGAACGATGCGCAGCGTTGAGTGTGGATTGTCGTCGAGCAATTGCCGGATGAGCTGGCAGGCTTCATCGCGGTGTTTGCGGAAGTCGGTGGATTGCAGGCGCAACTCGAACGCGCCCTGACGCTGCGCGGCTGATGGCAGCGGGTCGCGGGCGATGTCGTCGAAGTCCACGGCGTATTCGGCGAAAGTGGGATGACGGCTGTCGGCGATCGGCTCTCGGCGTTCGGTCGGGGAGGGGAGGGCGTCGAATTCGGTGTCGAAGATTTCTTCGGCCTCTTCCATCAGGCCGTACATGGTTGCGAGATCGATGGTCGGGGTCTTGAGGACGTAGTACGGCGGGCGCGGCTGGAATTGCAGGCCGTGCATCTCGGCTTCCTGGCGGAAGGCGGTGCCGGGCAGGATCGCGAGATTGAAAACTTGCACGCTGGAGTACAGGCCAGAGTCATGCAGGAAGTGCATCCCTCGGCGGACTGAGTCGGGTGTGTCTCCGGGCAGGCCGATGATGAGGTCGACTTTGACGTCGATCCCCACGTCCATCAGAGCTGTCACGCCCCGCTTGAAGGCTTTCATGTTGTTCTTGCGGTCCATCAGCTCCATCGCCAGCGGATCGATGGATTGCAGACCGATTTCGACCTCGGTGAAGTTCGCGTCACGCAGCAGTCGAGCGATTTCTGGAGTCAGTCCTTCGGCTCGCAGTTCGCCGAAGTAGCGCCATTGATGATCGGGATTCTGCTCGGCGAGCAGCTTGACGAAGTCGGCGAAGTTGCGAGCCTGGTTGAGTGTCGGGTCGAGCAGCACGACCTCTTTGACTCCCCGTTCGCGAGCGTATTGCAGATTGGCGATGATCTTCTCGCGCGAGACGAAATAGAGGTCGTCGTAACTCTTGGGGTAGTAACAGAACTTGCATTTGAAGATGCAGCCGCGAATCGTTTCGAGCAGAAGCATCTCTTCGTCGGCAGCGTCGAGGATCCCTTCCAGATACGGCGAACTGATTTCATCAAGACTGGCGAGCGGTTGACGGAACGCCGGCAACGGGCCGAGCAGTGATCCCATCGAAACATAGAGTCCGGCAATCGGCTCGCGCGGAGTGTTCTGGTCTCTCAAGGCCATCAGCAGTTCGGCGAAGGTTTGCTCTCCCTCGCCAATGGCGGCGAAGTCGATGGCAGGGTGTTGCAGCACCCAGGCGTTGTCGGCGGTGACTTCGGGGCCGCCGATGATGATTCGCAGGTCGGGCCGGCGTTCTTTCAAACGGCTGGCGATCCAAACGGTTCGGTCGATGTTCCAGAGGTAGCAGGTGAAGCCGACCATCCAAGGATCGCGAGTCAGGATTTCCTCGACCAAGCCGCAGTCGCTGAGCGTGTTGGACAAGCCCGGTGGGAAGATTTCGATGTCATAGAACTCCTGCAACCCGCGTCGCTGGGCATACATCTTCAAGTAGCCGGCAGCGAGCGGCACGTTCCCCTTAGCTGGCTCCAGGCCTGGCTGAGGAATCGGAAGTTGCAGGAGTTGGATCGATCGTCGCGACATAGTAAGTGACTCTACTGGCGCCCTCCGGCAGCGGCAACGAGGGGGCGACGTCCGAAGTACAAGGCGTACGTGTAGGGTGGGTCGAGTCAACGAGACCCACCAAAC
>SXGR01613778.1_pt1 | contig 12595 bp, 9 predicted proteins | sample 3174711 | NCBI WGS metagenome assembly SXGR01 (sample SAMN11356860, study PRJNA531348) | freshwater metagenome | isolation source: freshwater sample F1-60 | place: China: Fuxian Lake, Yuxi | collected 2017-12-25
GCGTTGTTGAGGATGTTGGCGGTCTCGTTCATCTCGACCATGAAGGTGGAGTTACCGCGGGCGAGGTCGTCGCTGGCGCCGACGCGGGAAAAAATGCGGTCGACGAGACCGACGCGGCAAGATTTCGCGGGCACCCAACAGCCAACTTGGGCGAGGAGAGTGATGAGCGCGATCTGGCGGATGTAGGTGGATTTGCCGGCCATATTCGGGCCGGTCAGGAGGACGATTTGGGCATCGTCGCAGGCGAGCAGGGTATCGTTCGGGACGAAAGCGGCACTGGCGCCTCGCGCGACGGCGGTGTCGGGTGAGCGGAGCATTTGCTCGACGACGGGGTGGCGTCCCTCGGTGATTTCTAGGATGTCTCCTTCGTCGATGGTCGGACGGCAGTAGTCCCAATCGCGCGCGAGCAAGGCCCAACCGGCGAGGACGTCGAGTTCGGCGAGGGCGTCGGCGGTGTGGGCCAGGGCGATGGAGTCGTCGAGGACGGAAGCGACGAGTTGATTGAACAGTTCGAGCTCGCGCGTGGCAGCGTTTTCCTCAGCGTGAAAAATCTCTTTTTCCTTTTGCTTGAGGGACTCGGTCACATAGCGCTCGCCGCCCACCGTCGTCTGTCGGCGAACATAATCGGCGGGGACCAAGTGCAGATTGGCTTTGGTAATCTCGATGTAGTAACCGAAATTATTTGTGAACCTAACCTTCAGGCTGCGGATGCCGGTGCGTTCTTGTTCACCGCGTTCGAGATCGGAAAGCCAGGTTTTATTGTTCGTGGTGAGAGCGCGGAGACGGTCGAGTTCGGGGTCGTAAGCGGTGCGGAGGTAGTTGCCGTGAGCGAGATCGTTGGGGAGTTCTTCGGCGAGCGAGCTAACCAAGAGTTGCCGCAAAGCCGGTAGTTCCTGGAGTTGAGAGCTGAGCGTGGAGAGCTGAGAGTTCGACCCAAATGCGGAAAGGGAGGAACGTAGCTCGGGGATCTGGGCGAGGGTATCACGGATGCCGCCGAGTTCGCGCGGGTTGCGCAGGCGATTTTGGAGACGACCGAGGATGCGTGGAATATCGCGGACGCTGGCGAGCAACTCGCGGAGCAAGGCGAGACGCGAAGGCTGCGCGAGCAGTTCACCCACGAGGGATTGGCGACGATTGATCTCAGCGAGATCGAGGGTGGGAGAGGCGAGCCAACGTTCCAGGAGACGGGCGCCGGCAGCGGTGCCGGTACGGTTGATGGCGGTGAGCAATGAGCCGTCGCGGGCACCGCGGCTGGAGGCGAAAATCTCCAAGTTACGCAGCGTGGCAGGGTCGAGGAGCAGGGTGCGCGCGCTGCGGTATTCCTGCAGGCCGCGGAGATTTTCCGGTTTCGCGCAGAGATTTTCCGTCGCGTAGTCGACGAGGGTGCCGGCGGGGCCAAGGGCCGGATGCGAATGGACGAGGCCGAAGCCTTGGAGATTCATGACACCGAGCGTGTCCATGACAGTTTTCGCACCAGTGGCGGTGTCGAAGTGGTAGCCCGGGAGTTCGGTGACGAGGCGGGTGGAGGTAAAAGCGTGGAGCGCGTGGACCTCGGTCTGGTCGTGCGGGGCGGCCTGCCAGCGCTCGCGTTCATTTTCGATCACGAGCAGTTCGGCGGGATCAAGGGCGGTGAGCACCGGGAGCAGGTTAGCGATGTGCGTATCGGTCGCGACGCGGAATTCGCCGGTGGAGAGATCGAGCCACGCGGCGTGCAGGCCGTGTCTATCGAGGGCGAGGGCACAGAGGTAATGGTTGCGCGCAGCGTCGAGCTGATTGGCGGCGAGCGTGGTGCCGGGGGAAAGAATGCGCGTGAGTTGGCGGCGGACCAGTTTGCCGGCTTTGGCGGGCTCGGCTTGGTCGCAGATGGCGACTTTTTTGCCGGCGGCAAGCAGCTTGGTGACGTAGTTGTCGAGGGCCTGCGACGGCAGACCGGCCATCGGGTGATCCTGGCGTTTCGTCAGCGTGAGACCGAGGAGGCGCGAAGCGATGACGGCGTCGTCGAAAAACATCTCGAAAAAATCTCCGAGGCGGAAGAGCAGCAAAGTATCCCTCGGGAGGCCGCGTTTCACCTCGAAATACTGCTGCATCATCGGGGTGAGTTTGACGGCGTCGGACATGGAAGGGACGGGGAGTGGAACCACGAAACGCGGGGAATACACGAAAATATTTCTGGGAGGCTTGCTCCGGCGGAGCGGGTCGTTCGTGTATTTCCCGTGAAGCTTTTTCATCGAGATTTGGGTGGAACGGGACGACCGCCGATGGTGGTGCTGCACGGGATGCTCGGATCTTCGCGCAACTGGCTGTCGGCGGGGCGCGATCTCGCGGACACGTTTCACGTACTCGCGCCGGATTTGAGAAATCACGGGGGCTCTCCGCATGCTGAAAGCATGGACTATCCGGAAATGATGGCGGATGTGGTGGCATGGATGGACGCACAGGGGATCGCAAAGGTAGCGTTGCTCGGGCATAGCATGGGAGGGAAAATAGCGATGCTGCTCGCCTGCCGCCATCCGGAGCGAGTTGCTCGGCTCATCGTCGCGGATATCGCACCCAAGGACTATTTCTGGGTAGCGCATCGGGTGAATTTTGTGGCGATGAACGAACTTGATCTCGCGGGTGTGCACTCGCGGGACGAGGCGGAAATGCGGCTGGAGACCCGCGTGACGAGTGGGGCGATGCGAAAATTTATGGTGACGAATCTGGAGCGCGCCGAAGATGGTCAGTGGAGGTGGTCGATCAATTTGCCGGCGATTACGGCTGCGTTGGGCACGTTGGAAAAAAACTCGCTTACAATGGGCGACCAGGGTGACCGTTTTAAAGGGCCAGCGCTCTTTGTTGCGGGTGGAAAGTCAGATTATATCGGCGCGGAGGACGAGGCGACGATTCGGCGGCATTTTCCGGCGGCGCGGCTCGAAACTATTGGCGAGAGCGGTCATAATCCGCATATGGAAGCGCGGGAGAAATTTGTGGCGCTCGTGCGACCAGCATGAACAATGATTGCATCTATGCGAAGTTTTCCTCCACGTTTTCACTATGCCCCACATCAGCTCTAGCAAGACGCAGCCTGTTTATGATGTGATCGTGGTCGGCTCCGGTGCCGGCGGTGGCCAGACGGCCTACACTCTTACGATGGAGGGGGCGAAGGTCCTCATGCTCGAAGCGGGGAGAAACTACGACCCGGTAAAGGAAACGCCGATGTTTCAGACAAACAATCAGGCCCCGTTGCGCGGTGCGAGCACGCCGGATAAACCCTTTGGTTTCTACGACTCGACGGTCGATGGCGGCTGGCAAGTGCCCGGCGAGCCCTACACCAGTGCGTCGAGCGATCCGGCACGACAATTCTGGTGGTGGCGCGCGCGGATGCTCGGCGGCCGCACGAATCACTGGGGCCGAATCTCGCTGCGGAACGGGCCCTATGATTTCAAGCCGTATACGCGAGACGGGCTCGGCTTCGACTGGCCGATGTCCTACGAGGATCTCGCGCCTTACTATGACAAGACCGAGATGCTGGTCGGTGTCTACGGCACGAATGAAGGATTGGAAAACACGCCGAATTCGTCGGCCGGTTGTCTGTTGCCTCCGCCGAAGATGCGCGCCGGTGAATTGCTCGCCCAACATCGCGCCAAGAAACTCGGGATTCCGGTGATGGCCATCCACCGCGCCGTGCTGAGTGCGAAGCAGGATGCCGAAAACTTACCGGCTAAATTGCATCCGAAGAATGCCAAGGCTCAACGTCTGATCGCGAAGGCGATGCGCGAGCGGGCGGCGTGTTTTTGGGCGACCACGTGCGGACGAGGATGCTCGATCAAAGCGAACTATCAGTCGACCACGGTTCATCTGCCGCCCGCCCTCGACACGGGCAATCTCGACATCGTCACCGACGCGATGGTGCGCGCGGTGACCGTCGACGAAAGCGGCAAGGCCACCGGCGTTAGCTACATCGACCGGAAGACTCGCGAGGAGCGCACGGTGAAGGCACGCGTGGTGGTCCTGGCCGCGAGTTCTGCGGAGTCCGTGCGGATTCTGCTCAATTCAAAATCACCGCGTTTCCCCAATGGCCTCGCGAATTCGAGCGGCCTCGTCGGCAAATATATCATGGACACCGTCGGTGCGCGGCTGGGTGGGCAAATCCCCGCGCTGGAAAATCTGCCGGTGCACAATGAGGACGGCGCGGGTGGCTCCCACGTCTATGTTCCCTGGTGGCTCTACAAAGAGCAGCACGCCGGAAAGCTCGGTTTTGCCCGCGGTTACCACATCGAATTTGACTCAGGCCGCCGCATGCCCGGGATGGGCTCGACCAGTGGCCTCGAGGGTATCAATGGCGGCGGCTACGGCCAGCAATTCAAGGCAGACGCGCGTCGCTATTATGGGTCCTTTATGAGCTTCGCCGGCCGGGGCGAGATGATTCCGAACGACGACTCGTTCTGCGAACTTGATCCGACGGTGAAAGACAAATGGGGCATCCCGGTGCTGCGTTTTCATTGGAAATGGTCCGAGCATGAGACCCGTCAGGCGGCGCACATGCAAAAAACGTTCGGTGAAATCATTGAGTCGATGGGGGGCAAGGCAGGGAAACCGGAGGCCACGGGCGCGGCCGCGATTGAACCGGGCGGCAAGATCATCCACGAGGTCGGCGGGACGATCATGGGCACAGATCCAAAGAAATCCGTGACGAACCAGTGGTGTCAGACTTGGGAGGTGAAGAATCTCTTCGTGAACGATGGCGGAGCGTTTTGCTCCAACGCGGACAAAAACCCCACGCTCACGATTATGGCGCTCGCGTGGCGTTCCAGCGATTACCTCCTCGAAGAAATGCGGAAAGGAAACCTTTGATATGAAGACCCCGGAACCTGCAGACTCACTCCGCTTGGATCGTCGCTCGGCGATTAAGTGGATGCTCACCGCCACCGCTGCCGTTGCACTCATGGAACGTGCGGGCATGGCCGCAGAGGGTACCCCGAAGGTCGGTGTCGGTTACGGCACTGACCCTGACTTGGTTAAAATCTACAAACCAGGCGATGTGTGGGCGCTGACCTTTACCGACCCCCAACGCCGGACCGCGACGGCGCTCTGCGACACGATCATCCCGGCCGACGATAAGTCACCGGCAGCTTCGAAAGTCGGCGTGCCGGACTTCATCGACGAATGGATCAGTGCGCCGTATCCAGGTCATACCGACGACAAACATACGGTGCTCGAAGGCCTCGCGTGGATTGACGAGGAGTCGCAAAAACGCTTTGGTAACAATTTCGCCGATCTCGTCCTCAAACAAAAGAACGCGATCTGCGATGACATTTGCGCGTTCGGAACGGCGAAGCCTGAATTCAAGAAAGCCGCGGGCTTCTTTCGTAAATTCCGCGACCTGACCGCGGGCGGATTCTATTCCACCCCCGAGGGGATGAAGGACATCGGCTATGTCGGCAACGTGCCGACCGTAAACTTCGCCGGACCGACGCTGGAAGCGCTGAAGCATTTGGGGCTGGCCTAACCGGACCCCGCGCTCGGCGCGTGCCTGCGACGAACTCGCGGGTCACCGCTTCGTCCACAGCCGCAGCGAGGCGAGGAGGAAGTCCTCGAGCGCGGCGGATTCGTTGAGGTTGAGGCGGAGCAAACCGACGTTGTGCTCAATTTTTTCGATGGCGCCGATGATGGCCCGGCGGGCGACGTCGTCGCCGGCGCAGAGGCGGGGCAGGGCGTAGGCGCGGGTGGCTTGCTCAATTTCGGCAAAGAGACGTGCCCGCAGGCCGTTGGCGATACCCGTCTCGATCGCGACTTGCTCATCATCGGCGAGGTCGGGCGGGAGCTTTTCTTTTTGCTGCTTCCAAACTTCGTCGGTCGCGAAATCGAGCACGGCACCGAACCGGGCGACGAGGCCGTAGACCGTGAAGATGTGGTCGGCGACGGCGCGTTTATCGGACACCCCGGCGGAAAGGCGACCGAGCCAAGCGCGGTAATCTTCGAGCCAGGGAGTCCATCCGTCGGCGCCGAGTGGAATACCGAGCGATGGAAAACGAAACTGGAGGACGCGACTGCGGATGGTGGGCAGCAGCGCGTAAGGACGCGTCGTGAGCAGGAGGAGCGTGGTGTTCGCGGGCGGTTCCTCGAGGGTTTTGAGGAAGACGTTGGCCGCTGCGGTGTTCATGCGATCCACCTCGTGGAGGATGGCGACTTTGCGCGGGGCGACGGCGGTGGAGACCTGGACTTTGGCGATCAGCTCGCGGGTCGCGTCGGCGGATATCTGGCGCATCTTGCCGGCGGGGCGCAGCGCGAAACAATCTGGGTGCTGGTCCGGCGGGAAGTGGGCGGAGGCACCCTTGGCGTTTAACAAGCGGTCGGCGATCGCGAGGGCGATGGCGACGAGGAAATCCGGATCATCACCGTGAAGCAGCAGGCTGTGCGACAGGCGTTGGCGCGCGATGGCCTGTTCGATCACGACGACCGCCGGAGTGCCGGCGAGGCTGGGGGGCCAAGGCGTGGCAGCGGTCATGAGGCGCGTCGAATCGGCACGGGGGACATCAGAACGGGCGACGAGACGAAGGTCCTCTGGGTCGGATCAGAGATCGGCCTTATTTGAGCCGCGCTTGAACCTCGGTCCAAATTTTTTTCTCGATTGCGTCGGCGCTTTTGGTGCCGTCAACGACGAGAAAACGTTCGGGCATTCCTCGGGCGAGGACGAGGTAGCCTTCGCGGACTTTGGTATAGAACTCGAGATTTTCGCGTTCCATCCGATCGGGAAGATCGGAGGCGCGTTGCCTCAGGCGGGCGAGACTCACCTCAGTCGGAACGTCGATGACGACGGTGAGGTCGGGCATGACGTTCCCGACGGCGAAGCGATTGATCTGCGCCACGGGATCGGCGGCGAGATTGCGGCCGATGCCTTGGTAGACAGTCGACGAATCGAGAAAGCGATCGCTAAGGACGATGGCACCACGCATGATCGCGGGGGCGATGACTTCACGGACGAGCTGGGCGCGGGCGGCCGTGAAGAGCAGCAACTCGGTCTCGGCGCACATCTCGTCGCCCTTGGAATTATGGACGATGATATTGCGAATCTGTTCACCGATCTCGGTGCCGCCTGGCTCGCGAGTGGTGAGGACCTCGCGTTGGGTCTTTTGAAAATGCGCGGCGAGGCGCGCAATTTGCGTGGATTTCCCGGAGCCCTCTGAGCCCTCGAATGAGATGAGTTTACCCGACGTTTTATGTTTCAGCGGCATGGGAGAGGGTGATGGGTTCAGCGCCAGTTGGCGAGGAACGTTTCGAGATCGGCCAGCGACGGACTTTGGGCGGTCCGGACATAGTGACCGCTGGTGCAGACGCCGATTGCGAGGCACGCCTCAGGGGAGAGGCCGAGCAACTGGCCGGTGCTGAAACCCGCATTGAAGTGGTCGCCAGCACCGGTGGTGATGAGGGGCTTCGTGGTGTAGGGCCCGGGGACGCACCAGGTACCATCGGCGGTCGCGCAGGCGGCGCACTCGCGCGGATGCACGACCACGGTAGTGAGCGCGAGCTTGGCGCGGATATCCGCGGCCATCTTGCGCAGGCTCGCCTCGTCTTCGCCGACGGCGTCAAAACCAAGCGCGACGTAAACTTGTTGGGCCTCCTTGAGGTTGAGCCCGAGGGTGACGCGGCCGAACTGCGCAAACTTCGCCATGGCAGCAAGCGCGGCGCGGAGATCTTCGACGGAACGTTTCTCGGGATCGCAAAGATCAAAAAAGAAAATGCAGTCGTGAGTGGGCAACTTCGGGAGGACACGCTCGACCAGTTCGACGAGAATGGCCGTCATGTTGGGAACCATCGTCCAGTTGATCAACGAGACGAGGTCCGCCGCGGCGAGTTCCGCATGGAACGTACTTTCGCCCATCACCGCGCAGATACGGGCATAGGTGATCTCGTCGAGACATTTCATCTGACCCAGCATGATCTTGCCGTCGGTGCACTCGACCGCAGTCGTGTGGGCAGCGTCGCAGATCGAAAACGTCCGTGCCTTTGCGGCGAGGTCGGCGAACACGGGGTGCACCTGCGGTTGGCCGAGTGCGCCAATGTAGGTAACCCGGGCACCGGTCGCCAAGAGGGCGTTGGCCATAATCGGGCCATTGCCGCCGAGTTTGTCCATGCGGGGGAAGAGCTCGATGTTAGTGCTCTTGCCGGCCGCGGCGACAATGCGCTGACCAAATTCCGTCAGGGTTGAAATCGGTGAAAAATCCTCGCCCTGACCGCGGCGCAGGCCGACGGGAGTGACGATGGTATCGACGAAGCCGTCAAAGCCGACGACAGCGGACTTGGCGCTGAGGCGGACGCGATTGGCTTGGAGTTCTTGGAGGGCGCGGGGACGAAACATAATTGGAGAAAGGGGACAGCAGAAAATCGTGAGCAGGCGGCGGCAAACAGATTCGTGCGCAGCGAGTTTTTTCAGGACGTTTTTTCGGAACGAAACGAAGGCGAACAACTCGGCGGGAATTTCCGTTGAACGTGTCGTTCAAACCCGCCAACTGTTCACGCACTACACCTATGCTCGCGTTGTTTACCCATCCGCACGTCCTTGCTTCCGCCAACATCATTGAGATTTTCGAACGCTGCGGCTTGGTCGACAAGCTCATCGTCGTCGGACTGGCGCTCTTCAGTTTGATCGCCTGGACGATCATGTTTGGAAAACACTTCGAGTTGAAGCGCCTGCGCATGCTCAACCACCGCTTTGATGCACACCTCCGCGATCAAAAGACGCTGCTCGATCTGCCCGAGTCGTTTCGCAACCAACGCGTGATCCCCTATGCCGACCTGTTGGCCGATGCCGTGGAGAGCTATTGGCGGGCTGCGGCGATTACCAAGGAGCAGGGCATCGAGAATTCGCGCGCGCGACTGGAGCACGCGGAGAATGCCATTCAGCGCGCGATCGCCCGGCAGACGCTGCGCTACGAATCGAGCATGATCTTCTTGGCCTCGATCGTATCAGGTGCGCCGTTCATCGGTTTGCTCGGTACGGTCTGGGGTGTGATGGAAGCATTCAGTGCTGTGGCGACCCAGCAGACCGCGGGAATCCAGCAACTCGCGCCGGGCGTCTCCGGAGCGATGCTGGCAACGATCGCCGGTCTGGTGGTGGCGATCCCTTCGGTGTTCGGTTACAATTTTCTCCTCGGCAATACGCGCACGATGACCATCGAGATCGAAAACTACGCGAGTTCGCTCGCGGACCGGCTCGAACTTGAATCGAAGTAAGTCGACTCCCCTCCGACCTCGAAACCATGGCCAGAAATTTTCGCCGTCCACGCTCCGCCCAGCCGATCGCGGACCTAAATGTCACGAACCTCATCGACCTCGGGTTCATGCTGCTGATTATTTTTATGGTGGTGGCGACCGTCTCGAAGCAGGAGCAATCGTTGCCGGTGAACTTGCCGTTGGAATCGAAGAGCCTGCAAACGAAAGCGGATCCGACGGATAAATTTGAGACGATCACCATCAAGTCCGACGGCAGCCTGAGTTTGGGCAGCAAGTCGGTGACCGTGGCGCAACTCTCCCGCGAGTTGGCGACGTTTGCGAAACTCCCCAAACCGCCCGTTTTTCGCATCCGCGGCGATGCCAAGGCGGTTTTGCAGTATCTCGTCGTCGTGCTAGATGAGCTGAAGAAAAACGGCCTGTCGCGCATCATGATCGACACGCAGGTGTCGGGCTAAAAAATCGTCGCCTCGTGCGTCGTCGTTGCACTACCACCCCGCACCATGAGCGACCGAATGCCCGCTGCCTTTGTGACTTCTGTGGTCCTCCACGGCCTCGTGATTGCGGTGCTACTGTTGGCGGCGTATTCGAAGAGTTTCGAATCGAAACCGTCCACGAAAGTCTTCGAATTGGTTGCGGGTGAAGGCGATAATTTTGCAGCGGCGGACGCGCCGGCACTGGGTTCGTCGGGTGGAATCAAGCTGACGGTTCCTCCGCCGCCTGCACCGCAGCCCGAATCAGTGAAGCCGGAGCCCGCGAAACCTGAGCCATTACCAGAAAAGCCGGAGCCCGCGCCGATCGTGCCGAAGCCGTCGATTCCGGTGGCACCTCCAGTCCCAAAACAGGAGCCAGTAAAATCGCCGACCGAGCCGAAGCCGACGATATCCAAAACCAAGACTATGGCCGAGCAGATGCGCTGGGAGGCGATCCGGAGCGAATCGAAAATCAAAACGCAGATCGCCCGCGATAAAGCCGCTGAGAAAAAACGGCTCGAGCAGGAGGCCAAAGTCGCCAAGGCTGCGGCTGCAAGCGCTCCCCGCGTTGACGTTGAGGGCATCGTCAAGGGGGTTCAGGGTGGTTCAACGGCGAACAAAGTAGGCGGGCAGGGCGGCAAGGCGCTCGTGCGCAGCGACGCCCCGGAGATGGACGTGTATTTCGCGGAGTTGAGGGATCGCCTGTTGAAGGCGTTGGATAAGCCGCCAGGGCTGAGTGACACGCTGGTGGCTGAGGCTGAATTTCGCATCGGTGCTGACGGCTCAATCCGCGGAGCAAAAATTATCAGTCCCTCGGGCAGCGTGGAATTTGATCGGGCGGTACTGGAAGCCTATTCGCGCGTGCGGATGCCGGCGCGTCCTGACGGCAAGAGTACGGTGCAGACCGCGCGTTTTCGAACCAAGGATTTGGAGGGCGGCTGAAAAAGTCCTTGCATTCACGCGCGGAACTTTGATTTTCCTGACCTCCCGTTCAGCGGGAATGGGCTCTTAGCTCAGTTGGTAGAGCGCCTCAATGGCATTGAGGAGGTCAACGGTTCGATCCCGTTAGGGTCCACCATTTTGAAGGCCGCCGTAACCGGCGGCCTTCTTTTTTGGCTAAGATTGCAGCGCGGGCGGCGGTTCGACGGGTAGGGGAGAGACGGGGTAGTTCCGCGCCAGAACCATTCGCCAGTGGGCGGCGTCGATCTCGCGGCGCTTGACCGCCCGGTATTCCGATTCTCCGGCGAGAAAAATAAACGAGAAGAGCACCGCGAGCATGTAAAACGGCTCGGTTGCCAAGTTGAAGGCAGGCGCGGCGAGGGCCACGACAACGCCGAGGCCCGCGAGCACCTTGCCCACAGTCGCCGCCCAGAACGTGGCGCGCAAATACGGCAGGCGCGTGACCAGCAGCGCCCGGAGAATACGGCCTCCGTCCATCGGAAACGCAGGCAGGAGATTGAAGCATCCCATCGCCAGATTCGCGATAAAAACCTGCTCCATTAAGCCCTCCAGAGAATACCTTGCCACGCTGTCGCCGTCGTCGCCCAGCGGCAGAAACCACAAAACGCCCACGATGACAAAGTTCACCGCGGGTCCGGCGATGGTCATGAGAAACTCGCGCATGGGCTGGCGCGGAATGTCCTCGAATTCCGCCATACCGCCGATGGGCATCAGGAGAATTCGCCGCACGCCAATGCCGAAGTGCATCGCGGTGAAGGAGTGCCCGAGCTCGTGGAGCACGACGCAGGTGAAAAAAGTGAGGAGCGTGGCAACGCTCCATAGCAGTCCGGACCAACCTGCGTCGCTCCAGCCATCGTGGGCGACGAAAACGAGCAGGAGGAAGAAAGAGAAATGCACCTCGAGGCGAATACCCCGGATGCGGAAAAGCTTCATTGACCATCCAAGCATGCGGCCTAACAAAGGCGCGCCTGCAAAAATCGCCAGCGCCTTCGTTCGCGATTCGTGGCCGTCTCTCGATTATTTCTCCTATGTCCGATCCCGCCGCCAAACCACCCACGATCCTCGTGATCGATGACGACAACGAGATTCGCTATTCACTCTCGCGCGTACTCACCTCGCGAAAGTATCTCGTGACTGAGGCCGCGAGCGGCGAGCAGGGGATCGCGATGGTGAAGAAAGGGCCGGCACCGGATCTCATTTTTCTCGACGTGCGTATGGGAGGCATGGGCGGCATCGAGGCCCTGCAACATATCCGGTCAGTCAATCCGAAGCAGTTGGTGGTGCTGATGACGGCCTTTGGCACCGCTCAAACCGCCATCGAGGCGATGAAATATGGAGCGTTCGATTATGTGATGAAGCCTTTTGATCCGGCCAAAGTGCTGTCGCTGACGGAAAACGCCCTCAAGACCCACGCCGATATGCGGGCGGTCGGCGACTACAAACCCACGATCAATGCGGACGACTATCGCGAGGGCGTCGTCGGGAGTTCGCCGGCGATGCAAGAGGTGTTCAAGGTCATCGGCCAGGTAACCGCGAGCGATGTCACGGTAATGATCACGGGCGAGAGTGGCACGGGCAAAGAACTCGTCGCGCGCTCGATTTGGAAGCATAGCCACCGAGCGACGAAAGCCTTCATCGCGGTGAACTGCTCGGCGATTCCCGACAATCTCATCGAGAGCGAACTGTTCGGTCACGAGAAAGGTTCGTTCACGGGCGCCACGGTGCAGCGGCTGGGTAAATTTGAGTTGTGCGACCGGGGCACCATTTTCCTCGATGAAATTGGGGACATGGCACTCGCGACCCAAACCAAAATTCTGCGAGTGCTGCAACAAGGTGAGATTCAGCGCGTCGGCGGCACCGAGACCATCCGAGTCGACGTCCGCATCATTGCTGCGACCAACAAAGATCTCGAGGAGATGGTGAGGACGAAGACGTTTCGCGAAGATCTCTAC
>SXGR01049888.1_pt1 | contig 12590 bp, 13 predicted proteins | sample 3174711 | NCBI WGS metagenome assembly SXGR01 (sample SAMN11356860, study PRJNA531348) | freshwater metagenome | isolation source: freshwater sample F1-60 | place: China: Fuxian Lake, Yuxi | collected 2017-12-25
AGTGCCATAAGTTTGAAGTAAATCCCGAAGCAAAGAATTGACGGCACCCACACAGCGGTGAAAAGGCCTTCTTCTTGCTGACCGGAGAACCAAAGATAGGCAGAAACGAAAAATGAAATCATTACCGCCAACAAAATAAAAAAATCAGAATTTTTGAACATTTAAAATCTCCTACTATTGGTCATTGAATCCAGTGGCAGCCAGCAGACAGCCTGCAACTGCGATGGCAGCGATCGTTCGCACCCCTGAGTGGCCAAGCAATTCGAATTGAGAAGATTCCACAAGGCCAAGCAGGACAGCTATAAACATCAGCGCAGAAACAAAGAGAAAACAGATTCCAGTAATCACCATGACTTTTCTGAACCAACCCAGATACCCAACTTTCAGACTTCGCATTTCATCTCAATCTCATTTGCTTTAAATGCAATACGCTGCAGTTTCAAGATTGGATGTTTTATAAATGAAATCAGCACGGATGGCTAGCGCAAAACACCGCCTCGCAACTCGATGACCATGCTTTGTGCTTGATTTAAGAAGGCTTGCTGCCTACCAGGCTACTGCTTTTCCATCCCAGTCCAGAAAATTGAGTGCTGGTTCATCGGGTAGATTTTCAATCAGATTGAGCAGTTTTTCTGCGACAAATTCCGGGCGAAAGAGTTTCGCCGCTGGCAGACCTTTCTGAAAAGGCGCAGAAAGATGCGTGTCTGTAGTGCCAGGATGGAAGGCAAGAAATTTGATATTTTTAGCAAAGCGCCGACATTCGATAGCCGCTGTTTTGAGCAACATGTTTTGAGCCGCTTTCGAGGCCCGATAACCATACCAGCCTCCCAACTGGTTATCAGCAATGCTGCCAACTCGTGCACTAAACACCGTTACTACGCACTGTTTGTCTTTTGGCAGTAATCGAATCAGATGCTTAAGCCATAACACCGGTTGGATCGCATTTACTGTAAACAATGTCACCAGTGCGTTCGCATTAACGTCTTGCAACTGTTTTTCCGGGAATATTTCTGCGCCATGCAAAATTCCATTACAAATGAATACCCGGTCGAAACGCAGAGACTGTTGCTGCATCAGATCGCTTACTGTTTCCATGGAATGTTCAGAATTGTCTGATTGAATCCACTCCACCCTGGCGTTGTGGCTGGCAAGAAATGGAGAATCCGGTGATCGACTGATGCACACTACCCGGTCGTCCCCGGAACTATCCAGCAACCTCTTGATCACGGACGTGGCTATCCCGCCATTGGCGCCAATAACCAGGTGCGTTTTGATTTTTCCGTTATTCATGCGCGCCTTGCCGATTTATTTGATGGTTGAATCACACAGCTTTCACAACGGCGAACCCCTGTCAGCAGATAGGAGAGAGAGTAGCGATTGCGGGCAAATATTCGGTAAGCGATATCAGCAAACCAGCGGATAAGCGGCCAGCGTAATATAACCAACCAGCGTTTTTGATTGACTGCGCGCCAAATTTGGTGAGTGACATCCAACCCGTATATCAGAGTTCCATCTGCATACTCGGCATGCAGAACCCGGTCAGCCGATTCAGGATCAATATGGGGAAAGCGAATACTGAAATCAGGCGCGTGAATACCTTCGAATTGCAAATGCCCATCAGCATTCAATTGCTGCAACTGATTGATCTCCGCGACGCACAGTGGGCAGAGGCCATCAAAATAGACTGTCAGAGGATACTGGTGTTTACTCATGGGATCGAATAAAGGACCATAAGATGGAGCAACAAAACCGTTGCAGTCACCTTTGACCGCAAGTTGATGTAGGAGAGATTCAAGCCAGCAAAAACCAAGGTAGACATCCGGCACTCAAGAAAAAATATCAAAAAAAGCCTGAGAACAGTGTAGCAATCGCAGTGCAATAACTGGTTGCGACTGCGCCTAGACCGAACCACGCTAAAAACGCAAGTACTTTGCTGATAACCAGCAACGCCCTGCTATAACCTGAATCAACTATTCCCAGTCCTTTACCCCAGAGCGAGCCGCTTAAAAAGCGCCAGAATCACGGCGCTGTAGCCAGTGGATAGCAGCACAGGATCCATATCCAGGAATACTTGTCCTGCCTGATAAATAAACAGCCACCAGGAAGGGGGCCAATCCAAGATAGCGTAAACATGGAACTAGCTGCTGCGTGGGTAACATGATTCCTCCGCTATCCAACCGTCTCTACGCTCGAATCCCGAAGTCAGATTGCTTCCGACTGGGTTCAAGCAACAAGATTCGCGTTCTAGGCCGTTTACGGATTAAAAAAGGGAGTCAGAACAAACGCTGCAATACGGAATTGTTTGGGACAAGAGTGGCGCGACACGCACTTTTTGAAGGGACAGAAATCGCTGTGTTGCCTGAAAATATTTACCGGGATTCTGTTTCAACTGGTCAGAATTCCAGTTTATAACGCCTTTTCCATGGTGATGACATGGCTTGCCAGGCCATTGGCCGCTTTGAATTGTTCACGGTAAAGCTCGACATAACCGGCTGACAGATAGAGGGGTTCGCCTGCCAGAGTTGAGCCCAACTGGATGCGCTTGAATCCTGCCGCCCTCGCGGCATCTTCGCCAAGCTTCAATAACAACGAACCAATCCCCTGCCTCACGAAGGCGGGGTGGGTGTACATCGCCCGAATGCGTGCGGCATCAATGCGCGGGTCCGACAGACTGTCATCTCTGCCAACCGTGTGGTCGCCGCCAAACAAGGTCTTGCGTTTGCCCCAGCCACCACAACCCACCAACACGGTTTTACCGTCAACTGCAGCCTCGATCAGAAAATAGGTGCCGTCGGCGATGAGTGTGCGATCGACACCCATGGTTTCCCTGGCGGCTTCAATCTCAGCCGCCGACACAAAGGCTTTCATATTTTCAGCTATGGAATCCCGCATCAACGCAATGATGGCAGGCACATCATCCGGACCAGCAATGCGATGACTGAGGGCGAGCCGGGGGCTGGATTTTGCTTCTGACGTCACGGTTTAGACTTCATTGTTTGAGTGGGTGCGAATATTCTGCTCTGGTGCCAATCATCCACTGAAATCTTGAAGTTACGCAAGTACTAATCAGCGCTTCCCGGTGAACATCCAAATATTGGAGGCCAGATAGTCACTGATCCGCGCGCAATGCGGCAGCAATGGCATCCATCCCCGGATCTAGTCCGGCAAGATAAGCCTCGATTGGTGACGGCGCAGCAAGGTCTGGCTCCACACTTGCTACTGAAATCCGATTACGCACCACGGCGCGTTCACAATCATCATAGTCACGACAACCGCCCACATAGTCGTGCCGTTCTGTGCCTGGGCCGATCATGGCACGGGTGTTAGGCAAGTCGATGCCATCACCTTCGGCAAAGAACATCAGCCGGTCGCCGACAGACTCACCAGCAATGGTCACCCTGTCCGGAGCGGCCTGTTTCGCAAAAGCGACACTGGAGATGGCAGCCGAAAAGGTCATTGGACTGGTCAACAAGAACACCCGGCCAGGGAGAAGCTCTGCCAGGGACTCCATGAAGGCTCTTGTAGTCGTCAGATCTCCCCCGTCATTGACGCGCATATCAACGACCAGATTGACAGGTTTTTCAGTGCGGATGGCAGATTCGAAAGTCTTGAGTGCGTCCTTGATCTGGAAACCATTGCCGTCGACGTTGCGTCTCAACTCGATGACGATCGACTGCGTAGCCTCATCTCGGCGCCAACGGAACGGGATTGGTGCATCGCGCAGCGACCAGGGTGCACTCTCGAACGCCAATGCGGTGCGCCAGCGACCGTCTTCCAGCGGCAACCGCTCTGGAAACAGGGTTTGCGCCGGAGTCGAAAAAGGACGCATGTTCCCGTGTGCTTCTCCAGTCAACTTGCGTTCAATAGGTTCGGCGTTTCAAAACGATACACCGCTGCTGCGGACGCGGCTGCCAGATTCATGGCATTGAGCAGCTGCGGACTCTCCAGATAGTCAAACGCAAAGCGGTCGCGCCAGGTATTCAAACCACCCCACAGTTGTCGTGTGGCATTGCGTAATGACACGATGTCGTGGCCGTCGATCGCGATCAGTCTGGCACCCAGCAGGTCGACTTCAGATTCCATTGCGCGCAGGACATAAAAATCCTCGCCGAACACACCCAGGCGAATCGGCACCCGGTTGTAATAACGGGATATCGAATGGGAGACGTAGTGGGTGTGGCCGTTGTCAGCGAGGGCGACGATGCGAGCCAGTTCAAGTTCGAATTCGGGGTCGCTGCTGGTGTCGACCTGGCTTTCCAGAATCGCCAGTCGGCGTTCAGCCTCGGCCCGAGCCTCCGCCGTATAAGAGATTACCTGTGACAGAAATTCGTCCCTGAAGACCTCGATGTCCTCCAGTCGGCCTGCGGGTGTGATAGGCGGCCGGGCGCCGCTACCGGGCCTGGTCTGGGAGTGAACAACCGGCAGGACCAACAGTCCACCGAGGATCAGGGTAATTGCGATGCGAATCAAAAACTTCATGGTTAGGCGCCTCCAAGCGTGAGATTCATGCAGCCAAACGGGAAATGATGGTGCTCCTGTAGAGCCTGTTCATCTGTAGAGTTTTAGACGCTGGGGGCAGAATAACGATACGGGTCGAAGTAAAAAAAATTATGGATCAGCTGATAGCATCTGTGGATGTTGAATGGCTTCCGCCAATCCGAGTGCGCCTGCCATTTAATGGAAAATTGCTGTTGCGAGATGAGCTCTTATTGAAACTAGAAAGAGCCGCTTGGGCCTGAAGGTGGACGCTGCACTCGCGGCAGATTGCCAATCATGCCATCGGGTCTGGCTTTCTCAAGCATGCGCTGATATGTAGGACGCGCCATCGCTTGTTCTTTCCATGCGGCCACAGCAGGAAATTGCGCCTCGTCAACCAATCCAAGGTTTGTTGCCACATTCAGTGGAAACGTCATCATGATGTCAGCTGCTGAAAATTCGTCACCGCCAAACCAGGGATTTTCCGCCAGGAAGTTATCCGCAAATTGCACGACCGCTTCACTGTCCACCAAAGGAGATTGCGCTGTTGGCGGCTGCATGCCCCAGGCGCGGTAGTCGCTGAACAAACGTGATGCAAGAGAACCTTCCGCGTAGTGCATCCACATGAGATAGGTTGGGTACTGATCGCTGTCCAGAGCCGGCTCCAATTTGTCTGGCGCATGTCGGTCCAGAATCATTTCGATGATGGCGCCAGACTCTACGATGATTCGATCACCATAAACTACCGTCGGAGCCATTGGCATCTCATGGCCAAGAGCGCGGATAGCAGCCATTGAAGCTCCCAAATCACCGCGGGTATAAACGAGCTTGTAGGGAAGCTCCAGTTCTTCCATGAGCCAGACGATGCGTTCGGATCTGCGCCCTTCTAGGTGATAGATGGTGATATCCGGCAGCGGCATGGCACCGGCGCCCTGTGCTCTGGATTGCATTGGTAACACAGTGACGCACAAAGTGAGAATTAACAGCGCGTGTTTCAACATCGGGAATCTCCAGCGAGGTGATTTACCGATTGACCAAATGAGGGCCAGCTTAGTCGTGGCGATCAGATAAGTCCACGAATAGTCAAAGCTGGCTGAATGGACCATTGGGTATCCACGCGCTTTCTGTTTGCTTAGATACTGAGGTGTTGAACAACCCTAATTCAGGGTTGTCGTTGATTCTGGGTTAATTCTGGACTGAGCGCATGTCGGTCAACATCCATTGAAATTGCATACCTGGAAAGCGCGGGTCATGCGGTGCCGGCCCGAGGGATTTGCGACCCAATTGATTCAGTAGAGCTGCCGCAGCCGGTGACGCCTCTGAAATCAGATAGCGCGCGTTATTGGCAATGGCATGGGCCTGCTGCATCTTCAGTATCTTGCTGCCTATACCTTGCCGCTCCCAGTCCGGGTGAACGACGAAATGCTCGGGTATGCCAATCGGACCCTCGAGCTCGATGCCGGCGTTTTTGTAGTATTCGCCATGATAGCTACTGGCCAAATCGGGATATTGGGCATATCGACTGGCACCCAACAATTCGCCGTTGCTCTCAACGATAAAATGCGCCGCAATCCTGTCGACTTCTTCATAGCAGGTTCCATCTGGAAATTTGCTCAGGTCAACCATGTCGTGCGATGCCCACACCATAACCCGAAAGCGGGCAATTTTTTCCAGCCAGTCTCTGCCTGTGACTATGCGGGGATGCAATGATTCAGTCATGAGTCCATCTCAGGTGTAAAGGCAGAGATAAAATCCTCGAATTTATTGCTTTTGCCAGCAATGAACTGCTGCGTGCGTACTATCGATAGTCCAGGTGCCTCTATCTGCCCTTCCACGGCTGTTGCAAAGGCAATTCGCACCGACTCACGCAGTTGCTCAAAAAATTCCGCGGAGCAATCGACGCGCAATTCGAAATCTCCCGCCGCGTCTTGACACGCCTGATACTTGCGCACCGCAGACTGATGGCTTTGGCCTGCACTGTAGATTGCTCCCTAAATCGACGCCCAGCGCTGGAATGTGCCAGCAGGCAGGCAGGCCGCACGTCGGTAGCGCCCCTGCACTGCAGCAAATGCTGGCAGGGATTTTCCGCAGGAACAGTCAGGTTCTACAGCGAGCATCGTGTCGCCGGTCTCGTAGCGCAGAAGAGGCATGGCAGCATTACTCAACGAGGTAACGACAAGCCTGCCTTTAGAACCTGACTCAACCGGCTTGTTCCCGGCATCAAGCAATTCCACGAGGCAGTTTTCAACATGTGCGTGATAGCGACCACCCTCATGACACTCAGAAGCTACCAGGCCGATTTCATTCAGTCCGTAATTCTGCTTTACAGGACACCGCAGGGATTCTTCGATCAGGGTGCGCATGGCGGGGGTCAACGTTTGGGAAATACTCAACGCCCCTCCCAGTTGCTCATGCACTTTCTGGTTGAATTTCTGCAATGACAGATGCTCCAGACAAGTGGCTTGCATCAGCAAATAATTCGGGCGCACCTTCTCCACGAGCTCGCTCTGGGCCTCTACTGAATTGATATTGCTGAATCCCCACATAGGGCCTGTCATGAAAAGACTGTCCATCATTGTCCACCGGGGCACTCGCAGCACTTCATCCCGCCGGATCATTCTATCCTTGTCAGGCCTGGGCAGATCCATTGGCGGTCGAATCTGTAACAGGACACCGCCTGGATCAAAGCGATACCAGCGATATTCCCTTTGTTTCAGCCAGCGGAACAGACCCATGCTGCGCTCACTTTGGCTCACTATCAGCGGCTCTCCAGTCGTGCCTGAAGTCTCGGTGCTTCCAAGAAAACCGTTCCCCGGTGGTGGTTGCCGGGATACCAGGGCAGCCTTGTTCGCCGAAACATCTGCCTTGGTGAGCACTGGCAACTGTTGCAGCATGGCAGGATCGCGCAATTGCTCACGCTTGATGCCAGAGCGTGAAAACAGGGATTGGTAATAAGGAACTGTATCAAAGCAATGTTCCAACTGGCGGCGCAATAGTAGGTCTCGCTGCGCAGTCAACTCGGCGCGGGACAGAAATTCCTGCCGCAGCAATTCATCATGAATGCGGCGCCCCTTGTAAGCAGGATCAAGCCGCCACTGGGCATTGATCTCGATTTCCGTTTCAAGCGCAGAAGTCATTAAGGATTTCATACGTTTGTTTTGTCAATACACTGAGCATCGGGTAGCTGTACCGACAGCGGATTCATGCTGATTGTTCTGAGCAATTGATGCCGGATTGAGCCGACACTGCTTCATCAATTTGAACCTTTCCGGGAAATCAATCCCGTGTGTGATGGGTTTCCACGCCAGTGCTTGAGAGTACAGGAATTATTGAGGCGATGACCAATACTGAAATCAGAATGATCCTGATAAGCAAATACACTTCAATCGTCGTCATCTTCTTCATCCTCTTCATCATCTTCATTATAGCCACCCAGCCATTCCCTGCGCTGCTCGTTGACTCTTCTCGTCGCATCTTCATTGACGGTGATCTCGTAATCAGCAAGGGCGGGGTCCAATGTCAGCGAGAGCGTCTTCAGCGTGCCATCGCGGAAAAAAGCCAGTTCCACGCTGTCGTTCGGCTCATAGCGGCGGAGCAGTGTATTGAGGCCAATGCCAATGCGGACACCATCCAGCGCGAGCAGTTCGTCGCCCGCATTGACACCAGCCCGCCAGGAGGCACCATTGAGACGCGGTGCGTTTACCACTGGAGGATTTCCGCTCACAGCAACACCGAGAGAAACTTGTACCGGGTCTTCGCTGATGTCCTCGCGATCCAGCACCCAGCCTACTGACTCAAGGGCCTCCGCCAATGGCAGCGGCTCGGTGCCATAAACCCAGCCGTCCAGACGTGCGGCGAGACTCTCATCTCCTGCTGCAGCAAGCCGCTCCCGGAAGTCCGCGTAAGTGAAGCCACCACTACCGAGTGGAAAGTCATCATAGAGTACAGCCATGACTGTATCGAGGCTGCGATCGCCCGCGCTTAGGCGACGTATTTCGAGATCCAGCACCAAGCCAAGCATGCCACCCTGGCTGTATAAGGATACGGTGCGATTAGCCTTGTCCGCGGTACGGTCAGCCCCGCGATGAAAGCCCTTGGTCCAGGCTTCAAAACTGGCCCGGGCCAAGGTGTCCTGACCGTAACCCGGATTGTCGACAACACCGCCGATGCTTTCAGCCAATTGCTCGCGATAGTCCTTGACCGGCACGAGGCCAGCACGCACCGGCAGCAGCTGGTCGTAGTAACTGGTCAGACCTTCGGCTACCCAGAGCAGTTCCGTGTAATTCACGTTCTGATAGTCATAACGATCGATAGAGGCTGGGCGAAAACGCTTCACGTTCCAGGTGTGGAAGAACTCATGGGCCAAAAGGCCGAGAAACCCCTGCCAACGCTCCTCATCCCAGAATGCCTGAGGGTCAGTATGGACGACAGTGCTGTTATAGTACTCGGTACCACCGCCGAGACCGGCGCCGCTGTACAGCATGAAAAGATAGCGATCGGTTGGTAGTGGCCGTAACGCTGTTGCGAACACCTCAACAGAAGCTTCGACTATCGCGCTAATCTCTTTGACAAGGCGCTCCTCGTCTTCGTCCCAGATACCATGAATCAAAAAGTCGATGGTCATGCCGCCGGCTTCGAAGCTGACCAGATCAAAGTTACCGGCCTCAATGGGTGAGTCTACGAGGCGATCATAGTCAGGGGCAATGAAATGGCCAGATTCAGGCTGTTCCATTCCGCTTTCCGCGCGCCAGTCCTCCGGCAAACTCAAAGTAACTTCCACTGGCTCATCACGAAAATCATCGGCGTAAATAAACACCGCGGCAGGATTCATGAACGCGTGCTCTGCATCCACATGGCGAGTGCGATCGCTGAGGCTGTCTGCATAAAGCCGATAGCGCACTACGACGTCGCCAACGCTCGCATCCGGTCTTTGCACGCGCCACGAAGACTTGGCCGTTTGTGTGAATGGCAGTGCCGCTCCCATTCCGTCCATGACCTCGATGCCGGACATAGTGCCGACGAAATCCAGAACCAGATAAAGACCTGTGCGCCAAACCGGTAAATGGAAATCGAGAGTCGCACCGCTAACTTCAGTGAAGCGCGCTTCGATGTTGACCTGCTGCGCCTGGCGCTCGCTGAAGTCGAGCAGATACTGGGTTTCATTCGCTGCAAGCGATTGGCTAAGCCCACCGAAACCTAATAGGAGAATACGCACCAACACAGTGCGCAGGCTGTGCGATTGACTCTTTATGGCTGTCTTCATAGGTTGACTCATTGGTTCTATTTATTAGTTCTCTTAATTGCTTCGATTGAGCGCTTCGATTTACGGGTTTAATTTACAAGTTCTACTTATCGATTCGCGCTGAATAGCGAAAGGATGCCACAAAATGGAATTCAAGGCAGAGTAAAAACCAACAGAATAAGCAACAAACAAGGAAAACTCATTTGGCGCATCCATGGAAAATACAACCATGAAAAACCGCCATGAGACAGCCGCTCACTGCGAGAAAGGAAATCAACGAGTTAGATTAGAGTGCCTATCGGTGAGCCAGTTTCCTCCAATTCTGCCCTTTGCGATGTTTCACCTCAATGGCACTCTCGGTTTTGACAGAGCATGAAATTGCGCACATGGGCGAAAGCGATAATGGCAGTACCAGCCATCGTGGAAACTTTCTCCCCCAATTCGCCTATCGCTTCTTTACCAATTATCAAATTGAGGTACAACACAAACAAACCCAGCAGTCCCGTTAAGACTATTCCCGCACGCCGATGCTTAAGGCAGCCGAGTCCGAGAGCAAGCAGGCTGGTTGGGAGCACGAGCAAGAGAATTGCAATGTGAAATCTCTCGCCTTCCAGAAACGTTGCTCCCAGCGCCGGCAACATCATGATAGCAATCGGTGTGATTAGACAATGTACTAAACAAACCAGCGACAAGCTGATCGCTGCTTTGTCCATATTTGTTGATGAGACTTGCAAAATTGCTCCTACGCTCAAGAAGAAATCGGACTTGTTGTTTGCAATCGACGATTGGCAACGCACCACATTCCAATCGAGAGCAAGAACAACAGCGCCAGCGGACCCAATCCCTGACCGAGTCGAGTTGCCAATGACTTGTCCTGGAACTGAAATTTCGGAATGGTCTGATAAAACCGGGAATTAATTGGTTGCTTGGAAACTATGTTTGGCCCTACCAACTTCGCGTACTCGGCCTTGAATTGGCGCGCTTGGCTCAGGTAGGCCTGATGCCTCTGACCGGAGGTGCCCGCAAGTTCATTGAATAAACTATGCACTGCGATCGCTGGGGAAAGATAGCGGAAGAGAGCTATCACACTTTCGCGACGCTGCAATGCCTCCTCAAAGGATTCCACGATAGGTTGAGTCGCAGAATCCACAGTCGATGTCACCAGAAATGAAGACAATACAAACGCCGGTATAAGCGACTCTTGATTCACCAGCAGTTCCGGATGATCAAGCATGAATTGATTAGCGACATCCGCTTCCTGCAACCGAGTTTCATTTTCCACTTGCCGTGCATCAGCGAGATAAGCGAGACGCGAAGGAGTCGGATAGAGTGCTTCCGCCATCGCACTCGTAGCCGCTGGAATTACTAACGTAAGCCCAACCCAGAGACCCAATAAGGCCAGCACATTGAATTCACTGCTTTTGTTAATACTGGCAACGAAGGCGATTAACAATATCCAGAAAGACGCGTAGATCAGTACCAATAAAGACCAGAACACAAAAGCGGGTAAACGCGCTCCCAGACCTTCCTCACCCTGACCGATCACAAGCGCAAGCAATGCAGTAGCGAGCGTCACCAACAAGACAATGCTCGCGCGAAACAATAGTCGTTGCCAAAACAGGCGCTTGATACTTACACCTTGCGCTATTGTTAGACCCAGTCTATTGGCATCGCGGTCCGCGGCAATGACGTCGAAACAAAACACGATGAGAATGAGTGGCAGAAACAGAATTACTGCTTTGCTGATATCGAAACTTCCCATGGCCAGGGAAACCGGGTCAGCAAACTCGTATTTGGAGAACAGACGGATATCAGGGTCCCACAATGAAACGGCGCCCGCATAGGGCAACAAATCTGACTGACCCACTGCAAAATCCGCCAGTGGCTCCTGATGCAGCGAGGTCGCAAACGTCACATCCATTGCAGATCCTGCCCAAGGTGGTACGTCAGCTTCAGTACCCAGTCGTTCCAGCTCTCTGAGATCTTCCAACCAGCTTTCCATACCGGCTTCAATTTGGAGATAATGATCACCAATGGCAGCGACGCGCTCGTCTCGCTCGGCTTTACCCGCAAGGCTTCCATATATCAGCACTAAGGCAAATGCTGCCAATAACAGAAAAGAAGAACAGCGACGAAACTGCAGCTTCCACTCAAAACTTATAAGATCCGATGTGCGCATAGGGTCACCTCACACTCGCATCCGGTTGCTGCCGTACCAGAACATGGCTGCAAAGGCCATTAATCCCCAGGAAAGCAGTATTAGTAAGTCCCAGGCCCCCTCGCTCCAGGCCAAGGTCACCGTAGGATGCACATAGTCAAATTCAGGCACCTTCGCCCAAAAGTCGCCTGAGACGAGATAGTCAAAGCTTCGATCTCCTGCATTTAGCATCATGTCTTCGTTGAGAATACGAACAATGTCATTGCGTTGACGTTCCGCCTCGATTGAGAAGTGTTCATGGGCACTAACATCAGTCCCCGAATAAGTATGCGAGAGATGTTGCAACGCGATAGTTGGAGAGAATATCGAGAGCAAACGGCGCAGATTCCGCTGTTTGTCATAGTTCGCAAAAAGTTCACCAAAAACTTCATCAAATGCGACACCGTCGATAACCTCGGAGACCTCGAGGCGCAGCGCATCTTGATTGATATCCAGATTTTCCATTTCACCTGCGCGCAATTCCCTTCCCAACGCACGCTCAATCACTTGCTGCTCAATGGCCACATACTCTGCGCTATCCGTCTCAGGCCGATTAGCTGTCAATGCGGCGTACGTTTCCTCCCAAAATGTGACAGCCGGCGGACTCGGATAGACTTGTTCAGCGATACTGGCTGACAATCGTGGCAGACCCACCACTACCACCACCCAGATGCC